>Ga0208400_10025_pt1 | contig 83127 bp, 82 predicted proteins | sample LakWasM110_LOW13_2_FD_183926 | JGI IMG/M metagenome (GOLD analysis project Ga0208400, IMG submission 183926) | Freshwater sediment methanotrophic microbial communities from Lake Washington under simulated oxygen tension - Sediment Metagenome... | ecosystem: Environmental > Aquatic > Freshwater >... | reverse complement strand
TGTGGTGCGAGGGATAACGTTTCAGGATGGGATAGCCGTTTTAGATGAAGCGAACGATAGTAAATATAAACAGCAGAATATCGCCACCTAATCAAAATTGCTTGTACACCAGATTTGACTATATCTCACTTCAATCTTCCGGATGCAAGCATCATATTTTTTTGAACCGACGCCCTCTTTCAACGCCTCGGCAATTTCATACCCTAAGTGAACCAAGCCTACTCTGGGTTTTTTGGTCACGACACTGAACTTAATAGACTCTTCAATCAAGCTGCCTAATTTCCAGGCTTTACTTAAGGAAACACCTAACTCTGTCAATTTAAAGCCCAGCACTTGCTTCTCCGCTTCTTCGCGAGTGCAGTTCCCTTTATTTATTAAAGCTTGAATACGTTCTCCCTGCCCACCGCAAAAGCACCAGAAAGAAATACTGCCAATATGGTTAAGTAACGTGGCAATAAAAACTTCTTCCGGTGACGAATCGTTTGCCGCCATTGCTATGGACTTTACATGTACCGCAGCATGAATAGCCTGAGCTATTTCTTCATTGACCTGCTGCTTATTGGTCGACGATAGAATGCATTCCAAAAAAGAACAAACCAGCGTCAATTCACGAATAACTTCGGAACCAATCATGATAATGGCCCGCGACACAGTAACCATTTTTTGACGAGACGGATTGTAATGAGGAGTGTTACTAATTTTTAATAATTTAACCGTCAGGTTCGGATCCTGCAAAATAACAGATGCCAATTCCATGGCGCCTTTTCTATCATCACTTAAAATGTCATGAATACTTAACGCAGTATTGGAAAATATCGGCATTTCTTCATTGCACAATACATGTGTCCATTCATTAAGAGAATGGGGTTCCTCTATAATTTTTGGAGGGACAATTTCCATGTCCATTTCGATTAAACTAAGACTTAAAGGGTCGTTATTCGATGTCATTTGTTTTTTATAAAAAATACCTAACTTTAAGCCTTGTCAAAGCAATCGACATTGACTCGTGCTGACAAAACGATTTTGTTGATTCCGGTCATTAATACTTCATAACAAGATTTCATGGCTCTACAATCATTATTGCTTTAAATAATTGTTTAAGAAGTCTTTCCAGGTAACAATGCCCAAAATGATCTTGTCGTCACCGACAACAGGCAGACAGGATATATCCGCATCCAGCATTTTTCGTACGGCAATATTGCAATCAGTTGTTGGTGTCACGGTATCAATCTGACGCGACATGATCTGGTGGGCGCGTTTTTTTAAGGTTTCCATATCACGCAAAGTTTCAGCAGCCGTATGAATATAAGGACTTAAGGCTTTCAATAAATCACGGTCTGAAATAACACCGGCAAAAGTGTTGTCAGATTCATTTTCAACCAATAGATGATGGAAATAGACATGATCAAAAATATCCTTGATCTCCAGTAGCTCTGTATCCATGTTAACCGTAACCGGATTAACGGTCATAATATCAGCAACAATCATAATCTGAATCCCCTGCGTCCAATTGAACATTTTACAATAACATATCAGCAAATGTAGCTGTTTTTACGACACTTTAACGATAGCTTAACTCAATTATATACAGATCTCTATTCATACCATTTTTATGCAGCACTTTTTAAAACACTGCTTTTCGAGGCAATAAGCAATGGACGTAACTGACCAACTTATCCTCAGGCATTATGAAAACAATATCCTATGCCTATCATCGCCACTCAATAATACTAAAGCATACACAGGTGTTGCTCAGTCCACCTTGACATTATCTAAAAACACTTGGAACTGTTACCACCAAGGCTTCAAGGTTCTTTTTATTCAAAATATGGACATTGAACGACTCAATAAATTTAGTCATTTTTAATGCGTCTACAACATAACACATGGGTTTTCTATGTTTTTATAAAGTTTTTAGGTTAAAATAGTAGGCTTTCGAAGCTGGACGAGTGAGCAGCGATGGTGACTCAAATAAATGCACCTCACTCGGCTTTGAGCTAACAGCATGTACCCAACGCATTTCATCAACTCCGATGGCTACCGCCACCGCGGTCTTAGGTTGTGTGACTGCGGTTATTGATATGTAGCCCACCGCCCCGGTACGAGTACTCAGCGAATATTTAAACAATAAACGTTTACTGAGAGCGGTCACCAAAAAAGTTTTTTATGCCCAACTTTAGAGTAAAAACATGACAGATTTAGCGCATTACAGAAATATTGGCATCTTCGCTCACGTCGATGCCGGTAAAACAACGACTACCGAGCGGATTTTAAAACTTACCGGTAAAATCCATAAAATCGGTGAAGTGCATGATGGCGCGGCAACCACAGACTTCATGGAACAAGAGCAGGAACGTGGCATCACCATTCAATCTGCTGCGACTACTTGTTTCTGGAAAGACTACCGTTTCAATATTATCGACACCCCAGGGCACGTTGACTTTACTATTGAAGTTTATCGTTCACTGAAAGTTCTTGACGGCGGTATCGGCGTTTTCTGCGGTTCAGGCGGCGTAGAACCCCAATCAGAAACTAACTGGCGTTATGCCAACGATTCTGAAGTAGCCCGTGTTATCTACATCAACAAACTGGATCGTATCGGCGCTGACTTTTATCGCGTAGTTAAACAAGTTGAAGAAGTGCTCGGCGCAGTGCCACTGGTTATGACCTTGCCTATCGGTACCGAAGACAAATTCTCCGGCGTAGTTGACCTGCTGACACGCAAAGCCTGGATATGGGATGATTCCGGCGACCCAATGAACTATGAAATCAAAGACGTTCCTGCCGACATGTTGGCTGACACCGAGACATGGCGCGAAAAAATGATCGACCAAGTTGCCGATCAGTTTGACGATGTCATGGAAAAATATCTTGAAGGCGAAGAACCCGATATCGACACCATCAAGCGTTGTATCCGCAAAGGTACGATTAACCTGGATTTCTTCCCGACTTTCTGTGGTTCGTCTTTCAAAAACAAAGGCGTGCAGTTGGTGCTTGATGGCGTGGTCGATTACCTGCCATGCCCAACAGAAGTTAAGCCACAGCCTGAAGTTGATCTGGAAGGCAACCCAACCGGTACTTTTGCTATCGTTGATGCCGAAAAGCCGCTACGCGCGTTGGCATTCAAGATTATGGACGACCGTTTTGGCGCATTGACATTCCTGCGTATCTACTCGGGCAAACTGGAGAAAGGCACTTCCGTACTGAATACCTTCACCGGAAAAACCGAGCGTATCGGCCGTATTGTGGAAATGCATGCAGATACCCGTAATGAACTTGATTCCGCTCAAGCGGGCGATATCGTTGCGGTACTAGGCATGAAAAACGTGCAAACCGGTCATACACTGTGCGATCCTAAATTCCCAGCAACATTGGAACCTATGGTCTTCCCTGATCCCGTTATCTCATTAGCGATTTCACCAAAAGACAAAGCGGCTTCCGAAAAAATGGGTATCGCGCTAGGTAAAATGATCCAGGAAGATCCGTCTTTCCACGTTGAGACCGATGAAGACAGCGGCGAAACCATTCTTAAAGGCATGGGCGAGTTGCATCTTGACATTAAAGTCGACATCTTAAGACGTACTCACGGCGTTGATGTTATCGTCGGCAAACCCCAAGTGGCCTACCGCGAAACCATTACCAAATCGGTTGAAGACGAATATACCCACAAGAAGCAATCAGGCGGTTCAGGTCAATACGGCAAGATCAACTACATTATCGAGCCAGGCGAACCCGGCAGCGGTTTTGTCTTTGAATCGGCGGTTACCGGCGGTAACGTGCCACGTGAATACTGGCCTGCGGTTGAAAAAGGCTTTAAGAGCATGCTGGATAAAGGCGTTCTGGCCGGATTCCCTTGCTTGGACTTTAAAGTTATTTTAACCGACGGTGCTTTCCACGCGGTTGACTCTTCTGCGATTGCATTTGAAATTGCTGCGAAAGCGGCTTTCCGTCAATCGATTCCAAAAGCAGGTCCGCAACTGATCGAACCGATCATGAAGGTTGACACTTTCACACCATCCGATCATGTGGGTGATGTTATCGGCGACCTTAACCGTCGTCGCGGCATGATCAAATCTCAGGATGCAGGCGTGACCGGTGTTCGTATTAAATCGGATGTACCATTGAGCGAAATGTTCGGTTATATCGGCGACTTGCGCACGATGACTTCTGGCCGCGGCCAGTTCTCCATGGAATTCTCGCACTATTTACCGTGCCCGAAGAACGTGGCGGAAGAAGTTATCAAAGAAGTTAACGAACGTAATAAAAAGAAATAAGCTAGACTAAAGGTACGCCGGGCAGTTTATCTGCCCGGCTACACACTAATTCCCTCCTGCACTAACCCTTCTTTATTCAGCTGTGACGCACCTAAAATCAGGCACGTTGCGCCCTTGTTTTGCTATGCACTTCTATGCTGAGCGGCAGCTTCCAGACCAATGGATGCGTATTGAATTTTATCCAATTCCAGTTGAACACTACCAATTTGGTTATGAGGAACACCTATTTGAATGGCTTTATTGATATAAGACTGAGCATGCATTGTTTTTTTAGGATTGGGCCTGGATGTTTTAAGATCATGAATAATGATTTTCAGCATATTTAAAGTGATTGCCTGATTATTAGGCATCTTTTTGATAGCGCCTTCAAAGATTGCGAGAGCCTCTTCAGTTTTGCCTTCCCTAAATAAGTTGACACCCTCATTATTAATATCAACTAATTCCTGCGTTATCCTGCTAATCAAATCTTTCGCGTAATTATCGCCGATAACTGCGCCGCACATTTTATCGACTTCAGCGATAAAATGTTTATCATCAATATTAGCTTTAATTAAATTTGCAAGAATTTCATCCGTAATTTCATTAACCCCACTCAAATGACTGATCTTTGCCAATTCCAGACGCAATTCTCTGGATATTTGGTCACCAAATTGCTCGTACAGCTTAAACGCTTTTTCATAAGGTTGCTGCGCCACACCATAGTTTTTGGCTTTTTGAATTTCAATTTCCAATATTGCAGCTCTAAGCCTTGAATCCGGGTCATTGAAAAAACATTTATTCATATCATTCAGCACCTTTAATGCATCACCGGCTGAATTGGATTTTAAGTGAGCCTTAGCCAAACCTGAAAAATCGCTGGATGATCCATACACAGAATGTTTGCCCAAATTAACTGCTGCCTTATAAGCTTTTTTTGCGGTTTCAATATTTTCAGTTTTTTCAGCCAATAAGGCCAGTCGTTGCTGCCTTAGAATAGTTTGCGGTGAAAGATCAATCGCCAGGTTAAGTGTGGCTAACGCCTCCTCATTATTGCCCAAGGCTTCATATGATTTTGCCAACCAGTCATAAGCTTCCAACATCATAGGATACTGGCCGATAAACTGATGAAGAGACTCAACAGCCTTTTCATAATCGCCATCAAAAAAAAGTATGACGATCATCCCCAGTTTGGCCCAGGGAATATCTCTTTCTTGCAATATCTCCTGGTAAATCTTTTTGGCCACCTTAAAATCCCTGATGACAAGAGCCAAATCAGCGCGAATCTTTAATACATGTAAATGTGTTTTCTTATTGCCCTGCTGAAGCAGCTTTTCACAGTTTTGTATCGCCTGATAAATATTGCCTATGTCTATTTCACGTTCAATACTGGCAAGATATTCCTTGCGGACAATACATCTTTCGATCCGTGTTGACAGTTGCTGCCGGTTAAAAGGTTTTATCAGGTAATCATCCGGCTTGCAGTCGAGAGCGCTAAGCACCATGTTCTTGCTTTGCTCAACGGTAATCATTATAAAAACAGCGTTAAACGGCAGTAACTTAAAATGCTTGGCTTCTTCCAGAACCTGCTGACCATTTTTCCCATCGCCAAGATTATAATCACAAAGAACAATATCAAAGTGAGTCCGTCTCATCTCAACTATTCCATTAATACCGGCTCCTGCTTCAACGATGTGTCGGGCGCCTAATGAATACAATATATGTTTAATAGTTTCCCGTATGATCGCTTGATCCTCGATCACCAGAATCTTTTTTGAGTCAAAGTTCATTTTCATAGAAGCCGATCTTAACCTTAAACTAGCTCACAGAAAATTCTATAATTGCTGAGTTTGTCTCAAAAATAACAAGCCAATTATTGATAACGACTCAAAGAAAACAGAAATGCCAACCATGGCACGAATTCACGCAAATTTTTATGCTGTCTCAACCTATATCCTTTTTATAGGAAGTCCCACAACAAAAATATAACGAAGAATAACCGGTGTTTCGTCTGTCAAAAGAGGCAAAACAGCAATGGTCATCGCCAAAAATATTACGCTTCAATCCAGTTTTTTTTGCAGGCGGGAACTTCCAATAGATAACCTCTAGCCATGAAGGCCAAGGCTGTACAAATGACACACTAACACAGGCTTCAACGGTTGCGATGATCATGTCGGCCGTCATCACATTCCGGCAGTATCGAAAAAAAAATGAAAATTCTGTTAAAAAGTTATGTCGTGAAGATTTTTGAAGAATACTTATTTTCTTCCAGATAAAAAAGGTACAAAAACAACCGGTTCCAATTTCTCAACTTCATAGCCGTTTTCCGTACGCGTGACTTTTTGTAACCGTTGGCTGCCGCCTTTGCCGATAGGAATAATCATCACACTGCCAACAGCCATTTGCTGTAATAGCATTTCCGGTATTTCAGGCGGAGCGGCCGCAACCAGAATACCATCATACGGCGCATGATCCAGCCATCCCCAACCGCCATCGCTGTGTAAATAACTGACATTCTTTAGCTTTAAGCCCCATAACCGATCTTTAGCTTTTTTCTGTAACGGCGCAATTCTTTCAACGGAATATACATGATCGACAAGTTGCGCCAGAATGGCCGTCTGGTAGCCGCAGCCGGTGCCTATTTCCAATACTTTTGCCAATCGGCCTGATGTTGCCAACAGCAGTTCCGTCATTTTGGCGACGATATAAGGCTGGGAAATCGTTTGGTTATAGCCAATCGGCAGGGCGGTATCTTCATAAGCCCGACTGGCCAAGGCTTCATCCATAAAGATATGCCTGGGCGTATTGCGCATGATATCCAACACTTTATTGCTTCGGATACCTTGCTCCATTAACCTGTTAATCATGCGCTCACGGGTGCGCGAAGAGGTCATGCCTATTCCTTGCAGGCTTTGAATCATAGATCATGCTCCTTGGGTAACCACGCCTGTAAATCATTAATCCGTTCATACCGGGTCAAATCCACTTGTAACGGAGTGACCGACACGAATCCAGCATTAATCGCATAAAAATCAGTTCCTGGGCCCGCGTCCTGTTCCGCTCCTGGCGGCCCTACCCAGTAAATAATACGGCCTCGAGGATCTGCACTCTTAACGACCGGTTCCGATTTATGCCGTTGGCCCAGTCGGGTTGCCTGATAGCCTTTTAAGTACTCAATCGCGACATCCGGCACATTGACATTAAGAATAGTGTCTTGCGGCAATGGATTATCAATCAATTGTTTTAACAACGTCACCGCAACATGTGCAGCGGTTTCAAAGTGAACTGGGTTAGAGCCGACCAACGAAATGGCGACAGCAGGCAGGCCTAAAAAACGCCCTTCGGTTGCCGCCGCAACAGTGCCTGAGTAAAGCACATCATCACCTAAATTTGAGCCATGATTAATCCCGGCAAAAACCATATCCGGCTCATTTTTCAACAAACCGGTTATTGCCAAATGCACGCAATCGGTAGGCGTACCGTCGACTTTAATGAAACCGTTGTCGGCCACATAAGCGCGTAACGGCATTTCCAGCGTCAATGAATTACTCGCCGCGCTACGGTTTCTATCCGGCGCTACTACCGATATTTCGGCGTGTGCACTCAATGCACCGGCTAATGCATTGAGTCCTTCAGCCAAGTAGCCGTCATCATTACTTAACAAAATATGCATTATCAATCGCCCTGAAGCAGATTAAGCTATAAAATCAACCATATTAGCAACAATACACAACAAAATCAGCTTTCGTGGCAAAAAAAAACCTTACTCCAGAAGACAGCGATTTATTCCGTGTCACTATCGGTAAAGTACGCGCAGTAAAAAGCGATAAAGTGCTATTAACAAAGGATAGTAAACCCAAGCCATTCCCCAAATCGCAAACCGTTAATGTAGAGGAACACTTAAGCGGCATAGTGGAATTTGATGTTGAAAAAGTGAGCCTTGAAGACTCAATGAGCTTTATGATTCCGGGACTACAGCATACTATCTTAAAAAAACTACGCAAAGGACAGTTTGGACTGGATGCAGAAATCGACCTTCATGGATTAAACAGCAATGAGGCAAAACGGCAACTGCTGCATTTTCTGCATGACTGCGTAGAAGACGGCTGCCGCTGCGTACATATCGTCCACGGCAAAGGTTATCGTTCGGCCGATAATCATCCCGTACTAAAAAACAACCTGAACATATGGCTCAGGCAACACAAAAACGTTCAGGCCTTTTGCTCCGCACCGCCTAAAGACGGAGGAACTGGGGCCGTTTTTGTGTTGCTACAGTTATCTGAAAAATATAATGCGTAAGGACGTCCGGCGCTTATCTCTTACCCTCATACAGGAAGGGCGGAAAAAGCATCTAATTCATCAACAGCGGTCGCCGTTCGCCGGATCAGCTCCAGATTGCAGTCCAGGTTCATCATGCCGCCCACAGCGAGCGTAACTATCATTGCCTCGAGAGCATACACAAGATGAGCGCGGTATCGCTGCACTAATCGGCTATTATCAATATCGGCGACCCCATTATCCGCCAGCGCCTGGGCATACTTGACAAGTAATTCCGCTTCATGAAGTCTTCGCATTTCAGCATTGAGTGCAGTTGCCAAAAAATAAGCCACATCACTGACACCTTCGCCGATACGAACAAGTTGCCAGTCAAGAAAGCCGACCATGGACCTGTTTTTGTTCCAGAATAAATTACCGGGATGACAGTCGTAATGGACCAGTGTTTTGGATGCGTCGGAAAGAAAGCGCATTGCTGAGCGACGATGCCGGGCATAGCGAATAGCGGGAGCATGCAGGACAGAAGGTATATGCTCTCCGGCCAAGCGTAAACCGCGTTTCATCAACGGTACGGCCAAAGCCGTACCCAGCGCATCTTCCAAAAGCCGGATAGGCCCTGCCAACCAACGATACCTGGGGTCGAGATTCACGTTATTCCAAAACCGCGCATGGCTACAGGCAAGTTGTTCAACAACCAAAGTAGCTTGCTCCAGCGTCAAAGTATCGCTGACAGCGCTCGGAACGCCGGCGAATTCCGCAACATCGGCAAGCACCAGTGTCGAACCGCGACCAAACCGGCTTTGCGCCGCCAAGCAGAGCGGCTTGCTAAGGGGAACAGCTTCCGCCAGTTCGTTATAAAAGCGCACTTCGGTCTGGAGCAGCCGCGGTAACGTCGTGATCATCCTCGCCCGCCATGACAATGACGGAAGTTTTACAAACCACCGGCTCGGCAGAGTGTCCGGCCCGTTATGTTCGACTGCGATGCAAATCCGCGTAGTCGTGCCGATGTCAACATCAAGAACATCGACCTTGGCAACGGTGGTATTGGCATCATGTTTATCAACAATTTTCTGAGCCCAAGCAACCGTTAAGTCACCAGGTCGGCGAACAAGAATAGTCTGCTTCATTATTATTGTTATGTCTGACTGTTTGGCGTCGTAGCTAATTTGAGTTATAGCTATGAGCTTGCATTATGACTAATAGTGCGGCGGCACTTCCTCAACATTTTCACCGGCGCTTCCTTCAACGGACAGGCTTTTAATGCGCTCGTTCAACATTCTGCATGTAGCTTCCAAACGGTCTATCTGTTGCTGTTGCCGGCCGACTATTTTGTTTAACTCCTGCAGCAAATCTTCCTGATAAGCGGCTTTTATTTCTAATTCGATTATTCGATCATCATTCATAGGTGACTTAAATAACTTTTGAAAATTGCTGTTGTTTTTGTGCCAGATATTTGTCGAATACCATGCAAATGTTTCGGATCAACAAACGGCCTGCGGATAGCACTTTCACCCCTTCCTTTAACAAAACCAGCAAACCATCGGTTTGCATCGGCGCTAATGCTATCAATTCCTTGGCAAAGTAGTCGCCAAAATTAATATCGAATTGCTGTTCAATGGCAGCAAAACTCAAATCGAAATGGCAGATTAATTGGGTAATTACCGCGCGGCGCAGCTTGTCGTCATCATCCAGTTCGACGCCTTTAAATACCGGCAACTGGCCTTGGCTGATCAGCTGGTCATATTCGTCCAGCTCTTTGACATTCTGGATATAGGCATCGCCTACCCGGCCGATGGACGTAATGCCCAAACCCACCAGATCGCAATCCGAATGCGTGGAATAGCCCTGGAAGTTGCGGTACAAATGCCCCTCGCGCTGAGCGACGGCAAGCTCGTCGTCAGGCTTGGCGAAGTGATCCATGCCGATATAGACATAACCGGCTTCGGTCAGCCGTTGCCCTACCATTTGCAAAATAGCCAGTTTGACATCGGGCGTCGGCATATCGACGTCGTTAATCTGGCGCTGGGTTTTAAATCGTGCAGGCATATGGGCGTAGTTAAAGATCGAAAAACGATCCGGCGTTACCTCAAGGATCTTATCCAAGGTAAGGGCAAAGGACTCTACGGTTTGCAGCGGTAAGCCGTAGATCAAATCGATATTGGTTGAGCGGAAACCTTCGGCACGAGCGGCCGCTAAAACGCTGAACGTTTGTTCTTCGCTTTGCAAACGGTTGACGGCTTTTTGTACGGCCGGGTCGAAATCCTGCAAGCCCAAACTGACCCGGTTAAAGCCCAGCTCGCGTAGTTGTTTTATAGTTTGGTCGTTGGTTTCCCGTGGGTCGACCTCGATTGAATATTCGCCCTTGTCGTCATTCCTTAAATGAAAATGCTCGCGAGTTACTGCCATCAGGGTAAGCATCTGCTCGTAACTTAAAAAAGTCGGCGTTCCCCCGCCCCAGTGCAATTGATTGACAACCCGGTTGGAGTCGAACAAATCGCCCTGCATCGCAATTTCTTTACACAGATTTGCTAAGTAAGGTTCCGCATGTTTACGATTTTTGGTGACGATTTTATTGCAAGCGCAATAAAAACAGACGGTATCGCAAAACGGTATATGAAAATACAGCGATAACGGCCCGCCTGCGGCATTGGATTTTTCTATATGTTGGCGGTATTCATGATCGCCGAAGCCTTCGTGCAATTCCAGTGCGGTCGGGTAAGAGGTATAACGTGGACCGGCTTTATCGTAGCGATTGATCAGCCCTAAATCGAATTTTATAGATTGATCCATCATTTTATTGGGCTGTTAATGACTATTTTATGAGCGCTTTTATCGGTCAAGACGACCTGTTCGATAACGCCGATCAAATCGCCGGGCTGTTGCATCGCATCGCCGGATTTGGAAATCCGCGCCAGCAGCTTAACTTGCTCAAAGTTCGATAATTTCATGGTCGGCATCATCGCCATCGCATCGGTCAAACTAACAGTTAACGGCAGTTCGGAAACCTGTTTACGCACGATAGCCAACGGCATTTTGGGGCCGGATAAGGCTTGGGCATAAATAAAAACCGTGTCATTAGGGCTAACTGATTTTTGCAGCTCGGGCGCTAAACTTACCTGAACATCGATATTCGCTGCTTTGGCCGGCTCAGCAGGTTTTGATTCCGCTTGCGCGGCAGCGTCTTCCGGTACCTGCGTTGCAATCTTAGCCAACAGGCCTTGTATTTCCTGCTGAGCATCCGAACCGGCCGGTAATTGCGTTTCAAGTTTTTTCCACAAATCCCTGGCAGCAACGAAGTCGCCTGTTTGCGCTTTTGCCATACCGCCCAACCATAGGCCGGTCACATTATTAGGTTCCATCGCCAGAGCTTTAAACACCAGTTCCGAAGGTTTTCCGTCCAATTGTTCATTGTTGGCAAAAGCCAGCGCATCGGCATACAGCAGCATAATTTCCGGCTGATCGCCTATTAACTTGTAGGCATGTTCGAAGGCGTCGACGGCTTTAGGATACTGCTGTAGATATTTGTAGGACCGGCCTAACATAGTCCAGCCCAATGCATCATTCGGCTCTTTTTGCAGGCGCTCGGCAAGCCCGGCAACCATGTTGTTAATTTGTTCCAATTCTGGTGTTGCCGGATTTGCCGCAGCAGTTTGTTGACTCTGCGTTAATGACGAGTAATTACCGTGTGTCCAGTAAAGCGAACCGGCTGCCAAAGGAATCGCCAACATCAGCATAGGTGCCATCCATCGGCCTTGCGACGCCGATCCTTTAACATGGCTCTCGATATCGAGATCATCGCTCAATGCCAGTTCAAGCTCGGCAAGCTGCTCGTCATAAAGCGCCTGACTTAATGCACCGGCTTGCAGCTGTTCTTTCAACTCAACCAGCCGCTGCCGGGCAATAGCGATATTGCGCTGATCCTGGTCTGCTGCCGCAACCGGATGTTTTCGCCACAACGGCGGCAGCACGATCAGAAAAGCGATCATGACCATTACGCTAGCGATAAGCAAAAATAGCATATTCAAGACTGATCACCTTTTTCCAATAAACTGCGGATTTTTTGCTGTTTCTCAGCACTGATTTCAACAGTCGCAGCAGCCTTTTTTCGCCGCGTAAACAAAATCACCGCGATTAAACCGATGAACAAGAATACTACCGGCCCTATCCATAGCAGGCCGGTTTTAAGCTTAAACGGTGGATTGTATAAAACGAAATCGCCATAGCGATCGGTCATAAATTGAGCGATGTCCTGCTTTGATTTGCCTTGTTGCAGCATTTCATAAACTTGCCTGCGTAAATCTGCGGCCAGTTCTGCGTTGGAATCGGCGATAGTCTGGTTTTGACAAACCAGGCAACGCAGTTCCGAGGTCAGGTTTTCGTAAGCCTCTTGTTGCTCAGGATTCGCAAATTCCCGGTATTCGACACCGGCGCAAACTATGCCGGACAGCACCAACAATAAAACAATAGATAAAGACTTCATTAAATTTCAGCCTGTAACTTGGCGATCAAAGGCAGGAAAGTTTGCTGTACATCTTCAGGCGTAACGGGGCCGGTATGCTTGTACCGGATCACGCCCTGTTTATCGATGACAAATGTTTCCGGTACGCCGTAAACGCCCCAGTCGATGCCGATGCGCCCGTCCTGATCCATAATGCTGACATCGTAGGGATTGCCCAATTGCGCCAGCCAGCCTAAGGCGGCCTCCGGCTCATCCTTGTAATTCAGGCCGACAATAATCGCCGCTTTTTGTTGAGACAATTGATTAAGTATCGGATGTTCCGAACGGCACGATACACACCACGATGCCCAGACATTAAACAACCAGACTTTACCTTTTAAATCGGCCTGGGATAATTTGTCTTCCGGTGCTTGCAGCTTGGGTGCAGAAAATGCCGGAGCCGGTTTGTTGATCAGCGGCGATGGAATATCGCCGGGATGAAGGTTCAAGCCCAGCGCAAGGAACACCGCCAAAACGATGAATAATATTAAAGGAAGGATGTATTTAAGCATTATGTTAATTTTTCAAGTCTAATAACAATTCACTGTCAGGAGCTTTATTCAGCAATAAAACATCATAAAATAGCTTTGTTTCAATTCTGTATCAATCAGTAGAATCTTTAAATCGGATATAAAGGTTCGACCCACTCTCAACAGTTTGTTGTTGTACTTTTATGTAATCAAGCGATCTGACTAACTTACCAAATTTTGCAAAACCATAATTTCTAGGATCAAATGAACTATTCACACGTGGAATATAAGCACCTACTGCGCCTAAATTGGCCCATCCATCGTCTTCAGAGGCTGACTCAATAGCCTCTTTAATCAACTTCTTTAAATTTTTATCTTTCGATGGGTCTACAATTTTGGCCGATTGCTTGTTCTTATCATTTTGGGATGAAGGAGAAATAGCGTTTTGTGAAACAGTGGCGCTTGTTGCTATAGGCGTTGTGTTTTTCTTAATTTCATCAACAGATCCCTCATCATCCATAATGGTTTCGGTAAAAATAAATTTATTGCACGCGGCACGAAAAGCTTCGGGCGTTAACAGTCTACCAATACCAATAACCTCAAGCCCAGCTTCTCTGATACGAGTGGCTAATTTGGTAAAATCGCTGTCACTGGAAACCAGAAAGAAACCATTAAATTTACCGGTATAAAGCAAATCCATTGCATCAATAATTAAAGCAGAATCAGTAGCATTTTTACCCGAGGTATAAGCAAATTGCTGCATAGGTTGAATTGCATGTTTATTAAGCACGCTTTTCCAGCTACCGAGTCGAGTATTTGTCCAATCACCATAACAACGCCGTGAAGTTACATCTCCGTATCTGGCTGCTTCGGTTAATATCGCATCAATCGCTTTAGCTTGTGCGTTATCAGCATCAATCAATAAAGCAAATCTTTTGCTTTCATTAATGTTCATTATCCACCCGTTTGTATCTTGGCAACTCGATACCGTCTATCACAGGCAGAGATTAACCCGCCCGCAGCCATAAACAGCGCACCGAGCCAAATCCAACGGATAAATGATTTGTAATAAATTCTAAGACTCCAGGCACCCTGCTTACCCAGAGGCTCGCCTATCGCAACGAACAAATCCCGAAACAATCCGGCATCAATAGCCGCTTCGGTCATCGGCATTTTTTGCACCCGGTATACCCGTTTTTGCGGTTCCAGTTTTGCGACTTGCTTGCCTTCGTAACTGACTGTCACAAAGGCCTGTTCCGCAACATAGTTAGGTCCTTGGGTTTGTTTTACGCCGTGGAATTCAAAGATATAACCGGACATATCCAGCTTGTCGTCAGGCGCCATACGGACGTCTTTTTCAACGCTGTAAACGGAGGTCAGGGTAATGCCGATCACGAAGACGGCGATGCCAAGATGCGCCACAGTCATGCCGTAAAAACCGGCCGGTACGGTTTGCAGCCGTTGCCATGAAAATCCTTGCGGCCCCATCCGGTCAATAAAAGACATGCCGGTAATCGCAATTGTCCACAACGCCAGCGTTAAGCCCAATACCGCTCCCCAGGAATAAAACGGCATGGCCAACGGAATCAGCAGTCCGCCGGAAACACAGGCCAAAACAATCCAGCGCACCCGTAGTGCAATAACATTGATATTGTCTCTTTTCCAGCGTAACAACATGCCCAAGCTCACGGCAATCGCCAGCGGCGCCATTAGCGGAATAAACACGGCATTAAAATACGGAGGGCCCACTGAAATCTTGCCCAATCCCAATGCATCGATCACCAGCGGATACAAAGTACCCAGCAAGATACTGGAAGCGGTCACCACCAGCAGCACATTGTTCAATAATATTGCCGACTCTTTTGAAACCAGTTCAAAGGTCGCACTGCTTTTAACGTAGGGCGCTCTTATCGCATACAGCAATAACGAGCCGCCGACCACAACAGCCAAAAATACCAGTATGAACAAGCCTCGTGCCGGATCGCTGGCAAATGCATGCACCGAGGTTAATACGCCGGAACGCACCAGGAAGGTACCCAACAAGCTTAACGAAAAAGCAAAAATCGCCAGCAGTACCGTCCAGGTTTTAAATACGCCGCGTTTTTCAGTGGCCGCCAACGAATGAATCAGCGCGGTGCCGACCAACCAGGGCATGAATGAGGCGTTTTCGACAGGGTCCCAAAACCACCAGCCGCCCCAGCCCAGCTCGTAATAGGCCCACCAGCTGCCCAACGCAATACCAACGGTTAAAAACATCCAGGCAATATTGGTCCACGGTCTTGACCAGCGCGCCCAGGCTGCATCCAAACGGCCTTCGAGCAAGGCCGCAATCGCAAAAGCAAAAGCCACCGAAAAGCCGACATAGCCCATATAAAGCATCGGCGGATGGATTGCCAAACCGGGATCTTGCAATAACGGATTTAAATCGTGCCCTTCTAACGGGGCAGGAAACAGGCGCTCAAACGGATTGGAAGTCAGCAATAAAAACAGGATAAAACCGATAGAAACCAGCCCCATTACCCCCAAAACCCGGGCTACGGTAGCATCGGGAATATTGCGGCTGAACAACGCAACCAAGCCCGTCCAGCAGGATAAGATCAGCGCCCAAAGCAATAACGAACCTTCATGCGCGCCCCAGACACCGGAAACCAAATACAAAACCGGTAATGCGGTATTGGAGTTAGTGGCGACATAGGCGACCGAAAAATCATGAGCTAAAAAACAATAGGTCAGGCAACCGTATGAAATCGCCATGAATAACAGTTGCCCAAACGCGGCGGGCCTTGCTACGGCGATCCAGCCGGATATGGATCGGGAAGCGCCGATGATCGGCAACAACCCTAAAATAACGGCCATGCACAAGGCCAGAATCAGCGAAAAATGTCCCAGTTCTGCGATCATTATTTTTGTCCTGTAACTGGAGCAGGCTGGTTTTTCAAACTGCTTTTCACTTCCGGCGGCATATAGTTTTCATCATGCTTGGCCAGCACCTCTTCGGCGATAAAAACGCCCTGTTCATTTAACTTGCCGTGCGCAACGATGCCCTGGCCTTCCCTGAACAAGTCCGGCAGGATGCCTGTATATTCAACCGTCACATCCTTGCTAAAATCGGTCAGTTTAAAACGCACCATCAAGCCGTCATTCGGCCTTTCTACAGAACCTTTAATGACCATGCCGCCCAAGCGAAACAACGCATCTTTAGGCGCTTTACCTTCCACAACATCGGTAGTGGAAAAAAAATACATCAAATTTTCATTAAACGACTTAAGCGCGAAGCCGGTGGCTAGAGCGGCGCCGATGACCATCAGGCCTATAAGCATTAATCGCTGTTTTCTTGCTGGTTTCATGATTTACTGCCGTTTTTGCTTAAGCGCCAAGGAACGTAAAAACTGTCTGCGCTGCACCACTGGAATAATAATATTGGCAAGCAGCACGATGAAGGTCAGGCCGTAAGAGGTCCAGACATAAAAGGCATAGCCGCCCATGGCGAAAAATTCCTGCATACTCATTATTTCGACTCCGAGATCATCGCCTTCACCCACTGCGCATTACGTTCACGTAGCAACAGTTCGGTACGCGCCCGCTGCAACATCGCAATCAGGTAATAAAATTTAAACGCTACCGCCATCAGCAACAGCGGTATCAACATACTGACATGGATGGACGGTTTGTCCATTTTTGTTACCGTCGGCCCTTGATGCAGCGTATTCCACCACTCGACCGAGTAATGGATAATCGGGATATTGACCACGCCAACCAAAGCCAAAATAGCCACGGCCCTGGACGCGGTACGCTTGTCGTCTATCGCGCCGTAAAGTCCGATGACGCCGAGATATAAAAACAGCAATATCAATTCGGACGTCAGCCGCGCATCCCAGACCCACCAGGTACCCCACATCGGCTTGCCCCATAAGGAGCCTGTCACCAGCGCGATAAAGGTAAAACTGGCTCCGACCGGCGCGCTGCTGATAGCTACAACTTCCGCCAATTTAATACGCCAGACCAGGCCTATTGCCCCGGCAACTGCCATAATCACGTAAATAAATAACGACATCCAGGCGCTGGGTACATGGATATAAATAATGCGATAGCTATCGCCTTGCTGATAATCGGCAGGTGCGAGATACAAACCACCGTACAGACCCGCGGCTGTCAGCAACAGGAAAATAGCCACCAGCCACGGCATTAAACGCTCGGTAAACGCGTAAAAATGCGGCGGAGACGCCATACGCTGGAAAAATCGGACTACAGGATCAGGGATTAAAAACATAGTAAGTCAGGTAAAAGGTTCAAGACAAAAGGTTCAAGACCAACACTGGACAGAATTGTTATCCATCCAGCGTAAACGCGATAGTTAACCTTCTTTTCTTGGCGGCGGCGGCGGCGGTGTTGGCCGTACAGACATGGAAGGCGGCGGTGGATTTTCATTTTTTTGAGCTCTTGATCTATTACCAGCTGGTGGCAACGGCGGTGGCGGATTAGATTGTCTCGCTGTCATCATTGTTCTCCCATGTTTGTTTTAAAAATTCAACCCACTTAACGTCATTGACATTAACCAGAATATTTTTTACACCGATAATACGTTTTTCCTCACCATCTTCAACTAACCATGATGGGTCGGCAATCAAAAAGTGTCCTTTCGTCGGTTCAGGTGGCCATTCAATAGGCCACCCGTAAAGCCGACGTTCATCGTTAAAATGCAACACTATATAGGTTGGCTCTAGAAATGCTTTAAACCATTCTGAAGAGAAAGACCCTTGATAGGTAATATTTTTGCCCCTTAACTTTGTGTCTCTCAACAGCTTATGAAGCATGTCATTATTGGCGAAATAAGAAAATATCAACCCCAAAAGCAAAGCAATTATTATTGACCAAATTAAACTGGACGATTCAGTCCAATTTGCAATCGACCAATAACGGCCAACAAATTTTAAAATAAATTCAACAATGTTAAGCGTGGCCTGGGTAAATAAGGTAAAAATCATTGCCTGAACAACCCGTTCGAACTGAGGGGGTTTCGGATACGAGGTTAAACCATAAAAAACCCAAGCAGAAACAAAGCCGGGAAGCAAATATTGCAGAATCGATACAAAATCTTTGGCGAAATTTTCCATTTCAACTCTTCATGATCATTGCGCGTTTATTTAAATCTTGCAGTATGAAGGAATCCAACTGCGTTCAATCATATACTCAGGCAATTCATTAAAATCAAAAGCGATGCCGTCTTTAATCATCTGCTCAACATCAAACAAGAGCCCGACTTCGGGAATATCATTAAAGAACATCGTATAAAAAGGCCTAACCAGCCATTTTGAAACTTTCATACCTATCGGGCCGACAAAATTTCTTCGTTGTCCGACATGCGCCACTTCGTCAATGGTAATTTCGTCGAGCAATTCTTTTAAACGGTCGCGTACTTCCGGTTCATCAGCCAACACATCGTCCAACAGCCGATGTAAGTGACAATAGAAAGTCACCCCCATCAATTCGGTAACGAAGGCCGGTGTGTCCATTAAAAAACCGGGTAATTTGGGAAACTGCTCGTAGATTTTTTCTTTGATCGGCCCCAGAGGCACCCATTCCACTTTATCCAAGCCGCAAGTACGGAGCATTTCATCAAACAGGCGCACATGGCAAAACTCTTCAGCTAAGTGCACCCGGCTGATTTTATCTTCTACGGTATGCGAATTAGCCATATCCGGCACCGCATCCCACGCGCCTTTAATACCCACCCATTCATGCCGGGCAAACTTGTAGATGCCGGTCAGCATCAGCGTCATACGATCCAATGACTTAGGATCATCTTGCATGTCGACGTAATTACGGTAAAAAGCGTCAGGATCAGCCAGCGGCCGGCGCAGTTTAACCGGGTTATCCTGAAAGTGTTTCAGCCGGTCGCGTTTCTTAGCTAAGTTCTTCTCGTCTTCCAGTAATTCTCCGCCATGCTGTTGGGTAAATTCCCAATAATTGTCAAAATTTTCTTTTCTTTGTTGCTGAGTAGCTGGTGCAAAAACGGACAAAAACTTAGCCGATGACATAATCATTTATTCCACGTCGATAATATGATTGATTATTCTACGAGATATTATCAATTAATACTCATTTTTAATGCAGCGGCTACCGGCAAAGGCGCCAGTACTAAAGCCATCAGTAAAATGGCAATCAAAATATTGATTTGAGCATCGACAGGCAAGCCGCCGCCAGCCATCTGTACCGCATTACCGGCGAAAATCAACACAGGAACATACAACGGTAAAACCAGCAGCGACAAAATCATGCCGCCCCGCCGCAGCCCCACGGTTAGCGCAACGCCAATCGCTCCTATCAAGCTTAATACCGGCGTTCCCAGCAGCAAGGTCAGCAACAAGATTCCCAATGCATGATTGGGCATGCCTAAAAAAACCGCCAGTAGCGGCGCGACAATCAACAACGGCAAACCGGTGACCAGCCAATGGGCGACAATTTTACCTAACACCAATACCGAGGTCGGGTGCGGACTTAACAGCATTTGTTCCAGCGAACCGTCGTCAAAATCCGAACGAAACAGGCTGTCCAGAGACAGCATCGCCGCCAATAATGCGGACACCCAGATAATGCCCGGCGCAATGGCCTGCAATAGATGCGGCTGCGCGCCAATACCCAACGGAAACAAGGTTATGACCAGGATAAAGAACAGCAACGGATTGGCTATCTCCGAACGACGCCGCAAAGCCAAAACCAGATCGCGCCGGATAACGGCAAAAAATGCACGGGATAAAGACATCAGGATAAATTAATACGTTGGACATCGACATCAGGCAAATCGATATCATGATGCGAAGTGAGAACAATCATGCCGCCGTTGGCGCAATGTTCGGCCATTAAAGTTTCGATTAAAGCAATGCCGTGTTTATCTAAGGAAGTAAAAGGCTCATCCAGAATCCACAACACATTTTCGGTAATCAGCAACCTGGCCAAAGACAATCGTCTCTTCTGGCCCGCCGATAAAGTCTGTACCAGGACATCGTCATAACCCGGCAAATGAACCTTCGCTAAAGCCTCATGAATGGAATACTGTCCGCAACTGCTTAAGGCCAAGGACATTTTCAAGTTCTCCAAGACCGTCAGTTCCTTTTTAATTCCATCCAAATGGCCGACATAAGCCATTTGCGCATAGAACGGACTGTCATTTATCTCGTCGCCGCACCAGTGAATCACGCCTGCATCCGGCTCCCGGAATCCGCATAAAATGCGCAATAGCGAGGTCTTGCCGCTACCGTTCTTGCCTTCCAGCAGTAAAACCTGTCCTGAAACCAAGTCAAAAGTCAGTTGTTCGAACAGCACCCGGTCATCGCGGATACAGCTTAAACTCCGGCCTTCAAGAGAATGCGTCGATTTTGCTTGCATCAAATCAACCTGCCGGCAATCGCTGGCGCACGGTTTCATAAAGCAGCACACCGGTTGCAACCGACAGATTAAGACTTTCTACCTGGCCCAGCATCGGCAACTTGACCAGCACATCGCATTGTTCCTTGGTCAACCGTCTTAAGCCCTTGCCCTCAGCGCCGACGACCAAAGCCAGAGGCACGGTAAAATCGGTTTGATAAGCCGTCTGCGTTGCTTCGCCCGCCGCCCCCATGACCCAGATACCTTGCTCTTTGAGCCAGCGTAACGTTCTGGATAAATTGGTCACTTGATAAACCGGCACCGTTTCAGCAGCCCCGCTGGCAACTTTACAGACTGTCGGCGTAATTCCGGTCGCATTATCCTTGGTGATAATCACGCCATGTACGCCGGTCGCATCTGCGGTTCTAAGGCAGGCGCCGAAATTGTGTGGGTCCTGAACATTATCCAGCACCAGGAATAAAGGCGTTCCCGATAGCGTTAAGACCGCATCCTTTAGATGGCTTTCCGATAATTCGCCGGGCATCTCAACTTCAATAACGATACCTTGATGATTATTGCCTTCCGCAAAACGATCGAGCTTTTTCCGGTCGATTTTTTCCGGTTCTATGCCCAAATCCAGTAAATTATCGACCAGTTGAGTCAAGCGTTTATCTTGCCGTTGGCCGTCAATCCAGGCTTTATTGATTTTTTTAGGCGAATAATCCAAAGCCGACTGAACCGAATGTATGCCGTATATTTTGCTTAAATTCATTGATTATGAAATGTAAGAAGCTCTGTTTTGAATAGAGAGCTTTTGTTAAGTATTAATGACGCATAAACAACATTACATGCTATTGCCCGTAACGATATACCGTCCAACTCCGCCATAAATGCGCAGCCGGTAATGATAGCCTTAAGGCTATCCATATCAAAGGCTTTGAGTTTATTTTTTATTCTGTTGGTATTGCCGGGAGCTTGTTAGCTCGCTCATCCGGGCCAACGAGCAGCAATCCTGAGGCATTCCCGCGACTTATTGCATAATTAAAAATATATTGGCTTGAGCTGCTGTTAAAGTCAAGCATTCTCCATTTAAACTACTGTTTTATAAAAATAAATTAGTTTCAACCAAACTCCGGCGCTGAAATCGCTATAGTCCTCTTTCGCAACGGGACACCTTAAGTTGCCGTCTATGTTTGATACCGTACCGACTGCGGCTGATGTTGCGATTAGTCTTTAACCGGCATTGCGAGATACCTAATCATTTTAAATGCAGCTCGCCTTGCCTTCGCCGTTTCCACAAAACGGTTTTCCATTCAATCGATATTGGAGTAATAAAATGCATGTGACCTATGAGCAAGCGGAACAAGTGATTGATGCCGCAGTTAATGAAGCCAATAAAACAGGGACACCCAGCTGCATAGCCGTGGTGGATTCAGGCGCAAACCTGAAAGCATTCCGGCGCATGGATGATGCCTGGGTCGGTAGCATTGATGTCGCGATCAAAAAAGCCAAAACCGCCTGTTTATTTGCAATGCCGTCAGGCGATTTGGGCAAACTGTCCCAGCCCAACGGCCAGCTTTACAGCATAGAGCATTCCAATGAAGGTTTGATCACATTTCCCGGCGGCTTGCCGATCGTGGACGAACAAGGCGTGCTGATAGGCGCGATTGGCGTCAGCGGCGGCACCGTAGACAACGATCATAAGGTCGCGCAGGTCGGAGTAAAAGTCGTCGGCGTTATCGATCTGCCGAAGCATCCGTGGCGCACTTAAATCCCAATCAAGATTCAACTGAACCGGCTCGCCGCTCTTGCGGGATGGACAGCAAGTCGGCGAACACGGCTACTGTCGCGACCAGCTGCACCAATCCTGCCGGCACCCACATAATAAGGCCGGCAAGCTGCTGATCCTGTAACGGCGAAATATTAGACAGAAAATACGGCATCTGCCGCGATAGAGCCGTATGCACAACATAAAACGGATGACCGGCAAATACCAGCAAGGCCCCCAGCAACGCACTTTCCATCGCAAACGTGATGAGCAGCATCAGGGCGGTGCCATGGCCGCTTTTATCGCGGCTGAATGGCCGCAAAGCCAACGCCCAGAACGCAATAGAAGTCAGGAAAAAACTCAGGTGTTCCAGGATATGGATAGACGGATTATCAAATGCCCAGACGTAAGGACCGGGGATATGCCAGAACCACATCGTCGCGCTCGCCAACAGCCACACGCTGACAGGCCGGGTCAACAGGCCGATCGTAAAGCGCAGTCGGGCAGCTTTGCGCCAGCCGTGTCCGATCAGGCGCCGTAGAGGCAGCGGAAAAGTCCACAACAGCACTACGTCCATACGCCCCAATATCAACAGCGGCGGGGCCACAAGCATCAGTATCAGATGCTGAATCATATGCGCTGAGAACAGAAATTCACCAAGCAAGTCCAGCGGCGACATCAGCGCCACGATCAAAGCCAACATGCCCAGAGCAAAGGCAGAGCAACGCCACCCGCTTACGATTCGGCTGCGTATGCCTTGCTGTTGCAGGTGAAAAATACCGGAGACATAGACGGTCACTGTCAGTAGCAAGGGCAGAACCACCTCAGGCTCGAAACGCCATGAACTGTCAATCGTTTCGCCCGGCGTATGGCCGAAAGCCGATGGCGTTGCCAGCATCAGGCTCAGCATTAGCAACGGCTTTAGTTGATTGCCAATAATGAATCCGCCAAAAAATTTGTTCACGAAAAGTACGAAAAAGTCCATACCACGATTTTGTTGATTATTTTTTCCTGTTTTCCGTAGATCATATTTTTTCTCGGGAATCACCTTGTCTTTAAAAAGCGATATCCTTTCGCACACCTGTACGTTATCTGCACAGCGGAATTAAAAATAACGTAACAGCACTGAAAATGAACGCAACCAGAAATCCAAGGCTGGTAATCAGGCCGAACATCGCAAGAAAGCGTGTGCGACCTTCGCCGACGTCGAGCAGATCATGCGCTGATCCGCTCATCTCATACCGTACTTTCCGCCAGTTGTAGACCGCGACACCGGCAGCGGACAATGCAAGCAGGACCGCAACCACATTTATCGCCAACAAACTTTGCCAAACCTTATCGGTGTGCGCCGCAATCGTTGACGGTGGATCGGCTTTGCATATTGCTGTGGTCAAAACATAGGAACCCAGTTCCAGGCCTATCCAGGCTAGCGGCGCACCGAGAATGCCGAACCATAGTCCAGTCAGGCTGATTTCTTCTCGATGCGGCGAGGGATGTGCAGGGTTTGCCGATGTATTATTCTCCATAGCATCACCGAAGATAAGGATATAAATAAAAACTGCTGAATACCGCCAGCCATACCGCATCGACAAAATGCCAATAAACGACGCCTATCGATATCGGTGTGTGGCGCTCGGCATTGAAATAATCCAGTGCGGCCCAGATGAACAACACTCCCAGCATCAATATACCGCCCAATACATGCAGCATATGGAAACCGGTTATCGTGAAATACAGCGAGCCGTAGGCGTTATCCGTCATCGAGAAAGTTTTCAAATGCCATTCCAGAAACTGGACGACTATGAAAACCATACCCAAAACCAGTGCCAGGCCAATCGCCAGCAGCTGCCTTATCAATAACCCCCGGCGCATCGCTCGTTCGCCCCACCATAAGACCAGACTGCTGGCGAGAAGAATAATCGTATTGGGGAGGGCTAAACGCAGTGATGGCATAGCGATCGGCAACCAAGTGGTTTTTGCCTGACTAGCAAGGTAAAAATAACTAAACAACAGATAAGAAAATAATGCGGCTTCAGTGGCGATCAACATCAACATCCCCCACCAACCCGAAGCGCGACGGCCTATAGCGCCTACCGGCAATTGTTTCTGAAATAGAGGGCCATTAGTCATAATGCACATCCATAGTTTGGCATTTCACGCTTTGGACAAGCGCGGTTGGCCATAACCATATCAACAGGCAGCCAAGTATGCCGACCGTACTCAGTGCACATAGCCACCCGCTATGAATCAGTGCGCTGTAGCACAGCGCGGTCAGCAACACTGCCATTACCAGAGGCGCAAAGGAATCAGGCGGCATCTTGAGGATGACATCGGGCTCACCATCCAACACGGTGACGCCCATTGTTTCACGTCCTTGAGCCAACAGCGGCCCCCGGTCAAGTACGGACGAGTCCGAACCTTCTTCGGACAGATGCGACTCCCACAATGGATGGCGGCTTGCCACCGTCGGAATTACCGCAAAGTTATAGGGCGGAGGCGGCGAGGCTACCGCCCATTCAAGCGTAGAAGCATCCCAGGGATTGGGGCCGGATTTTTCCCCTCGGCGCAGGCTAAGCGCGACATTGGCCACAAACAGCAACACGCCGATCGCAAACAGGAAAGCGCCTATCGTGGTGACAAAGTTAAGCGTATCCCAGCCATAGCCGTTGGAATAGGTATAGATCCGCCTCGGCATGCCCAGCAGTCCGCTGATATGCATAGGGAAGAAAGCCAGGTTGAAACCGATGAACATGGTCCAGAAATTCCAACGGCCCAAACGTTCATCCATAAGCCTGCCGGTTATTTTCGGAAACCAGAAATAGATACCGCCAATCACAGGAAACACATTGATGCCGAGCAATACATAATGCAAATGCGCAACGACAAAGTAAGTATCGGTCAACTGCCAATCCAACGGCACCGCAGCTGTCATGAAGCCGGATACACCACCGATCACGAACAACAACACGAACGAGGCAAAGAACAGGAACGGCACTTTGAACACCGGCCTGCCCATCCATATCGTTGCAATCCACGCAAATACCGCCACCGCGCTCGGGATCACAATAACAAAACTGGCTGCGCTGAAAAACGACAGGGACATAGGCGGCAGGCCGGTGGCGAACATATGGTGTACCCAGACGCCAAAACCGATGAACATAGTCGCTACGGTGGATAATGCAACCGGCGTATAACCTACCAGCGGACGGCGGCAAAAAGTCGGCAAACCGTCGGAAATAATACCCATGGCCGGTAATACGATGGCATAGACCCACGGATGGCCGAACATCCAGAATAAATGTTGCCACAGCAGCGGGTTGCCGCCGCCACCGTCATCGAAAAAATGGGTGCCGACTCGCCGGTCCATCCATAACATCAGAAAAGCCAGACTCACTGCCGGCACCGCCAACAGGTTGCCGACCGAGGCAGTCAACGTGCCCCAGACCAAAATGGGCAACCGGTTGAGGGACATTCCCGGTGCACGGGAGCGAAACAGCGTAACCACAAAATTGATGGACCCCACCGTGGTGGAAATGCCAAGCAGTATCATGCCCAATGCATAGAAATCGATGCCCTGCCCCGGATTGTAGCTTAATGAAGAGTAAGGCACGTAATTGAACCAGCCGCTGTTGGGGCCATCGCCCGCCAAAAAACTCGCATAAATGAATAGGCCCGAGAACAGGAATACCCAGTATGACAAAGCGTTGAGGCGCGGGAACGCCATGTCGCGCGATCCCAGCAACAGCGGCCACAGGTAATTGCTAAAACCCGACAACACCGGCAAAGCGTATAAGAAGATCATCGTGATGCCATGCATCGTGAACATTTGGTTATACTGCTCCGGCGTCAGCACATGCTGATTGGCGTGTGCGAGCTGTAAGCGCATCATCAGTGCTTCAAGCCCGCCTAGCAGCAGGAAAGCGAATGCAGTGACCAGATAGCGGATGCCGATAGTCTTATGGTCGACGGTGGTGAGCTGTCCGCGCAGTCCCGGAGGCGTTTCCCATAGCCGCTGCAAGCGCGCTGCATTCTCCGGGTCGGAGGCTTGGGAAATAATCGGTGTCCGGTAAAAGTCAGTGTCCGTCACATCAAGCTCCATTATTTCAAGCTGCCGAGATAAGCGACCACATCGGTCAATTCTTGCGGCGAAAGATGCAGGGACGGCATGCTGCTGCCCGGCTTCAGGGCTTGTGCGTCATCGATCCAGGCCGCGGCGTTATCGGTATTGTTGACCAGCAGTCCTGCGGCAATAGTGCCGCGGCTCGCCACATGCGTGAGGTCCGGGCCGAGATTGCCGCCGGCTATGGTACCGCGCACTGCATGGCATACACTGCAACGCGTCATAAACACGTTTTGTCCTTGTTGCAAAGTCTCGCTTTGCGGCGCGCCAACCGCCGCCAGTTGCTGCCGATTCCACGAGGCAAACTCGTCAGGCGTCTGCGCGATCACATGGAATGCCATATGCGCGTGCTGCACACCGCAGTATTCAGCGCATTGACCAAAATAATCACCGGCTTTGTCGGCCTGTATCCAAGTGCTGTTGTGTTGGCCGGGGATCACATCCATCTTGCCTGCCAATTGCGGCACCCAAAATGAATGGATGACATCGACGGTTGCCAAATTGATACGTACCGGCTCGCCGGTGGGAATATGAATTTCATTGGCCGTAGTAAAGATCAGCGCCGGCTTGTCATTTTGGTATCTGACTTCCCACCACCATTGATGCGCTGTTATATCGATAGTCAACGTCGGCGCACGAGCAGGCGAAGCGACAGCCGCCAAGGTGAAGATTGTCCATACCGCACTGGCAAACAACACCACGGTCGAGATGCCGACGCCTATGTATATCAACATCATGCCGCCGGAGTCGCGGGTGATCGGAAGATGGCCTTCGGCATCAGGCCGGGCTTTTTGTCTGCGACTGAAAATCGCCACCAGCAACAGTATGGCTATGATGGCTGTCACTAGCAGCGATATGGTTATCAGCCCCCAGCCCAGTTTGACCAGGGGATCAGCCGCAGGGCCGAAACTATACAGATAATCAAGCGGGGTATCCATCATCACGCTCAATCTGACGATTTCGGCTGGGCCGGTGGATTGGACGGCGCGGGCAAGGCGCTCAGCGTCTTGATATAAGCCGCCAGCTTCCAGATCGATTCCTCAGGCAGAGCGCTACCGAATGCAGGCATGCCGTTGGGGCGTCCTTGCAGGATAGTCAGGTAGATCTGTTCCGGTCTGTCGCCGTAAACCCATTCATCATCCGACAGCGGCGGTCCCATGCCGCCGCCTCCCAAAGGCGCATGACAGCCTGAGCAATTCATGCTGTTGAACAATTTACGTCCTTCCACGATAGCCTGGTTATCATTCGCGTACGGATTGGCATAGGTAGCGGACTTGGCCTGCACCGGAATATGCGTTTGGCCGACTTCGGTCTGTAAAAGCTGTTTGGGCGTCGGTTCGGACGGATTTTGCGGCTGTAGCTCTTGAGAATAAACGGCTGATCCCGTAGTGAAAAAGACAACTGCGATCAGGCTCAAGATGATGCTACGCATAATGCAACGCTCGCTAGTCAATTTCGAAAGGACGCCGGTTCATGGAATCTATCCATTTGCGGCACATGGTATCCATCCAGCAAGATGCGGATGGTATCGCGATTGCGGTCGAGCGCGGCATTGAGCCGCGCCTTCAACGATTCATCGCCTTTACGTACAGCCAATGAAATCGAAAAGGCAAGCGGCAATTTATCTTGTTTGCTATAGCTTAGCGGTACGATGGTCAGGGCAACCGGTTCATCTTTGGCAAAATATCCGGCCATGGGTCCCCAGACTATAGCGACATCGATATCTCCCTGGGCCACGCCTTTTACCAATTGCAAGGGCGGATTGGCATCGCTGTAATCGCCGTAGATACTGTAACCGACCACATTATTGGTAATGCCGCTATGAGCCAGCGCGAGTGCAGGCGGCGGGCTGTTGTTGCCGAGCAGGTGTACGCCGATGCGAAGCTGCTTGAGCTTAGGGTCATCCAGCGAACGGATGCCGTAATCACGATCGCTTCGATATACCAGTACATAGCTTGAGCGATAATAAGGCTGGGTCGTCAGCGCCTTGTCATCCTTGCTGGGCAGGCCCATCACAACGTCACAAAGCCCTGCATTCAGCGTTTCGCGCAAAAATCCGCGCCGTTGCGCATGCCAGGTATATTCGACTTTCCGGCCTAACGACTGCGCCAACAGTTCGGCCAGACGATTTTCAAAACCTTGTCCGGCCTGGTTGGAAAACGGCAGATTGTTGGGATCGGCACAAACGCGCAGTATGCGATTCGCATCCGCTTGATCATCACTCCAGGCCGGTGCTTGCAGCAGTACCAGCATGAGCAGCAAATTCATGTTAAGCCAGGTCATTTGGCAGCCTCCGGCAGCGCGAACACATACAACATGCCGCCGGCTGCGGTCGCCATCGGCAAGTCGGCGGAAATGCCGCTGATGCCCAGGCCGCCGAAAGGTATCCGGGTATCTAGCTCGCCTGCAACGCCTGCCCCGGCCCAGCCGCCGACACCGGACAGCACTGCCACATACTGTTTGCCGGAGGCGTTATAGGTAATCGGCTGACCGATCACGCCGGAGCCGGTGCGAAACTTCCATAATTCTTTGCCGGTCTTCGCATCGACGGCTTTGAACCAGCGATCCATGGTGCCGTAAAACGCGACATCGCCTGCCGTTACCAGTGCGCCGCTCCATACCGGAAATTTTTCCTTGATCGACCATGCGGGTTTCGAAGTAACCGGGTCCCACGCGGTAAACGCGCCGCGATTGCCGCCCGGTCCGGCCTTGATCACCACTTCGGCACCGACATAGGGCGTGCCTGCAATATAGCCGACCTCCGTGCCTTTCATATCCATGCAGATATTGTTATGCGGTACATACAAGAGCTGCGTTCGCGGCGAATAGGCCGAAGGCTGCCAGTCCTTGCCGCCGGGCGCGGCCGGACAGATATCTTTGACCTGTTGGTCCTGATGCGTTTCCTTATCCTTGGCCATGACCGGACGGCCGGTTTTCAGGTCGATTTTTTCGACGCTATTGGTGTGGGTGAATGGAACCGCTGAAATGATCCGGCCATCGGTGCGATCCATTAAATACATATAGCCGTTGCGATCAGGATGGAGCATGGTCTTGCGCGGCTTGCCGTCAATGCTCAGATCGACCAAGACATTCTCGTTGACGCCATCGTAATCGTGAAAATCGTGCGGACTGTATTGGTAAGCCCATTTGGCATAGCCGGTATCGGGGTCGCGGGCAAAAATGCTGCATGCCCATTTATTGTCGCCGGGGCGCTGGTCGGCATTCCAGGCACCGGGATTACTGGTGCCGTAATAAACCAGGTTGAGTTCGGGATCGTACGACAGCCAACCCCATACCGTACCGCCTCCGACTTTCCAGGCGTCGGCGGGCCATGTGCTAACGCCGAGGTCGTGCCCGGTATCTGAGTCGTAAGGCGCTTTGAAATCCGTTCCAATCAGTACATCCTTGTCTGGTCCTGTGCTATAAGCGCGCCAGACTATTTTTCCGCTTTTCAGGTCAAGCGCTGTTAGCCAACCCCGCACGCCCATTTCGCCGCCGCTATTGCCGACCAGTACTTTGTCTTTGACGATCAGAGGCGCCATGGTCATGGTTTCGCCCAAATTGATGTCGCCGAGTTTGATTTTCCAGGCTTCCTTGCCGGTATTGGCATCGACAGCGATGGTTTGATTGTCCAACGTATTGAAGACCACTTTACCGTCGGCAAAAGCGGCTCCGCGGTTAACGACATCGCAACAGGCTACGCCTTGAGATGCTCGTTGGGGATGCGATTTGTACGCCCATTTGATAGGACCGCCAGGCTCATTTAAATCCAGCGCATACAGAATATTAGGATAGGGCGTGACGATATACAGTGTGTCGTTGACAACCAACGGCGCGGCTTCGTGACCATGAAGAACGCCGGTTGAGAACGTCCATGCCACCTGCATCCGGTTGACGTTGTTTGCGTTAATTTGGGTTTCTTCGCTAAAGCGCGTCGACGCATAGTCTTTTGCCGGCATAGTCCATTGCATATCGGCGGTAACCGGCGCGGGGGCTTCTGCATCCGCCTTCAGACAAAACGAAAACAATATCAGGAAAGCAGCATAACGAATCTGGAGTAACAACATTTAACCACCTGGTATGGATGAGTAAAAGGGATGCTCAAGTCGGTCAACACACGAGTACAAAGGCAATATAAGTTCTCATGACCCACTGTTTTAAATATTAAGGTATGTCCAAACCTCACTTCGGTACGGTATCGCACATAGAATCTGTTAATGGGATATGGCTATTCCTGTTTTCGCCTATTGCCAGAAAAATCACAAATAATTTACCGGACCCATCTATCGAATTAGCGGAGTTCATTTCAAAACAGGTAATTGAACGAATTAATTGGATGGAGCTAAAACAGGAAATGATAAGGACGAAAGGAGAGAGCTCTGCTTTTGTCCGTTGCCGGACGAAGCTGTTTTTATGAATCAGTGATTATGCGGAATGCTCGGATAATCATTAGTTTTGGGGGGATATGTTGCAATTTCGAATGAGGATCAAAGGCTGAGCTTCGACTTATTCGGCACTGTTGACTGCCGAAGCATCGTGAGACTATTTTTGGTGATAATTAGCCCATGCGCGTCGGCAGCGGTTCTAAGACAAGCTTTAAATATGCGGTTCCTGAATTATTATTTAGTCAGTATCGGGTCGGAAAAAGAGGCATTTTGAGAGCATTAAGACAGCGGTTTTTCCTTGCATTTTTTAGGTGCGCTCTGTACCTAAATTCAATAAACCGCCGTCAAGATAATACGTCACCGAGACTTCACCGGTTTTTTAGGAAAAATAACCTAAAGCCGACTTTGTTTAAGTTCATTTTTTACGACGTCTTTTTTTAGGTTTATTAAGCGCGACTTGTTTTTCCGCCAGCTCAAAATCTATCTTCTTTTCATCCAGATCAACACGGGCAACCCTGACGTTGACACTATCGCCCAGACGGTAATTGATGCCGGTGCGCTCGCCTCTTAATTGGTGGCTGGTCGCATCAAAATGAAAATAATCCTGCGCCAGATTGCTGATATGAACCAAGCCTTCGATATAAATCTCGGCCAGCTCAACAAAAAAACCAAACGAGGTAACTGCTGAAATAATGCCGGGGAACTCCTCGCCAACCTTATCCATCATATATTCGCATTTGAGCCAGCTCACTACATCCCGCGTAGCATCATCGGCACGTCTTTCATGGGCGGAGCATTGTTCTCCCAAAATCACCATATCGGGAACCCCATAGAAAAAACTTTCCACCGGCTTGCCCAGTAAACAATGCCTGATCGCACGATGCACCAGCAAATCGGGATAACGACGAATAGGCGAAGTAAAATGCGCGTAAGCTTCCAATGCCAAGCCGAAATGGCCTTTTAACTCGGGACTGTAAACGGCCTGCGACATCGAACGTAACAATACGGTCTGTATCAAATGCGCATCAGGCCTGTCTTTGATTGACTCGATCAGATGCATATAATCCAGCGGCGTCGGTTTAGCGCCGCCGCCTAAGCTTAAGCCCAGCTCGCCCAGAAAAGTTTTCAGGTTAAGCAGCTTGTCGGCACTCGGACCATCGTGTATCCGCAACAGCTTGGGTATTTTCTTGCCGTTTAAAAAACGTGCCGCCGCCATGTTCGCGGTGATCATAAACTCTTCAATCAGTTTGTGCGCGTCGTTACGCACCACAGGCACTATCTTTTCGATTTTACGTTCTGCGCCGAAAATAATCCGGGTTTCCTGCGTATCAAAATCCATAGCGCCGCGTTGCTCACGGCTCACCCGCATAACCTTGTAAAGCGCGTATAACTCCTGCAAGTGCGGCAGCACGGCTTTATATTTCTCGGCTAGTGCGGCATCGCCGTCGACAAGCATTTTTGCGACTTCGGTATAGGTCAACCGGGCATGAGAACTCATCACCGCATCGAAAAAGCGTGACCGTGTAACTTGGCCTTGCTCGTTAATGAGCAGTTCACACACCATGCATAAGCGATCTACATGAGGGTTAAGCGAGCACAAGCCATTGGACAAAATTTCCGGCAACATCGGTATGACCCGCTCCGGGAAATAGACCGAGGTACTACGTTTTTGGGCTTCTTTGTCCAATTCCGAATTAATCTGCACATAGTGCGAAACATCGGCAATCGCAACCAGCAGCTTCCAACCCTTGGGGGTTTTTTGGCAATAAACCGCATCGTCAAAGTCGCGGGCATCTTCGCCGTCAATAGTGACCAACGGAATTTTCCGCAAATCGGTCCGGTTTTCTTTTGCCGACTCAGGCACTTCTTTTTTAAGCGGTTTAATTTCTTCCAGCAATTCATCAGGCCATTGATTAGGCAGCCCATGGGAACGGATCGCCATGTCGATTTCCATTCCCGGTGCCATGTGCTCGCCCATGATCTCGATAATCCGGCCAATAGGCTGGCGAAGTTTGGTCGGTTGCTCGACAATTTCCGCAACGACAATCTGTCCTTGTTTAGCCTTGCCCGCGCCGTCTTTTTGCAGCAGGATGGTCTGCGCTATATTTTTGTTATCCGGCACCACATAGGTAAAGCCGTCTTCCTTATAGAGCCGTCCTACAACGTGGTGGGTATTTCTCTGAAGAATTTCAACGACCGCGCCTTCCCTGCGGCCTTTTTTGTCAACCCCGGCTATACGCGCCAGCGCCCGGTCATTGTGCAGCAACGGATTCATTTCCCGCGGCGATAAGAAAAGGTCATCCGAGCCATCATCCGGCTTAAGAAAACCAAAACCGTCCGCATGGCCGATAATGCGACCGGCAATTAAATCTTCGTTATTAACCAGACAATATTTTTTACCCCGGTTAAATAATAATTGTCCATCCCTTTCCATCGCCCGTAACCGGCGGCGCAAAGCCTCCAGCTGATCTTCGGTTTCAAGGAAAAACGCCTCTGCAATTTCTTCACGGCGCAACGGTTTGCCAGCATGTTCGATCAATTGGAGAATTAATTCGCGGCTGGGAATGGGATTCTCATATTTCTCGGCTTCGCGCTGAGCATATGGATCTTTTGTTGAATTAAATTCAACGTCTTTTTTAGACTTCAATGTCATTTAAATAATTAAATAGAAGAGGATGGATACAATAAACATATCTGCATATATAAGCCTAGTATATCGATTAGGGTTGAAAGAGAAAAGTTTTTGGGTTTTATGTAAAAAACTTTTCTCCGGTAACTCGAGGCAACATCATTACGTCTAACTCGAAATCATTTAAGTTTAGTTAAAAACTTCGCGCTTAATTGACAAAACCAAACAAGGTAGGTATAGTGCGCGCTCACTTTAGCTTTTACAGCTAGCCTCTGCCGAGGTGGTGAAATTGGTAGACACGCCAGCTTCAGGTGCTGGTGGGGGCAACCCCGTGGAGGTTCAAGTCCTCTCCTCGGCACCATAATTAATTATATTCCTTTCTTATTGATTTCGCCCGTTTTTTAACAAGACGAGTGGAGTAAATTTTCTCTATATCACACAACCTGCTGCGTACTTTGTTACAAATAATGTATCGAACAGTAGAGAAATGATGTCCACTACTTCGAGTTACATTTATCCGGCCAACCACCATGATGTGTCGACACTTTTCAGGGCACAGCATTAAACAGCTTCCTGCACAAGGGTCATAAATCGCTTAAGTAGCGTATTAGCCGCATCGGTGTTACAAATTGCCGCCTGTAATTCTGTAACGTCAATTCCCTCCCTAAGCAATGAAGCGGTTTGTTCATCAAAGTAAGCTCTCATAATGTCTGCTGAAAATTCAGGATGAAATTGCACACCCCAGGCACTGGCGCCGAGGCGAAACGCATGATTGGCCTCAAACGGATTTTCTGCAAGCCTTACCGCATTCGCCGGTAACTTGATAACCGTCTGGGCATGTGTGGCATGGGCTATAAAATCATCGGGTAAAAATCCCAGCAGCCTGTCCTTTTTGCCCTCTGGAGTCAACTTAATAGAGACTGTACCAATCTCACGCCCTTCGGGATGATAATCCGAACATCCACCCATAGCCTGCGCCAGTAGCTGATGTCCAAAACAAATGCCAAGCACTGGAATATTACGCTCCACCACTTGCGGTATCCAAGATGCCAGCACCTGTATCCAAGCATCCTTATCGGTTACCATCGCATGGGAACCGGTTATGATAACGCCCGATAGCATTTCAACAGACGGCAACGCGTCGCCCTCCAAAACGTTGACTACCGATATCTTTGCGCTAGGCGATGCAATTGCGCGACTTATCCAATCTTCAAAGTCACCCAGACTTTGCCGAATTGTTGCAAAAGTAGAACCCGCTTTAATGATAATGATCTTGTTCATAGAGCCTGTTATGGATAACGTTGAAAAATACACCGACAAAGACATGGACTCTGCGCATGCTCGGCCGCTGAATATTATTTTATCGGGTTTTACAAAACAAATGTGACAGGTTGGTTTCGCCCAGAAACCGATTGATCGTCGCAGCAGTTGTCGGCCACTATACAAATGGCGCAAAAGCAGACCGGATGCTAAAATCATCCGCTCAACAATTTTAATTTTTTAGGAAAAACATGAGCAAAATTACTATCGAACACAATCCTAGTGAAGAGCGATTAAAACAGCTGGGTGTTTCCAGCTGGGAAATCTGGGAAAAGGAAATTTCAAGCTTTCCAATAGATTTCGATGAAACTGAGTGCGCTTATGTGCTGGATGGCGAAATTCTGGTCACGCCGGCCGGTGGCGAACCGGTACGCATCCTGCCGGGCGATCTGGTGTCGTTCCATGCAGGATTGGATAGCCAATGGGAAGTGATTAAGCCATTACGCAAGCATTACAGCTACGACTATCCCAATGGCATTTAACCGATAAATTGCGCTCCGCAAAATCGCCCATGCTTTAGCGTTGGTCTTGATTGGTCATCACGGCCATCAAAACCATCCTGACGCGAGCCTTATCTCACTGTTGTTCCGCCACGGCTTCCACTGTCGCAGCCGGTTTCCAACCGCCGCCTAAGCTTTTATAGACGGCGATTAAATTCCTTGATGTTTGCGCGTTGGCTAATGTGAGCTGATTCTGAGAAGCATAGAGCCTGCGTTGTGAATCCAGCACTTCCAAATAGGAGGCCAAGCCTTCTTCATAACGTTTAAGCGCAATCTCGTAGACATGAAGATTTTCCGCAGTCGCTTTTTCCAAGGACTGCGAATATCGTTCCTGCTCGATATAGGCATGAAACGAACGCTCGACATCCGATAACGCACTGATGATCGCCATCTTGTATTTAACCAAGGCTTCCTGCTGCTTTGCATCAGCAACATCAAGGTTTGCCGATAATGACCCGTAACTCAGAATGGGCCACAACACACTGGCTCCCATACTCCATGACTTGCTACTTATATTCAACAAATTCGCGGCATTGGTGTTAAAAAGCCCAATAAAGCCGACCAGGGAAATATCCGGGAAGAATTTTGCAACGGCGACGCCTTGCTGGGCTGTGGCCGAAGCGAGCTTACGTTCCGCGTTACGAACATCGGGCCGTTGGGCAATGACGTAAGCCGGGGCTGCCAGTACCAGTTTTTTGTCGCTGACCGGTAGCGCTGAAACCGGATTGACAAGCCTATGCGCCACGCCGGGCTGTTCCCCCAACAGGACATCCATACTGAATTCCGCCTGCGCCAGCAGATTGCTATAAAAGGGAATTTGCGTCTGATCTTGATGCTGCTGCGCCTCCGTCCTTGAGACATCAAGTCCGGCAGTTTTGCCCTCTTCAAATACCTGTTTAATAATCTCGGTCGTTTTCTTGTCCGATTCGATGGTTTCCAATGCTAGGTTCAATTGAGACTGATACTGGCGAATATCAACGTAAGTATTCGCTATCTCAGCCAAGGTGCTGATCAAAACATCTTCGCTTGAGATAGCCGACGCTTCCAACTCGTCTCTGGCAGACTCCGCCTCACGGCGATGACCTCCAAATAAATCGAGTTCCCAACTTGCATCGAAACCGGTCTTAAAAATATTGAACGGTTTTTTCAAAGCACCGGAAAAACTAGCCGGGACGCCACTTGGAAAACCGATTTGATTGGCTTGGCGATTACCGCTAGCCATCGCCTCGCCAACCGGAAACAAAAGCGCTTCGGCGGAATCACGCAAAGCACGCGCCTCGGCAATTCGCGCCTCGGCAATCTTGATATCCAAATTGCTACCGGCTGCTTTTGCTATCAATTGATTTAAAATTGGGTCATGGAAATTCTGCCACCAGGTTTGTTCGATAGCGACATTATCCTTTTCATTTTGTTTATCCGAGTATGAAATCCAATTTTTCGGCAGCACAATGTCCGGTTTTCGATAATCAGGCCCCACCATGCATGCCGTCAATAAAAAACTCAGTCCAAATAGAGTCAATAAGCGTAACGCATAAGAAATGCCGGAAGTAATGATCATATATGCCTACCTTGTTCCGGAGTAAAATCGAAAAATGCCATCGTATTGCTAAATATAAAAAGAAAAGCCGGTAATACGGATTAAGATAAAAGCATGGTCATTGGCTTGTCTCGTGACATAACTTATCAGCCACCTGCCAATTTTGACCAACGTCACAGCCAATAGACTTTTGGATGTTTGAGGCATATTTTTGGTCATCCCATATATCGACGAAACATCCAGTTGGCTATGGCAAGGGTTCCTGCGGCTATCACCATCAATGGCCAGAGGCTTTGCAAAAGCACCGGCAGCCCTATATCTTTCAGAAAGACGCCTTTTACAATGACGATGAAATGACGTAACGGGTTCAACCAATCCAGGTATTGCAACCATATTGGCATATTCTCGACCGGTGAAACAAATCCGGAGAGCAGGATAGTCGGCATCACAAAACTAAATACCCCTAGAAAAGCTTGCTGCTGTGTAAAGCAGATTGAAGAAATCAACAGACCGAACCCTGCCAGAGCAAGGATATAGAACACCATGCTTACGTAGAGCAGCGCAAAAGAACCGACAAAGGGTATCTGGTAAATAAAGATACCGGCCAAAAGAATGATCGTGGCCTGCACCATAGCCACTAACATTGCCGGAACGGTTTTACCGACCATAATCATACCGGGTGTCAACGGCGAGACCAGAAGCTGGTCAAATGTTCCCTGCTCTCGTTCGCGGGCTACGGATAGCGCAGTTACAATCAGTGTGCTGATCGTCGTGATAATAGCCACCAGGCTAGGCACAATGTGGCGCACATAATCAAGATTCGGATTGAATTGATTCCGGACAATCAAACTGGAGCGGGCAAACCGCTTTTGATTCGACAGACGCTCTTCGGTGTAACCCTGAAGAATTTGCTGCACATAGCCCAACGCAATCTGGCCGCTGTTCGAACGGCGGCCATCAAGTAAAGCCTGAATACTTACTGGATGCCCGGCGGCAACTTTTCGCGAAAAATCGGCAGGAAAACGAATGACGATCAACGCTTGCTGGTCATCGAGAACTTTGCGTACTTCCGCTTCACTGTAGAGAGGAATCAGTTCACTGAAAGCTTTGGCTTGGGAGAAGCGCTGAAAGAGTTCGATAGACTCTTTGCCATTATCTTCATTAAAAACGGCCAACGTGTTGTTAGTGACCTCCAGCGTAGCCGCAAAAGGGAATAGCGCCAGCTGTAGCAAGACCGGCATGATTAGTATCATACGGCTCTGCCGGTCTCGAAGGAGAGCCTGCAGTTCCTTGATGATCAAAGTTACGATCCTCGACACCATGGCTATTCCAGACGACGGCGGGTTTTCAACGCTGTCAAACCGATGAAAAATACAGCCGCTAAAAGAAGAAAAAGTCCACTGCGAAGTATCACGGTCCAGACAGTGCCTGCCTGAAAAATAGTTTGTATGGCCGTCACAAAATAACGTGCTGGTATCAAGTAGCTGACGGCCTGAATAATAGTGGGCATGCTACGGATTTCGTAAATGAAACCCGAAAGCATCAGGGCCGGTAGAAACGCGGCATTCAGCGCCGCTTGGGCGGAATTAAATTGATTGCGCAACAAGGTTGAGAGTAACAAGCCCATGCCGAGACAACTGGCTAAAAATAAGGTGCCGATGCCCCACAACACCAGAAACGAACCGCGAAACGGGACATGCAGGATAAAGACTGAAACGCCAACGCATAAGAATAGAGAAATAATTCCCAAAACATAATAAGGCAGTAACTTGCTGAGCAACAGTTCGGAACGCATCACCGGCGTCGCCAGCAGCGTCTCCATCGTGCCGCGCTCCCATTCGCGTGCAACCACCAGGGAGGTCAGCAAGGTGCCGATGACCGTCATGATGATGGTGATTGACCCCGGAATGATATAGTTGCGGCTCTCGGCTGAAGAATTGAACCAGAATCGGGATTCAATACCAATTTCGGCCGGCCGTGCCTCACCGCGCTCAGCAGCTCGTTGCAATAGCCAGCCATTCCAGGCGCCAGTCACATAATTTTGCACAAAATTTGCGGTATTCGGTTCCGCTCCGTCCGTAACCAGCATAAGTGGCGAGGTATCCGTAGGACGTTTGAGTTTCTCGGCAAAATCCATTGGAACCACGACGAACCCTCTCACCATTCCAACAGTCATCGCCTGGTCCATTTCCTCGCGATTACCCCCTGTGGTCACACGAAGGTAGGGTGAGCCATAAAGACTATCCGCGAAATGCCGCGCTTCCGGGCCGGTATCTTCGAGAACCAGCCCAATTCGCAAGGCAGTCGAGTCGAGATTAATGCCGTATCCAAAAATAAAAAGCAGGACCACCGGGAGCAGGAAAGCAATAATGTTACTGCTGGGATCGCGCAGAATTTGCAGCGTCTCTTTGCGGCATAAGGCGCGAAGCCGGCGGAAGGATATTTTATTTTTCATGATAGGGTCTCGCCGGGTTGCCCCTGCACCAAGGTGATGAACGCCTCTTCCATCGACGGGTCCGGATTTTGCGGCGTGGACACCTGAGCCTTAAGTTGGTCGGGCGTGCCGGTCGCGATGATCTTGCCACGGAACACCAATGCAATTCGGTCGCAGTATTCGGCCTCATCCATAAAATGCGTGGTGACCATCACGGTTACCCCTTTTTCCACCATACCGTTGATATGAGTCCAGAACTCCCGGCGCGTGACAGGGTCTACCCCGGAGGTAGGCTCATCGAGAAAAAGAATCGGGGGTTCGTGCATGACCGCGCAGGCCAGAGCGAGGCGCTGCTTGAAACCGAGCGGCAGGGTATCGGGCGCTGTATCAAGATAGTGCTGTAACTTGAACACTTCGACCATCTCATTGACGACTCTTGTCTGCCTTTCGCCTTTTAAGCCGTAAATACCGGAAAAGAATATTAGATTCTGCCTAACACTAAGGTTTACGTAGAGCGAGAACTTCTGCGCCATGTAGCCGAGCTGCTGGCGAGCTAAGCTGGCGCTTACTTTCAGATCGATGTCCATCACGCGCGCAGTACCCGATGTGGGGACAAGCAATCCGCACATCATTCTGAAGGTAGTGGACTTTCCTGCACCATTCGGACCTATCAGGCCGAAAATTTCTCCGCGTTTGACCGCGAAGTTGACACGATCTGTGGCTGCGAAATCGTCAAACATTTTCGTCAGCTCAATGGCTTCGACTACAGTATCATGATCGCCTTTGGCAGGCGGCAAACGTTGCGCGAGAACAGAATCTCCCCCCGGCCCACCGCCCAAAGCTTCAATAAAAGCATCTTCAAACCGGGGAGCTACCGGAACGAATACGGCTTGTTCCCCAGCGTTGAGTTCATCCAGGTTTGGAGGCGCGGCACCGGCACGCAGCAGCAATCTGACATTTTGACCTTGTATTACGCCATCCATGACTTCGGGGCGGCGCAGCACGCGTGCCAGCAACTGGCGTCTGCTGCCGGTGACATTACGAATTTGTAAGCTGCGGTCACGGATACGGCTGGTCATGTCCTCGGGCTTTCCATAAAATATTAACTGGCCTTCGTTCATTAACAGCACATCGTGGCATAACTCGGCCTCGTCAAGATAGGCCGTGCTCCAGACTACCGTAATACCTTGATCGATAAGCTCGTGCACCATCTTCCATAATTCACGTCGCGATATTGGATCGACACCCACACCCGGCTCATCAAGCAAGAGCAAACGCGGTTGCCCGAGCAACGCGCAGGCCAGTCCGAGTTTTTGTTTCATGCCGCCGGATAATTTCCCGGCAAGCCGGGCGCTAAATTGAGTCAAATCGGTGTAGTCGAATAGCCGCTTGAACTTTAAGGAACGGTCTTCACCTATAACGCCACGCAAATCCGCGTAGAGCTCAAGATTCTCCAGTACAGACAAGTCTTCGTAAAGGCCGAATTTTTGCGGCATATAACCGACGCATTCCCGTAACTTCAATGCGTCATGAATTGGATCAAGCCCGTCAACGCAAATTTTTCCTGATGTTGGCGCCAGTAGCCCGGCTATGAGTCGTATAAGCGTCGTCTTGCCCGCGCCGTCCGGTCCGATTAAACCCGTGATCCTGCCCGGCAACAGTGCCGCCGAAAGTCCCTCCAATGCGGGCTTATTCGAATCCTTAAAAACTTTCCGGACGGAATCGAGTGTGACCAGAGCATCACTCATGGTGATTCGTCTGAAGAGGCGTTGCCGGCGAATTTGCAGCGAGCTTAATCGTTACCGGCATGCCCTGCCGTAACATTTGATCGGGATTGTCTACGACGATACGGAACCGGTAAACCAGTGAACTACGCAGTTCCGTTGTTTCCACAGCCTTTGGTGTGAATTCTGCGCGCGGCGAAATATAACCGATGTGACCGCTATAGGGCTTGTCCAAACGCGAATCCGTATAGATATCAACTTGGGTTCCGGGATGAATGCGCCCGAGGTCGGGTTCATGCAGATAGGCGCGAACCCAAACCGGATTTTGCAAAGAGACCGTAAACACAGTGGCTCCTGCCGACAGAATGGAGCCGACCTCCTGAGCTCGAGTGAGAATAACGCCATCGGACGGGGCGATTAAAATGGCGTCTTTAACCTGAAGCTCGGCGCTGGCTAGCGCTGCTTCGGCTTGCGCCAGGTCGGCCTTGGCCTGGGCGATGTCTTCGACCCGAAATCCGGCTTCGAGCAAGGCCAGGTTTTGCCGCGCCGACATAAGTCGCGCTTCGACCTCCCGGTAGTTGGCCTCAGCATTATCTCGATCCTGGGCCGAGATACCTTTGGAATCGAGCGTTTTTTCCGACCTCTCGAACAGTCGCTTTGCATTAGCCGCCGTGGCTTCGCGCTCGCGAACCAGCGACCTGGCTTGTGCAATCTCCTGCGGTCGGTTGCCCGTCTCCTTCAACCTCAACCGCTCTTTCAGTGACTTGACCTGCGCAGCGGCGATGGCGACCTGGTTACGATAAGGCTCATCGTCAAGACGGGCAATAACCTCGCCGATCCTGACATCATTTCCTTCGTCATAAACAAGTTGAGAAAGCCTGCCGGCAACCCGGAAGCCAAGGTTGACCTCGCGTATATCGACGTTGCCGTAAAGTACCATCGCTCTTTCCGTGTCGGAATGATATTTGTGATAGAACAAGCCAATGCCCACAACCGCAAACAAAATAATTACAGCAGAGATTACTTTTTTCATAATGGGCTTCGTTTATGATTTGAGTCGGCAGAAGTCGAATCTTCGCCGAATCCGCCTGGGTAGGCTCAAGGAACTGGAATATTTTCCAAAACTTTATATTATCTGCCGCAAGTACCAACCTGATCTTGCCCGGATTTTACGAATTCTCCACCAACCGATTTTTCCAGTCTCAACTTCGGCTTATATAGTCCAATTGGGAGTGAATCCTTTTAAAATTGTAATACACGTCAGACTATTCTAACACTTGACGCTTCGCATCCTGTCGGGGTTTGAAAGCCGCTACGGATACAATCCGCCTCAGTAAGCAGATAGCATCTATCAGCCGAGAACCGCCCAATGCATCCACCACCCATTCACTTCCGCTGCAGGACGCGCTCGCCCCATAGACTTAACCTGTCCAGGTACAGATAAACCACCGGCGTAGTATAAAGCGTCAGCATCTGGCTGACCAGCAGGCCGCCGACGATGGATATGCCCAACGGCTGACGCAGTTCGGCACCGTAACCGTGCCCCAAAGCCAGCGGCAATGCGCCGAGCAGCGCCGCCAGGGTGGTCATCATGATGGGCCTGAAGCGTTGCAGACAGGCACTGAAAATAGCTTCTTCGGCACTGATGCCTTGCTCGCGTTCGGCATGCAATGCAAAATCAATCATCATGATCGCGTTCTTTTTAACAATACCGATTAATAAAATCACCCCGATCAACGCGATAATGCTAAATTCGGTCTTGCAAGCCAACAGCCCCAGTATTGCCCCTACACCGGCCGACGGCAGCGTCGAGAGTATTGTCAACGGATGCACATAGCTTTCATACAGCACACCCAGCACGACATAAATGCTGAACAGGGCAGCCAAAATCAACCAGGGCTGGCTGCTCAAAGATTCCTGGAAAGCCTTGGCCGAACCCTGAAAACTGCCGTGAACGGAAGCCGGGACACCAATATCTCTCATGGTTTTCTGGATGACTCGGGTCGCGTCCGATAAGGACATGCCGGGTTTAAGATTGAAAGAAATCGTTGCCGCAGCAAACTGCCCCTGATGGTTAACAGTCAGCGGGGTATTCGTCTGTTTAAAATCGGCGATGGCTGCCAGTGGAATCTGGCTATCTGCGGTTTGGCCGGTAACCGTGGATTTTATATAGAGTTGTTTTAAGGTCTGCGGATCATTCCAATATTGGGGCGCCAGCTCCATCACAACATGATATTGGTTCAGCGCCTCGTAAATCACGCCTACTTGCCGTTGACCGAAGGCGTCGTTCAATGTGGAATCCACAGCCGCCTGAGTGACGCCAAAGCGTGAGGCCTTGTCTCTATCCACGACCAGCGACATTTGCAGACCTTTATCCTGCTGATTGGTATTGACATCGGTCAGCTCCGGCAATGCGGACAAGGCGGTAAGCAGTTTCGGCGTCCATTCCCGCAAATCATCCAGATGTTCCGCTTGCAGCGTGAAGTCGAATAAAGCCGCTGAAAGGCGGCCGCCGATACGAAGATCCTGAACCGGTTGCAGGAACAGACTCGCACCGGGTTCTGCGGATAATTTTTTGTGTAACCGCTGGCTGATCTCGCCGATTGAGTCGCGCTGTTCGGGTGGCGTCAAAACCGCAAACATGCGTCCTGTATTGGTATTTTGGCCGCCGCCGGCAAAGCCCACAACACTGACGATGGCGGGATCTTTTTGCAAAATTTCGGCAAATTCATGCAGCTTTGTTTTCATCGATTGAAAAGAAATACTCTGATCGGCCTGGATGGTCCCGAATAACCTGCCGCTGTCTTGTACCGGGAACAAGCCTTTCGGTACGACAATGTACAAATAGACATTCAGCACAATGCCGGCGAAAAATACCGCCAACATCAGCGGCCCATGTTGTAACGCCCAGCGCAGACTTCGCTGGTAGCCGTTCTGGAAGCGCTTAAACATATTTTCCAACCAAACAGATAAACGGCCCGGCTGTTTTCGGTCTTGTTCCGACTCCAGCCAGCGGGCGCACAACATCGGTGTGACGGTCAGGGAAACCAGTAGCGATACCAGCACCGAAGTGGATAAGGTCACCGCAAACTCACGAAACAATCGGCCGACGATTCCGCCCATTAACAAAATAGGAATAAATACCGCAATTAAAGACAAGCTCATGGCCAGCACAGTAAAACCCACTTCTCGGGCTCCGACCAAAGCCGCTTTAAACGGCGGCAAACCTTTTTCAATGTGGCGACTAATATTTTCCAGCACCACAATAGCGTCATCGACCACAAAACCGGTGGCAATGGTCAACGCCATCAGTGACAGATTGTCCAAGCTGTAGCCGCAAAGATACATGACGGAACAGGAACCAATCAGGGAAACCGGCACCGCAATGATAGGAATTAAAGCCGAACGCCAATTACGTAAAAAAAGCAGTACCACGACGATCACCAGGCCGATGGAAATCATTAAGCTATGTTCAACCTCGTTGACCGAGGCCCTGATGGAGATGGATCGATCAATAACCACCGATAAATCGATAGCGGCCGGAATCATCGCTCGCAACTGCGGCAACATGGCTTTGACGGTGGCTACGGTCTCGATGATGTTGGCGCCAGGCTGCTTGTTGAGTATTAAGAGTACGGCGGGCTGGCCGTCTTTCAGCCCTTCGTTGCGCAAGTCTTCCACCGAGTCCACCGCAGCACCGAGATCGGAAATCCGTACCGCTGCGCCGTTTCGGTAAGCGACTATGATCGGCAGATAGTCCACAGCGTGTTCTGCCTGATCGTTGGCATGGATTTGCCAATTCCGGTCGCCGCTTTCCAGCGCTCCTTTCGGGCTGTTGACATTACCGGCAACAATCGACTTGCGGACATCGTCCAGCCCGATAGCATACTTGGCAAGCGCCGCCGGATTAAGCTCAATGCGGACAGCCGGCAACGAGCTGCCGCCGACAGATACCTGGCCTATGCCCGGCAGTTGCGAGATTTTTTGAGCCAGTATGGTAGACGCGGCATCGTACATCTGGCCGCGACTGAGCGTATCGGAAGTCAGCGCCAGAACCAGGATAGGCGAATCGGCCGGATTCACTTTACGGTAGTTTGGGCGGCTGGGCAGATTGGGCGGTAACAGGCTGCTGGCCGCGTTAATAGCCGCCTGGACATCCCGAGCCGCACCATTGATGTCTCGATTCAGATCGAATTGCAATGTGATCGCGGTTGAGCCCAGCGAGCTGGCTGAAGTCATTTCGGTAATGCCGGCAATACGGCCTAGGGCTCGCTCCAGTGGTGTGGCAATGGTGGCCGCCATGGTTTCCGGACTGGCCCCCGGAAAGCCGGCAGAAACGGTAATAGTCGGAAAATCCACTTGCGGCAGAGGCGCTACCGGTAATTGCAAAAAGGCGACGAAACCCGCCAGCGCAATCGCTAGGGTTAGCAGCGTGGTGGCGACCGGACGATAGATGAATAGCGAGGACAGGTTCACGGCTGGGTTTTACGGCTATCGGCCAGGTCGGTTTGCTGCACGTCGCCGCGTATCCGCCGGGCCAACCTATCCATCGCCAGATAAATGACCGGCGTGGTATACAAGGTCAGCAATTGGCTGAACAACAGGCCGCCGACCATGGTGATGCCCAGCGGATGGCGGAGTTCAGAACCGATGCCGCTGCCCAGCATAAGAGGCAGCGCGCCGAGTAAGGCCGACAGAGTGGTCATCAGAATCGGACGAAAACGCAGCAGACAGGCTTGATGAATAGCTTCCATTGGCGTCATGCCTTGCTTGCGTTCGGCTTCCAGCGCAAAGTCTATCATCATGATCGCATTCTTTTTGACGATACCGATCAATAAAATAATGCCGATGATCCCAATAATACCCAGATCGTTTCCGGTGCCAAGCAAAGCCAGCAATGCCCCCACACCCGCTGATGGCAGCGTGGAGAGTATGGTGATCGGATGGATGTAACTTTCATATAAAACCCCAAGCACAATATAAACCGTGACCACTGCCGCCAATATCAACCATAGCGTATTGCCTAAAGAGGCATTAAAAGCCAGGGCCGCTCCCTGATAATCGGTTTGTACGCTCAGCGGCAAGCCGATGTCTTTTTTGATTTGCTCAATCGCATCAATGGCGTCGCCCAACGCGGCGCCCGGCATTAAATTAAAGGAAATAGTGGAGGATGGAAACTGGTCGAGATGATTGATGGCCAACGCGGTTCGCCTCTCTGAAAATTGCGCCAGTTCCGATAGCAATACCTGTGTACCGTTAGTTGAAGGAATACGCAACTGGCTCAGTTGTTCAGGGCCGATCTGGGCAGCCGGATTAACTTCCAGCACCACCCGGTATTGATTGGATTGGGTGAAAATAGTCGATACCAAGCGTTGTCCGTAAGCATTATACAAAGCATTATCGATGGCGGCGGTGGTGACACCCAGCCGACTGGCGGTGGCGCGGTCAATATTGATATAGGCTTGCAAACCTTGATTTTGTAAATCGCTGGCGACATCCACAATATGCGGAATACTGCGCATTCGCTCCACCAGTCGCTGAGTCCACAAATCCAGCTCGGCGAAATCCACAGTTTCCAGCGTAAATTGGTACTGGGTTCGGCTGATGCGGTTTTCCAGCGTCAGATCCTGTACCGGTTGCAGATAAATGCCAATACCCTGCACTGCCGCCAGTTTCGGTCTTAAGCGTTGAATAATGGCTTCGGCACTTTCTTCGCGCTGATCATGAGGTTTTAAATTGATTAAAAACCGGCCGCTGTTTAAGGTTGGGTTACTGCCGTCCACACCGATAAACGACGATAAACTCTCGACAGCCTTGTCCTCTAGAATTTGAGTCGCCAATGCGGATTGACGTTCTGCCATCGCGGCAAAGGAAATACTGGGCGGGGCTTCGGAAATGCCTTGAATCAGTCCGGTGTCTTGCACCGGAAAAAAACCTTTCGGTATCAGGAGGTACAACATGACAGTCATCGCCAATGTAGCGAACGCCGTTATTAAAACCAGTTGTTGGTGGCGAAATACCCATTCCAGGCTGCGGCCGTAAGCGGCAATGACCCGCGTAAATAAATCGTCTCCGGCTTTAGGGTCATGCTTTTGCGGGCGCAGCATTTTTGCGCACATCATCGGCGTCAGTGTTAGCGATACCACCGCCGAAATCAGGATGGACACGGCCAGCGTAATCGCAAATTCGCGGAACAGGCGGCCTACCACGTCGGCCATGAACAGCAGCGGAATCAATACGGCTACCAGCGAAAAGGTCAACGAGATAATGGTAAAGCCGATCTGCTCGGAACCTTTCAGCGCTGCTTTCAGCGGCGGATCGCCGCGCTCGATATAGCGTGAGATGTTCTCGATCACCACGATGGCGTCGTCGACGACGAAACCGCTGGCGATAGTCAAGGCCATCAGTGTCAGGTTGTTAATACTAAATCCAGCCAGGTACATCACGGCGAAAGTGCCTATCAGGGACAGCGGCACGGCAACGCCGGGAATCAACGTGGCCGGTAAATTTCGTAAAAACAAAAACATCACCATGATCACCAGAACCACCGCCAGCATCAGCTCGAGCAGTACGTCGTGTACTGAAGCCCGTATCGTCACGGTACGGTCGGTCAGCGGTTCGACATCGACCTGCGCTGAAAGCGTCGATTGTAATTGCGGCAGATGGCTTTTGATGCGGTCAACCACTTCGATGACATTCGCACCCGGCTGGCGCTGGATATTGATAATAACCGCCGCAGTATTGTTGGCCCAGGCCGCCAGTTTTACATTTTCAGCGGAGTCCACGGCATTGGCGACGTCCGACAAGCGCACCGGCGCATTGTTGCGATAGGCGATTACTAGATCCCGATATTCCGCTGCGGTGCGGAGTTGATCGTTATTATCGATGATGACCGAGCGCAACGGGCCGTCGAACATGCCTTTCGGCTGGTTGACATTGGCGGCGGCGATGGCGGTACGCAAATCATCCAGGCTCATGCCGTAGGCGGCCAAAGCCTTGTCGTTAGCCTGAATACGTACGGCAGGCCGCTGGCCGCCGCTGATGCTGACCATGCCGACCCCCGGTATCTGCGCAATTTTCTGCGCCAGCCGGGTATCAACCATGTCTTCAACCTTGGATAACGGCAGAATGGGCGAGCTGACCGCCAAAGTCAGGATGGGCGGGTCGGCCGGATTGACTTTGTTGTAGATAGGCGGGATAGGCAGATCGGTAGGTAAAAAGTTGCTGGCAGAATTAATGGCCGCTTGTACGCTTTGCTCAGCGACATCCAGATCCAAGCTCAGATTGAATTGCAGGGTAATCATCGAGGCGCCGCCGGAACTGCTGGACGACATCTGTTTTAGCCCCGGCATTTGCCCGAACTGGCGTTCCAAAGGTGCGGTCACCACAGAAGTCATCACTTCCGGGCTGGCCCCAGGATAGAGCGTGGTCACCTGGATAGTGGGATAATCGACTTGGGGCAATGCCGAAATAGGCAACAACCGGTAAGCGAATACGCCTATTAGCAGCAGCGCCACCATCAGCAATGAGGTGGCGACAGGCCGGAGTATGAACGTACGTGAGGGATTAAACCCAGGGAGCGGGTTTTCGCTGTCGGTCATGAATCGGGATATTTTTTACTTTCAGGTTTGATATCAATTGACGGAGTAAGCGGAATATTATCCTGTCTCACAATCTTAACCCGGCTGCCTTCGCGTAATTTGTCGGCGCCGTCTACCACCAACTTTTCGCCGGCGCTCAGGCCTTCAAGCACGGCCACTGTTTCGCCATCCACGGCGCCCGTTTTTACCGGGCGTACCGTGACGGTTTCGTCGTCTTTGACCACTTGTACGAATGCACCATGAGCGCCGCGCTGAATCGCTGCATTCGCTGCCAAGATGACCGAGTGCAAGGTATCCAGGTGCATTTTGATATTGACGAATTGATTGGCAAACAGCACTCCGTCTTCATTATCGAACTGAGCCTTGAGTTTAAGCGTGCCGGTGGTCGGGTCAATCTGGTTGTCGATTGCCGACACTTTACCGCTCGCGAGTTTATTGTTGCCGGCCCGGTCAAAGGCCTCGACGCTGATGCTCCTTTCATTATGCCTACGTTTAATGACCGGCTGTACCGCGTCTTCGGGCAGGATAAAGACTACTGTAATCGGCTGGGTTTGGGTAATGACCAGCAGGCCATTAACGTCGCTGGCGTGGACGATGTTGCCCTGATCAACCAGTCTCAGGCCGATGCGGCCTGTAACCGGTGCGGTGATATGCGCATAAGTAAGTTGCAGTCTGGCGTTATCGACCAGCCCCTGATCCATTTCGACAGTACCTTCATATTGCTCCACTAAAGCTTTCTGGGTCGCGGTCTGCTGAGCCGCGATAGAGTCCTGCTCCAGTAAAGTTTTGTAGCGGCCCAAATCGATAATCGCATTTTTCAGTAAAGCCTGATCGCGCCGCAATTGGCCTTCCGCCTGTTTCAATTGCACTTGGAATGGTCGCGGATCGATTTCTGCCAGCAAATCGCCTTCATGAACCAATTGCCCTTCCTTAAACGCCACCCGTATCAGCTCGCCATCTACCCGCGAATGTACGGTCACTGTTTTTAACGCGGTTACCGTGCCGAGACCGCTCAAATAAATCGGCATATCACCCTGACGGCTCGTGGCAACCGCTACGCTGATGACAGGATTTTCCAGCTGTTTGGACGTAGATTCAGCGTTGACCTGACCCTTTTCAGAAGGGTATTTATAATAGACGAAGGCAAGGATAATAAAAAATACTATCACCCCTAGAAATCTGAGCAGCCAGCGCCTGGGATTTGAACGCATTGAAAGCGCTAGAGATCTTCCTATATTTATGGGCATACTGTGTTTAGCAAGTTTTGTTAGGTCTGATTACAGCAACACGATGGCAGCGCTGTCAATTCGACGAAGCCCATCATAAGAGACGGTGATTAAGGTTACGCAAGTTTCAGGAACCGCTGCGCTTAACGGTGTCCGCCCCCGCCCCTTGAACCTCCGGCAGAAGAGCCGCCATATCTGGAGGAATTTCCACCGCCATGAAATTCCCGAAAAGTCCCGTCACCGTGGAATCTGCCGGAATCACTTTCACCGAACTGTCGACGCCCGCTGAAGACTCTATCATGATCTGAAATAGAAGGAGAAGAAAACCTCGGGCTATTCGGTATATAAGCCCGTTGATTGAATATTTGGCGATTGTAAATCCTCTCGCCTGAATCCGGAACAGGCCTTAAAAGATCGTTATGCAGCGTCACTCGGCCATTCTGAACAGCGGGCGCATTGCCTTGAACTCCTGCATGCCCGGCAGATGACAACGGCTGTCTCAATGCGTCCGTTCTAGAAACAGCCGACCCATTGATAGATTGGCTACGATTTTGGTTAAATGTGACAATTGCCCTGGCACCGGCTTGAGCACGAGGTGTAGAAAACCAGTGGGGCGTTGCGATCCTGTCAGGCGTCAAATGCCCAGGTAAAGCCCGATTAGCCGAACCGACGCCCGGAGCTTGAAAGGACGCGCCACTACCGGCATGATGGGAGACAAAATAAGAATGCCTATTGAAAAACACATGCCGGTGGAAATTATTTAAAATAAAAAATCCCGGAAAATAAAAACCTGTGGACCAGAAAGGATAAGAAACCCAGTCGTAAAGGTAAGAGTATGGATACGGCGGCGAAAAGTATGTCACAACCGGCGGCCCTTGCTGATAATAATAGTTATTAATGACCTCGGGGTCTTGAGTTGCCATGTACTGGGACTCAAGCACTGGTGTCGCACTGCCATCTGTCCCAACGGCGTGTTCATTCAGTGTTGATTGGTTGATCTTTATGACATTCTTTCGATATGCATTCGGTATGGAATCATATTCATCGGTGATATGGGTTATGCCTTTAGAGTCGGTATAACGGTAAATCGTCATATTGCCGGTTTTTTTGTTCAAGTCGGCCGGAGGATTTGAACCTGGATTAACGTCCAATCCAAGCCTGTTTTTTATATCGCCTATCAGCTTAAGCGCTTGGTCCTTGGTAAAGGGAATCTTAACCTGGTCGCTTGCGACGGCAATACTCTTCTCGATATCGCCTAGAACGGCCGGGGTGACCGGGTATTCCGAAACCCACCCATTCCTGGGTTCAATGCCCAGGCTGCTTAATAGCTCTTCCGCTTTCGCTTCATTCGAAACAGGGCCAAGCTTTAACGCTTCAGCCAGTTGCATGACCAGAACGCCCTCTGGGACGAGTGTTTGTTCTATCGACGATGGGGTGGTGCCGGTTTCGGTGGTTGAGTAAGCTGGAGGCGGCGCACCAGTCTCTTCATCTTGTCCATAAGATGCTGTCGAGAGTAGGCACAAAGCAGCGAGAAGAGTACTGAGAACGCGGATGAAGTGCCGTTTGAAGCCATGTATGAACATGATTAACACCTCCTTTGTTGAAATAAAATCGTTGCCTCTGCAATCGGATCTCTGATCAATGAATTCCGGATGAGAATCTATAATAATTGGGCCTACGATTCTTAAGAGTCAGTTTTCTGAAGAGAGTATTCCTTATAAATAACTTAAATAACTGATGTTACGCGGACTGTATTTCTCCCGTTTGCCGCGCCGAGCACCGGAGCTTTCGACGGGAATAGCCCGCAAGGGGCGCTGCATGGATGCAGCTCGTTGTCAGAGGGCCAAGGATGGCCCTTCTGGCAACCCCCGTCGAAAGCGAGGAGCGCAGGACAAATCGGCAGGATAGCCGATTTGCATGTATCGCACCCGAAGGGCGAGGCACAAGGATGTGCCGAGTGATTCAAGCGGCAACCGGGTCGCCTTTTCTTTGGTTACTTTCTTTTCGACTGCATGGATGCAGGAGGTAGAGCAACGCAGGAGCAGTTGCCGAGGCGAAGCAAAAGAAAGTAACTCGCCTTCGGGTGCGACAACCCGATTCAATCAAGTGTCGCGCTAGCGACTCCTTAATCTTAAAACGGTCGAAATTCGACTAACTGCGTAACACCAAATAATAAAATATAAGGTAAAAAATACAATATGTACAAACCCTTAGAGAGGGTCGGTATGCATGAAAGAGTCAGCGATAATTTAAAATTTCAGTCATTAAAAAATTTGGATGATCCGTTTTATTAGGTGTTTAATGTCCAAAATGATGTAATGCTCTATGCTGTTTTTTCTATATCAAATAGCTGGGCCTGGAAGAATGCGGCGTTAAAATCAACCATGCAGATGCTTGCCGCGTAGCTAATAGTCGTTGCCGGTATTCCGTGTAGCGGGTTACTCAGCATTGCACATCAATCGCACTTCATAGGTCCTCACTATAAAATCATGCCGTTATCGCAAACCACCCTTAACACCTTAATCACTCGTCTGCGTAAAGTACTGCCGCAAGATTCACTATTAAATGATGCGGAAACCATGCGCCCTTATGAGTGTGACGGCCTTTCGGCTTACCGCCAACTGCCTGCAATGGTTTGCCTGCCAACGACCGTGGAGCAGGTGCAAGCTGTGCTAAGCATTTGCCATGAACTACAAGTGCCGATTGTGCCTCGCGGCGCGGGAACCGGACTTTCCGGAGGCGCGCTGCCTGATGATGCCGGCATTCTTCTGGTATTAACCAAGCTTAATCGTATCCTGGAAATAGATCCGCCAAATTTCTGCGCACGGGTTGAACCGGGAGTGCGTAACCTGGCTTTATCGGAAGCAACCCGACCCTTCGGGCTTTACTACGCTCCTGATCCCTCATCGCAAGTCGCCTGTTCTATCGGCGGTAATGTCGCTGAAAATTCCGGCGGAGTGCATTGCCTCAAGTACGGACTGACCGTACATAATGTGCTTGGCCTGAAGATCGTCACAATAGAAGGGGAACTTCTGACAATCGGCGGTAAAACTTTGGATGCACCGGGTTATGATTTGCTGGCTTTGCTATGCGGCTCCGAAGGCTTGCTGGGTGTGGTGGTAGAAATCACGGTGCGTTTACTGCCATGCCCGGAATGCGCACAGGTGGTGCTGGCCGCCTTTGATGATGTAGCCAAAGCGGGTGCGGCAGTCGGCAATGTCATTGCCGCAGGCATTATTCCGGCAGGTCTGGAAATGATGGACAAACTCGCCATCCGGGCTGCTGAAGATTTTGTTCATGCCAATTACCCAGAGCAAGCTTCCGCCATTTTGCTGTGCGAGGTCGATGGAACCGCCGTTGAAGTGTCCGAACAAATCATGCGGGTACGGCAAATTATGCTGGAATCCGGCGCCTTTGAAGTGCGCACAGCAAAAGATGAAGCCGAACGCGCCCTGTTCTGGAAAAGCCGCAAGGCGACATTTCCGGCTGTAGGCCGTTTATCGCCGGACTATTATTGTATGGACGGCACCATTCCTCGCCATCGCTTAGCCGAAGTGCTGACGCGTATTGAAGAGCTGTCCGAACAATTCGGCTTGCCGGTCGCCAATGTATTCCATGCCGGTGACGGTAATTTGCATCCTCTCATTCTCTACGATGCCAACCGCGAAGGCGATTTAAATAAAGCGGAAGCTTTAGGCGGCTGCATTCTTCAGCTTTGCGTGTCGGTAGGCGGAACCATTACGGGTGAGCACGGCGTCGGCATAGAAAAACTGGATGGCATGTGCATGCAGTTCAAGCCTTTGGAATTAAGCCAGTTTCTTGGCGTTAAAGCCGCTTTCGATCCGCAAGGATTGCTCAACCCCGGAAAAGCCGTACCTACCTTACACCGCTGCGCAGAACTGGGCGCAATGCATGTTCATCAAGGCAAGTTACCTTTCCCCGAATTAGAGCGTTTTTGACATGAACGACGATTTATCCCAATTACTGCAAGCCGATGTAAAAGAGGCTGTTGCAAAAAAACATTCATTGGCGATTGTAGGCGGACGCAGCAAAAGCTTTCTGCAATCGGCAAAGTCGGATGCGGAACTTAATCTCTCCGGCCACAGAGGCGTATTGAATTACGAACCCGGCGAACTGTTTATCACCGCCCGCTCCGGTACTCCGCTAGCCGAAATTGAAGCGTTACTCGCCGACCACAAGCAAATGCTAGCCAGCGAACCGCCGCATTTTAGCCATGGCACAAACCAGGCCACCTTGGGCGGAGCCATTGCTTGCGGATTTTCCGGTTCACGGCGGCCTTTTGCCGGCAGCCTGCGCGATCATGTATTGGGCGTGAAAATACTCAATGGCGAAGGCGAGCTATTGCAATTCGGCGGACAAGTCATGAAAAATGTGGCCGGATTCGATGTTTCGCGGCTTATGGTCGGTGCGCGCGGCACATTGGGCGCTTTATTGGAGGTTAGCCTTAAAGTCATGCCCAAGGCGGAATTCGAACAAACTTTGCAGTTTGAATGTGCTCTGGCCAATGCGCCCAAACGCATGTCCGATTTCGTTCGTCGGTCCCTGCCGTTGACTGCATTGGCTTGGTTTGACGGTTATATTTTTGTTAGATTGGAGGGAACGGAAACGGCTATCAACTCGGCCTATGCGCAAATCGGCGGCGAGATTACTATAAACAGTGCAAATTTATGGCTGACGCTACGCGAACAAACGCATCCCTTCTTTCGCCGTGATCAAGCTCTGTGGCGGCTGTCAGTACCGCCTGCCTCAGACTTATCGATACCGGAAAATGAAGTCTTTATCGACTGGCAAGGCGGCCTGCGTTGGTGGCATACCGATCAACCCGCTGAACACGTTCAAGCCATCGCCAATACGCAAGGCGGTTACGCTTATTTATTCCGCAGTGCAACCCCGGTTATCGGCGCCCTGCCTCCGGAGGGTTTGTTAAAAATTCATCAACGTTTAAAAAAGTCTTTTGACCCGCACGGAATTTTTAACCCCGGTTTAATCGGAGGAAGTCTCTGATGCAAACATGGCTGCCTGCTGACTTCATGCAGACCCCGGAAGGCAAAGAGGCCGATGCTATTTTGCGTAGTTGCGTACATTGCGGCTTTTGTAATGCCGCCTGCCCGACTTACACCTTGCTGGGTAACGAACTGGACGGCCCGCGCGGGCGAATTTACCAGATAAAAGGCATGCTTGAGGGGCAAGCGGTGACCCGTCAAACGCAATCGCATCTTGACCGCTGTTTAACTTGCAGGGCCTGCGAGACCGCCTGTCCATCAGGCGTGCAGTACGCAAAGCTGGTCGACATCGGCCGTTCCGAGCTAGAAAAGCGGGTTCCGCGTAGTATTCCGCAACGCTTGATACGCTCGGCTTTGTGCTGGCTTATCCCTTCGACCGGGCGTTTTAGGCTTATGCTGAAGCTGGCTCGTATCGTGCGCCCGCTAATGCCATCCACTTTAAAGCGTTATATACCAGCTTCTAAACCCACGGGCATTTGGCCTCAAGCGCGCCATTCAAGACGTATGCTGATTCTGGCCGGGTGCGTGCAGCCGGTGCTGGAGCCCGGCATTGACAGTACTTTGGCGCGTTTGCTGGATCGGCATGGAATTTCGGCAATTCCTGTTCATTCCGGTTGTTGCGGTGCGGTAAGCCATCATTTAACTGCGACGGAACAAACCCGTACCCATATCAAAATCACTATAGACACCCTATGGCCCTATATAGAGAATGGCATTGAGGCGATTATCATGACAGCCAGCGGTTGCGGTGCAATGTTGCAGGAATATAGCCATCTATTGCATGAGGATCCTGAACATTCGATGAAAGCCGCGAAACTGACAGCGCTTTGCCGTGATCCCGTGCAAATAGTTGAGAACTTGCCGATAGACAGCGAAGATAACGGACTACGGGTAGCTTTTCAGGCTCCGTGCAGTTTAGTGAATGCGCTGAAACTTGAAGGCCGCGTAGAAGCGGTATTAAAACGTGCCGGTTATCAGCTGTTACCGGTGAACGAATCGGCCCTATGTTGCGGCTCCGCAGGCACCTATTCCATATTGCAACCCAAATTAGCAACCGAATTACGCGAACGCAAGCTCAGAAACTTACAAGTACCTCAGCCGGAAATTATTGCCACCGCCAATATCGGCTGCTTAACGCATCTGAATATAACGAGCAAAGTACCGGTCGTGCATTGGCTGAGTTTACTGGAGATAAATTAATGAGTTCTGCCACAAAACTAAAACGAACGTAGATAACGCCTAAAACGCCTGGTCAGTTTTTTAATCAGTCAAGCCGACTGAGTGCGACTATCCCAATCTTAAGTAACCGATAATCGCCTTTTCGAGATCATTATTATGGCGGCAATCGAACTTAAACATAGCGGCAGCAGTACAACCGATTAAACCGCCCTACCGGCAATCTCTTGCCACTTTATAACGTCAACTTTATGACGCCGATCAGATTAAGATCAAAAAAAGCCAATCAATCTACTGATTATTATTGATATTTTTATAAATGGCATATCCTTCGCTTGAGTTATTGCAACGTAATAGTTCCAATCTATAAGGAAGCGGCCATGAACAATAAATCAGCAAACTTAGCGATTATCAGCAATAACACTTTTGAAGCAACAAAAGCGGTTAATCTTCATCATTACGATATCAGCAGCGCTTTGCAAACGACTTTGGAATTTAATGAATTGATAGCGATTTTCAGCAGTAAAATCGCCAATAAGATCCCTCACAGCGCCTTTGTTTATAAAAATACAGAATTCGGCCTGGAAGTAAAAAGCGGGATTTTTACCCGTCACTCCTGCAATTACGCACTTAAAGTTGAGCAGCAGCAGCTGGGCGAATTAAAGCTGATGCGCAACCATAAATTCAGCGAAGCGGATCTCCAGTTATTGGAAACACTGCTCTGCTGTTTAATTTATCCGTTGAAAAATGCAACTTTATTTCATCAAGCTTTAAAAATGGCTCATACGGACCCGTTGACCCAAACGCATAACAGAACTGCATTTAACGATTCCATTAAACGGGAAATGAGTCTTGCCACCCGCAATTCCAAGAGTTTATCGCTGATTTTCTTTGACATCGACCATTTCAAAAACATCAACGATGTATACGGCCACGATTGCGGCGACATCACGTTGACTTTTAGTGCCAAATGGATCAAAGAAAACTTAAGAGAGAGCGATATTGTTTTCCGTTATGGCGGAGAGGAATTTGTAATTTTATTAAGCGACACCGACGCCAACGGCGCTGAATTGCTGGCGGAACGAATCCGTGCTTCAATTGAGAGTCATACGATAGCCTACGGCATGGAGACCATCAAGATCACTGCAAGTTTGGGTGTCAGTACCTTACGTGGCAATGATACTATCGAGTCTTTCATTCAGCGCGCGGATAAAGCCATGTACCTAGCTAAAAACAAAGGCAGAAACCAAGTTATCGCGACTAGATAAACAACGGCGGGGCCGGATTACACCAAGCTCTTGTGCCCCCAGGGCAATCCGACCCGAGCCGTTAACGTTTACTTGACTTATGCGCTTTAAATTCGGGCTTGGCGGTAATAGCCGGTTTTTCGTTTGCCATACCGGCAAATTCAAACAGCAATTCCAGCTCTTTATCGGTTAACTCATAAAACGTACGGGCTTTCAACCGTTCCGGTAATACCACGGGCCCATAGCGCACCCTCATTAAGCGGCTGACGATAACCTCCTGCGACTCCCACAAACGCCTTACCAGCCGGTTGCGGCCTTCGGCAACGATGACGTTGTACCATTTATTGGCGCCTTCGCCGCCGAAGAATTTAATATCATCAAACTTGGCTTTGCCGTCTTCAAGCTCCACGCCCTGCTTGAGTTTTTCCAGGGTAGCCTCTGAAACCTCACCCAAAATACGCACGGCATATTCACGCTCCACTTGCGTTGACGGATGCATTAAGCGATTAGCCAGCTCGCCATTATTAGTCACCAACAATAATCCGGAAGTGTTAATGTCCAGACGGCCGACAGCTATCCAGCGGCTGACAGCCAATTTCGGCAATTGGGTAAACACCACCGGGCGACCCTCAGGATCGCGGCGCGTAACCACTTCACCGACCGGCTTGTGATAAAGCAGCACCCGAGTGGGTTGCTCGACAAATTTTTCCCAGTGAACTACCCGATCATTAATCAGCAAATAGTCCCCATCTTTCAAGCGGTCGCCCAAACCAACAGTCTTACCGTTAATTTTTAGCCGCCCTTCATCGATCCAGCGTTCAATCTCCCGCCTGGAGCCTACGCCTCCGCGGGCCAGCACTTTTTGGATACGCTCTCCGTCGACTGACTGATCAGCGTCAGATCCCCCCTTTTTCAAAGAGGGAGCTTGCTTCGGAGAATTATTCGGTTGTTGTGCTAAGCCTTGCGATGGTTTTAGCGGCCTGCCCGATAGTTTCGGTGACCTGCTCGGCTGTTTCGCTGAACTGCTCGACGGCTGTTTGGGTGATCGGTTCGGTTGCTTCTTGTTCTTCACTCTTTACCTGCATGGGTTGTTGCGTAGTATCTAACGACAAATCAAGCTCTTGAATCTCTTGCAATGTCGGCAGCTCATTTAATGACGTAATATTGAAATAATCCAGAAATTGTTTGGTCGTACCGTATAAAGCCGGTCTGCCCGGCACCTCTTTGTGCGCCACCACTCGAATCCACTCACGTTCAAGCAGTGTATGAATAATACCGGAACTGACACCGACGCCGCGAATATCCTCGATATCTCCGCGCGTTGCCGGTTGACGATAGGCGATAATGGCCAGAGTCTCCAATAATGCACGGGAATATTTGGGCGGTTTTTCTTCAAACAACCGTGATACCCAACGCGACAGCTCCTGCCTGACCTGAAAACGGTAACCGCTGGCCACCTGTTTTAATTCAACCGGCCTGAACCTATAATCCTCTTGGATAGCCTCACAAGCCGCCTGTATTTCCTCTATTTCCGGCTGTTCAATTTCAGGAAAAACCTGTTGCACTTGTTTACAGGTCATAGGCCGATTTGCAGCAAATAAAATTGCTTCAACTACACGTTTAATTTCCACATTAATTTCACGTTGTTCAGTTACGGAAGGCCTTTCCTGAGCCCTACGACTGCACTCAGGACAGGCGTTGTCGACAGGCGATGGCGAAGACTTGGGCTTAGATACACGCTTAGGTGCCGGCGCCGGCAGTTCTGACGCGCAACTCGGCAAAGGGCTCTGACTGGATAATGTCGATGAGTCGCTCTTTGCTGAGTTCGAGGATTGCCAGAAACGAGACAACGACTCCGTGTCGACCTTCTTTTCGGATAAATAACTGCGAGAAAAGGAGACTATCCGCTCCTTTAAGGTTTTCCAGAATGGCTGACATGCGTTCACGGACAGATAAGGGCTCCTTGGTAATTTGATGATGGCTGAGCTGCTCAACTCTTTTAAGTACATCCTGAAATGCCAATAGCATTTCTTTTAGTTGGATATCCGGTAAATTTTTTTCGAAATTTTTTAGCGTTGAGGCATCCACATCGACTTGAAATATATCACGCTCAATTCTCGGCAACTGATCAATTTCTTCAGCCGCATTTTTAATCAGCTCGTATTCCTGTAATCTGCGAATCAACGTTGCTCGCGGGTCTTCTTCATCTTCTTCAACATCAAGCTGCCTCGGCAACAGCATTCTTGACTTGATTTCCGCTAACAACGCGGCCATCACCAGATATTCCGCGGCCAACTCCAGGTTTAACTCACCCATTATCTGGATGTAGGCGATGTATTGATGGGTAATCTGCGCTATCGGTATGCTAACAATATCCAAATTCTGCCTGCGTATCAAATACAGCAACAAATCCAGCGGCCCTTCAAAGGTATCCAGCAGCACTTCCAGCGCATCAGGCGGAATATAAAGATCGTCCGGCAGCTTGTTAAACGGTGCGCCGTTAACGATTGCGAACGACGGCATGCTTGTAGCCACCGATTGCTCTAAGGCCTCAACCGTATTTTGGTTCAAGTTTTCGTTCATTCTCGAGCTTCGCGAATACAGGAAGCAAGCTGGAGTTTGAAAATCCGCGTAAAAATCAACCTACAACCCGGCAATTGAAAAAAACACTTTCTGAGCAACAAACATCGGATAGGCTAAAATCGCACCCAACGTATTTGTGTATAACAGCACCAATAAAATGATAAATCCGAAGCGTTCCAGACGGTTATATTGCCATGCCCAATAACTTGGCAAAATGCCCGTCAAAATGCGGCTACCGTCGAGCGGCGGAATCGGCAATAAATTAATCAACGCCAACACCAGGTTGATGGAAATACCGGCAATCCCGGTATAAATCAGCGGCAATGAGATAGCTTCGGTTTGCGCGCCTATCGTCACTCCTAACCGGGCTATTAACGCCCAACCGACGGCCATCAAAAAATTCGAGACAGGACCCGCCAAAGCGACTATCGCCATATCGTGCAGTGGATTTTTAAAATTTCGCGCATCGACAGGAACCGGCTTTGCCCAACCGAAAATAAAACCCGTGCCGGTTATTAGCAATATTCCCGGAAGAATAATGGTTCCAATCAAATCAATATGCTTAATCGGATTTAAGGTTAACCTACCCAATGCCGAGGCGGTGTTATCGCCATATTTTTTTGCCACCCAGCCATGCGCCACCTCATGCACGGTAATCGCAAAAATCACCGGCAATATCCAGACGACTATACGTTGCAACAGTGTCAATTCATCCATCATGCCTGCATTCCTCTGTTAAGCCAGCATCGGTGCAAGGCCTTTGCCCTGCCTGATAATTTCAGCACCGCTAGCGGAAAACTCGATAATAGTCGTTTGCTCAAACTCGATAATACCGGCATCAATCACCAGATCCAGCTCATGTTCAAGTTTATTCCTGATCTCATAGGGATCGGTCAATGCCTCATCTTCTCCCGGCAACATCAAGGTAGAGCTGAACAACGGTTCGCCCAGTTCCTGAACCAGCAATTGCGCGACCGGATGACCGGGAACCCGTATACCTACTGTTTTTTTCTTCGGATGCTGCAAGCGGCGCGGCACTTCTCGCGTAGCGTCCAAAACGAAGGTAAAAGGTCCCGGCGTTAACGCCTTAATCAGCCGGTAAGCGTCGTTACTGATTTTGGTAAACATGGATACTTGGGCCAGATCTTTACAGACCAAAGTAAAGTTGTGTTTATCGTCCAGCTGTCTGATACGGCGGATTTTATCAAGCGCCTGCTTATCGCCTAAATGACAGGCAATCGCATAAGAAGAGTCAGTCGGATAAACAATAACGCCGCCCTTACGAAGCACTTCCACCGCACGATGTATCAAACGCAACTGCGGACTTTCCGGATGTATTTCAAAAAATTGAGCCATTTATGAATGCCACGTAAGTTAGGATATAGAATAATTATACCGTACATCCCTATAAGCTTGCAGTTCAAAACCACGTAGGCATCAATCATCATCAAATGACCACGACTTCCCAATAGCCTTATGTAATCAGTTTAAGTGTCAGGAATTGATAGTCATCACTCGTTCAAAAATTGTAAAATAGGGCTTTTTAACATTGCCTGTGCCAACAAAAATGAATAAAAAAGACGCTGTTAATGTGCTTAGAGAAGATGAATTGGAATTGGAGCTAAAGCGTTTTGTTCAACAAGGAAACAGACTGAAATGGACCTGGATCATCGGAATTCCGGTAATTATTGTCTGCATCATATATGGAGATGCCGCCCAGTGGTTGTTAGTCGTTTTTATAGCCATTTATATCTTCATTACTACGAGAAACTATCTCAAATCAATTTCTTCCAAAAACGCTTAAAATAGTTAATTGGGATATTTTTTACCGGACATCAGATTAATGGTGATGGTGTCCTTCGGCTGCCAGCACTTTCCTGACAAACGGATCGTTTTCCATGTCACCGAAATCGGCCGCGTCAATATGCCTGTAATTGGAAATTTCTTCAACAGCTACCGGTTTTCGGTGAGCCGCTGATAATGCTGTAATTTGAACAAGATGAAGCGCCATACTGCCTGTTTTGTCTTTTCTGATGATACTCGCAGGCAAACCTTCATTCGGCAACCATAAAACCTCTAAGGTCTGGCCGCCTATTTTGCCCTTAAGCAGCTCTGCATTACGGCCTAAGACGCGCGTCTTTTTAACCGCTTTAAGCTGATCCAGCTCTTGCTGCCTGAGCATACTGGACAGCTTGACCCAATCGAAACTCATGTTATTAACCGGCATATCCGTAGACATGTATTCGACGGCGGTTTTATCGGCATGGTAAAGCTTGCGATATTGAATACTGCCGGTGACTGTCCGCTCCCAGATTTCGCCATAATCGCCGTCCGCATCCTGCGTCTGGATCATGCCGGGGGTCCGCCAGAAAAACCAGAACTTGTTTGAAGAGGCTTTGGCTTTAGCACGAGGCGTTACTGTCATTTCATAACGGCAAGCAACTTCCATCGACTGTTGAGCACTATGACTTAAGCTATCGGCAAAACCGAATGTGGACAATAAGAAGAAACCAAGACCGATAACAATTTTCAATAAATCAAATATTTTCATAGTGTGTCTGGATTTTGGATAAACTAAAAAAAGGGATACGAATATCCCTTTTCATTAATACCGGCAATCGCCCTGTTCTACAATCTACTTACTTGCCGCGATGCGAAGGCTTATCTTCATGCGCACCATCCGGCCTGTCAAAGCCCAACGCTTCAGCCATCACATGATAAATGACGTTTTGCTCCACGATACCATGAAACAAATGCGCTTTTGGGCCGCCTGCAAAAATGGCAACATCTTCAGCAGCATGAGTTTCAGCGCCTAGTGGAATAATCGCTTCCTGCAAATAATCAGGATGCTCGACTTTAGCCTCGTCAAGCAAAGGACGGCCGCTGGCAGGGCTAAAAGATGTCGGATTGTGACCTTCGCTACCCGACGCCCAAGCCGCAGTTGCCGGTGTGGTGAATGACTTCGATCCTTCTGCCTGAGCATTTGAGGCGCCGGTGTAGCCTGTACCGTTAGCATAGTTCAGCGTCGTGTACGGCAAGCCCAGCAGATCAAGATCGGGAGTGGTTGCGCCTACGCCTTGAGTCAAACCCAAAATAGGATTACCGCGTTGTGGATAACCGCCGATGGTAAATACATGGCTATGATCGGCTGTTACGATAATCAAGGTTTCTTTAGGATTCGTGTTATTCACCGCAGCTTGTACCGCAGCGGCAAATTGCTGGGTATCGGTCAGTGCGCGGTACGCATTACCCGAATGATGGGCGTGATCGATACGCCCACCTTCAACCATCAGAAAATATCCGTTACGATTTTTTTTCAGAATGTCGATGGCCTTAACGGTCATTTCCGTCAAAGACGGTTCTCCTGCCTGGTCATGAGCGAGACGGTCGGCCTCATAATGGACATGGGAAGGTTCAAACAGGCCCAGCAAATGATCGGTAGTGTTCGGGTCTATCGCATCGAACTGCGCTTGATTCCATACATATTGGGCATTGTGTTTTTTTAACCAGTCGGCAGTCAGGTCGCGTCCGTCTTTACGTTTACCGGCTACGCCATATTCCGGATCGGTCGCCGTATTAGGGATAAAACGCGTCCGTCCGCCACCCAATGCGACATCAATGCCGCCATTGATATTAAAATCAACCAATTGCGCAGCGATGTCCGGAACGGTAGCGCCGACAGGTCTATCCGAATCGCCTTCCCAGTCGCGATTGGCCGTATGGGCGTAAGTCGCGGCCGGCGTTGCATGGGTAATACGGGCAGTTGAAACGACGCCCGCAGACAATCCGTGTTGTTTGGCCTGCTCCAGAATAGTGGTGAGTTTGTTGACCTCGATCACGTTGGCATTAGGCTCGCTATGCGCGACAAATTGATTAACCGATACCGAATCGCCTATCGTTTTAACCCCGGTAACCATCGCCGTCATGGTCGGCGCGGAATCCGGCGTTTGTTGATCGACGCTGTAAGTCTTGGATAGCGCCAGATAAGGCAGTTTTTCGAAACTCAAGGAATTTTCTTCGCCATGCCCTCCCTTTTGTTGGCCGTCGTAAATCCGTGATGCGGTGATTGTAGAAATACCCATGCCATCGCCGATAAATAAAATGACATTTTTTGCCTGTCTCTCGTTTGGGCGCAGATGTTTAGCGTCGATAACGGTCTGACGCCCGGCGTTAAACCAGTCTGCCGGAGTCGGTTCGGCTGCCTGTACGACACTGAGGGTAATAATGGAACTTACAGCCGTTACGCTGAGCTTTTTTAAAAATCGCATGTCTGATACTCCTCTGATCTGTGTTTGAATAAGTGAAAACGCCTGTTCTGGACTCCTGCATCGAAAGCGACAACTCATCGACACCGGATACGCTACTTAAAATTTGTGACAAGATAATGAATACTCAGGAATTACAAAAGAGACAAACGCGTCAAAATCAGTTAGTTTGTCTCGACCGCGTAAAAACGCTAACAACACGAGGCATAACAATGAAACGATATAATTGCTTGTGGATTTTTATTCTAATGCTGGCTTCCGGCGCTACCTGGGCTTACGGCAGTAGCAGCAGCTCAAAAGCCTGTACCAAACCCAAATTTACCGATTTTACGCCTGCTGAAAATATTGAAGTTGCACCGGCTTCGACATTTTCTTTCACAGCGTCTGCAAATACTTACCCGAATAACATTAAGGTTACCGTAAAAGGACTACCGACTGATATAAAAGTTACCCCGGAAAATGAAGGCGGTTTTCAAGTAAGCGGAACGATTCCGGCGTCATTAAAAGGCGTTTATGCCAGAATCGCCATCACTGCCGACGGGCAAAACAATTGCAAAGGCGATGGCGGCTGGTTGGTGAAAATAGCGGAATAATTAGTTCGTCGATCTCATGGGCAGATATTTCGCTCCGGGCAATATCGCTGCCATAAAGTTAAGCGGAAAATAGTTATAGTTGGATGTCGTCGTGGGCGCGAATTTATTCGCGCTACAGGCATTTATACGCACAGCGGTATCGGTTAAATATACAAGCCGAATTCGACTTTGTTAATCAGTAATCCGATGACCGCATGATGCATTATTTCCAACCTTGAGAAGACTTTTAATTTTCATAGCACTGTAGTCATATGTTCATATTGCCCCCTTAAAATGAATATTACGAATTCACTATGGAAATTTCATATGCCATTAAAAATCGCTTTTATTACAGATGCATGGTACCCGCAAATTAATGGGGTTGTAACAACCATTGAAAATACTTGTAAAACTATTCGTGACCAAGGCGAAGATGTTCTTTTGATAACGCCTGATCAATTTATTACCATTCCATGTCCCACTTATCCATCCATTAAATTATCAATTTTTTGTTATCCTAAGGTTAAACGATTACTGGACAATTTTGCACCAGATAGAATCCATATTGCCACTGAAGGTCCATTAGGACTAGCGGCGCGGAAATATTGTCTGAAACATAAACTGGCTTTTACCACCTCATTTCATACTTTGTTTGCAGAGTATATCAATCTACGCTTTAAGACTCCGGTTACCTGGGGCTATCGTTTGCTTCATTGGTTTCATAAGCCGGCTAATCAGATAATGGTCGCAACTGCGCATGTGGAGGCTGATTTGGTCACACGGGGGTTTAATAAAGATCAATTTGTGCGCTGGTCTAGAGGGGTAGATGCTGATCGCTTCAAGCCTAGAGATAAAGATTTTTTGAAGTACCCCCGCCCTATTTCGATGTATGTGGGTAGAGTTGCTGTTGAAAAAAATTTAGAAGCTTTTCTTTCCTTACCTGTTCCAGGCACTAAAGTCGTGGTTGGCGGTGGTCCACAACTGAATATATTAAAAAAGAATTTTCCAGCAGTTGTTTTTACTGGCTTTGAAACTGGCGAGTCTCTAGCGAAAACTATGGCGGCGGCGGATGTTTTCGTTTTTCCCAGCCGAACCGACACTTTTGGAATAGTTATGCTGGATGCACTGGCTTGCGGCGTGCCCGTGGCTGCTTATCCAGTCCAAGGCCCCATAGATGTTTTAATCGAGAATCAAACTGGTTGCATGCGGGAAAACTTGCAGGAGGCGTTTTACAGTGCACTTGAATTAAATAGCGAAGATTGCCGTCAACAGGCATTGAATTATTCATGGCAAAATTGTTCTGACCAGTTTTTAAATAATTTAGTACCTGTTTCATAATTAATAAGGCTGAATCTGGTTATTGATAAAGCTCCATGCCCGTAGAACGACAGACCCGCCACATCGAGTTCTACCGATCAAAGACAATACGTCGGTTAATGAAAAATCTCAGCTGAGACCGTTAGCGGTAAAAATATAGAATCCAAAGCGAAACTTAAGGGCAGATCAACTAATGGATAACAAGGTGGTGTTGCTTTAAATTTACTGAGAGCTGCATCATTTTTTGCTATTGCCGCCCAATCAAGCCGAGTTCCACTATAAATAAGTATACGTTCATACAAGGGCAGATGTGCATTTACCTCTAAAGATTTAAAAGTAGCGCAACCGGACAGTCCCATGATGCAGATGCCTCCATATACGACTTGCTTGAACATTACAGTGGACGAGGTTGAAAGTTGATGGTGTTCGTGATTTTACACGCTGGAATGACATAGACTAACCTGTTAGGCAATAGCTATGTGCTGTTGAGTTTTGGACTTATACCCATGAAAGGAAACTTTTATTAAACTCCCCGAGTGAACGTCCAGGAAATGCCCCCGACAAAAATCTTCAGGCATAAAAAAACCGACTCATCGGCCGGCTCTTTTAACGCTATTCATGGTGCCCAGGGGCGGAATCGAACCGTCGACACGAGGATTTTCAGTCCTCTGCTCTACCGACTGAGCTACCTGGGCATTTTGAGGTGTTGCTGATTTTTTGCAGTGGTGCCCAGGGGCGGAATCGAACCGTCGACACGAGGATTTTCAGTCCTCTGCTCTACCGACTGAGCTACCTGGGCGGAACTACAAAAGAGCGCCATTAGACTCGATTATGAGCTCACAGTCAATAAATAATGTTTTTTATTGGTGCGGATTTTGACTGGTCGGGGCATTTTCGTTTCGGAACAGATTAATAATAAAACCGAAAACTTTTTTCACGCCCCCCCATATCCGCGGCAGCAACCAGATCATCAACAGGATAAAACCCGCCAACGCTATTAAAAAGAGTATCGGGTGATTGATACAGGCCCAGACGCCGGTTATTGCGACCACATCCTCGCTGACCGATGCAATCCAGTTGCTAAAGGGCTCCGGCGAGGTGTTAATCAATACCCGGCTTCCTGCTTTGGTCGCATGAGAACCTGCCGCCAAACCGCCGCCCAAAATAGCTGCGGCCAATTCAACAGCGGGATTCAAATCACCGATCGCTCCGGCCGCGAGCATGGCGCCAGCCGGAATGCGGATAAAGGTGTGTATCGCATCCCAACCGGTATCTACGCCCGGCATTTTATCGGCAAAGAATTCGATAAAATACATCAGGCCCGCCGCCCCCATGACCATCGGGTTAGCGACTATTTGCAAATCCGGCGGCAAATCGATATTGCCGGTATTGGCAAGATAGCCCAAGGTAAACAACGTCGCATACAGGTTAATCCCGCTGGCCCACGCCAGCCCCATCGATAACGCCAGGGTTGTTGATATTTGATGCAGTGCGTCCATTAGAGTCCTCTATTTTGACTATTTTGCCGAGCGTAGCATATTTTCCTGAATCCCGGCTAAACCGCATCCGTCAAAGTAATATGATCCTGCGCTGATTTTTTCGCACATTTAAATTCAGACCATGTAAAATTAGTTTTATGTATTTGGTAATTTTAGGATATTCAAAGTGAGTTTTAGAGGAACAACAATACTTTCTGTTCGCCGGGGTGACAAAGTTGTAATCGGTGGCGACGGTCAAGTCACATTAGGCAATACGGTAATGAAAGGCAATGCCCGCAAGGTGCGCCGTTTATATCACGATAAAGTCATCGCCGGTTTTGCCGGAGCAACGGCGGACGCGTTCACTTTATTTGAGCATTTTGAAGGCAAGCTGGAAAAGCACCGCGGCAATTTAACCCGTGCAGCAGTGGAAATGGCTAAGGATTGGCGTACCGACCGTGCTTTGCGCAAACTGGAAGCATTGCTGACCATTGCCGACGCAAAAACCTCACTGATTATTTCCGGTACCGGCGATGTGATCGAGCCTGAATTCGATTTGATGGCGATAGGCTCCGGCGGTGCTTTTGCCCAAGCTGCCGCACGTGCATTATTGGAAAATACCGATCTTAGCGCCCGCGAAATTGTTGAGCGGTCTTTAAATATAGCAGCCGATATTTGTATTTACACTAACCACAATTTGCGTATTGAAGAACTCGACGCTGAACCTAACGAGTAAACAAATGACTCAAATGACCCCTAAAGAAATCGTAAGCGAACTGGACAAGCATATTGTCGGCCAAGCCAATGCCAAGCGCGCTGTCGCCATTGCATTACGCAACCGCTGGCGCCGTCAACAGGTCGACCCTGCCCTGCGCGAAGAAATCACCCCTAAAAATATTTTAATGATCGGCCCGACCGGCGTCGGTAAAACTGAAATTGCCCGCCGTCTTGCACGTCTGGCCAATGCGCCTTTTATTAAAATCGAAGCCACCAAATTTACCGAAGTCGGCTATGTCGGCCGTGATGTCGACTCCATTGTCCGCGATTTAGTCGATACTGCGGTGAAAATGACCCGCACGATAGAAATGGACAAGGTTGAAAACAAGGCTTTCGACGCCGCCGAAGAGAGAGTCCTTGATATTCTGCTGCCGAGGGCGAATGGCGGCATGCTGTCCGACACCGAAGAATCGACCCGTCAAAAAATGCGCAAGAAATTACGCGAAGGCGACCTGGACGACAAGGAAATTGAAATTGACGTGCATCTTGCACCGATGGGCGTGGAAATCATGGCACCTCCAGGCATGGAAGAAATGACCAGCCAATTGCAAGGCATGTTTCAAAATCTGGGTTCAGGTAAAACCCGCTCCCGTAAAATGAAAATCAACAAAGCCCTGAAAGTGTTACAGGATGAAGAAGCGTCCAAGCTGGTTAATGAAGATGACATCCGTTTGCGCGCGGTCGAATCCGTAGAACAAAACGGTATCGTGTTTCTGGACGAAATCGACAAAATCTGCAAACGTTCCGAACTGGGCGGCGGTGAAGTTTCCCGCGAGGGCGTACAACGGGATTTATTGCCGTTGGTTGAAGGCACTACCGTCAGCACCAAGTACGGATCAATCAAAACCGACCATATCCTGTTTATCGCATCGGGCGCTTTCCATTTGACCAAACCGTCGGATTTAATCCCCGAGCTGCAAGGCCGGTTTCCTATCCGAGTTGAACTGGACGCTCTTTCAGCCGATGACTTTGTGCGCATCCTGACTGAGCCTGATGCGTCATTAACCGAACAATATACTGCGTTATTGAGCACCGAAGGCGTATCGCTGTCGTTTTCTACAGACGGCATTAAACGCATTGCCGAACTCGGTTGGCAGGTCAATGAAACCACCGAAAACATTGGCGCGAGAAGATTGCATACCGTTCTGGAACGGTTACTGGAAGATATTTCCTATAATGCCCCCGATCTTATCGGAAAAAGCATTCTTATCGATGCCGCTTATGTTGATGATCATTTGATCGAGTTTGTTGAAGACGAAGATTTAAGTCGTTATATTTTGTAATTAAGGATTTTGATACGAAAATGGAATATGTACTAATCATTCATGAAGTCGAGGATTATGCAGCGTGGAAAAAAATTTTTGATGACGCTGCATCGATCAGAAAAAGCGCGGGCGAACTGAGTTTTCAGGTTTTAAAACTGGATAACAATGCTAATAAAATCGTTCATTTTTCCAGATGGTCATCACTTTCCAACGCCAAAGCATTTTTTGAATCGGCCGAGCTGGTTGAAATAAGAAAGCAAGCCGGGGTTAAAGCGCCCGAATTTATTTACTTGGAACAGTTGGAAGAAGGTATTTTGTAAATCATGTAGGGTACGCTGTGCATACCTTAAGAGTGTTACAAAGGGGGCTCACCATGCGCATTAATTATAAGTTAAACACCAATGATCTTGATGCCAATTTCCTGGAATCGGTCAAAATCATGTTTAAAAATAAAGACATTATTATTTCAATTGCCGATACAGAAAACGACGAAGATTTTGCATTGGGTAAGGCGATAGAAGAAGGGCTTTTAAGCGAATCGGCCTCAAGAGAAGAGCTTGATAAAATTTTATATGCGGATTGAGATAAAGGCCGGCTTCATCAAGGATTTGAAAACTGTCCCTAAAGATTTCAGAGAAAAAATTGCTGGCATTATTGGCACAATGGAACATTGTTCTAATCTTTCGAGTTTAACAGGCATCAAAAAACTAAAAGGTTATCAAAATTTTTATCGCATTCAAGTTGGGGCTTATCGATTAGGTTTTGTATTAGAAGAAAATACCATTGTGCTTGTTCGCTTCTTGCACAAAAAAGAAATTTATCGATTTTTTCCATAACATTAGACCGACACGAGCATACATGCGCATAACTGCAAAACCTGCCAATACCCACCCGACTGAAATCAAGCTGCATCAGGTTTCCAACATCGTCGAAATCAGCTTTGATGACGGCAGTGTATTTCAATTACCGAGTGAATACCTGCGCGTTTACACACCTTCGGCAGAAGCGGTAGGTCACGCGCCCGGACAGGAAGTTTTACAGGTCGGCAAGGAAGACGTCACGATTAAAGAGATCAAGCCGATCGGTAATTACGCAATCGCCCTGATATTTAGCGACGGCCATGACAGTGGCATTTATACTTGGGATTTGTTATATAAATTGGGTGCTGAATATCAAACCTTATGGGCTAATTATCTCCATAACCTGGAAGCCGCCGGATATACGCGCAAAGAACCGCGACAAAATTAACTTCATCGTTTGCACGCAATGCCGTAGCCCTTCGACAAGACTCCGAACAGGCTTACAGAATGCATTTCCACGCCGGAGCGAGCGTGAGAACGATATACTAATCAAACAGGTACAACAATGACCAACACCACCCATTTTGGATTTAAACAAGTAGCCACAGAAGACAAGGTCAATCTGGTACGCGGCGTATTCGATTCCGTTGCCGGACAATACGACATCATGAACGACCTGATGTCATTGGGCATCCACCGCATCTGGAAACGCATTGCGGTACAACTTAGCAATGTGCGCAAAGGCGAGCAAGTGCTTGACCTGGCCGGCGGCACCGGCGATTTAACGACCTTGTTCGAAAAACGCGTCGGCGCGGAAGGTCAAATAGTCCTGGCCGATATTAATTCGGAAATGCTGCGCACCGGACGCAACCGCCTGATAGACAGAGGTCTGGTCGGCAATATCCGCTATGCGCAAGTCAATGCCGAATGCCTGCCCTTTGAAGATAATACCTTTGATTGCGTCTGCATCGCCTTCGGCTTGCGTAACGTCACCGACAAAGATGCCGCATTGCGCTCCATGTACCGCGTACTCAAACCCGGAGGCCGCGTGATCGTGCTGGAATTTTCGCATCCGGTCGATAAAATCACCGAAAAAGTTTACGACTTTTATTCATTCAAGCTGCTGCCCAAAATTGGTAAAGTCGTTGCGAAAGATGAAGACAGCTATCGCTATCTTGCCGAGTCCATCCGCATGCATCCCAAGCAGGATGAACTGAAAAAAATGATGGAATACGCAGGTCTCGAACGCTGCGAATACTTCAATATGACGCAAGGCATCGTCGCCGTTCATAGAGGTTATAAAATCTAGCATGACCATCAAACCCTTGCTGATTGGCGCGCTGGAAGCCACGCTTAATCAATATCTTGCATTGGATCAGGACAGTGGTTATTTCTTAACGCCGCTGACCGGCAAAGTCATTGCCGTTAACATTCAGCCGTTCGATGAAATCATTTATCTGTGCCCGGCTGTCGATTCCATTCAGTGCCTGGATCAGTTTCCTGGCGAACCCGACACGCGCCTGACCGGCTCGATTTGGGCGCTGGGCTTAATGGGACTGAGCTCAACGCCGATGCGTTCCGTGTTCTCAGGCGAAGTAAAGATTGAAGGCGATATGCAAACCGGTCGCAAATTTCAGGAGCTGTTCGCCAAGCTGGACATCGATCTGGAAGAAAAGCTGTCGCAATTCACCGGCGACATCATCGCGCATAAAGTGGCCGGTTTTTTCCGTGCAGGCCAAAGCTGGAGCAAAGATTCTCTTGAGACCTTCAGGCTGAATTCTAAAGAGTTTTTGCAGGAAGAAACCCGCGATTTACCGGCAGCGCCCGAAGCGGATATTTTTTACGCTCAGGTTGATGCATTGCGCACCGATTTTGACCGCCTGCAAAGCAGGATTGATCGCCTGAAAAGTACGTTGCACAATAAATCTTAATTATTCACCACGAAGGCACGCAGGACACGAAGTTTTACCTTATTTTTCTTCGTGAACTTCGTGTCTTCGTGGTGAATTTAGGGCTTAAAAACACAGCCCACCCTACAAACAAAGGTAACTCGTGATCCGTCCTAAATTATTATTGCGCCTAATCCATATTAACTGGGTTCTGGTCTTTCACGGCCTGGACGAAATCGTTTTAAAAACTCATTTATTTCGCCCCGTCCGTTATTTGGCGGTTTTCTCTCCCAACTTCTGGCTTAGAAACTCATCAGACTCTCGCGGCGTCAGAATCCGGCGTGCGCTGGAAGATTTGGGGCCTATTTATGTCAAATTCGGCCAAGCTCTATCTACTCGAAGAGATCTGCTGCCCGATGACATCGCCGATGAACTGGTAAAGCTTCAGGACAGAGTTCCACCATTCAGCAATGATATTGCCCGCAGCATTATCGAAAAAGAACTGGGTATGTCGATTAGCGAGGCATTTGCCGAGTTCGATGCCGAACCGCTGGCCTCGGCGTCAGTCGCACAAGTTCATACCGCCGTCTTGCACAGCGGCGAAAATGTTGTCGTTAAGGTGCTGCGTCCCGACATAGAAAGCCGCATCCGCTCGGATATAGGATTACTCTATGAACTGGCCCGTTTTGCCGAGCGCTTCTGGGCCGATGCAAGAAGGCTTCGCCCTATCGATGTCGTTGCCGAATTTGAAAAAACCACGCTTGATGAGCTTGACTTGGTCAGGGAAGCCGCCAATGCCGCCAAATTGCGCCGCAACTTCGAAAACTCCGACGTTATCTATATACCGGAAATTCACTGGCCGCTAACGCGCAGGAAAGTTATGGTCATGGAAAGAATTCACGGCATACCGGTAGGCAACATCGACCAGCTTAAAGCGGGCGGCGCCGATTTTAAATTACTCGCCGAGCGCGGCGTGGAGATCTTTTTCACCCAAGTGTTCAGGGATAATTTTTTCCATGCCGACATGCATCCGGGCAATATCTTTGTCGATCTGCCGGCCAAATATATCGCTGTCGATTTCGGCATCGTCGGCACACTGTCATTATCCGACCAACATTATTTAGCCGAAAACTTTCTGGCTTTTTTTAATCGCGACTATCGCAAAGTGGCCGAGATGCATGTTGAATCGGGCTGGGTTGCCGAATCGACCCGGATAGAAGAATTTGAATCCGCAATACGTAGCGTTTGCGAACCGATCTTTGAAAAACCGCTTAAAGACATTTCATTCGGCCAATTATTGCTGCGTTTGTTCCAAACTGCGAGGCGTTTTGATATGCACGTTCAACCGCAACTGGTGCTGCTGCAAAAAACCCTGCTCAATATCGAGGGTTTGGGACGACAGCTTTATCCTGACCTGGATTTATGGCAAACCGCCAAACCTTTCCTTGAAAAATGGTTTCATCAACGCGTCGGCCCTAAAGCCAAAATCGACAGACTGATCAAACAGTTCCCGGACTTCGCCGAGCAGTTCCCCGAAATTCCTTCGTTGATTTATAAAGCGCTGGACAATGCCGCCCACGCCAAGCAACATGCGGAAATGCAAAACAGGGAATTAATGCTGCTACGCCAACAAATGGACAACAATCACCGCAGAACGGTCTGGGCTATGCTGCTCAGCGCAGTGGTCATCAGTGCGGCGGTATTGTTTCAATAAAGCCCGTAGTGCCAGATTGCTGATGCCCATGAACGACTGCAATTGTCGAGATATGAAGTTGTTATTTCGGCGATTTGTGCTTTAAGCAGAGTAACTGTAATAATCTCAATCTAAGATTAATAATAACGTCTACATGAATTAAGGAGCGGCATGCTTAGGTTATGTTCCGCTCTGCTTTTCTTCGTGAACTTCATGTCTTCGTGGTGAATAATTTACGTTTTTTCATATTAAAGATTAGAGAGGTGCAAAAATGGTAACACTGGAAACGCCGATCTGTGATTTCGGCAAAAAAGCCATCAATTTTGAATTGCCCGGCGTTGACGGGCGCACATGGTCTCTGCAACAGTGCATGGGTAAAAACGGCTTATTGGTCATGTTTATCTGCAATCATTGTCCGTATGTCAAAGCCGTGCAAGACCGGATTGTCAGGGATGCTCGGGAACTTAAAGCACTTGGGGTTGAATCGGTGGCAATCATGCCCAATGATACAATTGAATACCCGGCTGATTCTTTCGACAACATGAAAAAGCTGTCCGAGCAATTGGGGTTTAGCTTTCCTTATTTGCTTGATGAAACACAACAGGTCGCCAGAGCTTACGGCGCTGTCTGTACACCGGATTTTTTTGGCTATAATGCCGACTACGAACTGCAATACCGCGGACGCCTGGATGCCAGCCGCAAGGAAACTGCACCGCCGGATACCAAGCGCGAATTGTTCGAAGCGATGAAACTGGTTTCCGAAACCGGCCGCGGGCCCAAGGAACAAATCAACAGCATCGGCTGTTCTATCAAATGGAAACAGGATTAACCACAGACATTGTCCATGAAAAACACGAAAGGCACGAAAAATTTCTAATATTTACGATGACTTAGCTGTACTTATGCCAAAGCCGTAACTATCGCTTAAATGCTGAATGACTGTGTTACAAACACATTTATTTTTTGTGTTTTTTCGTGTTTTCCGTGCCTTTCGTGGACAAACTGCTTTTTTAGAATTAAACAATCAACCCACAACAATGAGAACGTAATATGTCAATTAAAAGAATGGTAGATCTGGACTTGTCAGGCAAACGGGTGTTAATCCGTCAGGATTTGAATGTACCGGTAAAAGACGGCAAAGTGACCAGCGACCTTCGCATCCAAGCCAGCGTACCCACTATTGAAAAAGCCCTGGCTGCGGGCGCGGCGGTCATGCTGATGTCACATTTGGGACGTCCTGTCGAAGGCCAATACGATGAAGAATCTTCATTGAAACCAGTCGCAGAGCGCTTATCCAGCTTGCTGGGCAAACCGGTCAGACTGGAAAGAGACTGGATCGACGGCATTACCATTCAGCCGGGCGAAGTCGTGCTGTGCGAAAACGTACGCTTTAATGCCGGCGAAGGCAAAAACGACGATACGCTGGGTAAAAAGATGGCGGCCCTTTGCGACATATTCGTGATGGATGCTTTCGGTACCGCGCACAGAGCGCAATCCTCAACCCACAGCGTGGCTAAATTCGCACCGATTGCCTGCGCAGGCCCATTATTAGCCAGCGAACTGGACGCACTGGGCAAAGCCCTGGAAACACCGGCCAAGCCGTTGGTTGCGATTGTCGGCGGCTCTAAAGTATCGACCAAATTAACAGTGCTGAAATCCCTGTCGGAAAAAGTCGACCAGTTAATTGTCGGCGGCGGCATTGCCAATACGTTTATTGCAGCCGCAGGATTTCCTGTCGGTAAATCGCTGTATGAAGCCGATCTGCTTGATGAAGCCAAACGATTGATTGCAGCTGCCAAAAGCAACGGCTCAGACATTCCTATCCCTGTTGACGTGGTTTGCGCAAAAGAATTTTCAGAAACCGCCGTCGCCACTGTAAAAAAAGTAGCCGATGTCGAAGCGGATGATTTGATTTTGGATATAGGCCCTGACACCTCAAAACAATACGCCGAGATTTTAAAAACCGCAGGCACCATCGTCTGGAACGGCCCGGTCGGCGTATTTGAAATCGACCAGTTCGGCGAAGGCACCAAAGCGCTGGCGACTGCGATCGCCGAAAGCAAGGCTTTCTCGATTGCAGGCGGCGGCGATACCTTGGCTGCTATCGACAAATACGGCATTAACGATGAGGTATCTTACACATCAACCGGCGGCGGCGCCTTCCTTGAATTTCTTGAAGGCAAAGAACTTCCTGCCGTTTCTGTGTTAAAATCACATAGTTAGAAATAGACCCAACAACGAATCAGGATTAAAAATGGCCAGAGTCACTATCGAAGATTGTTTAGAAAATGTTGAAAATCGCTTCAAACTGGTTTTATTGGCCAGTACCAGAGCGCGGCAACTTAGCCATGGTGCGACTGAATTTGTGCCACGCGGGAAAGACAAGGATACGGTTGTTGCATTACGCGAAATCGCGGCAGGCCATGTTACTACTGAAAACATCAATGCCCTGCATCGTGTCGGCGAAGCTCATGATCACCATAACCCGATGTTCTAATTCGTAAAGCCTATGCTGGAAATAGCGGACACGATCGAGCTGGAACGCCCTCAGGACAAACTAATCCGGCGTTTATGCACGACCTTGTCCGGCTATCTGGATCAAACCCAAATTGACCAATGCGTGCGTGCCTATGAAGTCGGCGCGGCCGCTCATGAAGGCCAATTTCGTAAAAGCGGCGAAGCCTATATTTGCCACCCTGTCTCTGTCGCAATCAGTCTTGCCGAGATGCGTATGGACGCCAACGGCATCATGGCCGCGATACTGCATGATGTTATTGAAGATACCCCTGTCAGTAAAAAAGAGCTGGCCGAGCAGTTCGGCACCGAAGTTGCGGAACTGGTCGACGGGGTCACCAAATTAAGTAAAATCGACAGTAAATCACATGCGGAAGCGCAAGCGGAAAACGTCCGCAAAATGTTTCTGGCCATGGCCAAGGATTTACGCGTCATCATCGTCAAACTGGCGGACCGTCTGCACAACATGCAGACGCTTGGCGTTATGCCGGCGGCAAAAAAACGTCGCATCGCCCGTGAAACCCTGGACATTTACGCCCCAATCGCCAATCGCCTGGGCATGAATAATATCCGGCAAAAACTCGAGGCACTGAGTTTTGAAGCGATGTACCCGATGCGCCATGCGGTGTTAAATAATGCGGTAAAAAAAGCACGGGGCAACCGCCGCAAAATTGTCGATATCATAGAAAACACGATAAAAAACCGTTTGGAACAGGCCGGCCTGAATTGCGACGTTGCCGGACGGGAGAAAAATCTTTACAGCATTTATAAAAAAATGCTCAACAAAAAAATTTCCCTGGCCGACATTTTTGATGTCTATGCATTCAGGATTTTTTGCGATGATGTGGATACCTGTTACCGCGTGCTGGGCGTTATGCATAACCTGTACAAACCGATTCCCGGACGCTTCAAGGATTATATCGCCTTGCCCAAAGCCAATGGCTATCAATCCCTGCATTCGATATTAATGGGACCCTACGGTGTGCCCATTGAAGTCCAGATCAGGACGCATGAAATGCACCGCATGTCGGAATCCGGTATCGCGGCGCACTGGCTGTATAAATCGGACGACGATAAAATCGAAAAATTCCAGGATCGCGCCAACGAATGGCTGAGAGATTTGCTGGAAATTCAAAAATCCGCCGGCGACTCGCTGGAATTTATCGATAACCTGAAGGTGGACCTGTTCCCGCAGGAAGTCTTCGTATTCACACCGCAGGGCTCCATTATCAAGCTGCCGCGCGGCGCGACCATTATCGATTTTGCCTATGCCGTACATACCGATCTGGGTAATGCCTGCGTTTCCGCCAGAATCGACAAACAGCTGGTGCCGCTGCAATCCAAACTGGAAAACGGCGTCACCGTCGAAGTAATTACCGCATCGTGGGCCAGACCCAATCCGCTTTGGCTCAACTATGTGATCACCGCCAAAGCCCGCTCCGGTATTCGCAATTACCTGAAGCACTTTAAACAGCAGGAAGCGATTAACCTGGGTCGCCGTTTGCTGGAAAAAGAACTGCTATCCATGCATTTACATCTGGAAAACGTCAGCAAAGAAAAAATACAAGCCTTGCTTCAGCTCATGTCCAAACAATCAATGGATGAATTGCTTGAAGACATCGGGCTGGGTAATAAAATGCCGTTTTTGGTTGCCAAACGCATAGCCCAGGATGATATGAGCGCCACCATCAAACTGAATGACGGCGACCAGACCCAGAAGAATCCGCTGATCATCAAAGGCACGGAAGGCATGGTCATCACGTTGGCTAAATGTTGCAGGCCGATTCCGGGCGATTCGATCATCGGCTATTTCAACCCCGGCAAAGGCATCGTCGTACATCATCATGAATGCCGCAACAGCAGTGTGGTCAGAAAAAAACAAACCAACTGGCTGGATGTGGAATGGAGCACTGATATCGCCGGTGATTTTCCTGTTGAAATCCGCATAGAAATACTCAATCAACGCGGCTCGTTGGCGACCATCGCCTCGACTATATCCGAACAGAATTCCAACATTGAAAATGTCACCGTCGTCGACCAGGATGACCGTATTAGCGTCGATTTAATCACCTTAACCGTCAAAGACCGAGTGCATTTAGCCAAAATTATGCGCCGCCTGAAAGAATTATCGATCGTGTTAAAAATTACCCGAGTTAAAGCATAAAGGACCGAAAATGATCAAACAAATTATCCAGACTGATAAAGCGCCGCAAGCCATCGGCACCTATTCGCAAGCGGTCAAAGTTGACCACACGGTTTATCTTTCCGGACAGATCCCTTTGGTGCCTAAAACCATGACCATTATTGAAGGCGATATAAGAGCGCAAATTACCCAAGTGTTCGACAACCTGCAAGCGGTTGCAGAAGCTGCGGGCGGGGATTTTTCGGACATCGTCAAGCTGAACGTTTTTTTGACCGATTTGGCAAACTTTCCGCTCGTCAACGAAATCATGGGGCATTATTTCCAGGAGCCCTACCCCGCCCGTGCCGTTATCGGCGTTGCAGCGTTGCCTAAAGCCGCCGATGTGGAAATGGATGCGATTATGGTGTTAAAGCCCCAGGAATATCCGGCTTGATTATTCGTTAATGTATCCCGTTAATGAAAACCCCGAATACCCTGAATCAATCAGTCGCTATATTGACTGGGATAGGCGCTCAAACCGCAAACCGCCTGCAAAAACTCGGCCTTTGCACGCTTCTGGACTTGATTTTCCACCTGCCTCACCGTTACGAAGACCGAACCCGCGTTTATGCTATCGGCTCGTTAAAGCCGGGCATGACGGTGCTGATCAGCGGCAAAGTTGAATTTACCGACATTTTACCCCGAGGCCGGAAAAGCCTGGTCTGTCGAATCAGCGACGGCACCGGCTTTATCAGCCTGAAATTTTTTCACTTTTCCGCCAGCCAGCATAACGTACTGAAACCCGGCACATTGATCAGCTGTTTTGCCGAAGTTCGCTACGGTTTTGCCGGACTGGAAATGGTTCATCCCGAATATAAGGTCATCGCCAATCCCGGCGATTGCATTACCGAAACACGCTTGACTCCGGTTTATCCATTGACCGAAGGCCTCAGTCAAAGTGTCATACGCAAAGCGGTCAGACAGGCTTTAGAATGCTGCAAACACGAGCCTGAGCTGCTGACCGACTGGATACCCGAATCTGTCTTAAAGCAATGCCATTACCCTGCCCTCGCCGATGCGATCCAAACCCTGCATGCGCCGGACGAATCGGTGTCGATTGAAGCGCTACAAAACGGCAGCGTACCCGCGCTAAAACGGCTGGCCTTTGAAGAACTGCTGGCGCATTTTTTAGTCCTGAGAGCAACCCGGAATAGAGCCAAAGTCTGGCAAGCGCCCTCTCTTTCTGCTGGTGCGGCAGGAAAAACCGCCACGGAACATTTTATCCGCTCCCTGCCGTTTAAGCTGACCGACGCCCAACAGCGAGTCATCGCAGAAATTGAAGCCGATTGCGGCCTGCAACACCCGATGATGCGGTTGGTACAGGGCGATGTCGGCTCAGGTAAAACCGTAGTCTCCGCCTATGCGGCATTACTGGCGCTGACCGCAGGCTATCAGGTTGCGGTGATGGCGCCGACCGAGTTGCTGGCGGAACAACACTTCCGTAACTTCAGCGCTTGGTTCGACGGCTTTCAAACCCAGGTGATGTACTTAACCGGACAACTCAAAGGCAATGCCAGAAAAGCCGTTTTACAGGCGCTGGAGGACGGCACAGCCGGCATTGTCATCGGCACTCATGCCTTGTTCCAGGACAGCGTGAACTTTCATCGTCTCGGCCTGATTATCATTGATGAGCAACACCGTTTCGGCGTCCACCAGCGGCTGGCGCTCAGGGAAAAAGGCCAGCAAGGCGACATCAAGCCGCACCAGTTAGTGATGACCGCCACGCCGATTCCACGTACGCTGGCCATGTTGCAATATTCCGATCTTGATATATCGATTATCGATGAGCTGCCGCCGGGCAGAAAACCGATTGTCACCAGCGTGATCCCCGCCGAACGGCGCGCCGATGTGATCGACCGGATCAACGGTTGGGTCGGCAAAAAAAAACAGGTCTATTGGGTCTGTACACTGATTGAAGAATCGGAAGTTTTACAATGCGAAGCAGCGGAAAAAACCGCAGAAACATTGACCGAAGCATTGCCGGATGTGCGCGTGGCACTGATTCACGGACGCATGAAATCCTCCGAAAAAGACGCTGTGATGCAAGCCTTTAAAAATCATCAAATTGATTTACTGGTCGCCACGACTGTTATTGAAGTCGGCGTCGATGTGCCTAATGCCGGATTAATGATCATCGAAAACCCGGAACGCCTGGGCCTATCCCAACTGCACCAATTACGCGGCCGGGTCGGCCGTGGCAATGACGACAGCTATTGCCTGCTGATGTATCAGGCGCCGTTGTCCGATACCACCCGCCACCGTTTGGGCGTTTTACGGGACAGTAACGACGGCTTTGTGATTGCCGAAAAAGATCTTGAGCTACGCGGCCCCGGCGAAGTCATGGGCACCCGGCAAACCGGGCAAATGCAGTTTAAAATTGCCGACTTGTCCAGGGATGCCGATGTGCTCGCTGCCGTTCAACAAATCGGCGACAGCTTTTTTACTCAAGCGCCCGAAGCCATACAGCCCTTGTGCGACCGCTGGCTGGGCGCATCTACAGAATATTCCGAGGTTTAATCCAATTGTCTATTAAGAGCTTTTTATTTAATCGGGAACCCTTGTGGCTGGAAAACCGCTCAGGCACCTGTCATACCCTGCCTGAGAACGTCCAATCCTGGACTTACGAGCCGGGATCGCTAACCCAGCGTCTACGCGATTATTACGGCGATGCGATTGGCGTGAAAGTCCTACTACAGCAATGGACTACGCCGTTCTTGAGTGAACGCAGATTACTTAAATTACACGAGAACAAGTACAGCTTGATCCGTGAAGTCTTACTCCATGCCGACGGCAAACCGCTGATATTAGCCCGAACCGTCATCCCGGCAAAAACCGTCAAAGTCACTAAAAGCAACTTGGCTCATCTGGGCAGCCGCCCGCTGGGGGAAGTGATATTTTCCTATCCCAAACTGGAGCGTATTGAAATGGATGTCACGTTGATTGACCTGCCGACCTGGACGCGGCCAGCTATAGATGAAGCCAATATCGACCAGCCGATATGGGGCAGAAGAACTGTCTACGCGATTGCGCATCAGCAAATGTTGGTCAGTGAGTTTTTTTTACCGGGGGTTTTAGAGGTTTTTTAGATTGGAACATCCGCAAGGATTAACCGTCGCTGCGAGACAGGAGTCGAGTAGTCCCCAGAAGCGATAGTGCATGTGTTTTCACGCAGCTTGCGAAGTGAAAATGCAGGCTTTCCGAAATCGCGTCGAGTCATTGGAGAGCATGTGAGCTACCCCTTGTTGGGTAGCGATCGAGTGACCAGGACGGCTGGGGCAGCCGCAGGCATTAGCGGTCGCGTAATTTTTGCCGCTTGTTGGGCTGGGAGGCCCATAAAAGCTTTCGCAAAAATAGCGACTCCCCGGTCGCCTTGAATTTTGTCGAAACATGGGCGATTAAGCCGTTCATGGCTCAACAATCAAAGCAGCTTCAGAAATTCTTCAACGGTCATATCCGCATTACGGATAAGGGCGCGTAGCGTACCGATTGAAAGTTCCTTATGTTGAGGAACGGATAAATTAACGCGTACGCCAGACTTAACCAAAACACGATGGCTTCCGACTTGCCCGATGGTTTGCCAACCCGCTTTCTCGAAAGCCTTGGCCGCGTCCTTGCCGGAGATATTGCCGAGTTTACCCATAAACTAAACAGTTACCATGATTTGTGTTTGTTTTTGAGCACCGTCTTGTTGCAAAGCAGAAATCGCTTTTTGATCCTCAGCCCACAACCATGCCGTAATCGCTTCTTTGATATTATCCAAGGCTTCTTCTTGATCTTTGCCTTGTGAAACGCACCCTGGCAGTGCAGGGCATTCAGCAACGATCCAACCATCTTCAGCCAGTTCGATTGTTATATGAAAAATCATGATGTTCCCCGCGTTAAATAAAAGTTATTTTCAAGCTACCTAAATAGCTGTCCAGCCTGTATTACACTCAGCTAAAGTATAATAGCCGACAAAGCTTATTCTCCAGTTAAAAATAGATCAAGACATAGCATCAGCTGCCAGAGCATTTGGGCTAATTGAATTGAGGCCTAGTAGTCAGTCATGATGAAGTACAAGGATAAAGCCGAGCCAGCTTCCGTCGTGCCTCTTGGGTGGTAAAGCGCCAATTGACGGGGGTAGCCTTCACATTACGCTCGCGGACATTAGCTTCAACTTCACGGCGTAGACGTTCTTTGTCCGGTATCCGCGGCGACAGGCACGTGTTCGACAAGACGGCCAATTCGATTTCGGCGATGTTCA
>Ga0208400_10019_pt1 | contig 87433 bp, 68 predicted proteins | sample LakWasM110_LOW13_2_FD_183926 | JGI IMG/M metagenome (GOLD analysis project Ga0208400, IMG submission 183926) | Freshwater sediment methanotrophic microbial communities from Lake Washington under simulated oxygen tension - Sediment Metagenome... | ecosystem: Environmental > Aquatic > Freshwater >... | reverse complement strand
TGAACATCGCCGAAATCGAATTGGCCGTCTTGTCGAACACGTGCCTGTCGCCGCGGATACCGGACAAAGAACGTCTACGCCGTGAAGTTGAAGCTAATGTCCGCGAGCGTAATGTGAAGGCTACCCCCGTCAATTGGCGCTTTACCACCCAAGAGGCACGACGGAAGCTGGCTCGGCTTTATCCTTGTACTTCATCATGACTGACTACTAGGATTGCGCTTCGGAGTTGAATCCGCGCTTCAAAACACATTGGTACAGGATTCCCTAACTTCCTTAAGCTCTACAGCAATTTCCCGGCGCATACGGAAATCCCGCCTCGTGTGGGCAATGTTGTAAGGGATATTAGGGTTTTTTTCATACTTTACGGCGGTGCGGATAATACCTATCCATTGCCGGTCATTATCTTCCATTTCTTTAAAGCGATTACGAATGCGCTCCAGTTCCTGATTACAATAGGTAATAAAGCCGGCCGCATAAAATACGCTGTTTTTCAGGTAATCCAGCAAAGCAGCCAAATCGCCATTAATTTCAGCAACAACCGCTTCAAAATTGTCCGGCTCATTGACTGACATATTCCCCGGTTCTTCAACAGCTTTTTTGGCTGGAGGCATGGCTTCAGCAGCAACCGCATTAACAATATCGTGTATTACTTGATTTTTGGCAGGCGGCTTTTCCGCTACTTTGGTGCGGCTGCCGGCTCCGCCGCTTTGGGTTAATTTTGTCCACAATCCGTAACGTAAATAATGCGTCAGCCCGCCTTCGTGTTTAGCTTTATCGTCGCCCTGATAAAATGCTTCCAGGGTTTTGATTTCGGCAGCCCGCTCATTTAACAAACGCTCCCTTGCGTGCAAGGGTTTGGCGATAAATGCTTCAACGGCAACGCGGCTAAAGCGTAAAAACAGCACTTGAAAACCATGACGGATACGCGCTTGCTCAAGGTTTTCCTCAACATCGGAATGCAGCAGGGTTTTGCGTACTTCTTCGGTTTCCCACAGCAGGCTTTGAGTTTTAAACGCAATTTGGTCGATAAGCGCCTGTAGCGCTTGCGCCAACTGATCGGTCAGCTCCGTCTCAAATTTTTTCTGGATTTCCCGAAATAATTCCTCGCGAATTTTGTAATTGCCCTCGCGCGGGTCAGGCATGGAGATCGTACCGCCTGCCGTGTAAATACGTTTTAATTCATCCGGCTGGGCTGTCGTCAGATTGGTGAGCAAAAATTCGATTTTTTCATCGTAAGCGACATGCAGAGCGGCCAGTTCAAAATGTTCCGAACCCAAAGCATCGGCTTCTTTGCGGCCCTGAATGATCTCGGCATACCAGGTGTCGAAGTCTTTTTTGATGCGTTGCCATTCGCGTCCCCACCACTGATTAAAATCTTTGCCGAGCAAATCGTCTTCTTGAATTTCGGTTTCATCAAATACACCGTAAATCGGTTCAAGCTTAAACAACACTTCGTTGGCAATTTGTCTAATACCGCTGACCAACGCATCGCAACGCCTTTCCAAAACGCCCGAGCGCTCGTGGTCGATGTAGTAATTGATTGATTCTTTTAAAGCAACCATGCCGTCGTTAATGCCAAGCTTTTTCATTTTAGCTTTATCGTCAGCGTTTTTAGTGCGTCTTAGGGTATCTTCGGAAGGGATACCGAACTCGACCAAATGGGCGCGTGCGCAAACCGGGATCAACCGGCGCTCAGGCACTGATGGCCAATAGCTGCGGTGTTTGGTATAAGTCTCCTTAAAATCGATCTGGTCATCCATGGCGTCGGCTTGGGTCAGCACCACAAACACCTTGTCAGACACTTTTACACTGGGGTCTTCGGAATCGGCAATGACCAGCATTTCTTTCTCAGGGCCGGTGATGGACGGTTGCTTCATTTCCTTGGCGTAAATAATGGCATCGCAGTTTTTTAGGCGCTCGGTCGCTTGCTCGGCATGCATTAAAATGCCTGAGTTAAAGCCCGGCACATCATGGAAAATAATGTCCCGGTCACTGCGCAAACGCACGGTTTTCAATTGAATGCGCTTAATAGCAAGGGATTGGGCCCGGTTTTTAAACACTGCCGACTGCAATTGCTCGCTGATTTCGCCAATATCGATAAAGTGTTGGCTAAAGCCGTTTTTCTGTTTTGAAAATACCGAAATCTCGCTAAGATGTTTTTCCGTATCATCAAAATCTTCTTGTATTTCTTTGCGCTCGCGTTCGCTTAAAATGCCTAACAGCGCATCGCGCCGCTGCATTTGAAGTTTGCTGATTTCTTCTTTGCTGTAATATTGTATAAACAGCAGTTGATCTTCTTCGGTTTGGGCGGACCATATTTCTGTACTGGTGAAGGTACAGCGCTCACGCGCAGACGGCAAAATTTCCTGGCCTAACCAGGCATTCAGTAATGCGCTTTTACCTGCCTTTTCTAAGCCAATCACGGCGACCTCGAAACGATTGGTATGCAGGCGCTCCAATTGCCTGTTTAATCGCGGCCGCTCAATATTGAGTCGTCTTAGCAGATCAGGGGGAATATCCACGCCGGTCTTATTGCTCAAAGTAATCAGTTTATCTGCTAATACCGATGTTTTTTCGAGTCTGGCCAATTGTTTTTGACAGGTTTCTAACCAAGTAGTCATAAATGTTCCGAAATTACCGAAGAGATGAGACGAATTAAATTACCATAGTTTACCGCATTGCGAATTGCCTCAAATAAAAAACCGGTAAAATGCAATCTATAGGGCTTCAATAGCATAGCGTATGCGGCCTCACGGCATGATAAGGCTGATTATCGGTGCATTGCCCGCTACACCAACATCAACTCCTGCAACACCTTAATCTCATCTCTGATCTTTGCCGCCTGCTCGAATTCAAGATTTTTCGCATGCCGATACATGGTTTCTTGCCCACCTTAAGCCGACTGGGAATTTCTGGCGGTCCAGCTACTGGGCTATTAACAGCGGATTGATGACCTCAAGATTGTCAATCCAATTGAAATCAGAGACATTGCGTGTTGCTATAATTTTATGATGCTCAAGACAAGTTGCTGCAATCAGGGCATCACCTAGCGACATTTTTCGCTGCTGTTTTAAGGCAATGGCAAGTTCATAACAATTTGGGCTGAGATAAACGATTTCTAAATTATCCAGTAAGTCGGTAATAGCTTGCCTCTCAAAAGACTGTAATCCTGCATATCCCAATACTTCAACACGGCTAATAATCGAATACTGAGGGTCATTGTCAATAATCCATCGCCGTAAATCGCAGAACTCGGCTTGTACTGCGTAAATAATCACATTGCTGTCTATCAGTAGTGTCATTCGGTATAGCTGATATTACGATCTTGGCGCTGCTCGTCTTGCCACTGTACGCCATCAACACCAGCAAAGACACCCAGCGCCACGGCATTATCCAAGGCTTTTCTTAGTCGGTCTTTACGTTGTTGCGGATCGGTTGTTAACTGGGCACTGGCCTGTTTTTGCTCTAAAAATAGGACAAAGTCATAAACTTCCGCCTGTAGTTGTGGCGATAATTTCTCGGTATGTTGTTGTATTATTTCGTCTAAACGCATGATTTTCGCTCATCTTCGTTAGTTATACGTGACTGTTTTGATTAATCTAACTAAAACAATGGTTATGTTAACCCAACCTATCCCAACATCAACCCCTGCAACACCTTAATCTCATCCCTGATCTTTGCCGCCTGCTCGAATTCAAGATTTTTCGCATGCCGATACATGGTTTCTTCCAGTTGCTTCAGTTTCTTGCCCGCCTGCTTGGGCGTCATGGTCGCCTTGTAGTCGGCCGGAAATTCCGCCACTTTGTCTAGCAGCTTATTGGCGCTGGTCATGCCTGCGCCGGGTATTGAGACTTGCATAATATCGATGACCGACTTAAAAATGGTCTTCGGTTCTATGTGGTGCTCGATATTAAACTTGTGCTGCTTTTCGCGGCGACGATCGGTTTCGTCTATCGCCTGCTGCATCGATTTGGTGATTTTATCGCCGTACAAAATCGCTTTGCCGTTGACGTTTCTCGCAGCCCGGCCGATGGTTTGCACCAGCGACACGACCGAACGCAGGAAGCCTTCCTTGTCGGCGTCCAGTATCGCAACCAACGACACTTCCGGTATATCCAGCCCTTCGCGCAACAGGTTGATACCGACCAGCACATCGAACTGCCCCAGCCGCAAGTCGCGGATGATCTCGACTCGCTCCACGGTATCGATGTCGGAATGCAGATAACGCACCCGTACGCCGTGTTCCATCAGATATTCGGTCAAGTCTTCCGACATCCTCTTGGTTAAGGTAGTCACCAGCACTCGTTCTTTTACCGCAACGCGCAGGTTGATTTCCGACAGCAAATCGTCGACCTGGGTGGTTGCCGGCCGCACTTCCACGATCGGATCTAGCAAACCGGTCGGCCTGACCACCTGCTCGGCAAATACGCCGGAATGCTCCCGTTCGTAGGGCCCCGGTGTTGCCGAAACATAAATCCGTTGCGGCGCTTTCAACTCAAACTCATTAAACATCAACGGGCGGTTATCCAACGCGGAAGGCAGCCTGAAGCCGTATTCGACCAGCGTTTCCTTGCGCGACCGGTCGCCCTTGTACATCGCGCCGATCTGCGGCACGGCGACGTGACTTTCATCGATAATTACCAGCGCATTGTCGCGCAAGTAATCGAACATCGTCGGCGGCGATTCGCCTGCACTTCTGCCGGACAGATAGCGGGAATAGTTTTCGATGCCGGAGCAATAGCCGACTTCCAGTATCATCTCAATATCGAACAACGTCCGTTGCTCCAGTCGTTGCGCTTCGACCAGTTTGTCCAATGAACGCAATTGTTCCAGGCGCATCTTGAGTTCCACCTTGATGGCTTCAACCGCTTCCAACAACTGCTCTCGCGGCGTGACGTAGTGGCTTTTCGGGTAAATCGTATAACGCGCCAGCCGCCGTATGATTTCGCCGGTCAGCGGATCGAACAATGACAAACGTTCCACCTCGTCATCGAACAGCTCTATCCGTAACGCCTCGCTGTCCGACTCGGCCGGGAACACGTCGATGACCTCGCCGCGCACCCGGTAGGTCGCACGGCGCAGGTCGATGTCGTTGCGGCTATATTGCATTTCCGCCAGCCGCCGAAGGATGTCGCGCTGGTTAATCATGTCGCCTTTGACCAGATGCAGCACCATCTTGAAGTATGATTCCGGCTCGCCCAAACCGTAAATCGCCGAGACCGTGGCGACGACTATCGTATCTTCCCGTTCGATTAACGCTTTGGTCGCCGATAAACGCATTTGCTCGATATGCTCGTTGATCGCCGCATCCTTATCGATAAAGGTATCGGATGCCGGAACATACGCTTCCGGCTGGTAATAATCGTAATACGAGACAAAATACTCGACACTGTTTTCCGGGAAAAACTCTTTCATTTCGCCATATAACTGCGCGGCCAAGGTTTTGTTGGGCGCCATGATCATGGCCGGACGCTGCACCTGATTGATCACATTGGCGATGGTGAAAGTTTTGCCGGAACCAGTCACGCCCAGCAAAGTCTGATGCACTTCGCCATCACTCAAGCCCTCGACCAACGCTTGTATCGCGGTAGGCTGGTCACCGGCAGGCTGAAACCGGCTATGGAGTTTAAACTTCTTTTTCACTTGGACTTCTCAATAAACATGCATTTTTAACACCTTGTTGATAGTAAGGCATTATACATAGGGTATAATTCGCTTCACCTTTGACATTGATTTTACACGGGGAAACATGAGCATCAAACTTTCTAACAGAGTCCAGGCAGTTAAACCATCACCGACTTTGGCGATTACCGCCAGAGCTGCGCAAATGCGTGCTGCGGGCAAAGACATTATCGGCCTTGGCGCCGGTGAGCCGGATTTCGATACCCCGGATCATATCAAGGCTGCGGCGGTTAAGGCTCTTGATAGTGGTTTCACCAAATACACCGCGGTTGATGGCATCGTCAGCCTGAAAAAAGCCATTATCGCCAAGTACAAGAACGATAACGGTCTTGATTACCAGCTCAACCAGATATTGGTTTCCTGCGGCGGCAAACAAAGCTCGTTCAACCTGACTCAGGCCCTGCTTAACGCAGGCGATGAAGTCATCATTCCTGCGCCATTTTGGGTTTCCTATCCTGACATGGTGCTATTGGCTGACGGCGTGCCGGTTATTATCGAAACCACGCAGGCGCAAAATTTTAAAATAACGCCGGAACAATTGCGCGCCGCGATTACTGATAAAACCCGCTTGATCTTTATCAACAGTCCGTCTAATCCGTCCGGCGTTGCGTATAATTTGGAAGAACTTAAAGCCTTGGGCGACGTGCTTAAGGATTACCCGAACATCATCATCGCAACCGATGATATGTACGAGCACATCCTGTGGAAGAAAGGCACGTTTGTTAATATCTTAAATGCGCATCCAGAGTTTTATGACCGTACCGTGGTTATGAACGGCGTATCCAAAGCCTATTCGATGACCGGCTGGCGTATCGGTTATGCGGCAGGTCCTGCGAATTTGATTGAGGCGATGACGACTATCCAGTCGCAAAGTACATCGAATCCGACCTCGATTTCACAATATGCCGCCGAAGCCGCGTTAACTGGCGACCAAAGCTTTATCGACAACATGTGCGTTGAATTTAAAAAGCGCCACGATTATGTTGTAGCAGAACTTAACAGCATTGACGGCGTTGAATGTCTTGAGACCGACGGCACGTTTTACGTGTTCCCTAACGTCGAAAAGCTGATTGCCAGATTGGATAACATCAACGACGATCTTGAGTTTTCCGAATATTTGATTGAAGAAGCGGGCGTTGCGTTAGTGCCGGGTTCCGCATTCGGCACACCGGGGCATATCAGGATTTCGATAGCCACCAGCATGGCGAATCTGCAAAACGCTATGGAGCGGATTAAGAAGGCGATTTAAGTTGTTTAGGGGTGAGGCGGAGTCTTTAATAAAAATCTAGCTATTTAGAATTTGTATATCTTGCCCCTATATGAACATTCATCCAACGACAGACTATTTTCGTAATGACATTTTGCTTAAGCGTCCGTATATTCAACTCGAATGGTGTCAAGCGGCGCTGCTCAATCCGGTTCGCCGGGATATTCAGCCGGATGGGCGTATTCGCCATTGGGTGTTTGTGCCTGAATTGAACAAATATTTACGGGTGGTAACGTTGAGTGATGGCGTTACCCTGCATAATGCTTTTCCAGATCGGAGATTTAAACCATGAAGCTAAGCTACGATAAAGAAACCGATTCGCTATATATTCATCTATCCAATACGCCATCAGTTGATTCCGACGAAGTTGCCGATGGCGTAGTGCTGGATTTTGACAGTAATGGCACACTGGTTGGGATTGACGTGCAACACGCCAGCCAAAAGACCGATATTCAATCCGTGTCATTGTTGCATCTGCCTTTGAATGATTTGCAGGCGGCTTGAAGCATCAGAGATATAAATGCAACTAACGCTAGTTCACACACCAAAAGATATTACTCCCAGCCTGAAGAGTGTGTGTCGTCTCTTATCTGAGAATGAACCAATGTTTGTAAATGTGGTTCCACCGTCATGGGCTTTACTCAATAAATGTGCTTTCAACGCAAAACGATATGTTGAAGAGCATGGAGGTGAGGTCATTTTTGGTTGGGCTATAACAGTGTGGGATAAAGTTCTGCTAGATTGTATTGGACACGCCGTAGTTATGCATGATGATGAGTTTATTGATATTACACCGAATAAATACAACGATAAAAAGCTACTGTTCGTTCGGGATGATGAAATGGTTTTTGATTATTCAAATGAAATGTCGCGTATGCCATCAAAGAACATTGCTATATCTTCATCAAAGGAAGTAAAAAGGGTGGTTAATATCGAGAATGAAATATACAGCATTAAAATAAAATACCCAGTTACTAACGGGTCTATAGCGTTGACACCTGATGATGAAAAGCAGATTTCAATATTGGAGAATGAAAAACAAAGGGTAGTCCCCAAAATCATAATGGATCACACGCATCATAATGACCCTTGTATATGTGGTAGTGGTAGAAAGTTTCGTAAGTGTTGTCAAAATACATTTTAGCCCTATAGGTTGGACATGCTGTTTGCGTCCAACATTCTCAAGTTTCATTATGACTGCGTATTTTGGAATTTCATTCCAAAGCAGCCAAAGCAGCCAAAGCCGCTTCAGGCGCTTTGTCGAGAATTTTTAACAATGCTTTCGCCGCACCTGTTGGACAGCGCTTTCCTTGTTCCCAATTACGAATCGTCTCAAGCGATACCTCGATACGTTGAGAAAACTCGACCTGGCTCAAACCCAGTCGTGCTCGTACTCGACGAGCAAATTTAGCGGCATCTAGCATGGCATTGGCTTCATCCATGTGTTGCTGTGCGGCAATATCCCGTTCGGTAGTGACGTTTAAACGGTTGAAATCCACTCTACCTTCGGGCAGCGATGCCGGATTTTCAGGATCAATACTCATTTTTACTGTTTTCATAGCGATTCACCTCGCGTTGATTGGCTTTGCGTGCTGAAATAATTCGAATGGTAGAGCCGCGTAACGTGTAGACAATACAGAACATCCGCTGAGCAATTGAGCCTAAGAGTTGATAACGGTCTTCGGCATAATCCCAGCGGTTGTCTTTTTTAATGAGGCGATTGGGATCAATGAATGCTTGAACGACATAGGCAGAATCAAAACCAGGTTGATCAAAACATATGCCACTTTTGTTTTCATCCCATTTAAAATTCATCGGTATACTGTGGGCCAATGACCCATCCATAACAAGCCAATATTATCGAGCTTACCAAGTCCCCGTATTTTCCATAGCCAGCCACTTCTCGGAAGGCATCAGCGGCGCATCTTTTTGCAAAAGCTCGATAGAAATCTTATCCGGCGAGTGTATAAACGCCATATGCCCGTCACGTGGCGGGCGATTAATGACCACCCCTGCATCCATTAATTTTTGGCAGGTATCGTAAATATTATCCACTTCAAAAGCCAGATGGCCGAAGTTGCGGCCGCCCTGGTAATCCTCTGTATCCCAGTTATAAGTTAGTTCCAGCAACGGCGCGTGCATTTTGTCAGCCTGATAGGTATCTTCCGGCGCATACAGATAGACCAGCGTATAGCGTCCTTCTTCATTGTCTATTCTGTTATGTTCGATCAAGCCCAGTTTGTTGCAATAAAAGTCGAGTGATTCATTCAGGTCATGAACCCGAACCATGGTATGTAAATAACGCATAGTATTTCTCCTTATGAATACTTGGTTTTGATTTCAGCATGTCGATAACAATCGATGGTGTGATCGTTGACCATGCCGGTCGCCTGCATATAAGCATAACAAATGGTGCTGCCGACAAACTTGAAGCCGCGCTTTTTAAGATCTTTGCTCATCAGCTCTGATGCAGGCGTGGAAGCCGGAACGTCGGCATGACTGTTCCAGGCATTGTGCAGCGGTTTGTGATCGACGAATTGCCAGATATAATCGTCAAAACTGCCAAAAGCCTGCTGAACATTTAAAAAGGCTTGGGCATTGATGACCGCCGCATTGACCTTCAGTTTGTTTCTCACTATATCCGGATTTGCCAATAGGGCGTTGATTTTTTCGTCATCGTAACCTGCAATCGTTTCAGCATCAAAATTATCGAAAGCATTTCTGTAACCGTCGCGTTTGTTCAAAATGGTTGACCAGCTTAAGCCTGCCTGCGCGCCTTCAAGAATAAGGAACTCAAACAGCAGCCGGTCGTCATGCACCGGCACCCCCCATTCAAGATCGTGATATTGTTCTTCATTGGGGCTGGATAGCGCCCATGTGCATTTTTTCATTGGTATTCCTGATGTAAAAACATGTTTTTGACTCCCGTATTACTTAACTGGAGGGCAAGCTTAGCTTGCTTGTTAATAATGCCCGCATCATTTGCAGGCTAAGCCTGCACTCCATCCTCATGCTGATGCCCGGCAGGTTGACAATCCCGACCTCAAACCGCATCATCGATTCAGTTTATCCACCAGATATTTTATCCCATGAGCAATGACACTTTACAAATTCGCCGCATCGCTATCGATACCTATCATGAAAACGTTGCTTACCTGCATCGCGAGTGCGGCATTTACCGCGCCGAGGGCTTTCAGGCGTTGTCTAAAATTCTGGTTAGCTCCAATGGCTCCAAGGTTCTCGCGGTCCTTAATGTGGTTGATGATACTTCCATCGTTCTGCCGGGAGAACTCGGCCTATCCGAGCAGGCATTCGCGCAGCTCAATGTCGCCCAAGGCAGTCTGGTCACGGTGAATCATGCGGAAAATCCAAAATCAATGGATGCGGTGCGCCGCAAAATCAACGGCGAGCGTCTCAATCAGGATGACTTTAACAGTATAACCAACGATATTGTCGAGGCCCGATACTCTAAAATGGAAATGGCTGCCTTTCTGGTTGCGACCGGGCAAAACAATCTTGACCGTGACGAGCTGTTTTTTCTTACCCGCGCGATGCTGAAGTCCGGCGACACGATGGATTGGCATGAAGCGCTGGTCGCCGACAAGCATTGCATCGGCGGTATTCCGGGCAACCGTACTTCGATGCTGGTCGTGCCTATCGTTGCCGCGCACGGCATGTTGATACCGAAAACCTCCAGCCGCGCGATTACCTCGCCGGCAGGTACGGCCGATACCATGGAAGTGCTGGCCGAGGTCAACCTGAGCCCTGACCAACTGCACGACATTGTGCGCAAGGAGCGCGGCTGTCTGGCTTGGGGCGGCACGGCCAAGCTTGCGCCGGTTGATGATATGCTGATTTCCGTCGAACGCCCGCTGGGCATCGATTCGCAAGGGCAAATGGTGGCATCGATTCTGTCGAAAAAACTGGCCGCCGGTTCCACGCATTTACTTATCGATATTCCTGTCGGCCCTACCGCCAAGGTGCGGCATATGAACCAGGCGCTGGCCTTGCGGAAACTGTTTGAATTTGTTGGCGACCGGCTGAACATTCATTTGGAAGTGATGATCACTGACGGCCGACAACCGGTAGGGCGGGGCATAGGCCCGATACTGGAAGTTCGGGACATTATGCAGGTGCTGCATAACGATCCGGAAGCACCATTCGATTTACGCCAAAAATCCTTGCAGCTGGCCGGAAGGATTATTGAGTTCGACCCCGATGTGCGCGGCGGACAAGGCTATGCGATTGCCCGCGACATACTCGAATCGGGCCGGGCCGGCGCTAAAATGAATGCATTGATTCAGGCGCAAGGCGCAAAAACGTTCGACTTGCATCCCGGCAGTCTTTGTCATGATGTTATTGCCGATAGTGCCGGAATAGTCACCAGTATCGATAACTTTCAAATGGCGAAAATAGCCCGCCTTGCCGGTGCGCCGAAGATAAGAAAAGCCGGCGTCGATTTATTCAAGAAATTGGGTAGCCCGGTAGAAAAAGGCGAAACTTTATACCGTATCTATGCCGAATTTCCGACCGATTTTAAGTTCGCCCAGGAGGCCGCCACGCAAAGCAGCGGCTATATGATAGGCAGCGAAGAACAAATCATTAAATCGTTAATTGCTTTTTAACCCGGATTCATTCCAGCCCATGATGATACTTGCCTTTCCCGACTATTTAAGCCAGGCACAACGTTTGGCGGACCGGCTTGGCGTAGCGCTGGCCGAGGTAGCGCTGCATCATTTTCCTGACGGCGAAAGCTTGGTCCGCTTGCCGCCGTCACTGCCGGAACATGTTGTTGTCTGCCGCAGTCTTAACCAGCCTAACGACAAATTGATCGAGCTGTTGCTGTGCGCCACCACTGCGCGCGAACTGGGCGCCAAGCGCCTGACGCTGGTTACGCCTTATTTAAGCTATATGCGCCAGGACATTGCCAACCGGCCCGGCGAGGCGGTTAGCCAGCGCATTGTCGGCAAACTGTTGGCAGAGCTGTTTGACGACGTACTGACCGTAGATCCGCATTTGCATAGGATCTCATCGTTAACCCAGGCGATTCCGATAAAAAACGCGATCAGCTTGACCGCTGCCGATGAAATCGGAACTTTTTTAAAAGAGCAATTTAACCATGCGCTACTGTTAGGGCCGGATAGCGAATCGGAACAATGGGTAGCCGCTATTGCCGGAAATATCGGTTTTGATTACGTGATTGCCGATAAAAACCGGCTCGGCGACAAACAGGTTGAAATGATCTTGCCGAATGGCGATTACCGGAACAAACCCGTGATTATCATCGACGACATGGCCAGCACCGGCAGGACGATTGCTAAAGCAGCAGGACTGTTGCAAGCCGCAGGTAACAAAGAGATTTACGCGGTCGTCACCCATGCCCTGTTTTGCGGCGATGCGTATGAGCATATCCTTGAATCCGGCGTCAAAACGATCTGGAGCACCGACAGCATCGACCATCCGAGCTCCTGCATCAAGCTCGACGCTTTGCTGGCGGACGCGATTAAGGCGATTACTTGATAAAGCGTTGACTGACAAGTAGGGCGCGCCGTGCGCGCCTGAATTTAATGTTTTTTGGCGCGCATGGCATGCCCTACGTTAAATAACGTACTTAATTGATAAAGCGTTGACAGACCCCAGGCCAGTTAATAGACTGAGATCGTTTTTTACAGCAACGATAGACTGCAAAGCTTGCCGGACATTGTTCACCCCGATTTAACAACTTTAAGAGGACTCATTTATGCGCATTAAACACTGGCTGATTGCCGCCTTATTTCTTGTATCACCCTCACTCTATGCACATACCGGAGGACATATCGACCACAGCTTGATCAGCGGTTTATTGCACCCTTTAACCGGTATCGATCATTTATTGGTATTAATGGCGGTTGGCTTGATTGCGGCTAAACAGGGCGGCAAAGCGGTGTTTGCGTTTCCGGCTGTTTTCCTGGCATTGATGGCTGCCGGTGCTGTGCTTAACGCTACAGCAGTGCAAATACCGTTTGTCGAATCATTGATCGCCTTGTCGCTGGTGGCGTTTGGCTTACTGGTTACTATCAGCCAAAAACAACGCTCTAAAATACTCTTTCTGGGCGTATCGTTTTTCGCCGTGTTTCATGGTTATGCGCATGCTGCGGAAATTCCGGCCGATTCCAGTGCGGTGTTGTATTTCTCATCGTTAATGTTGATGAGTTTGGTCATTTGTCTTGGCAGTTGCATAATCGGACTGAGCACCGGTAAGCGTATTAGCTACTTGTTTTCATTGGTATGCTTAAGCAGCGGCTTGTATTATTTAGCTGCCGTTTAAAAAGAACTCTATTAAAAATAGCTAAGCCTATAAAGCGATTTTTCCAAATACAGCCGCAATACCTAACACCGCATAAAACGGGGCTGCTTATACGCCCCGTCCTTTCCTAAAAGCAGGATAAGTAACCTTGTGTAACACCAATAAAGACGTGGTGCCGGTAAGAATCGATTATATTGATGCTTGGCGGTTTCTGGCCGTTGTCATGGTCATTCAGTCGCATATTTTCGTTTATAGCGGCTTAAAAATAACTTTCTTAGCGCCTTATTTAGACCAACTGGACCGACTCGGCGAATTGGGGGTTCTGGTCTTTTTTGTAATCAGCGGTTTTGTGATTTGTTCCGGTCTTGTTGCAGAAAAAAACCGGAGCGGCACGATTTGCTTGCCCGCTTTTTATGTGCGCCGGTTTTATCGGATTATTCCGCCGCTTTGGCTATATCTATGCTGTCTATTGCTGCTTAATGCTGTAGGTATTATTGCAATATCGCCTCAACAAGCACTGACCTCTGCCTCGTTTTTATGCAATATGCCGTTTCCTGACGGCTGTTCGTGGTTTGCCGGACACACCTGGACATTGGCTTACGAGGAGCAGTTCTACTTGGTTTTTCCGCTGCTGGTGCTGTTTGTACCGTTGATCAATAACAGTCTCCGCTTTGGTTTGGCAATAGCGGGCCTGACTATGGGTTCGATGATATTGAACAGGACTGGCCATCTGTTTCTTGGCGAATATTTGATGTATTTTATTTTTCTGTTGATCGGATGCTGCTGCGCACTGTTGCCGGAAAAGATCATGAGCCGTATTCGTCAGATGCATGTCGCACTATGGCTAATCGTTATTGCGCTGCTGCTTATTTGCATCGGCTATGTACCGGATGCAATCGAAAAACAGGTTAAGGTGGTTTGTTATCCCGTGCTGATTCTGCTGATGGTACTGGGCACACCCACACAGGTTAAAGCAATTGCCGTTGTTTTTAAAAATAGGCAGTTATGCTATTTAGGGCGAATATCTTACACCGTGTATTTATGGCAGGAATTAGTGACCGGGAATTACGTCGGTTGGTTAACCTTCGTTTACATCGCTGCTGTTTTTGCGTTCGCAATGATTTCGTATCGGTATATTGAGTTGCCGTTTCAAAGAACAGCCACTTTGAAGTCCGATGGCTTGAAAGCGGCTGCCGCCAAGGTATTGCTAACCACGTATCAACAGGATCGACAATACTAAAACCTTGCCTAATGAGGCCGACGGTTTTATATCGATAATTAGTCCGCTTGAGCCGCAAAACTATGCACCCATACCAGGGCGTCCGCATCCCAAGTCATTCCTGCATGCATTCTCAAGATAAGGTCCCTGTACATTTCAAGACTCGGATAGCCTTCCGCCTTGGCGTCGGCATCGGTCATATCGCCTAAACGCTGACGTTGTAAATCGGTAACAACAAAAGTTATTCCGTCCAGGTCGAAAGTTTCGCCTGGAAAACCATATACGCCATTACGACGTTGCTGCGTTTTTGTTCCGGCTTTTGTCGCTTCTACCAGTTTTGCGTGAGTGACCAGGCGGTCTATCGAGCAGGTTTTCTCGGGGTAAGCTTCCATTGTTGATCCTAATCTGAATAAAAAAAATCTATTGTACACCAAGCAATCTCGTCCTGTAGCGGCTACCGTCAGCCATTTTTTGATCCATCTAAACTAATTCCGATAGTAGCCGATAACAACATACAAACAGATTTTATCCTGGGGTTAGCGCTAATGATCATAAAAAGTTCAGCCATCCAATTAAACAGCAGGCATCAATTTTCAAAGAGTTTTCAAGAGTCGGAGTCGCTACGATCATGGAAAACTCCAAAACAACAGCTGACGGATAAGGTCAGCCTGAGCAGTTCCGCTCAAACACTTAAAACTGACACTCAATCAGTGGATCTTAGCAAAACGCTTGATGCCAACCAAGGCGTTAAATTCCTCATTGTAAAACATATGGTTAAAGCGATAACCGGTTACGAGTTTAAACTGTTTTCTCCCGGCGAGTTTGCTGCCGATACGGGCGCCACACATGTTGATATAGCGACAAGGCCACCTGTAAATCAAGCGCCTTCTGCCGGTTTCGGCTTGGTTTACGAACATCATGCCGTCTATCAAGAATCTGAGACCGCCAGCTTTTCCGCTACTGGCTCAATCAAAACACAAGACGGACAAAGCATAGACTTTTCAGTTAAATTAAATATGAGTCGCGAATTTCGTATAGAGACAAACAGTTCTATCACGGCCGGCGACCCGGAAAAAAAAGTCGATCCCCTGGCCATCAATTTTGACGGCAATGCGGCGGAATTGTCGCAAACGCGTTTTGAATTCGATCTCGATGCCAACGGCACGACTGAACAAATCGCCACATTAAAACCGGGCAGCGGTTTTCTGGCGCTGGATAAAAATCAGGACGGCGTTATAAACAATGGTTCCGAACTGTTCGGCCCGAATTCGGGCAACGGATTTTCAGATCTGACCAAGTATGACAGCGACAACAATGGTTTTATTGACGAAGCCGACCCGATCTATAAAAATTTAAGAATCTGGCAACGGCATGAGAACGGCAGTCAGCAGCTTATTGCATTGGGCGATAAAAACGTAGGCGCTATCTATCTGGGGCATGCCACCACACCGTTTCAATTACGCAGCGCCGCTAATCAATCATTGGGCGAAATTACCGATAGCGGCATCTATTTGACTGAAGACGGCAAAACGGGAACCGTTCAACAAATTAATTTGAGTGTTTGAAAAAAACTGTCGCATATAAATTGTAGGTATAGGTATTCATACGGATAAACTCCATCAGCCTATTTTGTTAATATATACGCGACAAGAAAGGCAGGATGCTATTTTTGTCGCATTATCTCTCTTACAACGGCCACCTTGGGTCTACCCCCTTTTTCTCCGGGTGGTCTTTTTTTGATTGTGATTTTTCTATCATCCTGATTCGGATGAGACTCTACTGCATCTTTCTGAAAAAAGCCTTAACGACCTGATCCTGTTGATAGCGGCAGCCAGTTCATATTTGCGCGGCATCGACAAAGTGCCCGGATAATCAGGCTCCAAAAAAGCCAATCCATGTTTATTTATTTCATTCTCCAGCCAGTCTATCCAGAAACGGATAGTTTCAGGTTGATTGTCCGGCTGCTTTAATTTAGTCCGTAGCGCCAGCAGGCAATAGCCAATGGCTAGAAGCTGCGGGGCTTCTGCGATTTGCGCCACTGCATCCAGATTAACCAGGTCCATGCCGTATTCCAGTTGCCTCGGTGCGTTACGTAAATCTTTTATGCGTTTGGGAATCGTCTTGTTCAGGCGATGATTGATATAGGCCGGGTCAAAATTATCAGCGGCCAAATAGCGCGATACCGAAAAATCAGGAGCCTGTGTATCCTCCTCAGCTATCGTTCCAAGTCTGTCACGCACTTTGGCGGTAATGTCTTCGCAACAGTAATTATCCATCAGCAGGCAGGTATCGGCTTTTTGTAAAAAATAACCCAAGCCGCCGACCACAAAAATTATCGAAACATGATGTTTTTTCCACAGCGACCGCACCGTCGAATAAAGCGGTTTGATCGGCTCTTGCGCCGCATCCAGAATTTGTTTGATCAACTCGTCGCGCACCAGAAAATTGGTCGCGCAGGTATCTTCATCAAGCAGTAATAAACGGCTGCCGCTCTCAATGGCTTCAACAATATTAGCCGCTTGCGAAGTGCTGCCGCTGGCATTGTTGGACGAAAAACAATCGGTTTTGAGGCCGTTCGGCAGGTCGCCGATAAAAGGGCTGATGTCGACCTCCCGAATGCTACGACCCTCTTCAGCCCGGATAAAAAAAGCATCTTCGCGCGTGACGGCATATTCCCGGCCGTCTCCGGGAATATGCGCGTAAACCCCGGCTAAAATCGCCTGCATCAATGTCGACTTGCCATGATAACCGCCGCCGGTAATGCAGGTAATGCCTTCATTAATGCCCATGCCGGTTATGCTGCGGTCATCCGATAAAGGGATGGTTATTTGTAACGATGCCGGGGATTGGAAAGTTTTGACCGATTCGCCGATAGACGGTCGGTCGTCGACGCCGCTATGCCGCGGCAGCTTGGCCTCATTGGCGATAAATGCGACCAAGTCATGCTGCCGCATAAACTGAATAATTTGGCTGCGTGTTTTTAGCACCTCGATAAACTGCCGGAGCAACGTTCGGGTTTGCTCGTCGTAATGCGGGTAAAAAAAAGTAGCGTCAACAATTGCCGTCAGTTCCTGACTGAACATAATCCACGCCTGCTCGGCATCAAAAACGCCGTTTTGATCTTTAGCCGGAAGGCTGATGATAAAACGCAAATACACAGTATCGTTACCAAACAAAACGCTATCCCTGTTCAGCATTTTTTGGCTCAGGGCAATGGTGCTAAAAGAACCGCTGCCGTCTTTACCGCGGTTTTGCTGCGCGAACCGGTCAATGCTGTGACGAAAACGCCGAATCAGGAAATCGGCCACCGCCAGTTTGCACTCGTTTGTCAGGAAAAATTGTTCGGGGATTTTACAGTCCTGCAACGCTATTTTTATAGCTGCAATGGAAGCAGGGTTAGCGCCGGGGCTACCCTGCATTTTGATGAAGCTGAACTCAAAGCGGGGGAAATAATAACAACCGCGCAGCTTCCTGATGTTCTGATAAGGCCGGTCGGCGATAGAAGCGAGTAAGTTATGTAATTTATTCACATTCCCTCTGCTTTGACTTTAAAAACCGGAGAATTTAACGCTCTTTAACCTCCTTGCCATGAAAGTCCATCTTAGCAACCAACTTCATTTTCACTAAATGATCGTCGATGTTTAAAGTTTTAAAAGCGGCTTTTATGCTCATGGCTTTTACCGCATCGACAGAGCCGAACCTGAAACCAAACAACCTGCTTTTCTTGCCCTCGGGAAAACTGCGCATTATTTCATTAATGCGATCATCAATAAGCTTCCTTGCTTTATCCAGCTCGGTGGCAACTTCCGTCTTCAGTCCGGTTAATAATTGCTTGTCCGGTAATAGCCCGGCTTCAACCGGTAAATCCGGCTGAAGCCTTTTGCGTATATCCGCCAATTTTTTACTTTGCCCATGGGACAGCAAAACATTACGTTCAGTAACACTGACCTTTTGCCTGGCTGTTACAGGGCTATCGGATATTTTTTTCATCAATTAAAACGGAATGTCATCGTCATACGGCGCATCAAAATTATCATGGCTGGGGCTTTGCGGCGCAGATGGCTGTGAAGGCTGATAGTTCTGCTGCGGCGCTTGGTTCGACTCGTTTCTTTTGCCGACCAAGTCGATAATGTTGGCATTAAGCTCCAGGCTGGTTTTAGTCGAGCCGTCTTGCGCCCGATATTCACTTTGACTCAGTTCACCCGAGACAAACACCTGTTGGCCTTTTTTCAGGTAATTTTGTAATTGTCCTTCGGCACGCTTACCCCATATTGCACACCTGATCCATAGCGTTTGCTGTTTGTCGCCAAAGCCGATATTGTTGGCTACAGTGACGTTCAAAACCGCTTGGCCTGACGGTAAATACCGGACTTCCGCATCACGGCCTACAGTGCCGGTAAAACTAAATACGTTGCTCATCTTTTTCTCATTGATAGTTAAATTAATAATACGGCTATTATCGACTGGTTCCATTTAAAAACAAAATGCAAAACCACCGATCGGTTTTGATTATTGCCCGATAAAGTCCGGTTATGTATAAGCAAAGAGGAACATTAACCTGCGCTCGGCCTCTCCATGGCGTAAAGTGGGGCTGGCTAAGCAAAAGACGTCATATCGAAAGCTGTTGTTTTCCCTTATCATTAAACAGATTAAGTCCAAAATACCATTTTGATCCTTAACCGGCCATTCATTTGGCTTTAACTGCAAGAGGTTAACCATGAATACATTTCCAATCGATCTAGGCGCTTATCAACGCATTGCTTTAAACGCAAACAATAAGACACTGACTGATGAGCAACGGGCCGGTCTCAAGGCCAATATTCAACTGTGCCGCGACGCGATCGTCTTTTTTACCGCTACCGGCGCTGCGAGAGGCGTCGGCGGTCATACCGGCGGGCCTTACGATACCGTGCCGGAAGTCGTCATCATGGATGCGTTATTCCGGGGCGACGCCGACAAATATGTACCGGTTTTTTTTGACGAAGCCGGGCATCGCGTTGCCACTCAATACCTGATGTGCGCTCTTAACGGCGACTTTCCTGCGGAACATCTGATGGAATACCGAGCCGCTCATTCTCATCTACCTGGTCACCCTGAACTGGGCCTTACATCCGGCGTAAAATTCAGCTCGGGTCGGCTGGGACACATGTGGCCCTATGTCAATGGCGTGGCTATCGCTAATACGGGTAAAGTGCTGTTTTGCCTGGGCTCTGACGGCTCGCAGCAGGAGGGTAATGATGCGGAAGCCGCACGCTTGGCCGTTGCTCAAAAGCTGAATGTTAAATTGATTATCGATGATAATGACGTAACCATCGCCGGTCACCCTTCCAAATATTTGCCCGGATGCTCTATTGCTAAAACGCTGGCCGGCCACGGTTTAACGGTATTGGAAGGCGACGGCGAAAATATCGATGATCTGTATCAGCGTATTTGTACCGCCGTTAACACCGATGGTCCTGTTGCAATTATTAATCGTCGCCAGATGTGTCCCGGAATTGTCGGGCTGGAAGGTTCAAACCACGGCCATGACGTAGCCCCGGTAAAAATCGCGGTAGAGTATTTGGAGTCGCGTGGCCGACAAGCTGCGGCGGATCAGCTTAAAGCCATTAAAGCGCCAAAAAATGACGCAGTATTTCTGGGCTCCAGCGACAAATGGGATGCTAATCGCAACGTTTTCGGCGATGCGGTCGTCGCGATTCTGGGCCGGATGAGCGAAGCTGAACGCATCGAAAAAATTCGCGTCATCGACAGCGATCTGGAAGGTTCCTGCGGTCTGTCCAAAATTCGCAACGCTTATCCTGAAGTGTTTATCTCTTCCGGTATTATGGAGCGCAGTAACTTCTCGGCGGCAGCCGGTTTCGGGATGGAAGCAGGCAAACAGGGCATTTTTGCTACCTTTAGCGCTTTCTTGGAGATGGTGATTTCTGAAATTACGATGGCGCGTTTGAACAAGTCTAATGTGCTCAGCCATTTCTCGCATTCCGGGATTGACGATATGGCCGACAACACCTGCCATTTCGGCTTGAATAATATGTTTGCCGATAATGGCTTGAGTGACGGTTATGCGACCAACCTTTACTTTCCGGCGGACCCGCTGCAAATGAAAGCCTGTTTGGAAACGATCTTTTTTAATCCGGGCTTGCGTTTCATTTTTTCGACCCGCTCTAAAGTTCCGACTATTTTGAATACTGACGGCCAAGAGTATTTTGGCGGAGACTACACGTTTGTTTCAGGCAAAGATGAGATTATTCGTGAAGGAACACAAGGTTATATTGTCAGCTTCGGCGAAGCATTGTATCGGGCATTGGATGCAGTAGAGCGTCTAAAACAGGAAGACCTGGATGTGGGGTTAATCAACAAACCGACCTTGAATGTCATTGATGAAGAGATGATGGCTAAAATCGGCAATTCGCCGATGGTGTTGGTTGTCGAAGCGTATAACCGAAAAACGGGATTGGGAAGCCGATTTGGATCTTGGTTGCTGGAGCGTGGCCTGGCACCAAAATATGCGCATCTTGGGACATACCGGGAAGGTTGCGGCGGTTTGTGGGAGCAATATCCGCATCAAGGTATCGATCCGGCAGGCATTATGGACAAAGTTAAGGATCTGCTAAAAGCTTGACTGATGTTAGGCATCGTCCACGAAATCCAAAAAAAATAAAGAGCCATCTCTTTCTCGGCTGAGGATCTCGCGACAAATAACTTTCGCTTACGGTTCCTACGCACTCCGTAGGAGCGGGCCACGCCCGCGACTTTTGGGACGTAGTTGCAGATTTGTCATGCTCTTATCGCGGGCATGGCCCGCTCCTACAACACTTCGCTCTCGTTCCCACGGGCTTCGTGGGGATGCAGTGCAGGACGCGCTGCATCCCGTATCTGCGACCTGAGTCGTATCTCGCCGCGCAGCGTGTGGGGACGAGAACAATTTATTGGGTCTATGACGGCTATATGTTTTGCTATACCCGCTTTTTATTATGTTATGCGTAACATCAATTAAGTAATTGCATTTGCAATAATGAGAATTACTGTCCCTAAAAACGGCAGTATACTTAAAACCTATTTTTGGCTTAATGGTGCGCTACTTAGGCGGACAAGTCGTTTCTAATTATCAGGCAATTATGCAATTTTTTAGTAAACCCAATCTTGCTTTTCTCAAACTGCTGTCTTTTCGTATCCTGATCGTTCTTGCTTATCAAATAATGGCGATTGTGGTGGGCTGGCACATTTACGAACTGACTCATGACACGCTTGCCTTAGGTTTAGTCGGATTGGCTGAGGTCATTCCTTACTTCTGCTGCGCGCTATTCGCCGGTTATGCGGTAGATCATTATTCCCGTCGTATGTTCGGAGTGCTCGCCTGCCTGATGCTATTTCTTACAGCGCTGACATTGGCTGCTGTGTCAGCGGGATGGCTAAAAGGCAATCCGGCGTTGTGGATTTATTGTTCTATCGGTTTTACCGGGTTGGCGCGCGCATTTATCGGTCCTTCATATAGCGCCATGTTTGCGCTGATTTTGTCGCGTGATCAATATGCCCGGGCCTCGGGAGTCGGTAGCGCCGTGTTCCAGTCCGGGCTCGTGGTCGGACCTGCGATAGGCGGCATCCTGGTCGGATGGGTCGGCAAGACCGGCGCTTATGATTTTGCCGCGGGCCTGTGTGTATGCGCCGCAGTGGCGCTGCTGTCGTTACGTGTCGAGGAGCCTCCGTCGGCGATAAGTTCTCCTATCTTTACCAGCATCGCCGAAGGATTTCACTTCGTATTCAGTAACCAGATCATTTTAGGCGCGCAGTCGCTGGATATGTTCGCAGTGCTGTTCGGGGGAGCCGTTTCCATGTTGCCGGCGTTCATTCACGATATTTTCCATTACGGTCCCGAGGGACTTGGGATTCTTCGCGCCGCTCCCGCGATCGGGGCCGTGATGACAGGGGTATTTCTCGCCCGTCATCCGCTCAATTTGCGTGCCGGGCGCTGGTTATTGGGAGCCGTAGCAGGATTCGGCGTTTGCATGATTTGCTTCGCCCTGTCAGTGAATTTTTGGATTGCCGGCTTATTGTTGGTGTTCTCCGGTGTTTGCGATGGCGTATCGGTGGTTATGCGCACCACCATCCTGCAACTGGCGACGCCCGATACCATGCGCGGTCGGGTTTCTGCAATCAACGGTATTTTTATTGGCTCATCCAACGAGTTGGGCGCTTTTGAGTCAGGTGTTGCGGCTCGCTTGATGGGACTGGTTCCATCGGTTGTTTTCGGCGGTGCGATGACGCTGGCCGTGGTTGCTGTCACCGCAAAACTGGCACCGAAACTGCGTCGGCTGGAGCTTCAGCAGCTGCAATAGTTCTCTCATGCTTTGTGCTTAAAGGGGGGGCTGAATGCCTCAATATAATCGGGCCGTCAAAGCATAGCTCGCGTCTTCGTAAGATGCGCTTCTATCAACGCTGATTAAACCCGTGGGCTTGACGCGATTGCCCAAGCTCAGGTACCGGATCGGTTATAACTTGATAGCTATTATGATATGCTGATTCTTCTATAAGCAAACACACATTGGGCAGTAAAGATGGGAGGGCAAATAGGGTCTGCACAAGACTTGATGACAGAGGCCGATATTATCGAGGGAATAAAGAGTAATAAATTCACTTTCTTCTATCAGCCAAAAGTCTCATTGGTAAGCGGAAAAGTGATTGGCGCGGAAGCGTTGATAAGATGGATCGACTCCAATGGGACTGTAAAGCTGCCGGCGACATTTATCCCTGTCGCAGAGCAGTCGTCATTGATCACCGAAATCACCTGTCATATGTTCCCGAAACTGGTGAAAGATATCTTGGTATTGATGGATATCGATGAGCAATTGGTTATATCGTTCAATACATCGGTTAAGGATTTTGAAGATGATGCTTTCATAAGGCTGGTGCTGAATACGCTGAAAATATCCCAATTGCCAACGAACAAATTGCAGATAGAATTAACCGAAACTGCGACTCTGCAAGCAGGCGATGCAATATTAAAAAACATTAATAAGTTGAGAAATGCAGGTTTAGGCTTGGCAATGGATGACTTCGGTACGGGTTATTCATCTATCGATACATTAAGCAAGTGGCCTTTTACGACAATCAAGCTGGACCAGGGCATGGTCGGCAGAATACTTGATTCGGACAAGAACTCTACCATAGTCGGCTCTTCTATTCGTATGGCGCATGAGCTGGGGATTAGCGTCGTTGCCGAGGGAGTGGAAACCAACGAACAATATCATCACCTGCTTGAAGCGGGATGCACAAAAGTCCAGGGCTTCTGGATCAGCAAGCCGCTTCCGCTGGATCAATTCATTACTTTTGTAGATGCCGACATACGTTGGTCAGGTATACCGATTGGATTGATACATATGGCAATCATCGACCATGTGCAATGGCGAAAAGAGTTGGTCAGCGAATTGGTCAAGACCGCTTCTCTTCCATTAGATGCGCCTCAACGAAAATATCAAAAAACGCCGCCTTTGTCGTGCAAGGAATGCCGCCTTGGCCAATGGTACTATGGAACGGGGCAAATGTTTCGTGACCGTAAAGTCTTTCAATCCCTGGAAAAATCACATTATCAGTTTCACGAAATTGGTCAAATGCTTGTGAACCTAGTCAGCGACGGCGCTGTTATGAAAGACCTGACGCCGCATTTGCGAGACCTTTCCGAGAAGTCGACGGAAGTTTTAAGTGCTTTACAAGAGCTTGAAAATGAGGGATTAATTGATATGCACACGGCTCATAATGAATGGGTATCACATTCGCTGAATCCAATGAATCTAGTCTGGTGACATGAACTCCAGTCTGGGTCCGAAGGAGATATTCGTTTATTTTCCCCAGTGTATTTTTGTGTATTATCGTAAGGCCTTATCCTTAATAAAGTGATTACGATGCCCTTGTCGATAAGCCTTTGCAAGCCATTGAGGTCAAAAAAATACGTTATTACGCTTTGATCTATGTTCTGCTGAGCCTCTTCTTTACAGCCAGTGCCTGTGAAGCGGATGGTGGCGTCTTTAAAGAAATATTAACCCCTGAGGAACGTCTTTGGCTCACCAATAACCAGTCGCGCATTGTTCTTGCGGTCGAGACCGCTTATGCGCCATTTGTGTTTGTCGACTCATCAGGCCGGGCTACCGGTCTCGCCAACGATTACATGGTCTTGCTCGAATCAAAACTTGGCGTCGACTTCAAGCAAAGGCATTTTTCATCATTAGACGATATTTTTGCTAAGGTCCATGGCGGAGAAGTGCAGGTCGTCAACGCGGTCACGAAAACCTCTTGGCGATCTACATTCCTTAATTTGACGGATTTTTTTATCTCCGTGCCTAATGTCTTTATCGTGAGAAAGGATCGTTCAGGCCGGATACGCGAGGAAAATCTATCGGGACTTACAGTATCTTTAGTAAAAAGTTATGCGGTTACCGAGTATCTTATAAATAAACGCCCCGGTTTTACCCCCGATTTGGTTTCAGATGACCTGACTGCATTATTAAACGTATCTTTCGGGCGTTCCGATGCAGCGGTTATTGATCTTGCGACGGCGTCTTATCTAATCTCCCAGAAGGGAATTACCAATCTTCGTGTAGTCGGCGAAGCTTCTTTCGATATTCGGCTTTCAATGGGTACTGCAATAGACGAACCTGTGTTGTACGGTATCCTTGAAAAAGGGCTGGCTGCAATTACGGATGGCGAGCGGCAGGAGATTCAAAAACGCTGGATCAATATATCCCGGCAAAGCATGCTTACCGACCAACGGTTTTGGGTGGCTGTCGGAGGTGTGCTCGGTATTATTTTGGTTATTCTTATTTGGAATCGCACACTCCGGCGGCAGGTTATTGTTCGTACAGAAGCTCTCGCCAAGGAAAAGGAATTTTTGAGGAAAAGCGAGGCTCAGAACCGTGCGCTTATCAAGGCTATCCCTGACCTCTTTTCCTGAATCATAGAACGGGTGAGATCCTGTTCGTCCATATGACTGACTCGGATACGCTTTTTGAGGCCCCGGAAGCGATCCTTCACAGAAATATCGAGGAGGTATTGCCCAAGCCGGTTGCCGATCAGTTCATGAGAGCATTTGCGGATGCGCTCGATCAGTCTGCGATGCAGGAATTGATTTATTCGCTGCCAATGAATGGCAAAGAGAAGTGGTTCGAGGTCAGGGTGGAACCATTCTCCGTCGATGAAGTCATTACCTTTGTGCGCGATGTAACGGTACAAAAAGAGGCAGAGTATCTGCGGGCCGAGTATCACCGCGAACTGGAAAAGCAAATTGCCGAACGTACAGCCGAACTCTCCGCATTGAATATCAAGTTGCTGCAACTGAGCGAAATAGATGCCCTGACCGGCATTGCCAATCGGCACAAGTATGATATTGCGATGAATATTGAATGGCGGCGAGCTCTGCGCGAGAGACAGCCCCTGGCTTTATTGATGATCGACATCGATTTGTTTAAGCAATATAACGATCAGTATGGGCATCAGGCTGGTGATGAGTGTCTCCAGCAAGTGGCGGGTATGCTAAATGCGTCGGTACAGCGCGTCGGCGACTTGGCAGCACGTTATGGCGGCGAGGAGTTTGTAGTCATTTTGCCTGGGCTGAGCGCGCCGGCTGCTGGCAAGGTTGCGGAGAAAATACGCTATACCATCGAGAATAGGCGAATCCCTCATCTCCGGAACATGCCGACGCCTATTGTGACCATTAGCATCGGTGTGGCATCCTGTATACCGGACCCGGAGGCACATATGTCGACCTTGCTGAATGAAGCCGATGCCTGTTTATATAGGGCGAAAGATAACGGACGGAATCAGGTAGTGGTGGCATAACCATGCTGCGGGCAGTGGTCTTCGGCTAACCAGACCAACGAAGAGACTGGTGGGATTTCACGGTATTATTGAACGAATTATCCCCGCTTAAGCAAAATTTCAAACTGCTCAATTGGCACCGGTTTGCCGAACAGATACCCTTGATAGTTCATGCAGCCATTGCCGATCAGGATTTCCCGTTGCTCCTCTGTTTCCACTCCTTCTGCAATGATGCTCAGTTCCAGGCTCTGCGCCATCGCAATGATAGTACGTACAATCGCCCTATCGTTAGCGTCAACGGCAATATCCCGGACGAACGACCGATCTATCTTGAGCTGATTGATCGGCAAACGCTTGAGGTATTGCAGGGATGAATAGCCGGTGCCGAAGTCGTCCAACGAGATCAGGATACCGACTTCTTTCAATGCGTTCATCGTGATGATGGTGTCATCAATGCTCTCCAACAGCATGCTTTCAGTAAGCTCCAGCTTGAGTAGGGCGGGGTTGATGGCATGGCGTTGTACTGCGTGCTGAACCCGCTCGATGAAATTCGCCTGATGGAATTGCTTTACACTGACGTTGATCGATAAGACAAGGTCGCGTGTGAGCGCATCCTGTTGCCATGCGCTGATTTGGGCGCAAGCTGTTTCCAGCACCCATTGACCAATAGGCAGGATCAGCCCCATTTCTTCCGCTATCGGGATGAATTGCGTGGGGGGCACTAAGCTACCATCAGGGTGCTGCCAGCGGATCAAGGCTTCTGCGCCTAAGGCAAGGCCGGAGCTATGTACCTGGATTTGGTAATGCAGTTGGAATTGCTGTTTTTCAATAGCTTCATGCAGTGCTTTTTCCAGTGCAACGCGGTTGTTGATGTTTGTTTGCATCATCGGGTCGAAGAAGCGCAGGGTGTTGCGACTGGCTTTTTTAGCCTGATACATGGCGATGTCGGCTTGTCTCAGAAGTTCATCCGTTTTGTGCGGGTGTTTATGTTCGTTAAACAGGGTGACGCCTATGCTGGGAGTATTCCGATATTCATGCTTGCCCAGTCTGTAAACTTCATTAAGTGCGGCCAGAATTTTATTGGCAACGATTTCAGCCGGCAATGCGGCTTCAATGCCTTGCTTGCTTAGGTTTTCCAGTATTACCACGAATTCGTCGCCGCCCAGGCGGGCCACGGTATCGCCTTCGCGTACGCAAGCTTTCAGCCGTTCAGCCACCTGCTGTAGCAGCAAGTCGCCAATATCATGGCCGAGCGTGTCGTTCAGAGCCTTGAAGTTATCGAGGTCAAGAAACAAAAGCGCGCCTTCGAGCCTGCTGCGGGCGCTGGAAGCTAATGCTTGCTGGAGTCGGTCCAGGAGAAGCCGCCGGTTTGCCAGGCCCGTGAGCGGGTCATAGAACGCCAGTTGCTCGATTTTTTCTGCGGCGGCTTTGCTCAACGTAATGTCGATCAGTGTCGCAACATAATTGGTGATGTGGCCGTTCGCATCTGTTACAGCAGTGATGGTGAGATGTTCCGGATAAACTTCGCCATTCTTGCGCCGGTTCCAGATTTCCCCTTTCCATGAGCCGGCGTCATGGATACTTGTCCACATTTTGGTAAAAAAAGCTGTGTCATGCCGTCCTGAATTGAGCAGGCGCGGATTCTTGCCGATGACTTCTTTTGTGGAATAGCCGGTGACGACGGTGAAGGCGTGGTTTACCCGTAGGATCGCTCCATTATTGTCCGTAACCATCATGCCTTCCTGGGATTCGAATGCGGCGGCGGCGATACGCAGCTCTGTTTCGGCTTGTTTGCGTTCAGTAATATCGCGGGAGGAAAAGAATAGTAACGGAGTGCCTTCCTGCTCCAGCGGGAAGCCGCTGATCTCGACATCGAAAACGCTGCCGTCTTTGCGCCGGTGACGGGTTTCGAACTGGATACGAGACTGTTCTACATAGGGCTGTCTTAGTTTTTGTGGAAGTTCCGAGCTGGTGAACATCGCATCCCATTGAGAAACATTCATGCCGATTATTTCGTCGCGCCTATAGCCCAGCATGGTGCAGAACGAGTCGCTGGCCTCAATGATATTACCGTCGAAATCCAGTATATGAATGCCGTCGCTGGCATTACGCAGCAGTGCCAGGCTCTTCTCGCTTTCCCTTTTAAGGGATTGCTCGGCTTTTTTCCAGTCGGCAATGTTTTCGAGCATAGACCAAATATAGTCTTTGCCGTCAGCCCCGGTAACAAGGATGCCATTCAAACGTAAAGGAATCAGGCTGCCGTCCTTATGAATATACTCTTTCTCATAGGGGCCATAGCGTCCTGTGTTGGCAAGCGACTCTAGTTGTAAGGCTTCCGACGCTTCATATCGTCTGGGAGTCAGTTGCCAATAGTCGAGATTCATCAATTCATCGGATGAATATCCTGAAATTTTCTGGAATGATTGATTGAATTCAACGAACTTTCCATCCATGCGGGTCAACGCAATACCGATTGGCGATAATTCATACAAGCCACGGAGTTTTTGTTCATTAACACGCAATGACTCATTGAGCTGTTTTCGTACTGTTATGTCTCGCGAGGAGTTGAAAAGCACATGTTGGCCGTCCATCTCAAGGGGAAAACCACTGATCTCGACATCGAAAATACTGCCGTCTTTGCGCCGGTGACGGGTTTCAAACTGGACACGAACCGGACTTTCGAGCTGTTGCCTGACGGCAGCCAGTAGTTCCTCAGCATCGGGGAATCCGGCATCCCATTCAGCGACGTTCATGCCGATGACTTCATCGCGTCGGTAACCCAGCATCGTGCAGAATGAGTCGCTGGCCTCGATGACATTCCCGTCGAAATCGAGGATATGGATGCCGTCGCTGGCATTCCATAAGAGTGCGCGATTTTTTTCGCTTTCCCGTTGCAGCGTTTTTGTTTGTTCTTGAACCCGTCGGCGAATAACAGAAGTGCGCCCGGTTATCGCAAGCAAAAATGCCTGTAGCAAACTTGCAAGAATCAACCCGCCAGCCAATACCATCCAGGCCTGTAATGAACGATTGGAGGCCATATACTCCGGCGTCGGAGAGAGCGATATGAGCCAGAATCTTCCGTTAAACGGAACCTCATCTTCCCAGGCGAACATGCTTAATTGAGGATGGGAAACCTGGTCGGAGCGATAGAGAAGCCCGTTACCAGCGGATGTTCCTTTGTCTTCAATCGTTAAAGCCAGGTCTTTCGGCAACCCTTTTGCAAACAGTTGCTTTAGCATGTCCTCAACATGAAATACGCCGACGGCAAAACCGTAGGGTGATATGTTCGGGTGATGAGCGGCACGTTGATCAAGGTATACCGGATGCAATAGAAGCACGCCTTTACCGGGGCTATGTTCCTGAACCAGTCGAATCGGAGCGGTGGCAGACGGTTTGCCGGTCCGGGCGGCGGCTTTGATGGCGTCATAACGAACAGTATCCGATGCAATATCATAAGCTATCGCATCACGGTTTTTGTCCAAAGGGGTGATGTATCGCACGACGACATATTCATCGCGGTAATCTGCAGGGATGAGTTTGCCCGATGAATCGCGTTGCGTAATTTTAAGGCCGTTGATATGGAGTTCCTTGCCTAAGTCAGTTTCCAGTTTCTCCCTGGCTTCGCCTTTAAGGACAAGATTCCAGCTCAACGCCTGTAGATCGGGATGATGTTCGAAACTTTGTCTTGAAAACCTCTCAAATTCAGACAAGCCAAGGTTGGGATAGGTTTGAATCAGGTTATCTACTGAGGCTAAAATTTCCCCATAAGACAGGAGCGTGGACTGTAACTGGTTACTCAGTGAGAGACCGCGTTCGGCAATATGCTGTTTTAAACGCAGGGCTTCAATATTGGATACGTAGACAAAGGCGGCAATAATGCCTGCGGTAACGATAAGCGAGGGTATTGCGACACTTTTAAAGCGTGATTTCCATAATGGGTTTTTACGTTGTAAAACCATCAAGGTTAGCGGCGCGAACAGTAATACTCCTATCGTGTCTCCGATCCACCAGTTCCACCAATTGAAAAACAGTTCACTGCTGGAAATCACGTGGAACAGTATCAGTACGGTATTCGCCCATGTCGCTGAAACAAGGCAGGCTAGCGGCCCTGCAAAAAAGAGTAGCAGGATGATGTCACGGTCATTATCCAGATTACGCCAGGAATCTTTCAATCGATGACGTACCAGAGAGGCGGCGACCCAGGCCTGAAGGGTCGATCCTGCCGCTATGATGGCAGCCGTTAGCAGACTCTCACTACTTAGACCGCTATGATTTGCAGCGACCCAGAGGTTGATGCCGACTGAGCCAAGCCATACTCCGGGAAGCAGTCGAGATCCCTCATATAGAATTGCGGCAAAAGCGAGACCCGCTGCGGGAAAGACGGCGGTCGCGTATCCGGGGGCGATGGCAAGTTTTAGCCCGGCAATACCCAGTAGAAAGTAAATCGCTGATAGCAGCAGCGATTTATTTAAGGCTGCAATGGTCAGCTTTGAAGGCTTAAATTTTTCTTGGGCCAAAGGAAATAGTCGAATACGTAAAGAAATTTGTATTCTACTCTTATCTCACTTCACCCTAAAACCGTTGATGCTTGTTGAGGATTGGGTAGCGGTGAAAATTCTTTCCGGTCGGAACAGTCGATGACCAAGGTTGGAGAACATCAATCGTGTTCATGATAAACTATCCATTCGTTATGGCAGCGAAATGATCAGTAAACGTTGGCCTATGTATCAACAATTCAAATCACAATCTTTCACCACCGACCGGCATGAGTTGCTAGCCCTTAGAATTTAATAGCAACACGCTTTCCGGGATTTTTGGATGAACGGGTCTTGATAAAGGAGTATCTGCAACATTACTTTATTAGCGACTTACTCTTAATATTTTTATGCAACCTCTAGCTTTTGTTGATTTGGAAACCACTGGCGGTTCAGCCACCAAAGATCGCATTACCGAAATTGGGATTGTGTTGGTGGATGAAAGCGGTGTACGCGAATGGAGTCAGTTAGTTCACCCGCAAACTCGCATTCCTGTCTTTATCGAACAGATGACCGGCATCACAAACGCCATGGTGGCAAATGCCCCTCGGTTTGAAGCCGTTGCCGAAGAGGTGGGTGCGCTGCTGCAAGGCCATTTGTTTATCGCGCATAATGCCCGGTTTGATTACGGCTTTTTGAAGAACGAATTCAAGCGGCTGGGAATGACATTTCAACCCACCGTATTATGTACAGTCAAACTTTCTCGGACTCTTTACCCTGAATACAGGCATCATAATCTCGATAGCCTGATCGAACGCTATAACCTCAAAGCCAAAGACCGTCACCGAGCCTTAGCCGATGCCCAGCTGATTCATCAGTTCTGGACACATCTTGCAGCCAGTTTTTCGGTATCGGCCTTGAATGATACCGTCCAGCAATTGGTCAGTCGATCCAGCCTGCCGTCGCATATCGACCCGCTGCTGATTCATGATTTACCGGAAGGCCCCGGTGTGTATCTGTTTTATGGAGAAAACGATCTGCCGCTATATATTGGTAAAAGTATCAACATTAGACAGCGCGTACTGTCGCATTTCTCGGCGGACCATCGCGACACTAAGGAAATGACGCTGTCGCAGCAGCTGCGGCGGATTGACTGGATTGAAACCGCTGGCGAATTGGGTGCGTTGCTGACTGAAGCCAAACTGATCAAGCAATTGATGCCGACGCATAACCGGCGCTTACGGCGCAAAAATGACTTATGTGCCTGGCAACTGCTGCAACAAGAAGATGAACAACTGCGCCCAACCCTGATTTGGGCCGATGATCTTGATTTTGGCAGCCAAAATAATCTTTACGGTCTTTATCATAACCAGCGCGATGCGCAAAAAGCCCTGCGCAGTATTGCCGATCAATATCAACTGTGCCTGAGCAGCTTAGGCTTGGAAGAAACCGCCAAAGGCCGGCCGTGTTTCGCCTACCAGATTAAAAAATGCAAAGGTGCGTGCGTTGGCTATGAAAAACCGCTCGAACATGCCGCGCGCTTGATGGTGGCGATGACTAAACTCAAACTAACCACCTGGCCTTATCGCGGTGCGATAGGCATAAAGGAAGGTGACGAAATACATGTTATTGATCGCTGGTGCTATCTCGGCACCGCCAAGCATGAATCGGAAATTCATGACTTGTTGGCGGGAGGTCGACCGGCGTTTGATCGAGATACTTACCTGATGCTCAGCAAGGCTTTGAAAAAAGCCAAAGTAATCTCGCTGGCAGCGGTTTGAATTACGAGCAGGGATGAATGAGTCACAGGGACTGCCGGCATGTGCAAAGTTACGGTCAAAAGCAGTAAAGTGAGATTAGCGCCGGCTACAAAGGATCATCTTCATTCAGCGGATTACCATCATCAATCAGGTATTGACGATGTTGTAGATAGGAGCTTTTTATAAAATCGTAGCGATTGCCATTGGATGCTTCATTAACGATTTTTTCGGATGTCATTATGCCGGCACGATAATCCGTTACATCAAGTGCACTGGTTCCTGCTGATACGGCAGTACCAGTAAAACCGCCGAAGATCGAAACATAGGTTATAGGGTCCAGGAAGGCATCACCGATTAAACCGATAGTATCTCTGGGCGTACTGGGGCCAAAAAACGGCAGTACTAAATAAGGGCCGGACGGCACTCCCCAAAAACCTAAAGTTTGACCGACATCTTCATTATGTTTAGGTAAGTCAATCTTGCTGGCCCAATCAAAAACACCCGCGCCGCCGGCCGTTGTATTGATTATAAAACGGCTGAGATCCATGCCGCTTTGCAATAGTTTAAGCTGCAAAAGATCGTTGATAGTGACGCCTATGTCGTTAATGTTGCTGAAAAAATTGGTTACGCCTTCGTCAACGGCAGTATTGGTAATGTCCAAATAGCCTTTAGCGACCGGTTTCAATACGTGTTTGTCGAAGCTATCGTTAAAAGATTGCGTACTTTTGTTCCAGCCTCGCCAAGGATCATTTTGCTCAGCTTCCTTAAGAGTGGTGATCGCGCAACCGCTCAGCACCAAGGCGGCTGTGGTAACGGTCAATAATGTAAGCCTAGTAATGATGGTTTTTTGCCGTTTCATGAGTAGCCTCTTTATGCTTTATTTAAAGTTTTTTATATTTCGGATGGCTAACTATAGCGTAGCCATTAACCTATTATCAAACCAGCTGCTAGTGACCGTAAGGGCGGTCTAATTTTGGCGGCTAACGAAAAGTTTAGCGATCTTCTAACGAACAAAGCTCAATGTCGGTTTGCCGCAGCCGCAAGGAAATGGCTCTGGCAATGCGGGCAAAAATCCGCGTTCCTAACACCGCATTATTATGTACCTGGATATCAAATTCATGCCGCGACAATTCGTAAAGCTCGCACTCAGTTTTGGCAATGGCTTCAGCCGAACGCTGACGGTGATCGAGAAACGCCATTTCTCCAAAGTAGTCGCCTTGATTGAAAGTGGCTAAATGATGATGTTTGCCGCCACTCAGCGGCAAGAAAATTTGCACAATGCCACGGCGAATCAGAAACAGTTCATCACCGCTGTCACCGAAGACAAATATTCTCTCTCCCGCCTGCACAGTCCGCTCATGCAGACAAGGACGCAATGCCGCAAGCGTTGCGTCATCTGATTTACGCAATAACTCAATGTCCGCCAGATCAAGAACTTGTTCGGTAAATTCTTCCGTCCACCCGGCTGCTTGTAGAATTTTATCTTCCATCCATTCCAAAGCTTCATCACGCGTATCGAAAATCCGAATCCCGTTACCATTGTTGTTGACCAAGCCGACTTGAGTCATGTATTGCAACAGGTCCTGGCCGCTGGGCAACCTGGAAGGCATGCCGCTAAAGATAAGTTCACCGCCGCGCGCGCGTAATCGGTCCTGCATTAAAGTAAACAAATGCGCGGCGGTATAATCTAAGCATTCCACTCGGCGCATGTCGAATAACAGCCATCTGCAAATGGCTAAATCGGGTTCCAACTGGCTAAACAAATGATCGGTGGTGCCGAAAAATAAATTGCCTTGTAATTCATAAATGGCTGCTTCGTCGCCATGTTCGGCTATCAATGAGCGTTCTTCCTCCAAGCGATGGGTTTTAGAGGAAGTTTCTTTAAGCGTGGCCCGTCGCCGTAATACCGAGGCTCTAATTTGATCGCGGATAAACAAGAAAATCGCCAAGCCGATGCCGGTGGCGGAGGCGGCAATCAAGCCGACTGTTTCCGCGACAACCACGACTGCGGCAATCACGGCAAAATCAAAAAGTGTTTCTTTATGCCGTAGCAAATGGAAAGCATGCCAATCGAACATGCGCGTAGCGACCACCAGCAAAATCCCGGCTAATGCGGCAATCGGCACCCAGGCAATTAATGGCGCCAGCGCTAGAATAGCCAGCACTACCAGGCTGCCTTCAATCAGCCCCGATTGGGTTTTACGTCCGCCGCTGGTGACGTTGACCAAACTTGCGCCCATTGTGCCGGAACCCGACATTCCGCCCATTACAAAAGACAGCAGATTCGCAATACCTTGACCGAATAACTCCTGGTTGGAATCATGGCGTTTTTTGGTTAACGCATCCAGCACTACGCAGGTTTTCAAAGTATCGATAGACAGCAAAGCCGATAAAGCCAAGGCTGAATAGGCGACTATGTGCAAGTCGGCCAAGCTGATCTCCAGTACGGATTGAAGACGGCTTTTAACCATTGCCGGAAAATCGGTATTGGCACGAATCGGTCCGATGATCAGCGAGTTGGTTTCTACAGACAACAGTGCAGGCATAAACAGGCTTAATAGAAAATAGCTGAGTATTCCTGCAAATAGACCTACGATAGCGGCCGGAACTTTTTGGGTCAGGCGCGGCGCGGTTAACATCGCAATAATAGTGACCAAACCCACTGCGATTCCGGGCCATTGCCAAAAATGCGGTGACATTAAGCCTTGCCACAAGCCCACTCCTTTCGGTAAGCCGAGCAAATTAGGGAACTGGCCGACGGCGATAATTAAACCGACACCGGATAAATAACCGCTGACGACTGGAAAAGGAATATATTTAATCAGTCGTCCGCCTTTCAATAAACCATAAAGGATTTGTAACAGCGCGGCTAATAGAGCAGTCAGGGCCAATAACGCCGGGATGCGGTTAATTTCAGTGCCTGTGCTGATTAATTCAATCGCTAACCCTGATAAAACGGCCGCGGCCGGAGCGCAAGGAGCAGAAATTAAAGCCGGAGTGCGGCCAAATAAGGGCGCCGCCAATCCCATGCAGGCCGCGCCTATCATGCCGACAAGAGCGCCTTCACCGGCCATTTGCGGCGCAATCGCCGAAAATACCAGCACGCCAAAAGCAATTGCTGAGGGCAAGGCGACTAACATGGATGCCAGTCCCCCCCAAAATTCATCCATAATAGTGTGGCGCGGTGAGCTGGCGGGAGCGGCTTTATTGGCCATGTTTCAATGTTCCGGTTAAGAGGTCGTGGCTTTTGGTTTAAAGTGTGAGGGGTAGGGATGTTAAAGCTTTCCGGCAGAGCGCATAAGAATGGCCAGAAATCATTACTACGCTGTTATGTGGTATAAGAAAGTTTATTGATAATAAATGTTGAAATTGGCAAAAAATCGATGCCGTTTTAGACTATCAAATACTTCCGTCAAAAATAATCCTGTAAAGATTTATCCAATATGTTTCTCAAAAGCTTAAGCTATCGGACATCCGCAATCCGTTTTTCGCTGTTATTTATCCGGTCTTTAAAGTATGCCTGAATTCCGCACGCACTATGATAATTTAAAAATCAGGAGAAATGCTTCGAATGCAACAATACGGGCTGCTTACAAAGCCTTAATGCAGAAATACCATCCGGATAAGTTCGACGGGTCCGTTCAAGAGGCGCTAAGAATAACTAAAATAATCCAGCACTCCTACGAAATATTGATCCACTTTGATAAGCGCGCCAAGCATGATCGCTGGATTAGTGAGCTTGAAGCTAAATTCAGGCAAAAATATGGATCAACGGAATTCGGTATTGTGGGCAAAATACAGCGCAATATTCTGATAATCAAGTACATGATCAGAATTTCTACAGCGAGGAGGAGTTGTATAGAATTGCCGCGAATGCGCTTTCTTCAAAAATGAAGAAATGGAGGGTAATGAATAAAGATTATAGAATTTATTACTCCGGACTAATGGTTGTTGTAGCGATAGTGCTTTTATTTATTGGCCTGTCGTACCATGTTTCAATACTGACCGCGGTTAGCGTTATTCTATTATTCATACAACCGGTGTACATTATGTATATAGTCGCCTCGCGCCTCATCAATACATTTTATGAGTAATTTTGTGAGCTTGATGAAATAGCGATTATGAATCCGCACCGTGGTGATCTAACGAGCGGGAACTTCGATAGCTTGATAAGTCCCCAACTCCTATAGTTATGCTAATACAGCTTAATGCAAACGCTATCAGCCAAATGTCGAACCATTCCAGCCCCACCATTCGGCAGGACAGTTACTAAACTCGATATAGATACGATCGGCCGAAAGTTTTAATTCTGCGGTCAGGAACCGACTAATGGAAGCGGACAAAGCTTTTGCCTGAGTCGTGGTTAAGCCAATGCTTTTGCATTCTACATAAGCCAGCGGATCGGCATTTCCGGCGAACAGCATGGTTTTACCGGCGTTCACTTCAACCATCACATAGCGTTCCGGTTTGCCGGTTTCTTTAGCCAGTAACTGGGAAAACTCAGCTAATAACTCTGCTGACTGCTCTATGTCGATCACAACATTGGTATTTAGTTTTAAATAGGGCATCTCGTTTGTCTCCGGTGATGATTGATGGAATTTATCAAATCGCTTTGCATGTGGGTAACGCCTATACCTTCCGGAATACCGGGTCAGTGCTTCAGGTCTTGTTGCATGGCTTGCTTCAACTCGTCTTTGGCATTTACGTAGGCATCAAACTGTTCGGGCGTCAGAATGCTGCGTAATGTGTCATCCTTTTGATCCAGAACAGCTTTGATGTCATGCATTTTAAACAGACCGATACTTGATCCTTTTAATACAGGTTCTATCTTTTCCGCATAGTCCTCGTTGATCGTCTGAACCTTGGCCACAACGTCCTGGGAGAGGTTCAGCTTTGCCTTCATGAAACGGGTTTGTGAAGCGGCTCTTTCGGCCGGCGTGGTATTGAGCAGATATGCCATATCTCCGGCGTTTGCAATCGGAATGAATAGCGAAAAGAATAAAGCAATTATCAGTTTTGATGTGCGCATCGTGCCGCCGGGTAGTCGATAGTTACGGGGGAAAGCATAATTTTGAGCTTGATAGGCCGGAATTGATAGCTTCCAGGTTAAAAAATCCTGTAGTCGTCCTCCTGTAATTTAGCATGGGCGGCAGCCAGTCTGGCTATGGGTATGCGCGGTGCCGAACAGGAAACATAATCCAGTTTGATATGATGGCAAAAGCGAATCGATTGCGGATGGCCGCCCTGTTCGCCGCAAATACCTATTTTAATATCGGGCCGGGTTTTTCGCCCCGAATCAGCGGTCATTTTCATTAACTGGCCGACGCCTTTGGCATCAAGCACTTCAAACGGGTTGTCTTCAAGCAATCCGGTTTCGTTGTAAAGCGGCAGAAATTTGTTTTCGGCATCTTCGCGTGAAAATGAAAAGGTTGCCTGGGTTAAGTCGTTGGTGCCGAACGAGAAGAATTCAGCGACTTGGGCTAATTCTTCGGCACGGGTGCAAGCCCGGACAGTCTCCACCATGGTTCCAAATTTAAATGCCAGGGTGATGCCGTACTGACTTTCGACTTCCTGTTGAATCTGATCAACGAAAGCTTTTACCCGTATCAATTCCTGTAAGGTAATCACTTGGGGCACCATGATTTCAGGCAAGATCGGTGTGCGTTGTTTAGCGCAAAGAGCCGCCGCCTCAAGAATCGACCGAATTTGCATCTGGTAAATTTCCGGATACGACATGCCAAGACGCACGCCCCGGTGTCCCAGCATCGGGTTAACTTCATACAATTCTTTGACTTTTTTCAGCATTAACTGCTTTTTAGCAATCGCTTTATTGATAACCTCCTCATTTAAATAATTAAACGGTGCCGGTAATGATGTCTGTATAGTCAGGGTATCCAGAGCAACCTGCTGTCCCTGAATCATAACCTTGTAGAGATTTAACGCCTTGATTTCATCTTCCAGCTGGTGCTCGCTGGGTAAGAATTCATGCATCGGCGGGTCCAGTAGCCGTACCGTGACCGGATAAGGCGACATGGCCTCAAAGAGTTGTTTAAAGTCATCTCGCTGGATAGGAAATAATTTTTCCAGAGCTTGCTGCCGCGTTTCTTTGCTGTCCGCTAAAATCATATCAATCACTAAAGGCAATCGATCCGATGCATTAAACATACGCTCGGTACGACACAGGCCAATACCGGTGGCTCCGTAGCTGACTGCCATCCGTGCGCGCTCCGGCGTATCTACATTGGCATGAACTTCCAATTCGGCAAACTCATCCGCCCAAGCTAATAAGGTTTTTAATTCATCGGAAAATGAAGGTTCAATCGTGGCGATTTTGCCCAAATAAATCAGGCCGGTGCTGCCGTCAATGGTAATGATGTCGCCTTCGCGAATATGCAGATCGCCAATAATAGCCTGGCGGGTACGCACATCTATTTTTATATCTTCGGCTCCGGCAATGCAGGCTTTGCCCATGCCTCGGGCAACGACTGCGGCATGGGAGGTTTTACCGCCGCGGCTGGTCAAAATACCCTGGGCGGCAAAAAAGCCGTGAATGTCTTCAGGTTTGGTTTCTTCCCTGAGCAAAATAACTTTCTCACCCGCACGTCCCATCAATTCAGCCGTATCGGCATCAAATACACATTTACCGAAAGCTGCGCCCGGAGATGCGGGCAAGCCTTGAGCAACAGGCTGAGCTTTAATATCGGGATCAAGCTGGGGATGTAACAGCTGTTCCAGCAATTCGGGATTGATGCGTAATAAAGCCCGTTCCTTGCTGATCAGGTTTTCGGCTACCATTTCCACTGAAGTGCGGACCATGGCTGCCGCGTTCATTTTACCGTTACGCGTTTGCAGGCAATACAATACGCCGCGTTCAATGGTGTACTCGTAATCCTGGACTTCCTTGTAATGGTTTTCCAGTTTGTTACGCAAATCGACCAGCTGTTTGTAAAGGTCCGGCATTTCATGGATTAATTCGTGCACCGGTTTTGGCGTGCGAATACCGGCAACAACATCTTCGCCTTGGGCATTGACAAGGTATTCGCCATACATTTCATTAACACCGGTACCTGGGTTGCGAGTAAATCCGACGCCGGTTGCACAATCGTTACCCATGTTGCCGAATACCATGGCGACCACATTAACGGCAGTACCGTTGGCCATGTTCGGGGTAATGTGAAATTCACGCCGGTAGTCTACCGCCCGTTTGCCCATCCATGAATTGAAAACGGCTTTAATCGACAATTCCAGCTGCTCATAAACATCTTCAGGAAAAGGCCTGCCGGTTTCTTCCAAGACCACTTGGAGAAACAGTTCACTGATTTGGCGTAAATGATCGGCATCTAAACCTACGTCGGCTTTAATCCCGGCTTGTTTTTTGATGGCGGCGAAATGCAGGTCAAATTTTTCATCGTCAATACCTAATGCAACCTTGCCGAATAGCTGAATAAAACGGCGGTAGGCATCATAGGCAAAGCGGGTATCGCCAGTCTGGGTAATAAGACCGGTCAGGGTTTGCTCATTGAGACCCAGATTCAAAATAGTATCCATCATTCCCGGCATAGAGATAGCCGAGCCGGAGCGTACGGATACGAGCAATGGATTATGGCTGCCACCAAATTGTTTACCGGAAAGAACTTCTACCTCGGCGATATGGGCTTTAACTTCTTCCAGCAAACCTTCGGGCAATTGCTGGGTTTTAAGGTAATCAAGGCAAGCTTGGGTTGTGATGACAAATCCCGGCGGTACGTTAAGTCCTATTTGAGTCATTTCGCATAGATTGGCGCCTTTACCACCCAGCAGAGCTTTATTTTTTCCGTCACCTTTCAGGAATGAATAGATATATTGCATGGTTTTTATCCAATGTTTTGTAATATAAAAAATTGGCTACACAAAATTTCAGCAGTTACAAGGGGCAATAATGCAGCCGTCGCTTAACAATCTGTAATATTTGATTTAAAGGTTATTTTATGAGGGATAGTCCATTGTCAAACCTTCTTATTAAGTTACCGATGATTTTGTGGTTTCTCGGACCCTTTTTATACGGGTGACGCTCGGGGCCAGCGCGGTTTGCTGTGTTTGATTAAGTCCCTGCTGATTGCTTTCGACAGGATAAAAATAAACTTTTATTCACTATGTCCCTGTCTGAAAAGGATTATTCTCCTGGTCAGATCAATCTGTCAGCAATTCCGGTGCCTGTTAATTTTCCGGAATTTAAACCGGAATGTCATCAATCTTATCGGCGGTATCGATTGCATCATGAGCGCTATTACTCACGCCAGGTATTATCGACACAATTGCTCCATCTGAGCGCATGGGCATGGAGGCCGCTTTTGTCAATCGCACCCCTGTAGCATAAGGGCTGCAAAGGCCAGTAAAAATACATTATTTAACTCTTTGGAAAACATTCAGCAAGCGTCTTTGCTAACGTCAACCGAACAATATACTAATGGCTTGGCGATGTGCAATATTTTATATGCGTTCATCAATACCGGTTCTTCGAACAGCTGGATAATAATGACATGACACTCAGGTCGTTGACTATTGACCCCCCAATCTTTGAGTTAGCGGCGATAATTCTTTCGCCTTTCACGATAGTTTGTTTAATCTGTGATTGTTACTGTCTTATCCAGACTATTCCGATCTTCATCTAATTTTAATGAAATCCGTTGGTTTCCCCTCATCTTGCTTCTGTAATATTTACCCTAACATTGCGCTCGCAAAATGCCGGTCGCGATTGCGATAATTGTGACAAATACAAAATAATATTGAATTTTAAAAACAGTATGACATCCATAACTGTAATTCATAAGGCTCCAGCTTTTCAGTTCAGAGCAATAACAGACCTTAAAAAATCATAGATAAACCTGACGGCCTATAAGACGATGGTTTTAATCGTATTACTGACTATCAATGCGCCAACCGAAACCTGTAGTGATCAAAGACAGTCATATTTAGCAAGGTGATAAGCAAAGATGACTGAATACGAGACAGACTATGGATGCAGATATTGAACTGCCTAAAAATATCAGCCCTAGATCAATACTTAATTAATAAACAGAGTGAGTTAAGCATGGATATCGGTATTTATAAGTTAACTCAGGCTGATATTGATAATGCTGCAGAATTTACAGGTTATTTAGTTAATGAGTATGGCAATTTTGCTGTGGGTGATTATGTCGTTAAGGACTGTGATCTTGAGCGGAAGAGCAAAAAAGATTTTTTTGTCGGTAAAGGCGTTATTACCGGCTGGCTTGACGACCTTAAAGCAGAATTAAATGAAAAACAACATAGAGCGTGGTTCATGGAGGGCACTGCTGAAGAGGGACTCTGGGATGAGGACATTCTATTGCTCAAACAAGACATTAAAAGATATGAGCGTGTTTTAAGAAAAATGGCGAAGCATCAATTTGAAAAGAAAGCTTTGAGGCATTGGAGTGTAAAAGCTCTTAATGTTCTTCAGTGTTTACGTTAGTCGATCAATTACAAGCAATTATAAGGACCCTTCATAAGTTTCTGCCTGCATATGATGGAGGGGCGGTTATTCTTTATCCTGATTCTTCCATTTAATGTGTCTATGTTGCCGAGACATTCCGTTCACTGAACATTTTATCGCAAAACCTACACGTTAGTGCCTTGGGTAGGTCATTGGATAAGCTTTTGCGGTATATGTATCGGAGACTTTTATATCCATTATCCGTCACCCTAATCTTTTCAGTTAGTGTGTCTGAGCTTTCAAAACATTCCGTCTATTTGAAAATGAGGTTCTATTGCAAAGTTTACCAATTAAAGCTCTAGCCAGAAATAAATTGAATAGCTGGGGTCGATTCTTATTATGGATAAAGTTACTGTTATTTATATACTCGCCATCTGCCTGGTCAGTAGCCGATGCAGGTGATTTGTTACAACCGATTGTGAGTGAGTCGCTAACTTATGACGATAATTTGTATAGGATTTCAGGGGATAGGCAGTTAGGACCGCAGATGGAAACGGGTGATTTTATCAATAACGCTTCAGCTGGCGGTCGTATACATAAGGCTTTAGGTCGCCAGATATTTGATCTGGATCTGCAGGTAGATGATAACCGCTACGCTGCCAATACGCAGCTTGATAATGTGTCTACAAAAGACAGTGCCGTTTGGCGATGGCAGGTCGGCCACGGCTGGTCCGGCAAACTGGGAGCGGACTACAGCAGGTCGCTGGCGGGTTTTGCAAACACGCAGTTTTTTGCGCTCGACCTTTTGGATAGGCCTGAATACTATTTTGATGTTCGCTATCAATTGAATTCGAACTTACGCTTCGATGCAGGTTGGCGAAAGTCAGATACAACCCATAGTGCCGCTACCCGGCAAAATCAAAATATCGAGGCGCAAACGAGTCATGGCGGTGTTACATTTTTAACATCGCATGGCAATTCCCTGGGCGTTGAATATGCGCATACTGATGCACGGTTTCCCCTCAGGCAGTTGAGTTTTGGTGTGGGAGGTGTGGATATTGCCTATCAGGAGAATTTAGCGAGGGCGTTGTTTAAATATGATTACTCGCCCAAGCTTCACTTTGATGGTCAGGTTGGGTATTTGATAAGAAGCCATCCGAATTTGCCCCAGACCGATTATCAAGGAGCAATCTGGCGTATTGGTATGAATTGGATGCCTACGGCTAAAACATTAGTAGCTGTCGCAACTTGGCACGAGCTAGCGGCTTTTGCCGAGCTGGCTTCAAATTATTATATCTCTGAGGGGGTGAGTCTTACGCCCAGCTGGAATGTTAGCAACAAAATTGTACTGTCAGGGCAAGCGCGCATAGAAACCCAGAATCACTCTGGAGTGCGTAAAGACGAACTGTTTTCGTCGCAAGTCAGCGTTAGCTACACACCGGTTAATTATGCGGAACTTAATCTGGCTTACCAGTTTTATCAGCGTGATAGTAATCGCCAATTTTATTCATATGTCGGTGATAGCATTACTGCAACTGTTAGACTTAAATTTTGAGTATGTCAAAGAATTTGGCGTTATCAGTAAGCGCATTTGTGACATTAAGCCTAATAGCTATTAAGCGCGTCGGAGACTGCCGCGACCTGAAGTTATGCGGATCTTCATCTGATTTTAATGAAATCCACAGGTTCCTTTCATCTTGCTTGTGTATTCTGTACCTAAAGTCATCGCGACCTGAGCGAAATGTCAGTAGCGATGATTTTGGGGATGAACGGTTTTTTTTCAGTTCATTATTGAGTACACAAGATAAGGATATTAACGAATATACCGCTCGTTAATTATTTATAAGTCCTCATACAGCTCGTTGCCAATTGAAATTCTTTTTACCAAACCGGAATACGACGATACGACAATCTGTTTTTGTTGATTATTTCATCTGGTCTGATTTAGACAAATGTATTGTTTACTATTTGGAAGCAGATGTTGATGGTTAGAGTGAAATGCAAGGCTAATCGTCAAAGATAGAATTTCTTCGCACAATAGATTTTGTGAGCTTACTAATTATAAAACTACATAAATCTACGCTCGCTCAAGCATTATCGCAGGAGTTTAGGCATTAGGTTTTTAAGTATTTAATTCGTAAGTTGCGGGTGGCTAATAATGGAAGCTAGATAAAAAATTGCCTTTTGAAAATGTGAGTTTTTGTTAATTACGATATATGGAGTTGATTATGAAAATATTGCCATTACTGGTTTTTTTGGGGACGATGGTTGTTAGTACAGTAGCTTCAGCAAATGCGCTGTATTTAAATCAACCTCTGGGCTCATTCAACGCAACTGTCGGTACAGGTGCATTCGAAGATTATTGGACTTTTAATTTGGGTGGAATTAACAATATTAATGCTCAAATAAATAATCAAAACTACACGCTTTCTGTACCTTCCGGTTCTTTTAAGATCCAAGACATTCAGACTTTATCCCTTAAATTGTATTCCACAGTGCTGGGGTCGTCGACGTTCAATCCTCTGAACTATAGTGCTGTTTCAGGAGATTTGAATCCGACGACAACTGGAATGACTTTTAATTCCTTGGCTTCCGGCAGTTACGCTTTAAAAGTTAGCGGTATTGGGGACGGTCTCGCGGGTGGTCGTTACTCAGGTTCTTTAGCGGTTGCTCCAGTGCCGGAACCCGAAACATGGATTTTGTTGATGATTGGAGGCGTCCTGCTAAGTTTGCAGCTGCGTCGAAAAAACATAAGTCAAGACCCTATGTTTCTTTCTGTCTGATTAAAACAATCTAATTGTTGGTTTCCAATGCTTTTAATCCGCACATATTCTGAGAAATAGCCACTTCCCATGCACCGCTAAGATCGACTGCGCGGCATATGCTGAGACCGTTTCATACGAATATGTTGCGGAACATCAAATACAACTGAATTTTAAAGAAAATTGCATTAATAAAATATATGGAAGCAAACACAGACATAACACGATTGGCTTCTAAATCCAGCATCCACAGCGGGAGTTTGATAGCGTTGGGCAGGCCGGTGCTGTTTATTATAAAAAACCTGCTGTATCCGATTAGCATAGTTAGCCTGCTGGCAGGCAGCTTTATGTATTGGGAAAGGTCATTATCCGGTGTTTTTTTGTTGTTGATGGTCTTGGTTTTTTTTGCCTCCATGCATTTTATGGATGGAGTCTGTATTTATCGAGCAGAACATAGTTTTCCCTGGCTGCGCAGCTTCCTGGATATTTTACTGCGCTGGTTACTGATGCTGGTGGTTCTCTGGTTAATTTTTGAACTATCCGGTTTCGGATATTTGGTGTTCGAACCGGGAATTCAAATATGGAGTGTTGTTACGCCTGTTGCGCTTTTTTTAATACAAATTACGGTTCTTTTTTTACTGGACTTCTTTTTAAAACATAACCCTAGAAAGCGTAAGGCAGTGATTGTCGGGTTGGATGCTCTGGGCTTGCAATTGGTTAAAAACAGCCGAATGGATAAGTTTTCCGACCTTGATTTTTTGGGTTTTTTTGAAAACAGAAGTCTTGACAGAGTTCCCGAGCCGGCTGGTGAAAAAATTCTGGGTACCATTAAAATGCTGCCTGAGTTTGTGCGTCGGAACGGTGTGCATGTGGTGTTTATTGCTTTGCCAATGGCGAATCAGCCTCGCATCATAGAGCTATTGGATGCCATGCGGGACTCAACCGCATCAATTTATTTCGTGCCCGATTTGTTTATTGCCGATCTGATTCAGGCACGTTTCGATCAAGTCTGCAATGTGCCTGTCGTTGCTGTCTGTGAAACGCCGTTTTACGGTTTGCGGAGTCTCCTGAAACGTTTGAGCGACATTATTATTGCATCGTTATTAATGATACCCCTTATCCCGGTGTTTATTTTAATTGCCATGGGCATCAAGCTGAGTTCTCCGGGCGCAGTGCTGTTCAAACAGCGACGTTATGGGCTGAATGGCGAAGAAATATGGGTTTATAAATTTCGCTCTATGACTGTTTGTGAAAATAGCGGTGTCATTGAGCAAGCCAAACGTAATGATTCGCGAATTACTCGTTTTGGAGGTTTTTTACGCAGAACCTCATTAGATGAGCTGCCCCAGTTCATTAATGTTTTGCAAGGACGTATGAGCATCGTTGGTCCCAGACCTCATGCGGTTGCTCATAACGAACTTTATCGGCAACTGATAAAAGGCTACATGATTCGCCATAAAGTAAAACCCGGTATTACCGGCTGGGCGCAAATCAACGGCTTTCGAGGCGAAACCGATAGTCTGGATAAAATGGCCGCGCGTATTGAATATGATCTCGACTACTTGCGGAACTGGTCTTTCGGGCTGGATTTGCAAATTATCATGCGGACCGTGGGCGTTGTACTGGGTGACAAAAATGCATACTAATTCGACAAAGAGTACGAAGGAATCAATGAGTAGAATTTATTTTAAACGTGTTGATAAAAAATATGTTGTCAGAAATCTGGCTAACAGCGTTTTAACGTTATCAATATTGGCAGCGGCCGGCTGCGGTAAAGAATTAACCGAACAACAGTCTACTCAAGTGGCTGCCAAGGTTAATGATTCCGAAATAACCATACACCAAGTCAATAAAGTGATGAAGGCTTCAGGCCTCAGCGATTCGGCAGACGGCGCATCGCGTAAGGCACTGGACATCTTGATCGATCAGGAGTTGTTGGTTCAAAAAGCCCTTTCAAACCAGCTGGATCGGGATCCGGAGACGATGATGGCGTTAGATAATGCCCAACGGGAAATACTCTCGCAATCTTATGTACAGCGCCACGTGCTGAATCCTGCCCCGATTAGCGCTCAAGCCAAGCAGGAGTATTACCAACAACATCCCGAGCTTTTTGCAAAACGACGCATTTATCAATTCCAACTTTTTGATCTGGAAACGGCAAAACTTGATCCCGCTCTTAATGCGTCATTAGGCCAGGCCTCAACCCCAGAACAAGTCAGAGACTTGCTTAAACAATATAAAGTCAAATTTCTGGAAGAAACAGTGACCAAGCCTGCTGAACAGTTGCCTTTGGAAATGTTAAACGCTTTTTCCAATGCTAAAGTTGGCGATATCCTCTTCGTTCCTCAAGCTCAGTCAAAACAATTGCTGATGCAGGTGATCAATTTCGCTGAGCATCCGGTTAGCCTGGAGCAGGCGCAAGTTGAGATTGAAAAGTTTCTTGTCAATACCCGTAACAAACAAATACTGGACGAGCATCTTAAACAGCTACATGCGGCGGCAACCATTGTCTATCCGGGAGATCTTGTAAAACAGGATAAAACTATTGCGACCGCACAAGCAGAACAGCAAACTGCGCCAGCTTCCGACACCAAACCAGAACCCGATAAACAAAAAATTCTGGAACATGGTTTGTCTAAAATTAAATAAGAGTCCTTCAGCATGATGAATATGAGATGTTTGCTTACAGTAATCATATTGTTTTGGTTTAGCGTGTTAGAAATCGCTTGGTCGGCTGAAATTAATAAAGATTACCGCTTGGGTTCCGGGGATGTTATTAAAATTAGTGTTTATGAGTACCCCGATTTAACGACGGAGATACGCGTCAGCGAGACCGGCAATGTGAGTTTTCCGATGCTCGGTGAAGTCAGTCTCGGTGGAAAAACAGTTGCCGAAGCGGAACGATTGATTACTCAGCGACTGAACGATGGTGATTATATTAAAGGACCGCAAGTCACCCTCGTGGTCACACAGTTTGTAAGCCAGAAAGTCAATGTACTGGGCTTGGTTAACAAACCCGGTATCTATTCGCTTGAAGTATCCAGTCATGTCATCGATTTGCTGGCTCTGGCGGGTGGTGTTATGGAAGTGCCTCCAGCCGCTGATTTCGCTACGTTATTGCATAGTAATGGAACCAAGGTAACTATAGATTTGAACGCGTTACTGGCAGGAGATCGAACACAGAATCATGCCGTCACCAATGGCGATGTCATTGTTGTGCCGCGTGCGCCTATGTTTTATATCTACGGCGAAGTACAACGGCCCGGTTCTTATAAATTGGAAAAAAATATGTCCATTGCCCAGGCAATTTCGGCAGGAGGCGGCTTAACAGCTAAAGGATCGGAAACCTGGCCGGCGCCTATTGTTAAACGCCGCGATGCAGAAGGTAAGGAACGGGAGATAGATGTGGAAGGCGTTAGCTTATTACAGGCGGATGATGTGTTGTACGTAAAAGAAAGTTGGTTGTAAGTCATGAGATTTAACCAATTACTATTGATTCTTAGAGCGCACAAAAATATTTTATTGTTGACTGTGGCGATAACCTTTTTGATTGCGTTGACGGTCAGCCTGCTTTTACCAAAACACTATATTGCAACGGTGTCTGTGGTTACCGATAGTAAAAATTCCGATCCACTAACCGGCATTACACTATCGTCACAAGTAATATCGCAATTAATACCCGGTTATATGGCGACACAGGTTGATATTATTTCCAGTCATGCTGTCGCCTTGCGAGTGGTTGATCAGTTACATCTGACCGATATTGCCCAGGTTAAGGAGCAATATATAGAAGCCACAAATGAGGAAGGTACCATTCGGGATTGGCTGGCCGATGCTTTACTAAAAGACCTGGATGTCAAACCTTCAAGAGAAAGCAGCATAATTCAGATAAATTACACGAGTGAGGATCCGCAATTTGCCGCTGCATTGGCTAATGCTTTTGGCGATGCTTACATTCAAACTGTGTTGGACCTTAAAGTTGAACCGGCAAAACGCCAGAATGAATGGTTTGAAGGGCAGACTCGGAACTTGAGAAAAGACGTCCAAGCGGCGCAGGAAAAACTATCCACAGCGCAACGCGAACACGGCATTGTTGCGGCTGACAGTCAAAGGCTCGATTTGGAGAGCACCCGGCTGGCGGAGATTTCCAGTCAACTGGTTGTTGTTCAGGCGCAAGCTTACGATAGTCAAACCCGCTTAAGACAAATGACTCAGGCGACCGCAAAAAAGCATTTGCAGGCGTTGCCTGATCTTTTAGGCAACACCTTGCTGCAAAGCATGAAGGCGGATATTGCAAAAGCGGAGGCTAAATTGGCCGAACTTGGCGAACGCTATGGGAAAAATCATCCGCAATATCAAAGTGCTGCCGCGGAATTGTCTTCATTGCGCACAAAAATGGAAACAGAGATCAATAATGCGATGGGATCGGTAAGGCAAGTGGCTGAAATTGATCAACTCAGAGAAAAAGAATTGCAAAAAGCAATGGAAAATCAGAAGCAAAGGATTTTTGATTTAAAACAACAAAGAGACGTACTGGATGTGCTTACCAAAGAAGTCGAGAACGCACAACTTGCTTATGATGCTGCTTCGCAACGTGCAGGCCAGGTACATTTAGAAAGTCAGATCGATCAAAGTAATATCGCAGTCCTTAATCCGGCAGTTCCTCCGTTAAAACCAGCCAGCCCAAAGATTCGGCTAAATTTGGTGTTGTCACTCTTTTTAGGCACTTTCTTGGGCACTGGTTTTGCGCTGCTCGCTGAACTGTTTGATCGGCGTTTGCGTACAACTGAAGATATTTCAGAGGGACTAGGCTTAGCTGTATTGGGAGAAATACCCGTCATGAATACCCCTTAAACACGACTAGCTTAAAAGCCAGATGAGCTTTGGAAAATTTAATATGAATAGCGTAGTTGAAAATATCCTGGACAGACCATTGATATCGCCGGTTGATACCAAAATCGGCAAATTATTGATTGCGTCAGGTAAGCTGACTGAACAAAGTATTGAACAAATTTCGCAAGTGCAGCGCGAATATCATTTGCGTTTCGGCGAAGCGGCTCTTCGCCTTGGTTTGCTTAAAGAAGATGATATTTTAAATGCGCTTGCCCGTCAGTTCGATTACTCTTGCTTGCCGCTTGACAGCGAGAGCAGTATCAGTTCGGAGCTGTTTGCCGCTTATCAGCCAAATAGCAGTCAGTGCGAAGCTTTGCGCGTCCTGCGTAGCCAACTTATGCTGCGCTGGTTTGGTGGACACAGAAAAACACTGGCTTTAATAAGCGCCCAGCATGAAGATGGAAGCAGCCAGCTGGCTGCCAATCTGGCCATCGAAGTTTCACAGTTGGGCGAGCGAACCTTGCTAATAGATGCCAACTTACGTAGCCCTAATCAACACCAGTTATTCGGATTGGACAATCAACTGGGATTATCCAGCGTATTGGCAGGACGCATTCATTATTCCGATGCAATCACACCGATTAAATCCTTCGCCAATCTCTCAGTTCTCTGTGCCGGGGCTGAACCGCCTAATCCCCAAGAACTTCTCAGTCGCACAAGTTTTAGCCAGATGCTGGAAGCCGTTGGGCAAAAATACGACATCATTATTTGTGATACTCCGCCCGCATTGGACAATGCCGATGCACAAATTGTCGCTGCACGGGCCGGCTGTTGCGTTCTGGTTGTTCGCCGCAACCAAACTCGGATGGCGCATGCATTACGTATTAAAAATCAGCTTTCCACTACCGGCGCAGAGCTGCTCGGCGTGGTAATGAACTAAACGGAAAGTTTCGGTGATGACCTCTGTATCGGAATGGTGTCGAGATTACGGCATTAAAAAGGGTTGGCCGGTTCTATTAGGGCTGGCGATTCTATATGTGCCGACTTTTTACGACTTGTCCCACGGACTCTGGAACAACAAAGAGCAGGGGCATGGGCCTTTTATACTGGCGGTAACGGTTTATTTATTTTGGCAAAAGCGCCATCTATTCATAGCAACAACCGGCACCAGTCATTTATGGGCGGGCAGTCTGGTATTGCTATCAGGACTGTTGTTTTACGCAGTGGGTCGTTCCCAGGACATTTTAATATTTGAAATCGGTTCTATCATGCTGGTGTTGGGCGGAAGCCTGCTTATTACCGTGGGGATTGATGCGGTTAAGCAAACACTATTTCCACTGTTATTTATCGTATTCATGATTCCAATGCCTGGCTTTCTGGTTGATGAAATTACCGGACCATTAAAGCAGCTAATATCCTCGATAGCGGAACAGATCCTTTATTGGGCCGGGTATCCCATTGCCCGGCTCGGCGTCTCTCTGCTGATCGGCAAGTATCAGCTTTTGGTTGTCGATGCCTGCTCAGGATTGCACTCGCTATTTTCATTATTAGCCGTCGGCTTGCTCTATCAGCACCTGAGAGCCTATAAAAACTGGAAACACCGCCTGTTTTTGCTTTTGAGCATTATCCCTGTGGCCTTCTTTGCCAACGTGGTGCGGGTTATTTTATTAGTTTTGATAACCTACCATTTGGGTGATAAAGCCGGGCAGGGGATTTTGCATAATGCGGCTGGAATTATTATGTTTACAGCGGCAATGCTAGTATTTTTTACGCTGGATAGCTTGCTGAGAAAAGTATTTCCAGAGCCGGTTTTTGTGCCGTCAAACCTGACAGCTAATATTTAAGCCTACTGCAAAGATCACCATGAAAAGCAGATACTCTCGGTTGCCGGTCACGAACGCTCGATCATTCCAGCTTAGAGCTTTAACTATTTTTATGTTGATGTTGTTGACGGCGGGGGTTGCCATGCTCTTAAAGCCGGCGCAAAAGACAGCGGAACAACAAACACAAATTAACCTGGAAACTATGATTCCCAAGCAAATTGACCATTGGCGAGAGGATGACAGCTTGGTGTACCTGTTGGTCAGTTCCCAAGCGCAGTCCTTGATAAATATACTTTATAGTCAAACCCTGTCACGCGCTTATATCAACGATGAAGGTCAGCGGATTATGCTATCTATTGCTTATGGCAGTGATCAAAGCGACATGATGCAGGTCCACAAGCCCGAAGTATGTTACAGCGCTCAGGGGTTTCAGATACTAAAGAGTGCGGCCGGTATTTTCAATACGGGTTTTGGAACAGTTCCGGTCAAACGGTTATTGGCAGTGCAAGGTACTCGAGTCGAGTCAGTTATCTATTGGATAACAATAGGGGACACAATGACTATCAACAGGCGTCAATGGAAATTGGCACAATTGAAATATGGTCTGACCGGGAAAGTCCCCGATGGCATGGTTTTCCGGGTTTCCAGTCTGGGCGATGAGGCTGTCGCTTACCCTGCGCAGGAAGATTTCATTAAGGCTCTTTTGAAGACGTTATCCGCTGAAAATCGGAAGCGCCTGATTGGCAGTGCTTTTTTATAAGACCAATGAAGCCTATGAATGAAATGATAATACCGATGCAACATAACCTTCCTCTCGTATCTTGGAGCATTGGCTGTCGGTCAGTTAATGCTCAGAGAAATGTTGGCGGTTTTTAGTTTTGAAAAAGCGTGTTGCAATTTCAATTTTGGATCAAGGCTTGGTTTCAGCATTCAACTTTGCGTTGAACTTAATGCTGATCAAGGCATGGAGTCCACAGGAATACGGCAAGTTCGGGATCATCTTGTCGGTGGGATTTTTACTTGTCGGTATTCAGAATGCGATGGTGAATACGCCCGCCTCTGTAATGCTGCCTACCGTAACATCCGGAGTAAGAAAAAAGCAGCTTCGTACATTATTTTCAGTCGTCAATATTTTGATTTGTATTGTCGCTTTTTTGAGCAGCTTTTTGTTCGCCATATTCCCAGCGTTAAACTGGGGTATGCCGACAATTACAGCAATTGGATTTTATTTGGCGACCAGTTTATTTCGGGAATATCTTCGAAATCGGGCCATAGTGGTGGGCAGGCTCAAAGCGGTATTAATTGATGATGGTTTTTTTGTGATCCTGGCTGCGGCCGAACTTGCTTATGCGTATTTGTATCTTGAACCCAATGTGTTGTCGCTTTCATTTTGTTTGAATGCTTTGGCCTTAGCAAACCTGATGATTATGATCCCTTCTTTTATAAGCGAAATACGCAGCATCCTGCAAAGTCCGTGGCAAACGTGTAAGGAACTGTATCCGGGAGTATGGAAAGAAGCCTCCTGGAGCTTGATAGGCGTTGCAACAACGGAGGCTCAGAATCGAGGCTATGTTTTTGTGATTGGAGCGGTCTTTGGGACCGCAGCAGTGGGGAGCATCCAGGCGGGGCGAGTTTTTTTCGGTCCGCTTAATCTGGTTGCTTCCGCATGGAGCCGTGTGGCCAGACCGCATCTTTCCGTATTGGTAGAAGAGCGTAATTCTGGTAAGTTTTTCCGTTTGCTAGGCGTATCTGTACTTAGTTTCATCGTATTGAATATTGCATTCTCGTCCGCGCTATGGTTCGCATGGCCTTTCCTGAATCAGCACTTTTTTGGCGATAAATATTCCGGTGTTATCTTGACGGTAATGCTGTGGGCGCTTGCTACCCTGCTTTTCCAAATACGCTCCGTCTGCGGGGTAGGGGTACAGGCATGTCGAAAGTTCAGGCAGCTTGCGTTGACGACAGTTATAGGCGCTGTCGCTTCAATGGGGGTGCTCTTCGGCGTTTGTATGGCCGGCGTGTCGGAGTGGGCCGTTACATCAGTCATTGCCGGTGAAGTCGTTGCGGCGGCCGGTATATTTTATATCTTGGCACGAACCCGATTAACGAACGTAAGTAAGGATTCTCGTGACAAATAAGCTGAGCAACGGCAATCTCCTGAAAGACACCCTAAATAATACCCAGAGTGCGATTGTGTCATGGATCGCTCCGCTGGCGTTTGCCTATGCGCTGATTATCGCGCCGTTGCTGATGTTCTCCGCGACAGCGGAGTCTGAGTTTGGCTCGGGCATTAACCAGACTGTATCGGAGGGAACCGCGAGCAATAAGATCGTGTGGCTTGTGCTGACAGGAATGGTTGGCTACTTTTGGGCGAATACGGGCAACAAGGAGCTGAAAAGAGCCCGCTTGCACATCTTCTTGCTGTTTTCGTATCTGTTGCTGGAGATAGTCAGTGCTGTTTGGAGCGATGTGCCTGCAATCAGTCTGCGACGTTCAATGCAACAGGCATTATTGTTATCTTGTGTGGTTGCTCCCTTTGTGATGGTTGTTGATCGGCAAGAGATAGTCGACAAAGTATGCTGGATTTTTGCCGCCGTCATCATAATCAACGTGATGACGCTGCCGTTATTGGGAATTCCGGACTTCGGCTATCGGGGTATCTATTCCCAAAAGAATAGTTTGGGCCAGATTGTCACAACGGGTTTCTTTTTTTTCGCGTATGCATCTGCCCGGCGTCAAGGGTGTTTGCGCTGGCTATTTGCGGCTCTGGCGCTACTGGCAATTGGTTTGTGCATTGTAAGTCATTCTAAAACCTCTATCGGTTTGTTGTTTGTCACCCCAGTTCTTGCGGGATTGATCATTAGCCTGTCCAGGATAAAAGACGCGCTTGCGCGCACTATTGCCGTCGTCATGTGTTTAAACCTTGCCGTAGCGGTTATAGCGGCCTCAATGATCATTCCATTTGGAATCAGTGATATATCGGAATTTATATTTCACGATACGACATTTACCGGGCGCACCAAGATTTGGGAATTTGCCGGCCATTATATTGATCAGGCTCCATTTGTTGGCTACGGTTTCGGCTCTTTTTGGGGAGTCGGAGACGCAGCCCGAGCATTAGGCGAAGGATTTATTGCCGGTCTGTTACAAGCCCATAACGGCTACGTTGACGTTGTATTGGAGATGGGCTATGTCGGACTTTTATTGGTTGCTGTGCTGACTATCGGTTTGTTTTTAAGCATCCTACGTTTGGCGCAGTATGACGCTCTGACCAGTCTGCTGCTATTGACTTGTCTATTGTTTGTATTGCTGAACAACACAATGGAATCGAGTCTATTCCGCAGCTACGTCCCGCTTTGGATGGTGTTTTTGTTATGTTGCGGCGTAACTTGGCGGGAACCTGCCGTCGGGCGGACAGCACCTTAATCCAGATTACTACTTGATATTAATAATTAAAATTAGGAGAGAAAGTTGAAAAAAATAGTACTTGCAGCGTTAATCTCTGCCATGCCGTTAGCGGGTTTACGACGGTGGTTTTATCGTGTTCTGATGGGATACGAAATTCCGGCTTCATCCAAAACAGGTTTCCTTACTGTCATAGCAGTATCGGGTTTCCAATTGGGGGAACAGGTCAATATCGGAATGCTTAATTTGTTCAAAGGGCCGATTGAGGTGCGAATTGGCGATAGCGCCAGAATTGGGAAATGCAACCGCTTTACCTGTTCTTGGCATATTACCCATGATCGCTTTAAGGACCGTCATTACACGCCCCGTCTCATGCTGGGCGCTCGTTCCTTGGTGCTGGACGAGCATTTCTTCGACGTTTACGGCGAGATTTCTATCGGTGAAGGCAGCTGGATTGCCGGTCATGGCAGTCAGTTTTGGACCCATGGCTTGAGCGTTGAAGATAGGGACATCCAGATTGGCGATAATAACTACATCGGTTCCGCGGTGCGTTTTTCTCCGGGTACATCCATAGGAAACAATAATATTGTTGCGCTCGGATCGGTCGTCCTTTCTAAACTCGTGTGCGATAGCAGTCTCGTTTCCGGATTTCCCGCGAAACCTTTTCGTTCGATTGAGGAAGATTTGAAAAAGGGCAAGTATCGGTTCAGCTTTGAAGATTGGAAAGATTGATTTATGGCTGATGACTTGAGTGTTGGAAAACCACGCATGTTGACTGTTACGGTCTGCATCGCCAGCATAGGACGGCCGTCGCTATTGATTGCGCTGCGTTCCATTGCCGCTTGCCGTGTACCGGCGGATACGACAATCGATGTGGTCATTGCCGATGACAGCGCAAACGGCGCTGTCGGCCTGATTCTGGCAGGGGAAACCGGTTGGCCGTTTGCTATTCGGGTTGTTACGTCCGCGGCCGGCAATATCTCTGTTGCACGTAATGCCTGTCTTAATGCCGCAAATGGCGATTATCTGGCTTTCATTGATGATGACGAGTGGGCCGATGCCGATTGGCTGGTCAACTTCATTAATCAGGCCGAAGATTCTGGGGCCGATGCTATTTTTGGGCCCATTGATGCCGTGTTTCCCGAGACCGCCCCCGGCTGGATCTGTAAAGCAGGGCCCTTTGTAAAGAGAGTCGGCTTGCACGGTAGTCAAGTTAATACAGGTTCAACATGCAATGCGATAGTCCGTCGGGAAAGTATTGAACGGCTTGGTTTAAGGTTTCGGGAAGAGTTCGGCCGGTCGGGTGGAGAGGACACGGATTTTTTCGTAAGGCTTCATGCTTCCGGTGCGGTATTGCTGGCATCTGAAAACGCCAAACTGTATGAAGCCGTTCCGCCGGAACGCTTGCGCATTGGCCATTTATATAGGCGTTATATGCGAGGCGGCCAGACATACGCCAGCATTATCATTGCGCGTACCTCTTTCGCATCGCGCATTCAAACTTACCTGATGGCCTTAATCAAGATACCGGTTTTTCTGGTGTTTACGGCGGCTTGTTTTCCTTTTCGTAAAGATCTGGCGCTTAAATGTGCATTCAAGTTTTGGCTGAATACCGGAAAGTTTCGTCATGCCCTTGGATTGCAAATGTTCAGGCTGTATTAGTTTTTTACGCCAAGTCACAGAATTTTGACTTGCGCATATTTAAACAGAAGTGCAATCGCAATATTAAAGAGATGCTATGAATAAAAATACCCTTCCAGTGATTGAGGAACAAGCCAGGCCTGATTCGCTTTCGATTAAAAGCCGCGGAGTCTTGGATTTAGATGTTGCGCTGATGATACGTGAGGAAGTTCTGGCCCGGCTTGAGTCCAGGCTCAAACAGAGGCTTCCGGTGACTCAGGAACCAACCAGGTACGATCCGCTTTCGATTGCAAGCCGTGGCGTCTTGGATTTAGATGCGGCGGTAATCACATGCGAGGAAGTCTTAGCCCAGCTTGAATCAATACTCAAGCAGAGGATTCCGGTGATTGAGGAACAAACCGGCTCTGATTCGTTTTCGATTGAAAGCCGTGGCATCTTGGATTTAGATGCTGCCGTGAGCACATGTGGGGAAGTCTTGGCTCAGCTTGAGTCCAGGTTCAAGCAGGTAACTCCGGTGAGTGAGGGACAAACCAGCCCCGATTCACTGTCGATTGCCATGGACTTAGATGCTGCCGTGATCACGTGTGGGGAAGTTTTAGCCCAGCTTGAGTCAACACTCAAGCTGAGGATTCCTGCGATTGAAGAACAAACCAGCCCTGATTCGCTTGCGATTGAAAGCCGTGGCGTCTTTGGTTTGGAGGTTGCCGTGATGACGCGAGAGGAAGCTTTAGTCCTGCTTGAGGCCAGACTCAAGCAGAAAATTCCGGTGCGATTGGCGTTTTTGAATGCCAATCTTGCAAATGTTGCCTATGAAGATACCCGGCTTCGAAACATGCTCAACCGGTTTTTACTGCTTAACGATGGATCGGGCATCAACTTGGCCAGCAAACTGCTTTATCGGCAAGCGTTTCCAGACAACCTTAACGGTACGGATTTCACGCCCTATTTTCTCGACCATTGCGCTACGCCTTTACGTATTTTTCTATTGGGCGCTAGTGCAGATGTGATTACCCGTTGCGCGGATGTTTTCGCTAAGCGTTGGCTTCATCACACTATCGTCGGCTATCAGCACGGATTTTTTTCCAAAGCGGAAGAAAAGTACGTGATAGACAGGATAAGGGCCGCTAGCCCTACTCTTGTTCTTGTCGCAATGGGCAATGGCTTGCAAGAACGCTGGATCGAACGATTAGTGCCGGACGTTACCGTGTCTGCATGGGGAGTTGGGGCGCTTTTTGATTTCCTTTGTAATGAAGTTCAGCGGGCGCCGGCTTGGATGCGCCGGCTGGGGATTGAGTGGGTATACCGGTTGTTGCAGGAGCCCGGAAGAATGTGGCGGAGATATGTGTTGGGTAATCCAAAATTTATTGTGCGTGTGTTGAGAGAATTTGGATTAAAAGTTTTCGGATGATGGTCATAAAAAATGACGTCAAATCGTATTGAATAAATAGTGAAAATGAGGATTTATGATTAATGTTGCTGTAATTATCATCACCTATCGTCGCCCGCAGGGCTTGATTCGGGTTCTGGAAGGATTGGATCGACAACAATGCCATGATCAATCACGCGGTTTCCGCGTGACGGCCATCGTTGTCGATAATGACAAGGAAGGTTCGGCTAAAGCCAGTATAGAACTGTTCCAATTAGGCAGTACGTTGGACGTTCACTATATCTCCGAGCCCGCGCAAGGCATTCCCATCGCACGCAATACGGGCATGGCTGTGGTGCAGGATGATGCCGAGTTCTTTTGTTTCATCGATGATGATGAGTGGCCGGGCGATACCTGGATTGACGAATTGCTGAAAACGCAACGCGCGACTGGTGCGGATTGTGTGCTTGGCGCGGTCATTCCTGTCTACCCCGAATCCGCGCCGCAGTGGTTAGTTAAAAGCCGGGTCTTTGATAGTTGGCAATTTGCCGATCAAGCGCAGCTGAGGGAAGCGGCTACTAATAACGTATTGATCTCGCGTGCATTCATCCGTAAAACCCGGCATCGTTTTGACGAGCGTATGCGAATGACGGGAGGTTCCGACTTTATGTTTTTCCGTAAGGCCGTTGCTTTGGGCATGCGTATCGTATGGTCGGCCGGTGCCCCTGTGTACGAAGAAGTTCCTATGAGCCGTTTGAAGATGAGGTGGATTGTTCAGCGACAGTATCGCTTAGGAAATACTTTTTCAGTGACTGAGCGACTCGACGGAACACCGGTGAGCTTGGTTAAACTGGTAGCGTTTAAAGGCTTCATGCGAATGGGCTTTGGGGTTGCTATGTTGCCGGGGTTACTTTTTTCATCCTATTATGGGATGCGCGCGATCACTCATATCCTTCGGGGCGCCGGTACTGTTGCCGGTGCCTTTGGTCATGCACATCAGGAATATTCACCGGTCAATGTAGCGCTGGATCGCTCGGAACAGCCCTCGAAATAATAGGCACGGGGTGATAAGCGATCTTATTCATGAAAGCGAATGCCTTGTCAGTCACTGCTGGATGAGTTGCTAAATCAGGCCTGGGAATTGCCGGGTCTAGCCCAAGTATAGCGCTAGACTTGGTGAATAGATGAAGTCTAAAAAAGTGTGCCTTACCTTAATCAAATACAACAAATTATTCGGGAGTTGCTGACATGTTCAAATTAATCGTATTTATTATAATCCAAGCCTATTGGCTTTATTCCCCAGTTGCCATGGCTGCGGGGTGCGTATCACCGGAACGTGGTATCAATTTGGCAGGCGCCGAATTCGGCCCCAACCGGATTCCCGGCGTTGTAAATTACGATTACAGATTTCCCACGCCGGCCAAGATTCAGTATTACGACGAAGCCGGGTTCAATGCGATTCGTTTTCCTTTCATTTGGGAGCGGCTCCAGCCCGTGCTGTACAGACCACTGGATCCCGCCTATCTGGCCGGGATCGTCAAGGTTCTGGACGATGCCTCCTTGCGGAATCAGCATGTCGTGCTGGATTTGCATAACTATGGTCGCTACCGTGGAAATATTGTCGGTACAGCGGCCGTTCCTGCGAAGGCATTTAACGACCTATGGAAACGGCTTGCCGGAGCCATAGGCAATCACCGTGCCTTACTTGCCTATGGGCTGATGAATGAGCCTCACGATACCGGGGGGCGTTGGCCTCAGGTGGCCCAGGCGGGTGTCGATGGCGTCAGGATGGTTGACTCCTCCCATTATATTTATGTGGCAGGCGAGGGCTGGAGTAATGCTCACCGCTGGCCTAGCGTTAACCCTCAACCTTTTGTTACCGATCCCAGCGGGCTGGTGGTGTACGAAGCCCATGCCTATTTTGATGCTGATTACACCGGCCATTATTTGGCCCCTCTTGATGGTAGCGTCAATTTGCCGCTGCTGGTAGAAAAGCGCTTGCAGCCTTTTATCGATTGGCTCAAAAAATATGGGCAGCGTGGTGTGATCGGCGAGTGGGGGGTACCTGGGAATGATCCAAGGTGGTTGCTTGCGCTGGATAAATTTTTGGATATGACTGATCAGAATTGTTTGGGTTGGTTTTATTGGGCCGGTGGCATGTGGTGGTCAGATGCCTATCCGCTGTCCTTAGAGCCGATTGGTGGCGTTGATCGTCCCCAAATGCAACGAATTCGCCCAAGATTGCAGTGAAAAATTGAACGATGCAAGCTGCTTTTTCATTAAATATTTTTAGGAATGTTGTGAACACTATTTTAATTCAATGCGAAGCGAACAAATCGCAGGGTGGAGTCAATAAAACAGCTCCACATTATGCGTCGCTGGATCTTTTAAGGGGCGTTGCTGCACTTTGCGTCCTGCTGTATCACACGGACTTTCTTTTTGATGCCAGAGGAATAATCCTACCCAAAGCTTATTTATGCGTGGATTTTTTCTTTGCTCTTAGCGGTTTTGTGATCGCAGCTAATTATTCAGTAGAAGCTAGGCCTAAAATATTCTTCAGGCAGTTTTTAATAGCTCGAGTAGCGCGCTTATGGCCTTTATTAGCAGCTTCAGTATCCATTGGGTTTCTTGTGATGGGGGCAAAACTTTATCAAGACTTTCACTATTTTGATACGCTTCCTGTCATTGGAACGGTGGTTTTTAACGGTTTAATGCTACCCAGTTTTTTTCAACCGTATTCAATTGACAGGCTCTATATTTTTAATGGTGCGGCTTGGTCAATATTTTTTGAGTTGATGATTAATATTGTTTATTTTATTTTTTTTCGGAAATTGCTAAATAAATATTTGCTGATTGTACTTTTAGTCTCGTGGTGCGCTTTGTTTTGGAGTGCATTTTCAAACCAAGGTTTGGATGTTGGCTGGTCGAGCCAAAATTTTATTTATGGTTTTGCTCGAGTGTTTTACTCCTTTATTCTCGGATTAGTGATTTTCAGCGGCGGAGTATTTGAGCGATTTAGGGGGTCGGCCTTCTGGCTTGTTTTGATGGCGATTTTGTTTGTTTCTACGCTGCAATTCGACTTGGGATGGATTTACGACCTCATCATTATAACGCTTGTTTTTCCAGTGATCCTTATCGTTAGCGTTAACGCCAACGTTGTCGGTAATACTAAAGCAATCGCTCAATTTATCGGAGATATATCGTACTCTGTCTATCTCTTGCAAACGCCGTTTATTGTTTTATTTTCCGGTTTGTCTGTGGTTTTTTGGGGAGCAAAGATTGGCGTATTTACTCCGACTGCGGGCTATGTTTTTTTGATGCTGTTTATTCCGTGTTGTTATTTTTGCTGGCGATATTTTGAAATACCGTCCCAGGGAGCTATCAAGGCGGTTTTTATAAAATCAAGGAAATAATATATGTGTTGTTTCGATGAAGAGAATAATCGGACGTGTACTCTTCACGCTCCAGAAAATCTAGCGCTTAAGCTTAGAAGTCTATTGAATCTAATCCGCCGCAGGAACGGGCAATTGAGGTATTAGTCGGTATCGAAACAAAATAATGGCTCATAATCCATGTCATCAGTAATTACTGACTTGGATAATAGAGTGGGGTTGCCCTGAGTTTCGGAATATCCAAAAATTAGAGTCAATCAAAAATGTTTTCTCAATCAATTAAAATTTAGGACGTAGTAATGAAAGTAACGGTATTTGGTTCTGGCTATGTAGGCTTAGTAACAGGCGTTTGTTTAGCCGAGGTTGGGAATGATGTGGTTTGTATCGATGTCGATCAAGAAAAAATCGACAACTTAAAAAAAGGTATTATCCCAATTTATGAGCCGGGTTTAGAAGCGTTGGTCATAGAAAATCAGCAAGCCGGCCGGATAAGGTTCACCACTGATATACAAGAAGCAGTTAGTCATGGTGTGTTCCAATTCATTGCGGTGGGGACTCCTCCTGATGAAGATGGTGCGGCGGATTTACAATATGTTTTAGCTGTCGCTAAATCGATTGCTGAAAATATGACCGAATATCGTATTGTCGTTGATAAATCGACGGTACCTGTCGGCACCGCCGATAGAGTGAAAGAAGTCATGCTTCAAGTTCAGAACGAACGTGGCGCTAATGTTGATTTTGATGTGGTGTCAAATCCTGAGTTTCTAAAAGAAGGCGCTGCGATTACTGACTTTATGAAGCCTGACAGAATTGTTGTGGGAACGGATAATCCAAGAACGGCGGAATTATTAAAAGCGCTTTATGCGCCATTTAATCGTAATCACGACAGAGTCATCGTCATGGATATTCGTTCAGCCGAACTCACTAAGTATGCGGCTAATGCAATGCTGGCAACCAAAATTAGCTTTATGAATGAACTGGCCAATCTAGCCGAATTGTTAGGCGCAGATATCGAACATGTCAGAACCGGCATAGGCTCCGATTCACGCATAGGTTATTCTTTTATCTATCCCGGCTGTGGTTACGGTGGTTCTTGTTTTCCTAAAGATGTCAAAGCCCTGGAGCGTACTGCAAAACAGGTTGGATATAATGCGGAATTACTCAATGCCGTCGAAAATGTTAACGATCGTCAAAAACGAGTCATTATTACTAAAGTGCTGCAACATTATAACGGCGATGTTAAAGGAAAAGTTTTTGCACTTTGGGGGCTGGCATTTAAGCCTAAAACAGATGATATGAGGGAAGCGCCGAGTCGCGTCATATTGGAAGCATTAATTAATGCAGGTGCGAGCATTCAAGCTTTCGATCCGGAAGCGATGGAAGAAGCAAAACGAATTTATGGCGATAAGCCTGGTCTGAGCTTGGCTAAAACAGCCGATGAAGCATTACAGGGCGCAAATGCATTAATCATTGTGACAGAATGGAAAAACTTTTGGAGCCCTGATTTTGACCATATAAAAAACACCTTGAAAGATAGTGTGATCTTTGACGGAAGAAACCTATATCAGCCTGAATTACTTAAAAAACAAGGTATTGCTTATTATGGAATTGGCCGGGCGAATAATTGATTTGGTTAGACACGTTTGGAAATGAGGAATAAATGACGGTGGCGGCGTGTGGAGCAGTCTGTGTCGGTTCGCACATGATGAAAAATGCGCCTCGCCGAAGGGCATAGCAGGCTAAGGCCGTTAGCGCCGGTCGGAAAGCGGCCATTAGTGACATTGGAAGTAACCCGCCGCCGGGGCCACAGGCCGAAGTGCTTAATCAGATCGTTCCCGGATTTTACATGCGGCATCAACCAGCAGCACCCGGTTTAGCGCCTAATGCTTTGGCGGGGGCATAGCGCCGCCAAAATGCCTTGATTACATTATTGAAATCATCCAAATAGGTATACGCCACCGGGATCACCAACAGGCAGAGCAAGGTGGAAGTCACCAAGCCGCCGATCACGGCGACCGCCATCGGACTGCGAAAGGATGAATCCACGCCTCCCATGCCAAGCGCAATCGGCAACATACCGGCACCCATCGCGATGGTGGTCATAACGATAGGGCGGGCGCGTTTCCGGCAGGCATCCAGCAGCGCATCCATTCGAGACATGCCATGATCCCGCCGGGCAACAATCGCATACTCGACCAGCAATATGGAATTCTTGGTGGCAATACCCATTAGCATAATCAGTCCGATCAGCGACGGCATCGAAAACGCTTTGCCGGTTAACAGCAGCGCGACAAAACCGCCGCCGAAAGAAAGCGGCAACGCAGCCAAAATGGTGATCGGTTGTAATAACTCTTTGAACAACAGCACCAGTACGATGAATATGCACAACACACCGGTCAGCATGGCGAGGCCGAAACTGGCGAAAAGCTCGGCCATCATTTCGGCATCACCAATATTGATCTGCTTTACCCCGGCGGGCAGGTTGCGAATGCTCGGCAAATTTTGCACCGCTGAAGTCACATCCCCTAACGGTAGACCGGAAAGCTCAACTTCAAAATTGATATTGCGTGAGCGATCATAACGATCAATGACCGCAGGCCCGCTGGAAAGCTCCAGATCGGCCACCTGACTCACCATCACCGAACCCGAACCTGCTTTGCCTGACGGCACGGCGAGCCGTTCCAGCACCGAAAGATCGCTGCGTCCATCTGCGGCCAGTTTCACCACCACCGGTACCTGACGCTGGGCAAGATTGAGCTTGGGCAAAGACCAATCGTAATCCCCTAACGTGGCAATGCGCAGCGTCTCTGCGATAGCCGCGGTGGTGACGCCCAGGTCGGCGGCACGGGCAAAATCCGTTCGTACCGCAATTTCAGGCCTTACCAGCGCAGCGCTGGAGGCGATGCTGCCTAGGCCGGGAATAGTCCTAAGATCGCGCTCAACGTTACGGGCGGCGGTGCTTAAGGCCTGAGGATCGTCGCCGCTCAGCACCAGCACGTATTTCTCGCCCGATCCGCCGAGGCCCACTTTGGTGCGCACGCCAGGCAGGTTTTGCAGCGCTTGCCGGATGTTTTGCTCGATGACTTGCTTACGCACAGGCCGATCTTGCCGATTAGCCAGCGTAATCGTCAGCGTGGCTTTACGCACTTCGCCGCCTTGAGAGCCGGCAAGAGGATCGCCGCCGGCTGAACCGCTGCCGATGGTGGTATAAACCGATTTCACATAAGGCACGCTCGCCACCAGTTGGCGGGCGGCTTCCGCCGAGGCACTGGTTTGAGCAAGGCTGGCGCCGGGCGATAATTCGACGAAAACCTGGGTCTGCGGATTATCGTCCGGCGGTATGAATCCCGTGGGCAGTAAAGGAATCAGCAACAAGGACGCGACGAAAAACGCCGCCGCAGCCGCTATCGTGGTCAGGCGATGCTGCAAGCACCAGGCCGCCAGTTTCATATAGTTTTTCATGATGCGCCCTTCCGGCGGCTCGAAGTGGCCGCTGTCTTTCAACAGATAAGCGGCCATCATCGGCGTCAACATCCGCGCCACGACCAGCGAGGCCAGTACTGCCAGCGCGGCTGTCCAGCCGAATTGCTTGAAGAAGCGCCCGGCAACCCCGCTCATGAACGCCGTCGGCAAAAATACCGCAACCAAGGCAAAGGTGGTGGCGACCACCGCCAAGCCGATTTCATCGGCCGCCTGCATCGCCGCTTGGTAGGGCGTTTTACCCATGCGCAAGTGGCGCACTATGTTTTCCACTTCGACAATCGCATCGTCTACCAAAATGCCGACCACCAAGGACAAGGCTAACAAGGTGATGCCATTCAGTGAAAAACCCAGATAGTCCATACCCAAAAAAGCCGGAATTATCGACAACGGCAAGGCTACGGCGGAAATGAAAGTCGCCCGCCAATCTTTTAAAAACAGCCATACGACCAATATCGCCAACAAGGCGCCTTCATAAAGCATGGTCATCGAACCCTGGAATTCTTCCTGGGCCGGGGTGACAAAATTGAACGCCTCGGTAAATTCTATATCCGGGTTGGCAAGGCGCAACTCCGCTAAGGCTTTTTGCACGCCCGCGCCCACTTCGACGTCGCTGGCACCGCGGCTGCGGGTGACTTCAAACGCTACCACCGGTTTGCCGTTAAGCAAAGCCAGGGCTCGAGGCTCCGCCACCGTGTCGTCTATCGTCGCGACCTGCTCGAGCCGGATACTGCGCCCGTCTGCCAATGACAGTTGCAGCGGCCGCATTTCTTCTACCGAAGCAACGTTAGCCAAAGTGCGCAACGGCTGCTCGCCGCTGCCCAAATTAGCCCGCCCGCCGGCGCTTTCTCTTTGTATCGCTCGTAACTGGCGGGAAATATCGGCCGCCGTAGCGCCCAGCGATTGTAATTTGACGGGGTCCAGGGCAATGGTCACTTCCCGGCTAACGCCGCCCACCCGGCTAACTTGGCCCACACCTCGGACACTGAGCAGTTTTTTGGCAATAGTATCTTCTACAAACCAGGACAGCGCTTCGTCATCGCGCTGGGCGGAGGCGGCAGTAAACGCCAGAATCGGGGATCCGGCCAAATCCAGCTTGGTAACGACCGGGTCTCGCAAATCGGCAGGCAGGTCGGAACGCACTTTGGACACGGCGGAGCGTATGTCGTCCAGCGCTTCCTGCACCGGTTTTTCCAGCCGGAACTCGGCAGTGATCGTGACGCTGCCATCCTGCACTTTAGTGGTGATATGCTTTAGACCTTGCAAGGTGGCGACAGCGTTTTCGATCTTACGCGCCACTTCGCTTTCCAGCTGGGACGGCGAGGCGCCGGGCAATGATGCGGTGACCGTCACAGTAGGCAAATCCAGATCCGGCATATTTTGAACTTTCATCGACTGAAAACTCAACATCCCTCCGAAACTCAACAGCACAAACAACATCAACGCCGGAATGGGGTTGCGGATACACCATGAGGAGACGTTCATGGCTGCACCACCTGCACAGTATCGCCATCGGCCAGGAACGAGGCGCCGCTGGCGACTATCTTATCCCCCGGCTTGAGCCCCGAAAGTATTTCCAGACTGTCACCGATTCTTCGGCCCAGTTGGCTTTTGATCTGGGAGACCTTGACAAGCGAGCCGTTCTGCTCGCCCAGCTTGAAGATATAACTAAAACCTTCCCGCAAAGAGAGCGCAGTCTGAGGAATAGTCAGGCCTGCGTTGACGCCGATCTGGAATTCTCCCTTGGCGAACATTCCTGAGCGCAAGCCGTGCTGGGCGGCTTCGGGTAAATCTACGTAGACCAAACCATTGCGGCTCTTTTCGTCCAACGTCGGCGCCAGTGCGCGAATCTTGCCCTTGATGCTGCCAACATTGGGCACATCGACGCTGACAGGGATGCCGAGTTTGAGCTGCGCCATTTCGGCCGCGGTGACTTCACCCCGCCATTCCAGCCGGTTTTGCCGGATCATCCGAAATAGCTCCTGGCCCTTTGCCGCGACAGCCCCCAATGTGGCGCTACGGGAAGAAATAACCCCGTCATCGCTGGCTAAAACCTTGGTATATTTCAGCCGCAACAATTGCGAATCCAACTGCGCTTTGGCTGATTGAACCTTGGCATTAGCCGTTTTTTCGCCGGTGAGATATTGATTCACTTGTTGGCTGCTCAGGGCTCCGGAAGCAGAGATCTGTTTAGCCCGCTCGGCGTTATCGCGTGCATCGGCCAAGTTAGCCTCGGCTTCGGCCAGCGCTGCCCGGCTTTGGGCGACATCGGCTAAAACGCTCTCGTCGGAAAAAACCGCCAGCACCTGGCCTTTCTTTACTGTTTGTCCCACCTGCACATTCACTTCGACCAAACGCAGGTCGCTTATTTCAGAGCCGATAATGGCCTCCTGCCATGCGGCTATCGAACCGTTGGCAGTCAGTGTCATAGGAATATCGATCATGACGGGCTGCACTACCGTAACGCTGAGCGCAGGCTTAGGCGCCAAAGCCGTATTGGCGGCAGGTTGGTTGCTACGTCCGGCGAAAATGCCTATGCCGACCAATACGATTATGGCTGTCAGGAGGGCAGCTATTTTTCCTTTTGTCATGATTTTCCTTCGTTGAAATCGATTTGATGATTTAACAATTGATTTGGTTTGTCGGGCTTGCTGTTGCCCGGAACAAAAGAGCTTGCAGCATCCACTTTCCGGGTATTTTCAGGTTCATCCCAACTTCCACCGGCTGCACGGTAGAGGGCAATCCAGGCGCTTACCTGTTCCTGCTCCAGTTCTTTAACGGCCATTTCAGCGGACAGAACGTTACGCCGGGCCGTTTCGACGTCGATCAAATTACCTAAGCCGACTTGGTAAAGTTGTTGGACAGCCAGAAAATTTGCCCGATAACCGGTGACAGCCTTGCGACCTTCGGGTAAGCGTTGGCTGGCGCTGTCTAAGCGCACCAAAGCGTCTTCCACTTCTTTGACCGCCGTGCGCACCTTGCTGCGAAACGTGCTTTCGGCGGCCTGATATTGGACTCGCGCCGCTTCCACATCCGCAGCCCGCTTACCGGCATCGAACAGCGGCAAGCTGAGCGTCGGACCGATCGCCCAGGTTTGCGCCAGCAAAAGCGCTGATCCGTTAATGTTTTGCAACGTGGGCGTGATGTTGCCGGACAGGCTTAGCTTCGGAAAGCGCTTGGCCTGCTCGACGCCGATTTTGGCGCTGGCCTCCGCAACATCGCGCTCTGCGGCGGCCACGTCGGGCCGTTGCAGCAACACACGGGCAGGCAGGGAATCGATCCGGAACGCCGACGGGCTGGGCAGCTTTGCCACCCGCTCCGGTGCCTCGGTTAACAATTTACGAACTTCTGTTTCCTGTATGCCGGTGAGTGCGACCAAGCCCTTTATCGAGCGTTCGCATTGCGTTTGTTGCTGTAATAAAGTCCTGTTGCCTTCGGCTGCACTGGCATCGGCGAGGGCGACATCCCCCGGCGCACGGAACCCGGCTTTACCTGCTATTTCCGCAAGCCGCGCCGATTCCCGGCGAGAATCGGTATCGGCCTGCACTATTTGCACTTGAGCCTCACAATAGCGATATGCCAAATAAGCATTGGCGACTTCCACCGCCACCGATACGCGGGCGTCGTGCCAGGATGCGTTTCTCGATTCCAGCTGACTGCGGGCCGCTTGCTCCTGCCGCGCCAAACCGCCGAACAGGTCGATTTCCCAACTCGATTGCAGCCCGGCCGGGAACTGGTTCCACAAGAACGGAGCGCCGCCAAAGGAAGAAGAGGAGCGTTTTGCGCCGATGCTGGAGTCTATAGTCGGCAATAAGGCCGCATCGGCACCGACGAGGTTGGCTCTGGCCTGCTCGATGCGCGCCCGGGCATCGGCTACTGACGCGCTTTCTTGCTGGGCTGATGCCAAAAAGCGATTCAGAACCGGATCTTGAAAACGATCCCACCACCGGCTTAAATCCATCGAGTCGCCTTGGTGTGCAGTAGGTAAGTTATTTCCGGGTGGCTGGGGCGCCTGCCAGTTAGCCTCAGTTGGCAAGGGTGATGTTTGGTAATCGGGCCCCACTGTGGTCAGCAAACCGCTGGAGCCGCACGCTGATAACAGCAACGGCAGAAGATTCCTGCCTAGTATTTGCAGATTTTTATTACTCATGATTGGCTTCTTGTGCGCGGTGCCGGGCCTCGCCTTCGATCATCGAGACGGCGTAACCGGCCAGACGTTCAGCCAAAACATCAATCACTTTTGGCGTGCTCAACAGTTGCGGCGAAATGGCCGCAACAACTTCTTGCCCGACATAAAAATATACGGCCATGCCGACGATGGCAAAAGCCAGCCGATGCACATCCGCATCAATGCGTTGCAGGCCCAAATGTTCTTTAAGCATCGCAACGAGAGCTTCATGTTGCGGTTTGATTTCAGTGTCGATTTCCTGCTGCCAGATTCCGGTCGGTTCGATCATTTCCCGGAAGTGCAGTTTCATCACCAGCCTGACTTCCTCGCCCTTTTTCAGGCATTCAAGAAATTCGGTGAAAAACCTGCCAAGTGCTTCGGCCAGAGGTAGATCTGAGTATGTTGCAATATTGGTGTGGCATTTGGTCTCGCCCATCGGCTCGGTGAACACGACACGATAGAGCCCGGCCTTATCGCCGAAATAGTAGCGGATGGCCGAAATATTTGCCGATGCCGCGTCGCAGATTTCCCTGGTGGTGGCGGCCTCGTAACCTTTTTCGGCAAACAAGCGCAATGCGGCTAAAACCAGCCTGCTGCGTGCATCATGCGTTTCTGTTTCGGTGTTTTCGTTTTTGACCATGCTGCCTCGATAAATTGCTTGCCGTAAAAATAAATCAAACGATTGAATGATATGATTTCAAACAAGCGTTTGATTGTCAATCTTATATTGTTCGCAGTATTTATTAATAGCGATGCTCCTGCAACTGCCCTTGATCTATGGGACTTGGTGGTCCTTTTGATCATTGGTACTTACATCCAATTCACGAACGGAGACTTCTTAGAATGTGGCTATAAATAATTTCCTTGAATTTTTCCAGTTGTAGGGGCGATTTTAATCGCCCTGGGCGAATGAATTCGCCCCTACAGGGCATTCCAAGCCGGAAAGTTATTTCCAACCAAATCCTTATTTGAGGCCTAAAAGGTATGGGCTTAATTGTTACAGATCAAACGGCAGGCGAGCAGTGTGTTGGTAGGCTGCTAAGTTCGGTTTACGCACTAACGCATTTTTAATCCGCCATTCATCCTGCAGTTCAACTTGTACAAGGAAATTGATTTTATTTTGTGCGCTATAGGCAATCGGAATTCCGTCACGGTATAAAATGCGCTGACCCGGCTGGCTTGGTACACGTTGTCCCGGCGTAACCAGGCCGGTTAAATTCAACGGGTCGGCAGCGCTGATGGCGATGAGATCGCCCTGTTTGGATTGTTTGCGGATTTCTCTGAGGGCGCTTACCGCTTCCGGCAACGCATATTGCTCCCCGGCGAAGCCCTGCACGAAGCGGCCGCCGCGCAGCTCGCCCCGCGCCTCCATGCGCCGGAAGACATATAACAATTCTCGCCATGGGGGCAGAATATCTTCCTGGTCCAGCAGCTTACGAAAGATAATGCCGTAACGGCGCAGCAGGACTCGCGCGATGTGTTCGCAGTGTTGATAGCGGTCGGTTTCGACAGGCTGATTCGACCTATTTAACGACCAGCGGCCGGAGGCGGCGAACGGATCGTGATGCGGATATTTTTTGCTGCGGCGTTGCTGGACTTTCTGAGTCGTAATCAGCGTACGCAAACCCTGGAAACTGTCAGCCGTAATCAGTCCCCAGGCGGCCAGCTCCGCCAGCGCTTCTTCCAGTTGCGATTTGAGCAGGCCGGTTTCTGCCAGCAAGTCCTCGAAGAAACTCGCGCCCCATTGCTTCAGCGCATCGTAGACTTTTCGCCCTTTGCCCGACAAATCCAGCGCCTCATTGGCCGGTAGCGGCGCATAGGCGCGCCAGTGAGGAAGATTTGATCGGCTGATAAAGCTGATTGAGGTGGATTTCCCGGCAGGATTTTTACGTTTGTTCAACGCAGTCCCGCTAGGAGCTTGCAAACGCAGCCAGGTGATTTTGCCGGAGCTGCACAATTTATCCAGGTCGGAAGACAAATAAAAACGGATTCTGGCCGGCAGAATATCGGCCTCCCAGCTGACGGCAGGAAGACAGAGGCCTTCCAGCTGCAATAGACGCTGTTGCAAGGCGGCTTCTCCTTCGCCGGGATCGTCCAGGCTGTGCCAGCGGAACAGGAAGCGCATGAAATCCGCCGGCGCAACCGGTTCGATTTCAGTGCGCAATTGTTTGAGCGTATAGCGATGAATACGCGCCAGTAAGCCGCGTTCGCACCATTCGGTCGTAGCGCCCTGAGTAAACTTTCCTTGAATCACGAAGCCTTCCTGTTGCAAAGCGATTAAGGCGCGATCAATCGCGGCGATGTCCAACGTCAGCGGGGCAGCCAGTTGCGCTACGGTGACCGGTCCCAAGCCCTCCAGGCGGCTGCGGATGATTTCCCTGACGGCGCTGTCCGGATCGCTGGCTTCATCAGCGACAACCGCTTCGATGGCAGGATGAATCGGGGCCTTCGGAAACAGCAGTTGGAAAACCTCCAAGCGTTCGGCCGCAATCCACAGGCGCATGTCATTGGTAAGGGTCATGACGGTTGCTCGTTTGCTCTTTTGCAGGCTTTCCATCAGGGCGGGCCAGCCGTGGGCAAGATTGTCATGCAAATCCGAAAGCGGGCCGCGTTCTCCTTCGGCTTCGGTCAGAAATCCCAGCACCACCAGCGAATCGTGAAGTTCATCCGGGGTATGGGCTTCCGGCCAGGCTTCGATGCGCACTCTTTCTATGGCCTCGGGGTTCAGGCGGCCGATGTCGGCAGCGCTTTGCGGGTCCATGAAGCGGCGTTGCTGAACCGCAAGAGTCCTGCGTTCCTCGGCCGGGGCATCGTCCAAAAAGGCATAGGGCCGTGCATTCAGTATTTCCAGGGCCAACGGTGAAGGGCTGGCCAAATCCCTGGCAATGACGGTGATCGTTCCCCGTTCGATGCCGGTTAACAGCCGTTCCAGGCCGTCGATGTCCATCAACTCGTGCAAACAGTCGGATAAGGTTTGGTTGACCAGCGGGTGATCGGGAATCTCCCGGTTTCCGGCGATATTTTCCTGGCAGGCGAGCTGATCAGGAAAGACCAGGGCGATAAGGTCTTCGGCATCGTTGCGTTGAAAATAGGCGGGAACTTTCTTGCCTGCGCGGTTGCGCGGCACGGCCAGCGCGGTATTGGCAACCCAGCGCCAGCGCGACGGAAACATCGGGGCGGCTAATAGCGCCTGAATCAGAATGTCTTTGACCGTAGCCGCTTTGAGGTACTGTGCGGGTTCATCCAGCGGAAAACTGTGGGTTGGACCTAGCGACAGCACAATGGTATCTTCGCCGGCAGCGGCCTGTAGTTCGAAGTTGAAGCGGCGGCAGAAGCGTTTTCGCAATGCCAGGCCCCAGGCCCGGTTAATCCGGGAACCGTAAGCCGAGTGGATGACGAAATGCATATCGCCGGTTTCATCGAAAAAGCGTTCGAACACAATTTTCTGCTGCGTAGGCAAGACCGTCAAAGCCGCCTTGGCCGCGGCCAAATATTGCGCCAGTTGTTCCGCCGCGGCATGGGGAAGCTGCAAGTCCTCTTTGAGATAATGGTAAGCCGCATCTTCGCCCTGTTCGAGCTTGGTATCCACGGCCGCGCGTAAATTCGATACGGCAAGCGACAGTTCATCGCTACGGCCGGGCGCTTCACCCATCCAGAACGGGATATTGGGCGGCTGTCCGTGGGCATCTTCAACATAGACGCGGCCCTGTTCTATCTTGAGCATCCGGTACGAGCTGTTGCCCAGTTGGAATATATCGCCCGGCAGGCTTTCAAACGCGAAGTCTTCATTCAAAGTGCCGACAAAAATACCTTCCGGTTGCAATATCACATCGTAATCGAATTGATCGGGTATCGCGCCGCCGTTAACCAGCGCAGTCAGTCCAGCGCCCTTGCGAGGCCGCAGCATGCCGTGAACGGCATCCCGGTGCAGATAGGCGCCACGCCTACCGCGCCGTGTGTGAAAGCCGTCGCTGAGCATTTTGACGACGTCTATAAACTGCTCGTGCGTCAGCTCCCGGTAAGGCCAGGCAGCGGAAAAAGCCTGATAAAGTTCGTTTTCGTGCCACTCGCGGCAGGCAATCTCGGCGACGATTTGCTGCGCCAGTACGTCCAACGGATGATCGGGAATCGAGATATGGTCCAGTTCATCCCGTTGAATTGCCGCCATCATGGCCGTGCATTCCACCAGATCGTCACGCGACAGCGGAAATAGCCGTCCTTTCGGCGTAGCGCCAAGGCGGTGACCGGAGCGCCCAACCCGTTGCAGAAAGGTTGATATCGCATGCGGCGATGCCAGCTGGCAAACCAGATCCACTTCGCCGATATCGATACCCAGCTCTAATGAAGCCGTCGCCACCAGGGCTTTGAGCGTGCCCTGTTTTAAACGCTGCTCCGCTGCCAGCCGGTGTTCCTTGGCCAGGCTGCCGTGATGGGAAGTGACAAATTCTTCGCCCAAGCGTTCGGCCAACGCCGCAGCCACGCGTTCGGCCAGTCGGCGGGTGTTCACAAAAATCAAGGTCGTGCGGTGTTGCTCGATCAGTTGTTCCAAACGATTGTAGATTTCGCCCCAGACTTCCGCCGCCATGACCGCTTCTAGCGGAGAGCCGGTGACTTCTATCTGCAAATCGCGCTGCCGTTTATGGCCGGTATCGATAATCGTGCACTGCGTTGTCTGGGTTCCGGTCAGAAAATGCGCCATCAATTCGACCGGTTTTTGCGTGGCGGATAAACCGATGCGCACTGGCGGCGTTGCTGTCAGTTGTGTCAGGCGTTCCAGTGAGAGCGAAAGATGCGCGCCACGCTTGTTGCCGGCAAGCGCATGAATCTCATCGACGATGACGCTACGCACCGTGCTCAACATCTCGCGTCCTGAGTTCGAGGTTAGCAATATGTAAAGCGATTCCGGCGTGGTGACCAGGATATGCGGCGGATGACGCTTCATCGCCGCGCGTTCCGCCGTCGAGGTATCGCCGGTGCGGGTTTGCGCGCGGATAGCGACATCGGGCAGACCGTTTTCCAACAACGCAAAGCGAATGCCGTTCAGCGGCAGTTCCAGGTTTTTGTGAATGTCGTTAGACAACGCTTTGAGCGGCGATACATAGAGAATCCGGGTTTCATCCGGTAACGGCGATTCCAGTCCCTGTTGCACCAACTGGTCGATGGCCGCAAGAAATGCGGCCAGGGTTTTACCCGAGCCGGTAGGGGCGGCGATCAGTGTGGATTCGCCCGCACGAATCGCAGGCCAAGCCTGGCGTTGAACGTCCGAGGGGGCGTCGAAATGGGCATTGAACCACTGGGCGACGATAGGATGGAACGATGTTAACGGCATGGCATCGGAAGTCGGCTTGAGAATACGGGGTCCAGTATGAACGGAATCGGATCGTCAATCCAGCCACTACTCGGATTTCTGTCATCCCTGTAAATCAGCATCCATTTATCAGGCAATTAAGATGGCGGTTATTTTAAAAACAATGAGATAGAAAGGAGAGCAGGTAAGTCTTGACGGATAGGAACAGACGCGCAGTCATCGGTTCAACCTTGCTTTTTAGTCAACGGGGACAATGTATCATCCTCAACATTGATTGTGTAGGCGCGGCCAAAACCTGCAACATATTGGCCGCTTTCCGGGCATAAGGCAAATAAGTGAAAATCGGATAACGACCTTAATACACTGACAACTTCGCCGAATTTATCCTGCAACGCCGTTAGCTGTGCCGTGTAAGTTGGCTCATCACGATCCAGCGCTTTGACTGAACAGTTGAATACCGCACGTTCGCGCGCAAAAAGATTGCGGGCCTCGGATTCCGGGCGAATAAACATGACCGAAGCCAGCGGATTATTAAATAAATTGGCAGTATGACAAGCAAGCTCGCTGACAAAGATATAGAAATACCCTGCCTGGTCCCGTACAAACGGAGCATAGCTAAGATCAGGAACACAGCTTGCCGAAGCCGTCGATAGCAATAGTGTTTGCTGTGAGGTAAGCAGTTCCTGAAAATCGATTGTCCTTTCGCTTAGGTTTTCTGTTTCGTTCATCTTATGCATACTATTTGTGTGTTGGGCACATGATCTTAATTGAGATAGGCGATCTTTAACAATCGGTGTGACTCGGGTTATGTATAACTACAAAGCCGCCGAGTGAATGACGGCCATTTTTTTCAATCTGCAAATCTGTGTGTTTACCCATAAGCCGCACCTTTCTGATTTTGTAGGATGTCGGTTTTTAAGGAGAGGGTAGTACTTAACCTTCTCATACGCACGAACTTAGAACCTTCTCGGCCGAAGAGCGCAATAGACCAAGTGAATGCAGCGCAAAACCAATGCGGCATTAAGGACTAATGATGACGCATTACGCTATCAAATTTCTCATTGATATAAATACAGTGACCAGTTTTAAATGTTCAGATTTGATTTGGTAATATTACACAGGTACTGACAGCGAATGGCTTCAATCGGCCAAAACCCGCCACAGAACAATTGTTGAGGAATGACTGAAACCCGGCACATTGCCGCCGATGATTTTGCTTCATAAATCCAGTGGACTTTTCGCGTCCTTGATCGTTCGACTGGGCACGGTATGTGTGTAGATCATTGTAGTTCTCAAATCGCTATGACCCAATAATTCTTGAATGGTGCGAATATCGACGTTGGCTTACAGAAGATGACTGGCAAAGCTGTGGCGAAGCGTATGCGCCGAACGGCTAACATGGCAACCTCCAAAATAGCTATCTGTGCAGTTTGGATGATATACAGAAGGGGAAAATCCTTGCTGATTACAAATTTATTTTGATTATACGGGTTTCATGGTAATCATACGGAAACTATCTAATAACTAGTTGGCGCAATAATCACTCGGAATACAGGAAGAAAAAGGTGAAACAAAAGATAATGACTGAACAAGAAAAACAATGGTTCGATGCGCTGACGCAGGATCGTTCCGATAGCGCCCACATACTGGAGAAGCCGTCCATGCGCGGCGTCCAGCGCAGCGTCGTGGACAAATACTCCGATCAAGCGCACTTCATCTACGAGCTTCTACAAAACGCAGATGATGTCAAGGCGGCAACTTCCACATTCCGCCTTGAAGAAAGCGGACTTTATTTCACGCATAACGGCTCTGTCCGGTTCACCGTTTCCAATCCGCAGAACGAAGAAGTGGATACGAACAACAGCACTCTGGGGCATATCAACGCCATTACTTCCATTGCCAATTCAAACAAGACAGAGGCTTCCATCGGCAAGTTCGGCGTCGGGTTCAAGGCGGTCTTTCAATACACGCAATCACCGCACGTTTACGACCCGGAAATCCGGTTCAAGATCGAACGCTTCATCGTGCCGCACATGCTGGATGCCGACCTTGATTGGCGAAAATGTTCAGAGACGGTGTTCTTCTTTCCGTTTGACCACAAGGAAAAACAGCCCCAAGAGAGCCATGACGAAATTCTTGAGAAACTAAAAGCTCTGGAGTTTCCTGTCCTGTTCCTTTCCAGTCTGAAATCCGTGTCCTTTGAGGCGGAGGAAGTCACTGGCAAATACACCAAGGAAGTCACGCGGAAAATTGAGCAAGGAGACATAACGGTTCAGTGGATCACGCTGGCATTGGTAGTGAATGGCGGAAGAACTACTCAGCGTTTTTTGTTATTCACGCGAAACGGCGGGAGTGGACAACTCTGCTCCATCGGCTATGCCTTGGGAGAGAGCGGAAGACTCATGCCTATTGACCGCCCTGCATTCTGTTTTTTCCCGACCAAGGAAGTAACGAATCTGAACTTCATCCTTCACGCGCCGTTTCTTCTGACAGATAGCCGGGAAGGAATTAAGGCTGGCGAAAAGCACAACCAGGAATTGGTCCAACAGTTGGCGCAGCTAGCCGCCGACAGCCTGTCGATTCTTCGAGATGAAAAACTGATAGATGACAGCCTCCTTGAGATCATTCCCTACGACCAATCGAGATTCAGCAGCTTGGATGACAGAACCAAGATTTCGTTCAAGCCTTTCTTTGACGACATCAAGCACAAACTCCAGACCGATACCCTATTGCCAGCGGCAAAGGGGGGGTGTTCATCCAAAAGCCGTTCATACTGGGCATCCGACACCGAACTGGTCGAGTTGTTCTCTGACAAACAATTGGCACAACTGACCGGCATGGAAAAAGCGAAGTGGGTTTTTCCGAGTCGGGGTAAGAAGGAAGTCCTTAACGCCAAAAGAGCACTGGCAGAATACATTGACGGAGGCGATGCCCGCAGTCGTAAAGACCCGAATCTGATTGTTTCGAGCCTCGATCCCGAAGCTGTTCTCAAAAAAATCACCTCTAACTTCATCGCCGCACAGTCACAGCTATGGCTACACAAACTTTATGCCTACCTTTCCGAGCGTGTTTCCTACCAGAAGTTCGTTAAGGACAAGCCTATCTTTCTTGACCAGGATGGCAATGCTGCCCCGGCCTTTGACGGCAAGGATCAGCTCGTCCTCTTCCTGCCAGACGACGACATTGAAGGCTACACAACCGTCAAAAAGGAACTATTGTCAAAAAAGGCCACTCGTGAGTTCATCGAGAAGTTCGGCGTCAAGAAGCCAAGTCTCCGCGACGAGATTTACAACAAGATACTTCCGGCATACAAAACCAATGAAGCGATTGGCACATCTCCTCATTTCAACAAGTTTTTCCGCTATTTCAAGGAATGCAGGAACGAGGAAGTCGGGGAATTTATTGGGCTGATAAAGGATAAGGAGTTTCTTCGATACAACGCCGCCGAGGACGATAAGATTTTTCGCGGGAGGGCGAAGGACATTTATCTCCCTACTCCAGATTTGAAGGCGTGGTTTGAAACCAAGCCGGACACCAAGTTTCTGCTATTGGACGAATACCGCGAGATGGTTGGCGAGAACGACTTTAGGCGGCTGGATGAGTTTCTTCGACAACTGGGAATTTCAAGTGCGCCAAGGGTCGTGGATGCCACCAACGACAAGAAGATTGATGGGCTGGATGAGCTGTTATCAAAGATCGAGAGCGAGTATTCTGAAGTTCTTTGGAAGGTGCTCAGCGAATCGTGGAGCCGATATGTAGACTCAATGAGGGTTTTGAAGCAACATTACGGGCCGAGAGGAGGCTACAAGGGCAGTTCTTGGTGCGACTCCAGCGCGAGCCGGAATCTGCGCACGAAGTCTTGGATTCTTAACAATTCGGGCGTCTTGTGTTCAGTCGAAGGAGTAACGATCCAAACGCTTTCCGAAAAATACGATAAGACCAGCGCAGCGGCAGAGTCTCTCATCAAATTCTTGGGCATTCGCGACGAAGCGCTGGATACCGCGCATCTGAGTGAGGAAGAGGCGCACCTTATCCGCCTTGGTAAACGCTTTGAAGGCGTTTCAGATGACGAATGGGAGGAGTTCCAGCAGTTCTGTCGTAGAAAGCAAGGCGGCATAAGTAACCCAGAAAATGACGGAACCAACAACGAACAAGCCGTGGCTGACTCGCAGCTCATTCGTGACATTCTAAATCGCCGCCCATCCGTCAAGAACGCCAACTCGTCGGGTCATCGGGAAAATGATCCCACACCACCCGCCCAGCCAAGTGATGCTAACGAAGACACGGACGACTACACCCCGAAAACGGTGGACTACGGCAAAAAACTGGATCGCGCCAAAGACCGTTACGCCAGCGAGATTGAGCGCTTTGAACGCGAACAAGCGTTGTTGAACAAGGCCAATTCACTCCCGAAATACAGCTACGGCTGGTTTCTCGCATTGCTGGAACTGGAGTGCAGAGCAAGCAGCGAAAAGAACGCGGATGGCAAGACTATTTCCATTAGTTTCGGCAAGGTGGAGCAGGATAGTCAATCGTCCAGAACCATCGTCCTGAAAGAGCCGAACCGTTTCATCCCACAATCCATCGAAGAGTTTTCGCGCGTGCGTGTGGATCTCGATTTTGGCAATGGCCGCACAGGGAAGCTGCATGTCGAATCGTTTTCTGCCAGAGAGTTCTCATTGCTCGGCAAACTGGCGTCTGCGGGTGAGTTGAGCGGAATTGACTTGGGTGAGGTATTAGAGGCGCGTATCGAAGTCCAGAACCCGTCCTTTCTGTTGCAAGAGTTGCTGGAGCGATTCCGTGAGTTGAGGCTTGACGAAAAATTCGACATGAAGGCGAGCCTGACGCCCGACATCGAGTTCGTATTCGGCCCGCCGGGAACAGGCAAGACCACTCATCTTGCAGAGAAGATACTGATACCTATGGTGCAGGGAACGGAACCGACAAGAGTGCTTGTTCTTACGCCGACCAACAAGGCAGCGGATGTACTGACGACCCGCATCATGGAGAAGATGGGCGCGGATAATTCATATCTGAACTGGCTGGTTCGCTTCGGAACCTCAGTTGACGAGCGCATCGAGAAAGCAGGCGTGTGGCGGGAACGCTCCTTTGACATCGGCGCGTTAAGCCATTCCGTGACAGTCACGACCATTGCCCGCTTCGCCTACGATGGGTTTGCGGTCGAATATGGCAGCAAGAAGCTGCATGAAATGGAGTGGGATGCCATTGTCATTGATGAGGCTTCGATGATTTCGCTTTCCAACATCATCTATCCGCTATATCGCCAGAAGCCCCGGAAGTTCATCGTTGCCGGAGACCCTTTCCAGATTGAACCGATTGTCGCAGTCGAGCAATGGAAGGACGAAAACATCTACACGCTGGTCGGCCTCAATAAAGCAGGAGCTTTTGCAAAGCCTGTTACGGAGCCACACGACTACTTGGTGACGAATCTGGATACGCAATACCGAAGTATCCCAGCCATCGGCGAGGTTTTCAGCCGTTTCACCTATGACGGCATCTTGAAGCACAACCGCGCGCTAGGAACGCAACGCCCGTTGAAGCTCAACGGCCTTGATGTCCAACCGCTCAACCTCATCAAGTTTCCTGTTAGCAAATACGAAAGCATCTACCGGGCGAAGCGGTTGGAGAGCGGAACGCCCTATCAGACCTATTCGGCGCTGTTCACTTTCGAGTTTGTCCGGTGGCTTGCAGGGCAAATACAGATCGGCCATGCAGACACGATCCGCATCGGGGTCATCGCCCCTTATCGCGCCCAAGCGAACATGTTGAGTAGGCTGATCGACTCATGGACACCCAAACCTAATGCCGTAGAAATTCAGGTTGGCACGATTCACGGCTTCCAAGGTGATGAGTGCGACATCATCATTGCGGTTCTCAATCCACCGCCGACAATCTCTTCAAGCCCGCAGATGTTTCTCAACAAGCAAAACATCCTCAATGTTGCCATCAGCCGTGCACGAGACTATCTCTTTATCATCATGCCGGATGCAGAAACAGAAGGCATCCAAAATCTGCGCAAGGTCGCTCAGGTTGAAAAACTTGTGAAGTCAGGCGGTGCGTTCGGCGAATATGCGTCCCGTACTATTGAGGAAATGATCTGGGGCAATGCAAATTACCTTGAGGAAAACACCTTCTCAACTGGCCATCAGATGGTGAATGTTTATCGCAATCCGGAGCGTTACTACGAAGTCCGTAGCGACGATTCGGCAATTGATGTTCAGATTCACGGGAAACAATGAAGGAATCCTCAAACTCGTGTGCTTCGTGATCGACTTCGCACCCAAAAAAGGAAAAGAGGACGCTACCCTTTTCGAAGCACATCGCCTTTTTGCTTGTGGCTGCGCGGTTTTGGATGTACTTTCTGGCCTAAAAAAACGGTCAAAGGGACGCGCCGTCCGTTGGCGGTTTTTTTATCAGGGTTCGGCGGCTTCGCTCTGCTTCCGCTAGCAGCACGTCACTTACTGTAGCGTTGAATGGCCGCTCACAGAATCCCTGCCGACATTGAACGACGAACAGCACAGTTAGGCTAAGACCCGCCATTAAAAATTGATGATTAAGTATGATCTGACGTAATCCGGAAAATTGTTTTTACGTACATCGGCATATTATCCAGCATAGATAAACTACACCTTAAAAATCAGGTTAAAATAGGCGCTGTTGAATAAATCAGTTTTTCAGCATTCAAGTAAATGCCCGATTTGGTTGAATCGTTAAAAATTTCGCCAATTTTCTGATGATAATGATTTTGCCATTCGGGGACTGGAATATTAAAAGCCGTTTATTGTTTTTTATTGATGCACCTGTAAGTTGGAGTTTTAAATGATTGAGTTGAAAAAGAGTAAGAGTTTTGCGGGGCCGGAAGGTCCGGTGGTGTTGGTGATTATGGATGGGGTCGGAATTGGTAAAAATCCAGAAAGCGATTTTGTGAAACAGGCAAATACTCCGAATCTGACTTGGTTGCATGAGAATGCCTTGTATACGGAGTTGCGGGCGCATGGCGTTGCAGTGGGGCTGCCGGACGACGGAGACATGGGTAATTCGGAAGTGGGCCATAATGCCATCGGCTGTGGCCGTGTTTTTGAACAGGGCGCGGCTTTGGTTGGCAAGGCGATTGCCTCGGGTGCGATGTATGCTGACGGTTCGGTTTGGCAGGAGCTCGTTTCCAATGTCAATGACAGATCGTCGACGCTGCACTTTATCGGCCTGTTTTCGGATGGCAATGTACACTCCAACCTGAATCATTTGGAATCGATGTTACGGAAGGCGAAAGAGCAGGGCGTAAAGAAGGCTAGGATTCATGCGTTGATTGATGGACGCGATGTGCCGCCGACATCGGCATTGGACTATGTTGAGCGTTTCGATGCCTTCTTGAAAGAAATCAATGCGGATGGCACGGTCGATTATTGCGTGGCATCGGGCGGCGGGCGCATGAATATTACGATGGATCGTTATGACGCCAATTGGGATATGGTGAAGCGCGGCTGGGCAACGCATGTGAAAGCGGAGGGCCGGACGTTTGCTTCTATGAAAGAAGCGGTGGAAACTTTCCGTGTTGAAAATCCGGGTATTTTAGACCAGGATTTACCCGCGTTTGTCATTGAACGCGACGGTGTGCCTGTGGGCCCGATTGTGGATGGCGACAGCGTGATCTTCTTTAACTTCCGCGGTGATCGGTCGCTGGAAATTACCAAAGCATTTGAAGCGGATGAATTGAAGGAATTCGATCGTGGCCCGAAACCGGACGTGCTGTATGCGGGCATGATGCAATATGACGGCGACCTTGGGGTGCCGGCGCGGTATCTGGTGACGCCTCCTGCGATTGATCGCACGATGAGCGAGTATCTCTCGAATGCGGGGGTCAAACAGTTGGCTATTTCGGAAACGCAGAAATACGGCCACATGACCTATTTTTTCAACGGCAATAATTCGGGTAAGTTCCCGACCGAGACCTGGAAAGAGATTCTGTCCGATGTATGCCCGTTCGAGGATGCGCCGCGGATGAAAGCGGATGAAATTACCGATGTGGTGGTGCAGGCGATTGAGAGCGGGGAATTTAAGTTCATCCGCCTGAATTTTCCGAATGGCGACATGGTGGGGCATACGGGCGTGGTCAGCGCAGTAAAATTGGCCGTCGAAGCCGTGGATGAAAATGTCGGCAGGATTATGGACGCACTGAAGAAGGCCAATGGCATTATGGTTTGCACGGCCGATCACGGCAATGCGGACGACATGTGCGAACTGGATAAAAAGACCGGTGCGCTGGTGTTGGATGAGCAGGGGCGGTGTAAACCGAAGACGGCTCATTCGTTGAATCCGGTGCCTGGGATTGTGTACGATCCGTCGGGGGCGGCCAACGCTCGTTTGGCTGATGTGCCGAAGGCCGGCATTGCAAATCTGGCGGCGACCTGTATCACGCTGTTGGGCTTTGAGCCGCCGGAAGATTATGCCGCGAGCATAGTGGAAGTCGGCTAAGCTTTAGCATATTCAGCGCAAGTCTGGCAAAGACATGTTCGACTTGCCTCGGGTTTTGGCGATACGAGTATTGTGACACTTTTGGCAGCCTTGCGCTGGATATGCCCCGCCAACCTTCAGCGTTAAGCTGCGCTTCGTGGTTGCCATCCCCATAGCCCTTGTCGCCATAGAGGTCGCGGCTGGTATTACCGATATCCAGCACGTTTTTCAATTACCAGTGGCCCGTATAAATAATCATAAATGGCGTAAAGCATTACAACGCGCCGGTATCGTTGATTTTTATGGGCACGGTTTGCGACATACTTGGGCATCATGACACATTCAAAACGATACTCCGGTGCATGTTCTGAAAGAGCTGAGAGGTTGGGCTGATTTGTCGATGGTATTATTACGCATCCATTTGTCGAGTGAGCATCTTCAAGGATATGCGGGATATGCAAAAAGCCGTGACAAATTTACTACAGGCAATAAAAAAGGCCTTAGATTTGCATTTAAGGCCTTGATATTCTTGGAGCTGGCGATGGGAATCGAACCCGCGACCGGCTGATTACAAATTAGCCTACCTGTACTTTTACCCACTCTTACTGACTTTTAATAAGCACTATTAAGCCTTGCTGTATCAAGGTTTGTTGTTATAATAAATCAGACGGTCTTTGAAAGACTTTTAAATAATCTGCTTATTATATGCTTATTAATTTCGGACTGGGTGGACAGGATGAAGCTAACAAAATCTGTTGTTGATAAATTGGGATTTGTGGAAAAAGGACAGGTTTTTTATTGGGATGATGAGCTTCCCGGTTTTGGCATGTACGTTGGCACAACATCAAAAACATGGTGTGTTCAGCAGCGTATCGGCAACAAGACAAAACGTGTCGTTTTAGGTAAGTACCCCACCATGACAGCAGAGCAGGCAAGGATTGCGGCTAAGAAAGGAATAGGCGCACTTGCGGCGGGTATTGATCCAGTAAAGGAAAAGCGCGAGAAGAATATCAAGGCGGTCACTTTGGGCGAAGTATTCACGGCATTTCTGGATGCTCGACCGCTCAAGCCCAAGACGATAAGGGATTATACCGGCGTGATGAACAACATTTACCCCGACTGGCAAAAGCTGCCTATTACCGACATTACCCGCGATGCAGTGGAGCGCCGCCATAAAAAGATAGGCGAGGAACGCGGCGAAGCTTACGCTAATCTGGGAGCGCGTACCTTACGTAGCGTCTTGAATTATGCTGGCGCTAAATACGAGACCGGCAAAGGCTTATCGGTACTGCCCGAGAATCCCGTTAAGCGGATCAGCCAGACTCGAAGCTGGTTTAAGGTGGAACGCCGTACCGGCCACCTTAAGCCCCACCAATTGGCGGCGTGGTTCGATGCCGTGTTAAGCATCGATAACGACACCATCAGGGATTATTTGGTTTTCGTATTGCTGACCGGATGCCGAAAAGATGAATCGGCAAAACTGCAATGGACTGATATTGACTTGACCGATGCCAGCTATATTTTGCGAGACCCCAAAAACCATAGGCCGATACAGTTACCGTTATCCGATTATCTGGCGGATATGCTGACAACACGCAAGGCGAACAGCGCCAGCGCTTTTGTATTCCCTGGTGATGGCGCGCGGGGTTATCTGGTCGAACCTAAGCGGCAGTTAGCCAAAATCATTGAAAAAACAGAATTGCCGTTCGGTATGCACGACTTGCGCCGGACTTTTGTCACCATAGCTGAATCGCTGGATATTTCATCCTTTGCGGTCAAGGCCTTGGTGAATCACAAACAAGGCGATGATGTGACCAGCGGCTATATTCAAATGAACGTGGAGCGGTTGCGGCAACCGATGCAAACCATTACCGATTTTATGTTGAAGTCGGCAGGGCTAAGGCAATCCGCCGATATTGTGCCACTCAAACAAAACAGAGGTTAATGCAATGACTATCGACTATCACGAAATTATTACCATAGAGCCGGGCAAGCGTAGCGGTAAGCCCTGTATTAGAGGGCTTAGGATAACCGTTGACGACGTTCTTGACTGCTTTGCGGCGGGTATGACCGAACAAGAGGTATTGGACGATTATGATTACCTAACCCAAGACGACATCAGGGCTTGTTTTGCCTATGCCGCCGACAGGGAACGCCATAGCCGTGTTATTGCCGGATGAAGCTATTATTTGATGAAAACCTATCGCCGAAAATGGTGGCGGCACTCGCCGACATTTTCCCTGATTCAGCACATGTTGACCGGATTGGTTTAGGCGGTGGATCGGATGACGAGGTTTGGCGTTATGCCAAAGACAACGGCTTTATGATTGTCAGCAAGGATTCCGACTTTTACGAAAAAAGCATTTTGTACGGACATCCGCCCAAGGTCATCTGGGTAAAGCGCGGAAACTCTACCAATCGACAGATTCAATTGTTATTGAGAAATAAAGCGGCTGTTATCGCTGAATTTCATCAAAACGATGAAGTTTCATTTATCCGTATTACTTGAAACCATACCCGTTTATCTGAACCTATCCCGACGGGGAGAAAAGGCAGTTCCTTTGCTGCACTGGTTCAGATTCTTTTACAAAGGCTTACACCTAAAGGGGGGTTGTCTTGATCGAACGCGACTACTATCGACTTGAACAAGTGGCAAAAATCCTAAATTGCTCTGAAGATGACCTTATCTATCTGGGCGCTAAAGGTGAGTTGACGATTTATATACTAACTGGGAGTTTCACTGTAGCGCTTACCTGGGTTGATTACTACACGAGGGCACGAGGATATTAACATGACAACGGATAAAAACACTGTTGACGCCCAGCTTTTAGCGATTGAAGTGATGAAAGCCGAGTTTCTGCGGTTTTTTAATGGTTCGGTGGCTCAATCTCCAGATGAGTTAAAAGCGAGACACGAGCGGATTAATACTGCCTTGGCTGATTGTGGTGGCCTTGATGGTTATTGGGTAAGTTGGTTATTTAATGAGCTTGAACAACGAGCTCTTGAGGAATTAAGAAAACTGGTATTACTTGCACAAACGACCGATCCAGATTTGTTAAAAGATAAGTACTTTAATGACTTGCCGGCACCGCTTGTCAGTAATATAAAAGCGCTTCACGCGCATCTTAAAGGCAAAGGGGCGTCAATTTTAGGGAATAACGCAAAGAGCACAAAAAAGACAGCGTTGGAAAATGAAATTGAATATAGAGCCAACTTTTTTTGAAGAACCCTGAGCCGGATTACAAAGGAAAGGTTGAGAAATATAGGTCATCAACCCTTGCTGAATGCATAAAAAAACATTGGGCAAACAGCCGCGAAATACCCTGGGAAAATAATGTTTTTCCTAAGCCGCCCTCGCTTGGGCAAATTAGAAATGCTATTAAGTCGGCAGTGAAGAAAGAGGAATTGCCGGCATTTTTATTAGCTGGAAAGCCGAAAAACTAAAAATACCCACCAAAACCGGGGATTGCATACCTTTTCCCCGGAAGCCAATCTTTTATAATATATTCAAATACTTAAAATCTCATTCAACCAATTTCTTACAAAAAAGGAAAACTTGAATGAGCAAAGTTAACACAATCTCCAGGATTGATTTGTTAAATCAGTTCAATGCTGCGCCAGACGACGCATTATTTGATCAAAAGACAATTGCAGCCGTTAGAGACTGCTCACTGGCAACAATGGAGCGGGACCGTTGGGCAGGTACCGGGATCCCGTTTATTAAGCTTGGCCGTTCTGTTAAATACCGCAAGGCTGACGTTTTGCTTTGGCTTGATAAACACCATCCTCAGCAATCTACCTCCTCGGCGGCCTAACTATGACCGCCCAAAAATTTCCTTCGGTCAAATCCCTGGAGGGCGCAGCTTTAGCAATGATTTTGTCTGGCTTAAAAGTTAGCCACCTGGATTTTCAAAGTGACAGCAGAAGTTATTGTTTGCGTCACCCAATTTATAAACTAAGAGAGGCCGGTTGGCCGATTGTGGATGAAACCAGACCCGGCGGAATAGCGAGATACAGCGGCCGGAGAACTCACTACAAGGTTTACTTTATTGAACCAATGAAACTAATCGCTTTAAAAAAAGAATTAGGAAATAGGTTAGATAAATTTATTGCCGCAATTGATGAGTTGGAAAGAAGAATTGTCAATGAGCATTGATGCCACGCGGTGGGCCTGGGGCATCAGTATAAAGCCGACCTGTAAATTGATCTTACTGTCATTAGCAGACCGCGCCGGAGAAAACCATCAATGCTGGCCGTCTCTGGCTCGATTGAATAAAGACACTGGTCTGGATAGAAAGACGGTAATGAAGGTTATTTGCGAGCTGGAAAGCGCTGGTATTTTGAGTGTTAAAAGAGATGTGGGTAAGGGTAATTATTACCAGCTGATAGGTGTAGGGGGAGAGAAGCTAACACAGACAGCGACACCAGTCCCAAAAACGGCACACAGAACCTATCAATAGAACCATCAATAATCTACCAGTTATAAATACAAAGAAAACCGTCAAAAAATCGGTTAAGAAAAAAGCAACTCTTCCCGAAGATTTCGCGGTATCGGTCGGGGTTCTAAATTGGTACCAGGAGAAGGGTTACAGCGAAGACATATTCAAGCACCTGGAAAACTTCAAAGACCAGTGCCAAGCAAAAGGATACGAATACATCAACTTCGACGCAGCGTTTAAAACGGCAATTCGTAAAGACTGGGCGTCATTAAGAAAAACACAAGGTAATTAATCAAAGGTAAACCCCCAGCTCTGCTGGGGGACTCACAAAGTTTGACAATTCCGGGAATCATCGAGAGTCTCCCTATCTGTGAACCGCCTAAAGTTCTAAAGATAAGGAAACAAACGATGAAT
>Ga0208400_10005_pt1 | contig 153201 bp, 115 predicted proteins | sample LakWasM110_LOW13_2_FD_183926 | JGI IMG/M metagenome (GOLD analysis project Ga0208400, IMG submission 183926) | Freshwater sediment methanotrophic microbial communities from Lake Washington under simulated oxygen tension - Sediment Metagenome... | ecosystem: Environmental > Aquatic > Freshwater >... | reverse complement strand
TCTTGAAGTCGATCAGCATCAGGTGGGTAAGCGCAATACCCAAAAGATTGAACGCAAAAATTTGAATTTCAGAACCTGGATTAAGCGGCTCACACGAAAAACAATCTGTTTCTCAAAGTTGGAAACAATGCATGATACGGTCATCGGATTACTGATTAACAAGGTCGAATTCGGCTTGGATATTCATGCCTAATTACAGATTTAATCCACTACCCAGATTCCGAAGGCCTGATCGAAACTGCGCAGAAGTAGAAACAATGCGATCTTTTACAAACCGACTCGATCTATACTTCGAAATAAGCCCCCTAAATTTATTTTTTAGATCAAGAAACTCTGGAGTAACAATTAAGCTCCTTTTCAATTTTTCTTCCATTTTTATGATCTTATAAGATGGTTAACATGCAGGTTACTGGTACTTGAGTTGAAAAATGCTAGCATTTCTAACAACGAATATTAAATTAATGTTATTTGTGTCGTAGAAGCAAACGAAAAAACTTGTACGCCAGAGCGCAATATGCCGGGAATGTGTCAATCAGAGTAAAATATTCTAAGCTAAACAGCAACTACAACAGGTAATACTTCGCTCGATTTTTCATTACTTGATATTCTAACGATATAAAAATTATTTAAACTATTTGACATAACATCCGTTATGAGAAGTTTTCTCTTAGGGGCAAGATGGTTGCCAATCATTGACTGTCTTTGTATGGCTGCTTTTTCAAGGTTAACCAGTCGGTCACTGGAAATTAGCGTCCGTGTCTTTTGCTGGTGAACCTTGTCGTTCTGAATTTGGCCTGATTTGTATTGGACTTACTGAGCCACTGAACTAATCCGAGTGATTTGTGAGTGCGAATTTTTTTATATCAATTACCAAATCAAATCATCAGGAACCTGGTACGCCGCATAAGGATCGTCCGCCACATCGGCAGTTTTATTGGACTCATTAAAGACAATTACGCTGGTGGCATCGCGCTGCTGTATTTTTCTTGCCGCCTCGGCGCCGACTACTTCATAGTCTGTCCCCAGCTTTACAATGGCCAGCCGTCCTTCGGCAATCTGATCGCGCATCACCTCCGAAACATATAATCGCTTGACCTTGTTATTATCGGTAAAGTTGTAGGCTAGTCCCTCGGCATCCCTGGGTAAGCGGTTTAACTCAATAATCTGTTTGACTTGAGCGGCCAGCTGTTTTTGCTCTTCCTGCTGTTGGCGTAATTGGTTCAGCTGCCTGTCCCGTTCTATTTTTTCAGCCTGTGCTTTTTGAGCCAACTCTTTAGCTTCATCCACCACTTCAACCCCATTTTTCCGCTGCTGCTGGGCTTGTTTGCGCTTATCGGATTTGACGCTTTTAGCCTGGGCTGAGCTGACTAAACCGGATTTTAGTAATTGTTCTTGTAATGATAGTTTCATTTTAGAATCTCCTCAGCCCCGCATTCCATCGTTAAATTAAAACATAACTTTTTTATTAAACTTTCACTCTAGCGTTTTCTACCCACTTTTTCAACTTCAAAACATGAGCATCAACTATTACGCGTGAGGAAGTCTTGAGCTTTGTGTAAACGGATTTTATTGATTAAGGATATTGATTTATTATATATAACTTTATTTTATTGTAAAAATTACATATACTTACAGAAATTGATTATATTTTTACTAGGTATATATAAAGTACTCTCCTACAACAAGAACAGTTACTAAAATCCGGTTTAGTCAGTGCCGCTCAAGCCAAAAGCGTTAAATCCGATAAGCGTAAACAGGCCCAGCAGCAGCGTAAAAATGGAATTGATGTGGTTGATGAGGCTAAAGAGCTGGCTCAAAAAGCACAGGCTGAAAAGATCGAAAGGGACAGAGAGCTGAATCAATTGCGTCAACAGCAGGAAGAGCAAAAACAGTTGGCCGCCCAAGTCAAACAGATTATTGAGTTAAACCGGCTGCCCAGAGATCCTGAAGGACTGGCTTATAATTTTACCGACGATAATAAGGTTAAACGATTGTATGTCTCTGAGACGATGCGCGATCAGATTGCCGAAGGACGTCTGGCTATTGTAAAACTTGGGCAACAATATGAAGTGGTGTCGGCCGAGGCGGCAAGAAAAATACAATCGCGTGATACAGCTGGTGTGATTGTTTTTAATGAGCAAAATAAGATTGTAGATGCGGTAGATGATGCTTATGCGCAGTACCAGGTTCCTGATGACTTGATTTGGTAGAGGGCGCGAATTTATTTGTGCCTGCCGGTAATAGCACGCCTACAACTTGAGTCTTTTACAGTACACAGCACTGGTTGCGGCCCTGCTGTTTAGCCTGATAAAGCGCCTGATCTGCGCGTTCAAATGCTATTTCATCAGTGTCATTCAAAGTAAATTCAGTAATGCCGCAGGAAATTGTAATAGCAACGGATGCGCCGCTGGCATTAAAGCCGGTTTTTTCGATAGTTTTACGCAGTTGGTTAGCCAGTATTAAAGCCGATTGACCGTTAGTGTTGGGTAGTAGCATAGTAAATTCTTCACCGCCAAAGCGGGAAATAAAATCAGTTTCGCGGGAATGATCGGATAATTGTTTGGCGATTAACAACAGTACTTTATCACCGGCTTTATGGCCATAACTATCATTGATATTTTTGAAATGATCAATGTCCCAGATGATAAGGCTTAATGGCGTATGGTAACGTTTCCAGCGGGCCAGTTCGGTTTCCAGGCGCTCATTATAGGCGTTGCGATTTGGCAGTCCTGTTAACGTGTCCCGTAATGCCTGGTTATTGGCAATTTTAAGCTTTGATTTAAGCTCGGAGGATTCAGACTCCATGCTTTTTATTTTATCGACCAAATCATCCAGTTGTTGTTGTGTCTTTTGACGTTGAATTGCTTCTTTTTGGCTATGCTCCTGAATTTCTTTGGCAATGCTTGCTAATCGACTGTTAATAATTCCTTTTAAAGGTTCCAGTGTCGTGGCATTGGTCGAGCTTAATTTCAATTCTTCCATTTGCTCGGAAACGGATTGATCAAGTCTGTTTCTGTTTTCGGCCGATTTTTGTGCAGCCGTACTGGCGCCCATTATGCTGACGTCGAGTGCTGCTAATTGTTCGGTAATGTGGGACAGAAAATTATCAATGTCTTTTTGTTCTGATTGACTGTGCTGCTTGATTTTAAGCAGCAGCTTAAAGGATTTGTCCAGAATAGGTTCAAAAGCCGTTGCAGTTTGATTAGGCGTGGCAAGCAATTGTTTTGCAATTTGCGCTTGTTGGTCAAAAATACTGGGAATTTCAATGCCTTCCAGTAAAATCAGTAACTGTTTGCTGACAATCCCTATATCAATATGGTTAGCGACAATATTATCTGACGCGGATGTGTCGGTATCAGACTCGATAGCCTCAAGTATGGCGATAAATAATTGATTCGGGGTCTCAAACTTTACAGTTTCAGCTTTATTCTTCAGCAGCTTGAGTACGTTTTGTTGTGTTTCAGTCGTATATTGCTGGAGCAAAAAATCAAATAGTAACCCGATTTCCTCTGACCGGTTTTGAGGCGGTGTGTGTTTGATTTGAGCTACCGAATTGGTAAATCTTTCGAGCTCATCTTTAAGTGCAGGGCTATTTATGCCGCTTTTTAGCTGGTCGCGGATATTTTGCAAGTGTGGATCGAGAAGCGGGTCCAGTCCTGTGGTTGCTATGGTCAAGCGTACTATGGTTTTACAAAGCAGGTCTTCTTTTTCCTTGTAAGATTCCGTTGACTGTTCCTGTTCATCAAGCAGATTTAAATATTTTTCTTTCCATGTATCCGGATCAGCTGCCTTATTAAAAAAACTCATGATAGACCTTGTCAATGATTAATGAGAAAGCTGAATAACTTAAGCGTCAAACTATAAAATATTTATTAAGTTGACGGTAATCTGCTGATGAACGGTACGATTATTTTGCAGCGCTTTCCTGTTGGATCAGCTTATTGATAACTTCTATCATTTTTTCTTGAGAACCGGCCAAAGGGCCATTGGTTTTATATTTGCCGTTAACAATAATTGCAGGAACGCCGGTTACGCCGTAACGGCTCGCTGTAGCTGTTGCCTGACGCATTTTCGAGTCGACCAAAAAGGAATTATAGGCGTTGTGAAATTCGGTTTCGTTAACACCGTGCGCGACAAAGAATTTAGCCAGTTGATCTTCGGTCTCAAGATTCTGTTTTTTGTTTTGTATTGCATCGAAAAAGTCGGCATGAACTTTGTCGACTAAGCCCAGAGCTTCGGCAGTAAAATAAGCTTTGGCATGTTTGCCCCAAAGGTCGCTGAATACAGCGGGTTGACGGATAAATTCAACGTTTTTAGGCAGGCTTTTCACCCATTGTTCCAGTAATGGTTCAAAGCTGTAACAATGTGGGCAGCCGTACCAAAAAAACTCAATGACTTCAACTTTGTCCGGGTTATGAGTGGGTTGCGCCGGCGATAGGGTTTCATAACCAACGGATTCGGCTTTTAACAAGGCTGAGCAGGAAAATAAGAAGATTAATAAGCTGGTTTGAGCGATTTTTTTAAGCATAGCTAAAGTTCTCTATAGGTTTGGTAGGGCGGTTTTGCTTTAGCAAACCGCCAAACTTTATGTGAATAAACAGATGGCTTGAAACGACTACTGCATAAATGGAAATGCTGGCTTTGCTTAGAGCAAAGTCAGCCATACTATTGTAATGCGAGCTCACCCTACACTTTATTTCATCATTGATATGCGGTATGAGACGGCTTTTATTTCTGCATCCGTCATTTTCTTTGCAATCATATGCATTATGTTTTCCGGGTTATTGCTACGTGAACCGGATTTAAAGTCAGTGAGTGCTTTTATTAAATAGTCGGCATGTTGCGATTTTAATGCGGGGAATGAAGCCGGTTTATTGCCTTCGCCAAAAGGACCATGGCAGGCGATGCAGGCAGAAACTTCACTTTTTAGGTCGCCATTGCGGTAAAGGTCGCTACCTTGAGCAATGATGGCCTGGATGGTATCTTTTTTGTCGGTTGGTTTATCGGCTGCCGGTTTTTCATCTTCATCGGCAGACTCCAGGACGGGCAAAGTGTTTTCTGAAATTTTTTGTGTCGCGTAGTAAGCGGAAACGTCAGTCATATCTTCATCAGACAATGTCATCGCTATAGCCGACATCATCGGATTGTTGCGGGTACCGTCTTTAAATGCCTGCAACTGCTTTACCAAATATGAAGAATGTTGCTGTGCAAGCTTGGGGAATGTTGCTACCATGCTGTTACCGTCGTCTCCGTGACAACCGGTGCAGGACGCTGATTTTTGTTTTCCTGCGTTAATATTGCCTTCTGCATGTAAAATACTAGTAGCACTGGCCAGCGCCAGAGAAATTGAAAGTACCTGCAATTTTTTCTTCATCAAATTCCCCTTCGGAATGGTTAATCATTTATGCCAGTCTTTTTAGTTATTCAGGCTGCTGTGCATGACCAAATTTTACTCTAAATAGTAACTCTAAGCGAGACAACGATGAATCCAGTTTATCATCAAGCAAAATTTATTAACAGTTCGCCCCATCTCAAGGATACGCCACCGGATCAGGGCCTGGAAGTGGCGTTTGCGGGACGTTCGAATGCCGGTAAATCGAGCGCGATTAATACTTTAACCAGGCAAAATGCATTGGCCCGGATCAGTAAAACACCGGGCAGAACCCAGATGCTCAATTTTTTTGAAATTAACGAGCAGCAACGGTTTGTCGATTTACCGGGTTACGGCTATGCCAAAGTACCTTTAGCAGTGAAGAAAAAATGGCATGAGTTGATGGAAACTTATTTAACCAGCCGTAAATCATTATGCGCGATTATTCTGGTGATGGATGTGCGCCATCCGTTAACCGAGTTTGACTGGCAAATGGTTGAATGGTGCGAGCATACCGGGCTGCCGCTACATGTGTTGTTAACCAAGGCCGATAAATTGAATTACGGCGCGGCTAAAAATATTTTGTTGCAGGTCCAAAAGGAGTTGAAGGATGCGAATTTTCCTTTGACGATTCAGCTATTTTCGTCGTTGAAAAAAACCGGTATTGATGAGGTGCATTCTGCGCTTGACCGGTTATTTAATCTTGTTGATCAGGATCAAAGCGAAATATCAACGCCTTCCTGAGCAAGCAACAATTCGCAGTCGGTTTCCGGATTGTTTTGTAATAAGTTTTGGTAAATGGCATCAAGACTTGCATCGCTGCGGGTGGGTTCATGGTGGGTGAAAAATAGTTTTTTTGCCTTTGCGGCAATAGCCAGTTTTATTCCCGAATCGTAAGTGCCGTGCCCCCAACCCTGTTTGGAGGCATATTCCTCGTTGGTGTAGGATGAGTCGACAATCAATGCATCGACATCTTTCATGGCCAAGACGACTTCTTTCCATTTTGCATCAACAAAAGACTGGAATTCAGCATATTCATCATCTTGCGGATCATAGATGTTCAGTTGCGGCTCGTAATCGCCGGTAAAAAAAACCGATTGTCCATCGCAATCGATTCGATAGCCGAAATTTAATACCGGATGACTGAGCACAATAGGGGTGATTGTGGCGCTGCCTACCTTGACCGGTACCCCCGGTTTGACTGTGGCGTATTCAATCCGCGCATTCAGCTGCGCTTCCCGTATCGGAAAGAAACTGTATTGCAACTGTACGGAAAGCGCCCGGTTGATGGTTTCATTGGTTACCGGATCAATTCCGCCGTAAATTTTAATGTGGTTGTTAGGAATGAAGATGGGAATAAAGAAAGGCAGGCCCTGAATATGATCCCAATGGGTGTGGGTAATGAAGATATGCGCCTGGATCGGCATTTCTTTGAGCAGGTTTTGTGCAAGCGCGTGAATGCCGGTACCGGCGTCGAGGATGATCAAATCATTGTCATCGGTTCTGATTTCTATGCAGGTGGTATTGCCGCCGTATTTAACGGTATTGGGTCCCGGTGTGGCTATGGATCCTCTAACGCCCCAGAATTTAATTTTCATTGTTATCCTTCGACTGCATGGATGTAGGAGGTTGGGCGATGCAGGAGCACAAACCGAGCACTACAAGTTAATAAAAGATTGAGCTTCTGTTTTGATGGATTGCAAATCCCCCAAAGCGTCGCACATGGCAGGAAGGGTCGAGCCAAAGCGGGCGACAATGGATTCGGGGAAGTCTTCTATCATAGGATTGCCGCCATTGCCGAATTGCATGTGTTTGCTGATTTGATTAGCGGCAAAAACGCAGTCTCGTAAGACATTTTCGCTAGGGGCAAGATTATGATGATGAGCGATGGCATCAATTAACGGACCTGACAGCTCCCATTTTTCAGCCAGCATTTTGCCGGCCTGGGAATGATTAAGACCGATAAATTCAAGCTCGGTTTGATGCAAGGGTAGCTGTTGTTCCCGGCTCTTTTCTAACGCGAGTTTAAATTCATCAGGCATAAATTCGGCGAATACCGCTTTCCCAAAGTCATGAAGTAATCCGGCAACAAAACAATCGCCGCATTCTGTTGAAGGTAGACCTATCCGTTCAGCAAGCATTTTGCTGATTGCGGCAGTGGTCAAAGAATGCAGCAGGAAATTGGAGGTATTGAAGTTGGCCTTATTGTCAGCATTCAACATGCCCATGGCCGCAACGCCCAAGGCTATATTTTTTATGGTATTAAGGCCAATATGCACGACCGCTCGCTGCACCGAAGTGATTTTTTGAGGCAGGCCGTAAAAAGATGAATTAATAGCCTTAAGGATTTTAACGGTCATGACCGGGTCGCATTCAATAACGCGGATAATATCTTTTGCCGAAGCGTTGATGTCTGATGTTAATTGCATGACCTGTTGGACGCTTTTAGGGAAAGCGGGCATTTTTTCAACGAGGACGATGAGTTGTTCGTTTTTTGAGTTTGGCATTGTGTATCGTTAAGCAATAATCAACAAGGAGAGCATAGTTGAGAAAAATATTTGTCAGTTATCAGTTGCATAAGACCAAGGGCTGTTGCCACTATAATACAATACCGTCGTAATGCCGAAAATAAAAACTAGCCGTTAGTGAGCTTCGTCCCAATTATTACCTATGCCTATATCGACAACCAGCGGCACATCGAGATCGACGGCTGCACACATGATCGACCTGATTTTCCTCGCGCAGTCATCTACCTGATCTTGGGCAATTTCAAACACCAGCTCGTCATGTACCTGCATAATCATTTTGGCATCCGGCTTTTCTTTATATAACCACTGGTCGGTGGCAATCATTGAGCGTTTAATAATGTCAGCCGCAGTTCCCTGCATCGGCGCGTTAATAGCGGTACGTTCGGCATACTGGCGTCGCGCCGCGTTGCGTGAGTTTATTTCCGGTAAATATAACCGCCTGCCGAATAATGTTTCAACGTAGCCTTGTTCGCGGGCTTGCGCCCTGATGCTGTCCATATAGTTAAGGACGCCCGGATAACGGGCAAAATATAAATCGATATACGATTGCGCCTGATTGCGCGACAAGCCCAGCTGCTGTGCCAAGCCAAAGGCCGACATGCCGTAAATCAAGCCAAAATTAATGGCTTTGGCGGAACGGCGCAAATCGGTGGTGACTTGTTCGGGAGCCACGCCAAATACTTCAGCCGCTGTGGCCCGGTGCACATCTTCTCCATCGCTAAAGGCTTTTAGCAAACCTTCATCAGCCGATAAATGCGCCATGATGCGCAGTTCAATTTGAGAGTAATCGGCCGCGACTATTTTTCTGCCTTCCGGGGCGATAAAGGCCTGGCGGATTTTTCGGCCTTCTTCACTGCGTATCGGAATATTTTGCAAATTGGGATCGGAAGAAGACAAGCGGCCTGTTGCGGCTATCGCCTGATGGTAAGAGGTATGAATCCGACCCGTTTGTCCGTCAACCTGCTGCGGCAGTTTGTCGATATAGGTTGATTTAAGCTTGCTTAAACTGCGGTGCTCCAGGATCACCTTAGGCAGCGGGTACTTGAGGGCTAATTCCTGTAGCACCGATTCTTCAGTCGATGGCTGGCCTTTGGGTGTTTTCTTTAATACCGGCAGTTTTTGCCTATCGTACAGGATATCCTGAATCTGTTTTGGCGAACCCAGATTAAATGTCTGTCCGGCCAGATCGTGGGCATGCTGTTCAAGGGAGATAATCTTGCTGGAAAGTTCGAGACTTTGCTGCGCAAGCATCGCAGTGTCGATCAATACGCCATTGTTTTCAATCCGGGCCAGCACGCTAATCAGCGGGACTTCCATCTGTGTATACAACTCAAGCAATTTCGGCTGCAGTGCCAGTTTTGCATTCAGCACCTGATGCAGTTGCAAGGTAATGTCGGCATCTTCCGCTGCATAAGGCGCGGCTTGTTCTATCGGCACTTTCTGAAAGCCTATGTGTTTTGCGCCTTTTCCGGCGACATCTTCATAATGGATGGTTGTAACGTCCAGGTACTCCTTGGCCAGATCGTCCATATTATGTTTGGTCGCGGTGCTGTTTAATACATAAGACTCAAGCATCGTGTCGTGCGCAATGCCGTCTAATGCAATGCCGTGATTAGCCAGCACGTGCATATCGTATTTCAGATTCTGCCCGAGCTTGGGCTTGTGCGGATCTTCCAGCAGAGGCCGCAGTTTTTCCAGTATTTCGGATCGATCCAGCTGATCCGGTGCGCCGGTATAGTCATGGGCTAAAGGCACGTAGGCCGCAACCCCCGGGGTAACCGCAAAGGACACGCCGACTATCCGGGCTTTACTGTAATCCAGGCTGGTGGTTTCGGTATCGAAGGCAAACAATTCGGCTTTGTTCAATTGCTCAAGCCAGTCATTAAAGTGCTGCTCGGTCAGTATGGTTTCATACGATTGCGTGGTTGTCCCCGGCAGATTGACGGCATTTCCTTCATCCATGGCAATCAGGTCAGGATACGGCACAGCTTGTGCCGGTTCCGCTTTAACCGGAACTGTCCTCAGCGTAGACGAAGGTGTATCCAGCATTTTTAACCAGGACGAAAAGCCCAGTTCGGTCAATAGATATTTCAGCTCGACCTTGTCCATAGGCTGCTGTTTCAAGTCCTCCATACAGTATGGCAAATCAAGGTCGCACTTAATGGTGGTGAGTTGTTTGGATAAAGGCAGATAGTCCAAGCTGGCGCGCAGGTTTTCGCCGATTTTGCCGGTGATGTCATTGGCGTGAGCCATCAGGTTTTCCAAGGTCTGATAGTGCTCCAGCCATTTTGCCGCGGTTTTGGGGCCCACTTTGGGGACGCCGGGAATATTGTCGACGGTGTCGCCTATCAAGGCCAGATAATCGACAATCTGTTCCGGCTTGACGCCGAATTTGTCAATCACGCCCTGAATATCCATGCGGGTATTGGACATGGTATTTTCCAGGATAATATGCTCGGTGACCAGTTGCGCCATATCCTTGTCGCCGGTGGAAATAATAACGTCATAGCCTTGTTGTTCGGCATGTTGGGCCAGCACCCCCAGTACATCGTCGGCCTCTACGCCGGATTCGATAATTAACGGCAAACCCATCGCCCGAATCAGGTTGTGCAATGGGGCAATCTGTACCCGCAAATCATCAGGCATAGCAGGGCGATGGGCTTTGTACTGATCATAAAGCTCATTGCGAAACGTTTTACCCGGTGCATCGAAGATCACGGTGATGTAGTCGCTGTGATAGTCTGCAATCAGTTTGCGCAACATACTGCTTACGCCGTAAATTGCATTGGTGGGTTCGCCGTTGGCGTTGGTCAGCGGCGGAATGGCATGGTAAGCGCGAAACAGAAAAGATGAGCCGTCAACCAGGATCAGGCGTTCCCTTCGGCCAAGCTCAGGACAGATTTGTGTTTGTTGGGACATAGGATTCTAGGGGCAGGGTTAAAGGTGTAGGCATCAGGTTTTACGCTTAACATCCACGATATTGGGTAATTGACTTATTTTATTAAGCACTTGGCTTAACTGATCGGTGTTTTCAATTTGAATGGTCAAATTCAGTAGCGCTGACAAATCGGGATGCGTCTTCAGCGCCGCATTGGAAATATGGATTTTAGTCTGGGACAAAATCTGGGTAACGTCATTGAGCAAATTCTGGGAGTTAAATGCATGGATAACAATAGGCACAGCATAGCTGGCTTTTTTGGCGCCCCAGCTGACCGAGATAAGCTGGGCCTGCTTTTCGGGGCCGAGGTGCAAGATATTTTCGCAGTCTTTACGGTGGATGGTAATGCCTTTTTTGTGAGAAATATAGCCGATAATGTCATTGCCTTGAACAGGGGAGCAACAGTGAGCAAAAGAAGTTAGAACGTTATCGATGCCTTCTACAGAAATGACCGATTTAATCTCGGGTTCGGGTTTTTTACGCTGAGCAGATGCTGACGGAGCCTCCAATTCAGGTATCTTGAAAAATGCCGCAAGTTGACGGCTATTAATATCGCTACGGCCGATGGCTTCAAGCAATTTATCGGTATCCGGCTGATTAAAATGCTTAGCCAGTTCCGTTAAATTTAGCGTTTTTAACCCCAGCCGCTGGCTTTCTTTGTCGAGAATAGCCTTGCCTGTAGCCATATTCTGCGCTTGTTGCTGATTTTTAAACCAGCTTTTAACTTTGCTGATCGCAGCCGATGTCTTTAAATAGCCCAGATTGAGATCAATCCAGTTATGATTGGGCCCGCCGTCTTTTGCCGTTAAAATTTTTACCTGCTCTCCGGATTTTAAGGCATAGGTTAGCGGCACAATGCGGCCGTTGACTTTTGCTCCACGGCAACGATGTCCTATTTCGGTATGGATAGCGTAGGCGAAATCCAGCGGGGTAGAGCCTTTAACCAGATCGATTATTTTACCGGCCGGGGTTAAAACATAGACCCGGTCATTGAACAATTCACTACGAAAACTTTCGGACAGGACTTCGTCGCTGCCTTCCTTTCGACTGCGTTCGGAAGAGGTTTCTTCCAGTAACTTGCGTAAAGACGCAATGTTTTTTTCTATGGCCGTGTCATGCTTACCGCCTTCTTTATAGGACCAGTGAGCAGCAACCCCGAGTTCGGCAAAGTCGTGCATTTGCTGGGTGCGGATTTGCACTTCGATGCGATTGCCTTCAGAGTCGATAATGACGGTATGTAAGGACTGGTAGCCGTTCTCTTTGGGATTGGCGATGTAGTCGTCAAACTCTTTGGGAATGGTCTGCCAAAGGCTATGCACCATCCCTAAAGTGGCGTAACAGGAGGTCAGGTTGTCGACAATAACGCGTACGGCTAACAGGTCGTACAGTTCGTCTATGTCCAGTTGCTTGCGCTGCATCTTTTTCCAGATGCTGTAGATATGCTTGGGGCGGCCGTAAATCTCGGCGGAAATTCCTTCTTCGGCGAGTTTGCTCTGTAGCAGGGCAATAAACTTGTTAATGCAGTTTTCCCGCTGCACACGGTTATCGGTTAGCGACTTGGCAATGCGGCGATAGGATTGGGGCTTTAAATAGCGAAAAGCCATGTCCTCCAGTTCCCATTTCAACTGATGAATGCCCATGCGGTTGGCAATCGGCGCATAAATGTCCAGCGTCTCCTGGGCAATAAAGCGCCTGAGTTCGTAAGAGTCTTTAGGTAAAACTTTAAGTCGTTGAATTCGGTAAGCCAGCTTTATTAATACGGCGCGGACATCCTGTGTCATGGATAGCAACATTCGACGCAAGGTTTCCGTTTGGCTCGGTTGATCCGTCATTTCCAGCGAATAAACGGATAACTTATTCAACCAGTTAACGTCCTTAACCAGCGTTGCGACCGTTTTGCCGAATTGTTCTTTAATATCAGGTTTGGGATTTAAATGAGCTAAGCGCGGATCGCTCAATATCGCTGCGAGGATGGTTTTTAGATCGACATTAAAGTCCATCAAAATTGCCGCCACTTCAACGCCTTTGGGCCGAAAATAATGAGGGTCTTCAGGAATTTGCGCGACAATCGCCAGCGCCCGGTTTATTTGCTCGGCGTCGGGGGCAGAAAATCCGTTAAAAAGGTGTTTATTCGGTTCGGTGTTTTTTTGCATTGATGGTCAATAATTCGAAAACTCGGTTGTTATAATAGGTCAATGGCGGCAAATGTAACAAGCACTCATTATCGGAAAATTAATCCGCTAAATAAGCCTGTTATATCGTCAAAATGTAATCAAACGAATTTATGATGCCTAGGGGGCACGGCTATAGCGTCATATTTTTAACAAATAATTAAACTTGAAAAAATGAAAATTACAATATTCGGAAGCGGTTATGTAGGTTTGGTGACAGGTGCCTGTCTTGCGGAAGTCGGTAACGATGTATTCTGTGTCGATATTGATGAGGCTAAAATTGCTAAGCTGCAACAAGGCATCATTCCGATATTTGAGCCGGGACTCGAAGCAATGGTCAAAGAAAACCAAGCGGCTGGACGGTTGAGATTTACTACTGATATTAAGGTGGCTGTAGATCATGGCGTGTTTCAATTTATAGCTGTCGGTACGCCGCCCGATGACGATGGCTCGGCAGATTTGCAATATGTATTGGCGGTTGCGAAGAGTATTGCCGAGAATATGGAGGAGTATCGGGTTGTTGTGGATAAATCAACCGTCCCGGTGGGCACCGCAGATAAAGTTAAAGCCCTCATGCAGCAGATATTGACCCGTCGCGGCAAAGACCTGGAGTTTGATGTGGTTTCAAATCCCGAGTTTTTGAAAGAAGGTGCGGCACTGGATGATTTTATGAAGCCGGATCGGATCATTATCGGTACCGATAACCCCAGAACGGCGGAATTGCTGAAAGCGCTTTATGCGCCGTTTAACCGCAGTGTTGAGCGGGTCATCACGATGGACATACGTTCAGCTGAATTAACCAAATATGCCGCGAATGCGATGCTGGCAACTAAAATCAGCTTTATGAACGAACTGGCAAACCTGGCCGAGCATTTGGGCGCGGATATTGAACAGGTAAGACACGGTATAGGTTCCGATAGCCGTATCGGCTACAGCTTTATTTATCCCGGCTGCGGTTATGGCGGTTCCTGTTTTCCCAAAGATGTAAAAGCGCTGGAAAGAACGGCGCAGGAGCAGGGTTATCATGCGGAGTTACTTAATGCGGTGGAAAATGTCAATAACCGGCAAAAACATCGCCTGTTTGAAAAAATTAATAACTATTATCAAGGTAATTTAACCGGCAAAGTATTCGCCCTGTGGGGATTGGCGTTTAAGCCCAATACCGATGATATGCGCGATGCGCCAAGCCGGGCTGTTCTGGAGACCTTGATCGAAGCAGGCGCAACGGTTCAGGCCTTTGATCCTGAGGCACTGGAAGAAGCGAGGCGGCTTTATGGCGCCAAGCCGGGGTTGAGTTATTGCGGTTCGCCTAAAGACGCTCTAAAACAAGCCGATGCTTTGGTGATTGTTACGGAATGGAAGCAATTTCGCAGTCCTGATTTTGATATGCTGAGTCAACAGCTTAAGGATAAAGTGATTTTTGATGGCCGTAATATGCATGAGCCGGAAATGGTTAAGCGTAGCGGATTGGCCTATTACGCGATAGGAAAGTAAAAAAGTTGTATTTATAAGGCAAGCATCTAAACTAAGTGGCGAATGGTTAATAATAATTTTGGCTGGCATCTATAAGACTATTCACAAATCACAAATCATATAAATTTTTATAATAGGAAAATAAAGATGAAAAGATTATTAGTCGTGTTATTTGTCGCCGCTTGTTCATTTAATGTTATTGCCGCACCTGTAAACATCAATACCGCTGACGCAAAAACCATAGGGGAAGCTTTGTCGGGCATAGGTTTGAAAAAAGCCGAAGCCATTGTTAAGTACAGGGAGACAAAAGGTGAATTTAAAACTGTGGAAGATTTGGTTAACGTTGATGGAATCGGTCCGAAAACCGTCGAAAAAATCAAAAATGATATTTTGTTAAGCGATGCGGTAGCCGGTGATCAAAAGACTGATAAAAAAATAGATGAAAAAGCTGATAAAAAGATAGAAGAAAAAAACAAGTAGATTATTGGTAGTTATTGCAAGTGACCGGCAGTTTCTTATTAGGGGGCTGCCGGTTTTTTGTTGTTTGGCGTTTATTTTAATCTGCACTTAGCGCCGGGCAAAAAACAGGCCGGCTAAAAATACTGTAAAATGACCGAACAGGCCTGACTCAATCATATTCATCTATATTGTCGACTGGACGATATTTTTTTTGGATGTAGTTTGGGTTTCGATGAAGCTCAGTAGAATAGCCAAGTTGGATTGAGTAAAGTGCCGGTGTTATTTGTTGTTTTTAACTGCAATGGTTTGATATGAAATGAATGAAGAATACGAATACGATGATGAAGAGATTGAATATTACGCAATCCGGCCTAATAAAACACAAATAAAGAAAGATATGGCGGCTCTTTTTGCTTTAAGCGAAGAAATGTCAGAGCTACCGGCAGGGCAATTAAAAATTCTTGAACTTCCTGAGATTATCAATAAAGCCGTTGTAGAAGTATCCGGAATGCCGCATAAAGGCGCGAGAAAACGGTTGCTGAAATTTATTGCCGGTCAACTCAACAAGATGGATATAGAGCCTATTTTAGAGAAACTGTCGCGTATCAAAAATAAAAGCGCCCACGCTGTCAGGGAGCATCATATTGTTGAGCGTTGGCGTGATCGGCTGATTAGCGAGGGTAATGATGCGTTGACGGCATTGCTTGACGAGCAACCGCATGCGGATAGGCAATTATTAAGGCAATTATTACGCAATGCTCAAAAAGAAGCAGAAGCCGGTAAACCGCCTAAATCCTCCCGCCTGTTATATCGCCAACTGAAAGAATTATTTAAGGTTGAAGGCGAGCCGGATGATGACACAGAGTTCGAGGATGAGCAGGAGGATGATTAATCGTCCTTCACTCCGGCATCTTAACAATCGTTAAACAGATCCATTTGCCGGAAATGAGTCCGGCCGGACCTGTTTTCCAGCGATGACAGCGTAACGCCTAACAAGCGGACGTTGCGTCTGCCGATGTCGGTGTCATTCAATAAGTCTTCAAGTATAACGCCCATAGCCAAATCCGCTGTAATGCGGTGCGGCAATGTCCGGCTGCGGGTGATTTGCACAAAATCGTGATATTTGATTTTGACGGTTAGGGTATGGGCGATCAATTGCTTTTCGGTGACTTTGCCTTGCGCTTTTTTCAATAGGCTGTGCAACTGCCCGATGACATCTTGTTTAAGTTTAATATCGTGTTGAAACGTAACTTCCACACCCACGGATTTTCTGATGCGGTAGTTATTGACGGGGCGATTATCTATGCCTCTCGAAATACTGTAGTAATGCAGGCCGGCTTTACCAAAATAGTGTTGCAACATTTCCAGAGACAGCTCCTTCAAGTCTTTACCCGTCTTGATGCCCAGCGAGTGCATTTTTGCTGAAGTGGCTTTGCCTATGCCATGAAATTTTTCGACCGGAAGCCGTTCGGCAAAGTCTGCGCCCTGTTCCGGGGTGATTAAATAAAGCCCGTCCGGTTTGTTGATGTCGGAAGCGATTTTAGCGAGGAATTTGTTATATGAAACACCGGCCGAAGCAATCAGCTGGGTTTCTTGTTTAATTGCCGCTTTGATGGCTTTGGCGATTAATGTGGCAGAGCCTTGAAGCAAACTGACATGGCTAACATCCAGATAGGCTTCGTCCAGGGAAAGGGGCTCAAAAAGGTCGGTATAGTCGGCAAATATTTTTCGAATGGCCGTTGACGCTTCTTGATAGGCATCGAAGCGGGGCTTTACAAAAATAGCCTGCGGGCATAAGCGGTAAGCGTGAGATGAAGGCATTGCGGAATGAATGCCGTATTTTCTGGCTTCATAGCTACAGGTTGCGACAACGCCGCGAGAGTCGGGAGCCCCGCCGACGATCAGAGGTTTGTTGCGGTATTGTGGAAAATCGCGTTGCTCTACGGCCGCAAAAAATGCATCCATATCAATATGAATGATTTTGCGGGTAGAGCTCATTTGCGATTGCACGGATGCAGGAGTTAGAACAACGCATGGGGCAGTTGTCGAGAGCAATGCAGGAGCAATTGCCGAGTGTTATTTTTCGGAGTTTCTCGTTTCCGGCAGATTCAGATCTGCCGTCATATTCCAGTCGGAGAAAGGAAAAGGCAGGGTCTCGGTATTGAAAGTCAGGAACAGCAATATATGGTAGGTATAAATGGAAAGGCTGCGTCCGAAATTAAGAATGTTGATGTTGGCTTTGCCGGTTAACAGCGTTGACGCCACCTGCAAGATAATAACGGCCCAAAGCAGCATTCTGACCAGTCCGCCGATAGCCGCAAAAATAAGCATAAAGAAAATTCTTTTCCAGGTGCTGATTTGCGTCAGGTTGTAGTTGATTTGTTCATCCATTGTATTAACCTCGGTTCATAATGTCGCGTAAATCAAGAGCCGCCGCATTCGCGCGAGCTATATAATTTGCCATCGACAGGGAGTAGTTGGCGAACAGGCCGTAGCCGCTACCATTTAAAATCATCGGACTTAAAATGGGGGTCAGCGCGTTTTCCAGCGCCTTAATCATGATATCAACGGTACGCATGGCTCGTTTATCCAGCAAAATATCCTCAAAGTCATGTTTGATGGCCCTGAGTATATGCAGTAACGCCCAGCTTGCCCCACGCGCTTCGTAGAAAACGTCGTCAATCTCCAGCCAGGTGACTTTGGCAACCGTGGTGCCTTTTTCATCAGCCGCTTCCCGTTCAAGTTCGGTTAATCCGGGGCCATAGTTGCCGCTGGCGCTGTTTGCGGTCAAGCGGGTGGAAAGTCCGCCCAGACGTTTGATCACAACTTCGGTGTATTGCCACAGATTGTCGGCACGGGAATAAAATTGCGCTTGTTTTATTGGGCCGCCGTATTTTTGTAGGCGCTCCATATACTTATGCAACGCCTCAATGCCTTTTGAATATTCGGCTTCTGTTGACGGTAGAGCCCATGAGTCGTTTTCATAATAGAAATAAGGTTCGGCAATCGCCAAATCAGGATCTTCAGCCGATTGGGATTGATCCCGGGCAAAGTGGTTTCTTAATGCCGATGTGGCGTCACGCAGCATAACCAGTGCGCCGTATTCCCAGTTGGAAATGTTGTCCAGGAAAACGCCGGGAGGTGCGACATCGTTAGTAATATAACCGCCGCTTTTATGCAATAGAGTCTCGGCAATATGAGCCAAGGTGTTGGTATAGACATAGCCGACCGGCATGTTTTCAGTGGAATGGGTTTCTTCGGCGCGTTTTACGGCTTCGTCCTGAACATTAAACTGCCCCGGCTCACTGCCCCACCAGGCGCCGAGAAAGACCAGGATAATCAGCACAATGAGGGTAAAAACGCTAAAGCCCCAGAGTATTCCTTTAGATTTTATATCGTTCAGTGTATCGTTTGCCGCCATTTTTGAAATCCCGTAAAGAGGTTTTTCGTAGGACCAAAACATTTCATCCTACTGCTTTTTTATATAAAAATTGGCTACATGGTAGCAGGTTTTTTTGTTATTTGCTTATGGAGCAAGCTGTTATAACGGTTTTTTTTTGGCTCTTGGATGCGCTTTGTCATAGATTTCAGCCAGATGCTGAAAGTCCAAATGGGTGTATATCTGGGTCGTGCTGATATTGCTGTGTCCGAGCAGTTCCTGAACGGCCCTTAAGTCCTGACTGGACTCCAGCAAATGGCTGGCAAAGGAGTGTCTTAGCATGTGCGGATGGATATGTTCGGCAATGCCTTTTTTTATGCACCACTGTTTTAGCCTTAATTCAATGTTACGTTGACCGAGCCGGGTGCCGCGCATTGAAACGAATAATGCAGGCTCAAGCGCAGGGATTTTTACGGCTCGCTGCTGTAACCAGTTTTCAATAGCGGCAACGGCTTTGCCGCCTACCGGCAATACTCTCGATTTGCCGCCTTTACCTATGCGGACAACCAGCGAGCTGTCCGGCAAGTCCAGATCTGTTAAATCGAGCGCCGAAAGCTCGCTTAGCCGCAGGCCGGACGAATAGAATAATTCGAACATGGCCAGGTCGCGTATTTCAAGTAATGAACTTGCCCCGGCTTCGAGCAAGCCGGTTAGTTGATCGACATCCAGTGTTTTAGGCAGCCTCCTGGCTTGTTTGGGGGCGTGGATATGCTGGGCCGGATTGAGGCTGACCTGGCCTGTTTTTAACAGGTAGTTATAAAAACTGCGAATCGCGGATAACTCGCGTTGCAGGCTTTTGCTACTTAAGTTTTTTCGATGCCGACCCGCTATATGCGAGCGAATATCCGTATGCTTCAGGTCGGCCCAGTGGTTTATGGCTTTGTCTGTGCAATAGCGGCACAAATGCTTAATATCCCTCTGATAACTTTTTACGGTGTGTTCCGAGGCGCGAACTTCAATGGTGAGCTGCTTTAAAAAATCAGCCAATACAAGCTCGGCATCAGGATGCATGTTATTAACGCTGTTGCAATAATGTGATCAGCCGGGTACCGATGATTTCGCTCATTTGGTTTAAAAACAAGTTGCCCATGCTGTAATGGAACCGGCCTTCTTCCCGGCTGCCGATGGCTAAAATGCCTTCCAGTTCGGTAAAGGCCAGCGGGATAATGGCGCAGGATTTTACTTCAAATGCCAATTCGCCGAATAATACTCTTGCCTGGGCTATAGTCGGGCGGCCGCATTTGGGCTGGTTGCCGGCCAGTTCAACAGCAAACGGCTCCAGGTCTTTGCTGTCGGGTTCAATAAAAAGATTGGTAAGAGCGGTGTCAGGATTGTGCTTGATGATGCGTACCGCAACAAAATCGATCAAAAAATACTCCGACAGCACGACATCAAGGTTGGCAACTGCTTCTTCCAACGTTGTGGAATCCAGCAGGGCCAGAGTCAATTTATGCATACGGTTCAGGGAGGTATCGTTATCCCGGGCTATTTCTATCAACGCAGTGAGCTGGTTTTCCATGTCATGATGCCTGCTTCTGAACAGTTCCAGCTGTTTTGAGATTAGGGAAACCGCATTGCCGGTGGGATGAGGGATGCTCATGTGTTCCAGCAGATTCAAGTGCTCATGGAAGAACTCGGGATGTTTTCTCAGGTAGTCCTCAACCTGGGTTGAAGTGAGTTCAGCGAGTTGTTCGTTCATAGTGTTATTTGTCCTTCAAAAACAGAAATGGCAGGTCCCGTCATTAAAACCGGTTCGCCACGGCCAAGCCAGTTGATGGTTAGCGTTCCGCCGGGCAGGTCGACACTGACCGTATGGTCCAGCAGATTGTGTTCAATGCCGATGACCACCGCGGCACAAGCGCCGCTGCCGCAAGCCAGGGTTTCAGCCGCGCCGCGTTCAAACACGCGCAGCTTGATGTGTTGACGGTCTACTACCTGCATAAAGCCGACATTAACCCGTTCCGGGAAAAAAGCATGGCTTTCCAACGCGGCTCCCAATTCAGCGACTGGCGCGGTTTTAACATCCGTAACTTGAATGACAGCGTGTGGATTGCCCATCGAAACAGCGCCAAAAGCTTTTTCGGTATCGTTAACCTGCACGGTGTAAAACCGGGATTCTTCTTCCGCCAGCAGAGGTATTTCAGCGGGTGCGTGCATTGGAACACCCATATTGACGGTGATCAGGTTGTCGGCATCAAAACGCAGCAGCAATTGGCCTGAATTGGTGTCGACGCGGATTTCATTCTTGTCCGACAGTTTTTTATCGCGTACAAAACGGGCAAAGCAGCGTGCGCCATTGCCGCATTGAGCGACTTCTCCGCCGTCTGCGTTAAAAATACGGTATTTGAAATCGGCATTGGCGTTTACCGCTTTTTCGACCAGTAGCAATTGATCAAAGCCTATGCCAAAGTGCCGGTCAGACAGCTGCCGGATTTGCTCGGGCGTTAAAGCTATCTGCTGATTGATGGCGTCAATGACTACAAAATCATTACCGAGGCCGTGCATTTTAGTGAAGTTGATCATTTAGATGGTGTTTTCGTGGTGGATGTTTATAAAATTTCACGGCAACAGATGTTCGCCCGCCCAAAGCTGCGCAATCGTTTCTCTTTCCCTGATCAAGTGCAGGCTGCTTCCATCAACCATCAGCTCAGGCAGGCGCGGCCTGGAATTATAGTTTGAGCTCATGCTAAAGCCATAGGCCCCGGACGAGCGTATCGCCAACAAATCGCCCTGGGCAATTTTAAGGAGGCGGTCTTTACCCAGAAAATCACCGGTTTCACAGACTGGTCCGACTATATCCCAATTGATTTCCGCCGCGTCACTTTGCAGGTTTACCGGAATAATGTTCTGCCAGGCACTATATAAAGAAGGGCGCACCAGATCATTCATGGCCGCATCGACGATAGCAAAATTTTTATTGGCTGTCGGCTTAAGATATTCAACCTGAGTCACCAGAATACCGGAATTGCCGACGATAGCGCGGCCCGGTTCCAGCAAAATTTCAAAATCGGTTCTGCTAAGCCGTTCCAAAACCGCCTGTATATATTCAGCTGGTTCAGGCGGCTGTTCATCTTTATAACAAATACCGAGGCCGCCGCCCAGATCCAGGTGATGCAGTTTAATCCCTTCGGCTTCAAGCGTTGCAACCAGATCGAGAATCTTATCCAGCGCGTCCAGAAAAGGCCGGGTTTCAGTTAGTTGCGAGCCGATATGGCAATCTATGCCGATCACGTCGATGTTGGGCATGGCTGCTGCACGGCGATATTCAATCAAAGCCTGCTGAATGTCGATGCCGAATTTATTTTCCTTTAAACCGGTGGAAATATAAGGATGGGTTTTGGCATCGACATCAGGGTTTACCCGGAAAGATACCGGCGCGATAACGCCCAACTGTCCGGCCAGCCGGTTAATCCGGTCCAGTTCGCCGCTGACCTCAATATTAAAACAGCGTATGCCGATTTTTAATGCCGCGAGGATTTCATCTTCACGTTTGCCGACACCGGAAAACACGATTTTTTCAGGATCGCCGCCCGCGGTGATAACCCGTTCCAGTTCACCCAGAGAAACAATATCGAAACCTGAGCCTAAACGGGCCAGCAGGTTGAGCAGCGCAATATTGGAATTAGCCTTTACCGCATAACAGATTAAATGCGCCTGCTCGCCGAAGGCTTGGTCGAAAGCTTTCCAGTGCCGCTCCAGCGTGGCTCTTGAATAGATATAGCAAGGGCTGCCGTATTTGTAGACGATGTCCTGGACAGCAATATCTTCAGCAAAAAGCTCGCCGTCTCGGTAATTGAAATAATCCATTGTTATTTATTCTTTTCGGATTTTGGTTCTGGTTTAGGGGCGGGTTCCGGTTCGACATGAATCGGCGCTGCTTGTCCCGGCAAATAAAGCGGGCCGGGTTGTCCGCAGCCTGCTAAATCGGTGATTAACAGCAATAGCAGCAATAACTTAAAAGGTTTCATCGAAATCATTGTTGGTAAGCGTCAGGGCTCATGGCAAGAATGGCCAATATAATAAGCTGAATTCCAAGAAAAGGCATTAGAAATGCTGGATAGTCGCAATTGCATTGCCCTCTCAAGCTGCAGAATAGTTTAAATGAGATTGAGTTAGGTCAGCGGGCGTATGGAATTGGGTGCTATAACTCAATTTAACGTACAAGTCGGCGTAAAAGCATACAAGCTTGAGAACCGAAAATCCGAGCAAATCTGCATGCTAATGCAATTTACAAGCAGACACTAAATAAATTGTCTGCAAGCATCCGGCTATCCGTACTGATGCCTGTTAATTTTTTTAAGGAAGTGCTGATTTATTCGAAATTAAAATTTGTATAACTTTAAAATTAAAGTGCTTATGAATAGCTTAGTGGCAAAAAATTGATTTAATCAGCGCTTCCTTAAGTGTTCCGCCTGAATATTGGCGGGCCAGCCTTTTTGCTTCATTCGTCGTCTTCCAGGTATAGTCTCTATAAACTGAACATGATAATTTATTTTGTCTACACCCTCTTAAGTTTGCCAATAGTTATACCCATTCTGTATCGCTTAAATTTATCCGGTTCATGCTACTCAAAAATGATCGATTCTACCGGATTAGTGAAACGTCAACAGAACCGAGATTTGACTATATCTTTGTCATCGGGTTTATTATATAAAATTAGGTTTGTCTCTATTAAATTCATAAGGCGGGAAATATAAATCCTGGACAAAAATATGCCGGATCAGCCAATTACATTACCGACTATTATCTGGCCTTACGACGAAACACTGGTCCGTTTATCGTTGAGCTTGGTTCTTGGATTGTTGATCGGATTGGAGCGTGAGCGGCGTGGTAAAGACGCTGGTCTTAGAACCTTTGGTTTTATCGCTTTACTAGGAGGACTAGGCGGGGCTTTGGGCGAAAACTATGCGCTTCTTAATTTGGCTTTGGTCGGATTGCTGAGCTTGGTGCTTAATATTCAGTCGTTGAGATCGAATCAGGGCGCCGAGTTAACTACTTCTGCAGCCATGTTGGTCACCTGTTTGGCGGGTATTCTGTGTGGTCAAGGCCATACGATTTCCCCGGCCGCTGTAATGGTTATAGCGACAGCGCTTCTGGCTTGGAAAGAACCTCTAACCGGCTTCTCGACAGGATTGACTGAAAGTGAACTGCGTTCAGCACTGCTATTGGCAATTCTTGCAATTGTTATCTATCCCGCATTACCATCAGGCTTGATAGGCCCTTGGAGTCTGACTGATCCCCAAGCCACTTGGGTGACCGTGATTTTGATTTCAGGAATCGGGTTCGCGAACTATATCCTTTTAAAAGTATACGGTGTGCGTGGTACAGAGATTTCAGGATTCCTTGGAGGACTGGTAAACAGCAATTTTACTGTCATTGAGCTCTCCGGCCGGGTGAGTGACAACGAAAAACTAGCTAACTCGGCTTATCGCGGAATCTTGCTAGCGATCACTGCCATGTTGGTTCGCAACGCCAGTCTTCTTTTAATTCTAGCGCCTGTTGTACTATTGATTAATCTGGCTGCGTTTGTGCTGATGTTTCTGGCAAGCGCTATTTTAGTGTTAATAAGTTATCAACAACGTAGCACCAATTCTTTGGATAATCCTGTGCAAATTAATCCAGGGTTACCGTTTTCATTATCGGTGGCACTGAAATATGGTTTTGTATTTCTTGTGATTCATATAGTGGGCTCCCTAGCCCAAAGACAGTTTGGAGAAACAGGATTCTATATAATCAGCGTTGCAGGAGGGCTCATGTCGAGCGCCAGCGCCGTTGCAGCAGCGGCCAATCTTGCATCACACGGCAGTATTTCGGCTGCAATTGCAGGAAAAGCTTCTATATTGGCGTCTTTCACCAGCATTGCTTTCAGTCTTTCATTTGTACTCAGGACGCGAAATGGCTATCTCATAAGGAGATTAGCAATAGCGATGTTTTTTGTAGCTATTGGCGGAATAGCAGGAGCTATTATTTCAGACAGGCTCTCGCCAATGTTTATCACTTTGGTTGAATCATTGCGGTTCAAGCCATGACGCGACTACCGCTTTGCAAGTAAGTTCCAAAGACTAATTATTCTCCGGCCAATAGTAATAAATGCCAGCTTGTTAAGCGATATCTTCAGAATTCTTGAATGATGTGAATAGGGTTTGTGTCAATAACGTGGGATCATTTGCAATTAATTTTGGTCAAAATTTTGTAATATTTTTAAATAATCCAGCCCGAAAAAACGGATGTTCTCAGGTCGCTACAACTAACAATATACGAAATGATTAATACTCTCCTGGAGTGGGAAACTAGGCATATCCCCGCATATGCAGTGCATTGCATATGCGGGAGGAGGAGCGAAATAACCATATTACAAAACTGTATAGTTTTGGAAAACTTCCGGCAATGTTCCCGTTGTTATTCTATTTCTGAAATCAGGCAATTCCGCTTGATATGAAAGAGGATTGAAGATATGAACAATAAACCCCACAAAACTCTGATCGCCATATTTGCCATGGTCATCATGACAACAACTGTTAACTTGGCACGGGCCGACGAATCGAAGGGCGGGGAAGCCGGAAAACTGCAACTTTTCAGTCAGGCCCAGATTTCCTTATCCGAGGCGATTAAAACAGCGGAACAAAAAACCGGCGGCAAAGCCTTGGAAGCCGAATTGGATGACGACTCAAACGCGGTCCAATTCGAAGTAGAGATTGTTAAGGACGGAAGGATTCATGAGGTCAAGGTAGACGGCAAGACCGGCACTGTGCTCAAAGTTTCTTTGGACGATGATTCCGACTAAGACGCTCAAAACGAGATAGAGTTAAGTATCAATACGAAGGCGGAATCCCCGGTATTTTCCTGATGAGATGAAAATATTAATTATTGAAGATGATCATGAGACCGGGGATTATGTTTCGGCAGGTCTGAAAGAGGCGGGTCATAACGTCGATTTGGCAATAGACGGTTATGAAGGGCTGCTCTGTGCCAAAGAAGGGCATTATGACCTGCTGATTATCGACCGTATGCTCCCCTATCTTGATGGATTGACCATAGTAAAAACTCTGCGAAGTTCGGGCTGTAATACCCCTGTTCTATTCTTAACGACTATGTGCGGAATTGATGATCGTGTTGAAGGTCTTAATGCTGGTGCGGACGATTATCTGGTCAAGCCGTTTGCTTTCAGCGAGCTTGCCGCACGGGTGAATGCCTTGTTGCGCAGGCCGCGGGAAACGGCGGAACTGAAAGTTTTACAAGTCCAGGATATTGAGCTCGATCTGTTGAAAAGACTGGTAAGGCGTGATAGGCAGCTTATCGATCTCCAGCCGACTGAGTATCGCCTCCTTGAGTATCTTGTTCGCCATGCTGGACAGGTAGTAACGCGCACCATGTTGCTGGAAAACGTCTGGGATTTTCATTTTGATCCTCAAACCAATATTGTCGAAACCCATATCAGCCGCCTGCGCAGCAAATTGAATGCCGGGGGCAAACCGGATATCATCCAGACTGTACGCGGCGCTGGGTATATGATCCATGAAACTGCCTAGTATTGTCGACACCGCCACTTTTAAACTGTCGGCCTTATATTTGGGCCTCTTTTTGCTTTCTTTCATGGCTATCGGTTTGATGGTTTATTTTCTGACAACCAATGCACTTGAACAGCAGCTTAAAAGCAGTGTTGAGGTCGTGGCAAACAGACTGAAAGCTGAGTACGATTCCGACGGGATGGACGAATTAAAAGAAGAAATTGCCGAAGACGATTGCTTGACCACGCACATTTGCGGAATCTTGGATCGGAATGGCGCGTTAATAGGCGGAGATTTCGGCGGTTTTAAACCTTCCCTGGGCTGGCAGACTATCATCCGGCCGAACGCCGGTAAAAAACTTCAGCGGGAAGGAATAGACGTTATTTATATGAAGGTTATCCCCCTACCGGGTAATGTCTGGCTGGGCGTGGGTCATGACGGTGAATATATCAGGGATGCGGGTGAGGCGATTATTCAGGCATTTTTATGGGGCTTTGTTTTGGTAATCTTTTTGGGCGCAAGCGGCGGATTGTATCTCAGCCATGCTTTTCTGAGAAAAATCCAGCGCATTACCCAATCGACACAAGCCATTATTGCCGGTGATCTGAAACACCGGCTGCCGGTTTCAAAAAACCGTGATGAACTGGACAAGCTCGCAGTATTGCTAAACCTGATGCTGGATAAAATCGGCGCGTTGTTTGACAACATTCAGCAAGTATCCAACGACATCGCCCACGATCTGCGGACACCGATCAGTCATTTGCAATTCAGACTTGAAGATGCCGTAAAAAGGGATCTTTCGATAGAGCAATACAAGGAACGGATCGCCTTCGCCATTGAAGAAGTCGATAAGATTCTTGCTACGTTCTCCGCCATGCTGAGAATTTCTCAAATTGAATCCGGTTCTCGCCGTAGCGGTTTCAAAGTCGTCAATCTTAGCGAGATCATCATTTCCGTTATCGATGCACTTTATCCCGTCGCCGAAGAACGAAGCAAAATCGTCCTATCGGATATTGAAAAAGACATCAAGCTGACCGGCGATAAGGAGTTGTTGACGCAACTAGCCTTTAATCTTTTGGAAAACGCCATTCTACATACGCCTGCACAAACAAAAATCGAGATAAGCCTAAGCTCAACCGGCAATCGGATTGACTTGACGATAGCCGACTACGGGCATGGGATTGCAGAAGAGCACCGTCAAAAGGTATTGCAACGCTTTTATCGGTTGGAACAAAGTCGTACAACACCGGGTAATGGTCTCGGGCTCAGTATTGTAGCGGCTATTGCCGATCTTCACGAAGGCACACTAACGCTGCTTGATAACAAGCCGGGGCTTAAAATTATATTCAGTTTGCGGTGCAAATGAATAACCACTCAGCTTATTTGCTAGATTCAAAACACACGCATTATCACAGAGTTATGCAGTATCGCTAAAATTGTAAGTAGTTGTTTTAAGACGACTATTATTAAAATATCAACAGAAGCTAGCTTATTGAATTTGTTGGTTGATTGTTGATAAAGAAACAATTCGGCGGCCTTTTATCTTTTAATTAGATGTATGCATCTAATAATGTCGTTTTATTAAATATTAAATCCTCATTAAACTTCTTTTCAACCTAAACGGCAGTTTTATCTTTCAACAGTAATGATTTTTCAGGAGCATTTTCATGGCGCTTAAATTGGAAAAAACAGATAGAGAACCACGAACAACTGAAATCGCAAACCAGATTGCCACGATTTTACAGGAGATTAAGTTTGGTTCGGTTGAAATTACCATTCATGAAAACAAGGTCGTGCAAATAGAGCGTAAGGAGAAATTACGCTTCGATACTAAAAAATAATTACCCATTTCTACCGTAAACAAACGGCGATTGAAAATATTAATAAGAGAGATAACAGCCTGACCGGACCGCCGGATGGTACAGATATATTTAAGGATTAAAACCATGAAACATTTTAAACGTACCGCTCTAGCCGGCGTGATTAACCTTGCCTTGTTCGGTATTCCCGATGCTCATGCCGATACCGAAGCTCTGGAGCGTCGTATCCGCGAACTGGAAAGCCGATTGGAAAAGCTGGATAAGGCAGGGGCATTATCCAGTAAACCTGTTACGGCAGCTCCCGCTCCCGAAGTAGAAAAACTGAGCCGAAAAGTTAATACTCTCGAACGTAAACTGGAATTGCAGGATGAAGTGACAGCCGGCGCGTTCCAAAAGCTGCCGATATTCGATGCCGGTGCGGATGGATTCAAGATTACGTCCTCTGATAAAAAGCACCAAGTGCGGATTCGCGGTGCGGTGCAAACCGACGCGCGTTTCTGGCTTAATGACGATAGTTCCAGGGCAACCGACAAATTCGAAGTCAAGCAAGCGCGTATCTGGTTGGAAGGCTACTTTTTTAAAGATCTGTATTTTAAAATCATGCCCGACTTTGCGGCGAGTGGCAACATCCTGCCGGATGCTTATCTCGATTACGCCTATCATCCCGCAGCGAGCTTGTTGGTCGGTAAGTTCAAGCCTTCAATCAGTCTTGAGCGCTTACAAGGCGACTCGGACGGCACCTTCCTGGAACGCGCCTTTCCTACTTATTTAGCCAGCAACCGTGACGTAGGTATACAACTGCATGGGGCGTTCTCCAAGCCGGGCTATAAGACAGAGACCGTCGCAGGTCCTATCGATACCAGGAACACGCTGACTTACCAAATCGGTATCTCAAACGGTTCCGGAGACGATGGCAGCCCTGCTTACAATTCACCCGATACCGATAACAATAAAGAAGTGGTCGGACGTTTATTCGCCCATCCGTTCCAGCATACCGGTTACTCCTGGCTGGAAGGCTTGGGACTTGGTGTCGCGGGATCTGTCGGCAACCCGGACAAACAGGCTCTTAAAGTTCAGGCTACGCCAATAGGCAGAACGACGTTTCTTGATTATAGCAAGGTTAATGCGGGCGTTGCCGCGCCGACATCGGATGGCGCTACTTACCGCATTTATCCCCAGGCTTACTGGTTTTCAGGCCCGTTTGGCGCTATTGGCGAGTATGTTGTTTCGTCCCAGCATTTGGTTAGCGGTAGAACGGATATTGAACAAAAGAATACGGCTTGGCAGTTTCTGGCCTCTTATGTAGTAACCGGCGAGGACAACAGCTTTGCCGGCGTCAAACCCATTCAGAATTTTGATCCCCTGAAAGGCAACTGGGGCGCATTACAGCTAGCAGCCCGCTACAGCGAACTGGATGTGGATGATGCGACTTTCAGACTTATTGATCCGAACCAGTCAGCTTCGAAAGCCAAAGCTTGGACCTTGGGCGCCAACTGGTTCCTTAACAGCAATGCCCTCATTCGGGCGGACTACGAAAATGTATCGTTTGATGGCGGTGCGGCCAGAGGCCGTGATATGCCCAACGAATCAATTTTTGCAACACGATTCCAATTAGCATTTTAAACAACCTGACATAAGGGGTTTTACTGATGAAAAACAAATTTACCAACATTGTCTTTGCGGCCGTATTAGTCGTATTGGCAGCCAGCGAGGTGCGCGCGGCGGATATCAATCTGCTCAACGTATCTTATGACCCGACGCGTGAGTTGTATAAAGATTACAACGTCGCCTTTGCCAAATACTGGAAAGCCAAAACCGGCGATAACGTGACCATCAATCAATCCCATGCCGGTTCCGGAAAACAGGCGCGTTCTGTATTGGATGGCCTGGAAGCCGACGTGGTTACCTTGGCGCTGGCCTATGACGTGGACCAGCTCTACCAAAAGCGCAAGCTGATTCCGGAAAACTGGCAAAGCCTGTTACCTAACAACAGCTCTCCTTATACGTCCACTATCGTATTTCTGGTACGTAAGGGCAATCCGCTGGGTATTAAGGATTGGGATGACATCGTCAAGCCCGGCGTAAGCATCGTGACGCCGAATCCGAAAACCTCCGGCGGCGCGCGCTGGAATTATCTGGGTGCATGGGCTTATGCACTTAAACATAACAACAATGATGAAGCCGCCGCCAAAGCGTTCATTGCCAAGTTATACAAAAACGCTGCTGTGCTGGACACTGGGGCTCGCGGTTCTACCACCACCTTCATCGAGCGGGAAATCGGCGATGTATTGATTGCTTGGGAAAACGAAGCTTATTTGGCTTTGAAAGAGTTCGGCCCGGACAAGTTTGAAATTGTCACGCCTTCATTGAGTATTTTGGCTGAGCCGCCGGTTGCCGTCGTTGATGATGTCGCGCGTAAACACGGCACTACCGAAGTCGCAACCGAGTACCTGAAGTATTTATACAGTAAAGAAGGTCAGGAGATTATAGGCAAAAACTATTATCGTCCTACCGACCCTGAAGTTGCCGCCAAATACGCCAAGCAGTTCCAATCGTTGGAGTTGGTCAATATAGCTCAATTCGGTGGCTGGAATGCAGCGCAGGCAAAACATTTTGCCGATGACGGCGTGTTCGACCAAGTATACGGACCGGGAAAATAACTCTCCGGGAGTTTCTCAATTAGCCGCAAGTATATCGGCTGGGCTTATATCGCTCAGCCGTAATTGCGGCATTAAAGTAAATCGGACGTGGATAAATACACGTCCGATTCGAATTTTGACAAGCTCGTGCGAATTATGAGCGGTCGCTTTTGATGGCGGCACAGCGAAAGGCACGGGTACTCTACAAAGATGTTTTCGCTACGCCTTTTCAATTATCGTTTGAATAACTTGAACCAGGATTTTTATCCATGAAAAATTATTTTACCCGGATTATCGTTGTAGCTGCGTTATCGCTTCTTGCTGTGAGCAATACGCCGGCAGCCGACATCAATCTGCTTAATGTCTCTTACGACCCGACCCGTGAATTGTACAAGGAATACAACACCGCTTTCGCCAAATACTGGAAAACCAAGACCGGTGATACCGTAACTATTAACCAATCCCACGGTGGTTCCGGAAAACAGGCGCGTTCTGTATTGGAAGGTTTAGAAGCGGACGTGGTTACGTTAGCTTTATCCAACGATATTGATCAGCTATACCAAAAACGAAAATTGATTCAGGAAGATTGGCAAAAGCAGCTGCCTAACAACAGTTCTCCTTATACGTCCACTATTGTGCTTCTCGTGCGTAAGGGCAATCCGCAGGGCATTAAGGATTGGAATGACATCGTCAAGCCAGGTATCAGTGTCGTAACGCCGAACCCTAAAACCGGTGGCGGAGCGCGGTGGAACTATTTGGCAGCATGGGCTTATGCGCTAAAAACCAACAATAATGATGAAGCCGCAGCCACAGCGTTCGTCAACAAATTATATAAAAATGTCGCAGTATTAGACTCCGGCGCACGCGGCTCGACAACCACCTTTGTCGAGCGGGAAATCGGGGATGTGCTGATCACCTGGGAAAACGAAGCTTACTTGGTGCTGCGTGAGTTTGGCGCGGATAAATTTGAGATCGTTACGCCTTCGTTAAGTATTTTGACTGAACCGTCAGTCGCGGTAGTCGAGGACGTGGCGCGCAAGCATGGCACAACCGAAGTCGCGACCGAATACCTGAAATATCTGTACAGCAAGGAAGGTCAAGACATTATAGGCAAAAACTTTTATCGTCCTACCGACCCTGAAATTGCGGCCAAGTACGCCAAACAATTTAAGGCTGTGGAGCTGGTGACAATCGCTCAATTCGGCGGTTGGGATGTCGCTCAGAAAAAACATTTTGCCGATGACGGCGTGTTCGACCAAATATACGGACCAGGAAAATAAATCGCTGAAAATTACGGGGCGGTGTTTATTTGCCGACCATTGTCCCGTTTAAGCGATTGATTAATTTGCATCGTTCCCTCCGATTGTTTATGCGGGAACGAAAATAAAGCTTTCGATCAACGTTGGAGTTAGTGAATGTCACAAACACAAAGCAGTATTATGCCGGGATTTCGCCCGACAATCGGGTTCACCCTGATTTATTTAAGCCTAGTGGTTTTAATTCCGCTAAGTACTCTGGTGTTTAAAAGTTTTGGGCTGAGCTGGGAGGATTATGTCCATATCATTACCAGTAAGCGTGTGATGGATTCGTTTCGCGTCAGTTTTTCCACCGCGTTGGTGGCCGCTTTGATTGCCGGCTTCTTCGGCTTTATTGTCGCTTGGGTGTTGGTGCGTTATTCATTTTTCGGCAAGCGTTTTTTTCATGCCTTGATCGACTTCCCTTTTGCTCTGCCGACAGCCGTTGCCGGTATTGTTTTGGCAACTATCTTCCAACCCAGCGGTTTTCTGGGTAAGTTTTTGATAGATACGTTCGGCATACAAGTCGCTTTTAAGCCGCTGGGTATTGTGATGGCGCTGATTTTTATCAGTATCCCGTTTATCGTACGTACCGTCGAACCGGTATTGCTGGAATTTGAACCGGCGTTGGAAGAAGCCGCATCAAGTCTTGGCGCTACGCGCTTGCAGGTTTTTAGCAAAATTATTTTTCCAAATGTTTTTCCGGCTTTGCTGACAGGTTTTGCGCTGGCTTTTGCCCGAGGCGTCGGTGAATACGGCTCAGTCATTTTTATTGCCGGCAATATTCCTTATGTGTCGGAAATTGTACCGCTATTGATTGTCGCCAAGCTGGAGCAGTATGACTATAAAGGCGCCACAGCCATTGCCCTGACCATGCTGGTTATCTCATTCGTACTGCTGTTTCTGATTAATTCATTGCAATTATGGGTGCGCAAGCGCTCTGGACAACTATAAGGAGCTTCGAATATGAGTGCTGTTACTCAACCCATAAACCCGGCCAGATTGGTCGAACACCAGCCACGGGTTTTGCAGGATGCCGACTGGGTCAGGTGGAGCCTGATCGCAATTGCGCTGGGCTTTATCGGCCTGTTTATCTGTTTACCTTTAGGCCTGGTGATTTATCAAGCTTTCTCTAAAGGCATTGCGGCTTATTGGTCGGCGCTATCCCAGGACGATACGCTGGCTGCGATTAACCTGACTTTATTGACGGCATTGGTCACCGTACCGTTGAACACAGTCTTCGGCGTTGCCGCGGCCTGGGCAATTACCCGATTCGAGTTTACCGGAAAAAGCCTGTTGACCACATTGATCGACCTGCCATTTTCGGTATCGCCGGTTATTTCGGGCTTGATTTTCGTGCTGATGTTCGGCGCGCAAGGCTGGTTTGGCGAATGGCTGAATGAGCATGATGTAAAAATCATCTATGCCGTTCCGGGGATTATTCTGGCTACGTTGTTTATCACCTTTCCTTTCGTCGCCAGACAGTTGATTCCGCTGATGCAGGAAATGGGCAATCAGGAAGAAGAAGCTGCACTGTCGTTAGGCGCCAGTGGTTTGAAGACTTTTTGGGCGGTGACCCTGCCTAACATTAAATGGGCTCTGCTATATGGCGTATTGCTGTGCAATGCCCGGGCGATGGGCGAGTTTGGCGCGGTGTCAGTGGTTTCCGGCCATATCCGGGGCATGACTAATACGCTGCCTTTACATGTGGAAATCAACTATAACGACTATAACTTGGTCGGCGCCTTTGCCAGCGCTTCGATTCTGGCGGGTCTGGCTATCGTGACATTGTTTTTAAAAACCGCGTTGGAATGGAAACAAGCAAACCGTTCACCACAATGATTTTATTTTCGAGACTTCCTTTATGAGCATTATACTTTCCAATATCAGCAAAAATTTCGGTACATTTGCCGCACTGGATCAGATTAACCTGGAAATCCCGGAAGGCGAACTGGTAGCCCTATTAGGACCTTCCGGCTGCGGCAAGACGACGTTGCTCCGTATCATTGCCGGTCTGGAAAAAGCCGATGAAGGGCGGGTATTATTAAGCGGACAGGACAGGACTGATCACGACGTCAGTCAGCGCGGCATCGGCTTTGTGTTCCAGCACTATGCGCTGTTTCGGCACATGACGGTATTTGAGAATGTGGCGTTCGGCTTAAGAGTCAAATCCCGCCGCGAGCGGCCGAGCGAAGCGATTATCCGTAAGAAAGTGCATGATTTATTGAACTTGGTGCAACTTGACTGGCTGCACGACCGCTATCCCGATCAACTGTCCGGCGGCCAGCGTCAGCGTATCGCGCTGGCCCGCGCCTTGGCCGTGGAGCCGTCGGTATTATTGCTGGACGAACCGTTTGGCGCGCTGGATGCCAGTGTGCGCAAAGACTTGCGGCAATGGCTGCGCAATTTGCATCATGACCTGAATGTCACCAGTATTTTTGTCACTCATGACCAGGAAGAAGCCATGGAAGTGGCCAGCCAAGTCGTTGTGCTCAATCACGGGCGCATCGAGCAACAGGGTTCACCCAGCGATATTTACGATCATCCGGCCAATGCTTTCGTTTCCCGCTTTATCGGGCAGACCAATATTTTTGACCTGGACCAGCACGATACTGAATGGTTGCAGGCCGCCGGGCTATTGGCTCCGCAGCAGAAAGGCAAGATCGCGCATGTTCGGCCCCATGATATCGTTATCGAAAAGTCGGCGACCAATAGCGATACGTTTGTAACCCTGAAAGATTGGCAACATTTGGGCGCTTTGATCCGTATTGAGCTGGTCAACAATGGCGCCAATAATTCAGCTGTAAGCGTTTTTGCAGAAATGCCCAATGAACAGTTCAAGCGTTTGCAGCTGAGCAAAGGTGACAAGGTCGATCTGCGAATACGCCATGCCCACTGGTTTCATTAATTCTTGAATAACGTTTATTGTTTAATAAACGGCGAAGACAACAAACTGAGCAGGGCGTGGAGCGCACGCCTTTCTCTCTCCTTTTGCGCTCACAGCACGCTCTACGCTTTATTCGATACTGCTGAAGTCTAGCCCGCTCCATACTTACCTGGTCTTTATTAAATAAGGAGATATCCTAATCAATGAATTTAAGCCAAATTGAATTGCTTCGCGTGCTTCAGGAGAATGATTTCAGCCTCTCAAAAGCCGCGGAAAAAATGCATATTGTGCAATCGGCGGTTAGCCGGCAATTACAGCTTTTTGAAACCGAGCTGGGTTCACCTATCTATGAACGGCAGGGTAAAAAATTAATCGCTTTGACTTCCCTGGGGCAACGTATCATGGAAGAAGCCGCGGTCATTAACATGGCCAAAAACAATATCCAGACCATAGCGGCGGATTATATCGACAGTAACCAGGGCGTTCTGCACATTGCGACCACACATACCCAGGCCAAGTATTTTTTACCGAAACCTATCCTGCGCTTTAGGCAAAAATATCCGGGCGTCAGGATTTATATGGTTGAGGCCTCGCCCGAGCAACTGATTGATAAATTGCATGCCCGGAAAGCGGATATCGCCATTTGCACCGAGAAAGTTGCCGAAGATACCGATTTGATCGTTAAATCCTGCTATGAATGGCATCATGCAATGATGGCGCCAAAAAATCATCCGCTGAGTGAGGGCGATATTTCCCTTAAACGGCTGGCCTCTTATCCGATACTCACCTACAGCTTTGGCTTTACCGGGCGCTCAAATATCGAGACAGCGTTTAAAAATACCGGCGTGGAACTGGATATCATCCTGGCTGCCGCCGATACCGACGTGATCAAGACTTACGTTCGGCTGGGGATGGGCGTCGGCATTATCGCCGGTATGGCCTATGACCCGGCGATGGACCAGGATCTGGTGGCGCGGGATTTATCGCATCTTATTCCAAGCTCAAGAACCAAGATCGCCTACCTTAAAAACAACTACCTGCCTTTATATACCCAGCACTTTATCGAAGAGCTACAGGTTGCGGCTAAAGAGCTTAATCTTCATTAAGGAGAGGGATTTAAAATAGCGTATGATTCGTAGAGGCAACTCTATGTCACGGTTTACGCAATAGAAAAGATTGCCGGTATGACGACAACATGACTGGTGTAGATGCGCCTATGGCAACCAAAGAAAATACAACGACTCAATTGATCAAGGAACAATCCACGGAACGGCCGCAACCCGTGAGCTTTGGATTGGCCTTCCGCTTCTGGCTAAAACTTGGTTTTATCAGTTTCGGCGGGCCTGCCGGTCAAATCGCCATCATGCATCAGGAACTGGTCGAGCGGCGGCGCTGGATTTCAGAAAAGCGTTTTTTGCATGCGCTGAATTATTGCATGTTATTGCCGGGGCCCGAAGCGCAGCAGCTCGCGGTTTATCTAGGCTGGCTGATGCATCGCACTTGGGGCGGAGTGGTTGCAGGGACTCTGTTTATTCTGCCGGCGCTGTTCTTGTTGATTCTGCTAAGCTGGATTTACCTGAGTTTCGGCCATGTTCCCGCAGTGGCCGGTGTGCTTTACGGCATCAAGCCTGCCGTCACCGCCATCGTGCTGTTCGCCGCGCACCGCATCGGTTCGCGGACTTTAAAAAACGGCCTGCTGTGGATTTTAGCGGCGCTGGCTTTTCTCGCCATTTTCGCATTGCATGCGCCGTTCCCGTTGATCGTGTTGAGTGCGGCTTGTTTCGGAGCCATCGGCGGGCGCATCGTCCCTGACAAATTCGCCGTTGGCGGCGGGCATGGCGCTGCCAAACAAAGCTACGGCCCTGCTTTGATCGATGACGACACACCCATTCCCGATCATACCCGGTTCCGTTGGTCGCACCTGCTTAAAATCGCGGCGGCGGGATCGATTTTGTGGGGCGGCGTGATGGGCTTGTTGTGTTGGCACTATGGTTGGAACGGTGTGTTGACGCAGATGGGCTGGTTTTTCACCAAGGCGGCGTTGCTGACTTTCGGTGGCGCTTATGCCGTATTGCCTTATGTCTATCAGGGCGCGGTGGAGCATTATCACTGGCTGAGCGCGACGCAAATGATCGACGGGCTGGCGCTGGGCGAAACCACGCCCGGTCCGTTAATCATGATCGTCACCTTCGTCGGGTTTCTGGGCGGCTGGAGTCAATTGCCGTTCGGCCCGGATGGGTTATTAATGGCTGGTATGGTCGCGGCGGTGGTAGTCACTTATTTTACCTTCCTGCCCAGCTTTTTGTTTATTCTGGCAGGCGGCCCGTTGGTCGAATCCACGCACGGCAATTTAAAATTCACTGCGCCGCTGTCGGCGATTACCGCCGCGGTGGTGGGCGTGATTATTAATCTTGCGGTATTTTTTGCCTGGCACGTGTTCTGGCCGCAAGGTTTTACAGGGCGATTCGACGGTATTGCCGCGCTGATCGGGGCTGTTGCGTTGCTGGCATTGTTCCGTTACAAGGCGCGCGTTATTCCGGTCATCGCCGCTTGCGGCGCGGCGGGACTATTGCTGTTGCCGGTCAAACCATGGCTTGCCTGATAAATACCGGATTACCGTGCTTGTTAGACTACGATGTTTAGAATTACAAAGCCAAGCATCACGAGTATCGCCGTTTTGCTCGCTTGACAAAGCACAACCTGTAAAGTACTTTAAACCAACATCAACAAGCTGACCGGACAACCGGAAGCCGGTGAGCCTCAAAAGGGGCCACTGGCTTTTTTTTGGCCAAAATTCGGCTACGGCAATCAGTTTGCGACTCATTTAGACAGGAGATTTTTATGTCACATTGGTACGAAGACAATTCCCATTCCATCGGGCAAACTCCATTGGTGCGACTTAATCGTATTACCGATGGCGTGCCGGTCACCTTATTGGCGAAAATTGAAGGGCGTAATCCCGCCTATTCGGTCAAATGCCGGATCGGTGCGGCGATGATCTGGGATGCCGAGCGTCGCGGCTTGCTGGGTCCAGGCAAGGAACTCGTTGAACCAACCAGCGGCAATACCGGTATTGCGCTGGCCTTTGTCGCGGCGGCTCGCGGTATTCCGTTGACCTTGACGATGCCGGAGACGATGAGCCTGGAGCGCCGTAAACTGCTGATTGCCTATGGCGCCAAACTGGTGTTGACCGAAGGCGCCAAGGGCATGAGCGGTGCGATAGCGAAAGCCGAGGAAATCGCCGCTTCCGATCCCGAGCGCTATGTATTGCTGCAACAGTTTAAAAACCCGGCGAACCCGGCTATTCACGAACAGACCACAGGGCCTGAAATCTGGAACGATACCGACGGCGCTATCGATATTTTCGTTTCCGGCGTCGGCACCGGCGGGACGATTACCGGCGTTTCCCGGTATATCAAGCAGACGCAGGGCAAGGCCATCGTTTCGATTGCGGTTGAACCTGAGGCAAGCCCAATACTCACCCAGTATCGCGCTGGTGAGCCGTTAAAACCCGCTCCTCATAAAATTCAAGGCATCGGCGCGGGATTCGTCCCGGATGTTCTCGATCTGTCGCTGATTGATGAGATCGAGCAGGTCAGCAACGAAGAAGCAATAGCCTACGCGCGCCGTCTTGCACGGGAAGAGGGTATACTGTCCGGTATATCCTGCGGTGCAGCAGTCGCGGTAGCGGTGCGTGTCGCCAAGCGTCCCGAAAACGCCGGTAAAACCATTGTTGTCGTGTTGCCGGATTCCGGCGAACGTTATTTGAGCTCGCCTTTGTTCGAAGGTGTTTTCGATGCCGGTGGTTTTGCAGCGTGAACGATAGTATTCATCTTCATAGTAAATTTGATTGGGGTATTGATGAGCTGGTTGCGAAATTGCGCAGTTTGCGTGTCGAATCGCTGGAAATCAGGCATCGCCGCGACAAACCGCCCAAGCTGCCGTCACGTAAAGAGCTGCACAAAATACTCGATGGACTGAGTGCGGTATTGTTTCCGAATCGGCTGGGCCTGCCGGACTTGAACGACGAAGGTATTGATTATTTCGTTGGTCATACGCTCGAAAACTTACTGCGCGAACTTTACAAGCAAATCCGCCGTGAGCTTCAGTTTATTTCCGGGCAAGAAGGCATCGACACGGTAGCTCATCAGCAAGCCATCATCCTTACCCGCGATTTTGCCGCGAGGCTGCCTGATGTAAGAAAGCTGCTTGATAGTGATATTCAGGCCGCATATGAAGGCGATCCGGCGGCAAGAAGTCCTGATGAAGTGTTGGTTTGCTATCCGGGTATTAACGCGATTATTCATCACCGGCTTGCTCATATCCTTTATGGTTTGGGTGTGCCGCTGGTAGCCCGGATTATCTCGGAGCTTGCTCACTCAGCCACCGGTATTGATATTCATCCCGGCGCGCAAATCGGCGAGAGTTTTTTTATCGATCACGGTACCGGCGTGGTCATAGGCGAAACAGCCGTTATCGGGCGGCATGTTCGCGTCTATCAGGCCGTTACTCTGGGCGCCAAGCGTTTCCAGAAAGACGATAACGGGGTTCTTGTCAAAGGCAATGCACGGCATCCTATCGTTGAAGACGATGTCGTTATTTATGCGGGCGCAACGATTTTAGGGCGTATCACCATTGGCCGTGGTTCGACCATCGGCGGCAACGTCTGGCTGACCCATAGTGTACCCGAAGGCAGCAATATCACTCAGGCCTATGTGCGTAGTGAATTGTTCCAAGGCGGAGCCGGAATATAGATTCAATGCGAAAGAACGTTACCTCGTTCCCAAGCTCCAGAGACTGTGAAAGTATTTTTGAAAATATGACGCATACTATTTTAGTGACTTCTAAGTCATTGTTTTATTGATCGTGGGAGGGGCTTTAGCCCCGACTTTCGGGGCTAAAGCCCCTCCCACATGAATACTTTCACAGTCTCTCCAGCCTGGGAACGCGGAATTGGAAGCTGAAACACTGAAAGCTGGAGCTTTCGAGACTGAAGTCCCCAAGCTGGAGAGCGAGGGAACGATATTAAACAACTCATTACATTAACCACAATAGGAAAAATCATGTCTGATATCCACGAAGGCCAATCCCATACCGCGCTAGGCGATGTCGCCGCGCGTACACTGGCGAATGCCACCAAAACCGTCCCTATGTTATCAACCATCACCCCTCGGTGGTTGGTTCATCTACTACACTGGAAACCCCTCGAAGCCGGTATTTACCGGGTCAACAAAGTTAAGAACGAATCCGCTCTACTGGTTGATTGTTCCAGCCTTGATGAAAAAGAACTGCCGCAAACCTTTGTCGATTACGAAGAATGGGGCCGTGAATACCGGTTGAATGCTGTTAACACGGTACTCGACGTACATACCCGCATTTCAGATTTATACAGCAGCCCGCATAATCAAATCCATGAACAGCTGCGTTTGACTATCGAAACCATTAAAGAACGCCAGGAAAGCGAACTGATCAACAATGCAGAATACGGTTTGCTCAATAACGTCGCGCCATCTCAGAAAGTGCAGCCGCGTCCCGGCGGAAACGGTGCGCCAACGCCGGATGATTTGGATGAGCTGATTTCCCGCGTGTGGAAAGAACCCGCGTTTTTCCTGGCTCATCCGCAAGCCATTGCCGCGTTCGGACGCGAATGCACCCGTCGCGGCGTACCACCGGCGATAGTCACATTGTTCGGTTCCCAGTTCTTGACCTGGCGCGGCCTGCCTTTAATTCCCACTGACAAGCTTAGAGTTGTCAACGGCAAATCCAACATCCTGTTATTACGCACCGGTGAAAGCCGTCAAGGCGTAGTGGGTCTTTATCAGCCTAACCTGACCGGTGAACTGAGCATGGGACTTTCGGTGCGATTTATGGGTATTAACCACAAAGCGATAGCCTCTTATCTGATCTCGCTGTATTGCTCGCTGGCGGTCTTGACTGATGATGCGCTCGGGGTGCTCGAGAATGTCGAAGTGGGCAAATACCATGAATACAAGTGAATTTGATCAATCCAGTCCTGCGCAGCAAGGTTTTACGGAAAATTCAAATCACTCTGCATTGTTGCCCGATGTAGACCAGCTGACCAAACTGGCCAATGAGTTGTTTTCAGCTCTGCCTTGCGATGGTTCGAGACTCGGTCTTGCCGCATCGGCAGTGCAGAGCGGGTCGGCGACGTCTTTGACGGGCTTTGATCAAGCGGGCATTCCCGGGCAAGGCTTCGGCCTGCCGGGAGATGCGGAATTGCGGCAGCTGTTCGCTCCAAGAAAACTGTCTTTCGAAAGCGTTCCTGACAGCATTGATACAGGGTCGATTTTGGGCAATCAGCCAAACGGCTTAGCATCGCCTTTGGCAGGCCTGGACAAAGCCGTGCTTTCGGGCCTTTTTCAGCACGACTTCGGTTTGCCTGGCGAAGACCAATTGCAAAAGCTGCTGGTAACGCCGCCGCCTTCAGCAAGCATTGCTGCTGTTCCGGCGGCTGACGAAGCGCTGGCTGACGCCGATAAGTCGGTGGCTGAGGGCATCTCGTCGCAGGTTTTTCAGACGGAACTGCAAAAACTGTTTGCTGCCAATAACGCGGCGGCGGAGACAATTCAAAAAACGGCGGCGGGCAGTTCGGTACCGTCTTCGGCGGCAACGCAGGGATTGACCGCTTCCCTGGCTGAGTTGGACGCTTCATTAATCGCCGGTTTGTCGGCTCAAGCCTACGGTCTGCCCGGAGAAACCGAGTTGCAGGAGTTCTTCGCTACGTTCTCTTCGCGGCCCGGACAGGTTCCGGCGAGCGCTGCTACCGGGGCGAATCCGTCATTTTATTTTTTGGATGAATTGAAAACAGGCGGGTTCAATGCGCAATCGGCCGGTCTGGGTTCCGCTCATCCGCCTTTCGATGTCCAGGCCGTTCGTCGCGATTTTCCGATTCTAAAAGAACGCGTCAACGGTTACCCGTTAGCTTGGCTGGATAATGCGGCGACGACTCAAAAGCCGCAGGCGGTGATAGACCGGCTTTCGTATTTCTATGAGCATGAGAATTCCAACATTCATCGCGCGGCGCATGAACTGGCGGCGCGATCGACCGATGCTTACGAAAAAGCGCGTAATACGGTTGCACATTTCATTAATGCGCCTTCTTCCGAGGAAGTTGTTTTTGTCCGCGGCACCACCGAAGCGATCAATCTGGTTGCGCAAAGTTGGGGACGGCAAAATATCCGTGCAGACGATGAGATTGTCATCACATGGCTGGAACATCACGCCAATATTGTCCCGTGGCAACAATTGTGCGAACTGACGGGCGCCAAGCTGCGCGTAGTCCCGGTTGATGATAGCGGTCAGGTATTGCTGGGCGAGTATCAAAAATTGCTGACTTCACGGACCAAGCTGGTGTCCTTTACCCAGGTTTCCAACGCGCTCGGCACCATCACGCCTGCTCAGGAAATGATCCATATGGCGCACCGCGTTGGCGCCCGGGTACTGCTGGATGGCGCCCAGTCCATTTCGCATCTGGCTGTCGATGTGCAGGCGCTGGATTGCGATTGGTTCGTGTTTTCCGGACACAAGATATTCGGTCCAACCGGCATCGGCGCAGTGTACGGCAAAGCGGAATTGCTTGACGCAATGCCGCCTTGGCAGGGCGGCGGCAACATGATTGCCGATGTGACGTTTGAAAAAACCGTCTATCAACCTGCCCCGGCACGTTTTGAAGCCGGTACCGGCAACATTGCGGATGCGGTGGGATTGGGTGCGGCGTTGGAATATCTGACAAAAATCGGTATTCATAATGTCGCCCGTTATGAGCATGAGCTGTTGGTTTACGGTATGGAAGCGCTAAAGAGCATTCCCGGTTTACGCTTAATCGGCACCGCTCCGGAAAAAACCAGCGTGCTGTCGTTTGTGCTGGAAGGGCACAGCAATCAGGATATCGGTGTGGCATTAAATCGCTCCGGTATCGCGGTCCGTACCGGCCATCATTGCGCACAGCCTATTTTGCGAAGGTTTGGCCTGGAAAGCACGGTACGTCCGTCACTGGCGTTCTACAATACCTATGAGGAAATTGACCGGCTGGTCAACGTTGTCCGGAAAATTCAAAGCGGTAAAGAAGTTATCCGGCATTAATGGCACTGTAGAAAATCATTTTGTTGAAGGAGAGCGGCCTTCCCGGTTTTTGTTTTTTGCCGGGGCAGGGCGCTCATTTCGTCTCGTTGTTAAAGCTGAACGGCAAGTCATGTCGTAAGTTGTGAGTCTAAAAGCATGCCCTGACGGATTTCTATAGTTTAAAATCCCCTATGACAAGCGCTAAATTTTGTGCTTGCTCTTCAAGCGATTCCGCTGCGGCGGCGGATTGTTCGACCAACGCGGCGTTTTGTTGGGTGACCGTATCCATTTTTCTAATGGCTTGGTTAACTTGGCTAATGTCGGCGTTTTGTTCATCCGAAGCCGTACTGATGCCGGTCATAATCGCAGTGACGCCCTGGATTGCGTCGATGATTCGATTCATCGTATCGCCCGCCTGGGTAACCAACTGACTGCCGTCATTAACTTTAGTCACCGAATCGGCAATTAGGCGTTTAATTTCATCGGCGGCTGTAGCGGCACGTTGCGCCAGATTGCGGACTTCGATCGCAACGACCGCAAATCCCCGGCCTTGTTCGCCTGCACGCGCGGCTTCTACCGCCGCATTTAATGCCAGGATATTGGTTTGAAAAGCAATATCGTCAATGACGGTGATAATGTCTTCAATACGATGCGAAGATTCGTTGATATTTTGCATCGTGCTGATAACGTTTTTAACGACCTCACCGCCTTGCGTAGCGATTTCAACCGCATCGGCCACTAATTCATTAGCGCGTTTGGCGTTATCGGCATTGCTTTGTACTGCGGCGGTAAATTCTTCCATGCTTGCCGCGGTTTCTTGTAAATGCGCCGCTTGGGTTTCGGTGCGGTGCGACAGGTCGTTGTTGCCGGAAGCGATTTCTTTTGCGCCGACATAAATGCTGTCTGCTGCCAGTTTAATGCGATCGATCATCGCTTTCAGTTGTTCAACAGTAATATTGGCATTATCTTTTAACTGCCCGAAGGTGCCGACATAATCGTTGGTGATTGTTTTAGTCAAGTCGCCATGCGCAATTGCCGCCAACACATGCGCAATTTCGTTTAAACCTGTTTCGCTGGTGCTTAATAATTCATTTAAGCCTTGGGATAATTCATGTAAAAAGCCTTCTTTACCCTCTAAATCAAACCGTTGGGAAAAATCGCCCCGGCCTGCCCGCTGTACAATTGCAGCGACTTCTTGTTCGACAACGACTTCGGCGGTGCGATCGTGCCATTCGGCAACCGTGCCCAAACGTTGCCCTTGCTCATTAATTACAGGATTGGCAATCACACGAATCGTGCGTTGATCTAATGCTAAATCCGCGCTGTAGGTTTGTATTAAGCTTTCGAGTAAATCGGCTTGGTGTTGCGGTTTTTGATGGAAGTCGTCCATGCTGCTGCCTTCCAGTTTATCCGTAGAAAAATCGGGTATCCGCTCGCGGATTTTTGCTTCCATAGCGCGAATGATGGATATCGCCGATTTATTGGTATATACAATTTGCCGGTGATTATCGGCAATCATAATGCCGGTGCTGGTGTTATCGAGTGCGTTTTTAATACGGAGAATTTCGGCCGTTGCTTTTTGTTCGGTGTTACGCCGTTCCAGCAGTTCCTGCTGCATCTCTTTCATCGCGTGCAACAAGCTGCTGTCGTCATCGTCGTTTAAATAGATTTGCCGCGATAGATTGCCTTTGGCGATTTCTTTGGCGATGCCTTTGGCATGAACAGGATCGATGCCGATTTGTTTGCTTAAATGACGGGTCAGCAGCGTAGCGATGATAAAAGCCATTACGACAATAATCGCCGACAGAACCAACAAAATAATATACATCTTATGTGCGTAGTCGGTAATTTCATCAATGCTGTTTTTTACCGCGCCGGCTTCTTTAGCACGAATGTTGCCGATTTGCATTGTCAAGCGGTCTGCTGTCCCATCAAAATCATCCATGAACGCATTGCCCGCATCAATGCCTTTATCCATAAAGGTGAAGGCCATGCGTTTGCCGTCGCTATAAAACTTGTCGAAATTAGCTTCAAGGAGCTTGATGTTGTTTTGCTCTTCGGGATCATCGCTTAAACGCTGTCTATAATCCTCAAGATTCTTTTTAAAGTTTTCACTGGTGGTTCGCGCATCGGCCAGTCCTTCCGAATCATGAGTTGCGGCAACGTCGGTTAAAAATTGCTGCAAGATGACTATCTCGTGCGCCATAACCGATGACACCAGCGCATTCGGTAAATAAGTGTTTTTTATGGTCTTAAGGTTTTGTTCGGTATGTGCGTAATTCAGCAATGTGGAGGTAACGATGATCATCATCATGCCGATAATAAGTACATAACCTGAAAATATCCGGGCTTTAAAACTTAACTTGTTCATGCGGCTAGCACCTCTTGTGTGAGTAATCGGGTCAATGCGTCATAACTGACAGGCGGACTGAAATAAAAACCCTGCACCGTATCGCAACCGCAATTTCTCAAATAAGCCAGTTGTTCTCCGGTTTCCACTCCTTCGGCAATGACCTTTAAGCGCAAACTTTTGGCTAAATTGACGATCGCGCTGACAATGGTGTTCGCGTCATTGTTTTTAGAAAGTTCCTGAATAAACGAACGATCTATTTTTAACTTATCCAGCAGCGGTAGCTTGGTTAAATAACTCAGCGACGAATAGCCTGTACCAAAATCATCAATCGAAAAATGAATGCCTAGATCTTTGCATTGCGTCATAAAATTAAGCGTGACGGCGTGGTTTTCCATCATCACACTTTCGGTCAGTTCCAATTCCAGCTGACTGCCCGCAATACCGTTCTGAGCCAGAATGTTACTGATTTTGTTAAACAGCGTGCCTTCCTGCAACTGACGCAATGACAGGTTGACCGACACTTTAAGCGGTGCAAGACCTAAGGCCTGCCAGGCTTTCATATCTTCGCAAGCCCGCCGTAAAACCCACTCGCCTATCGGGTTGATTAAACCGCAGTCTTCCGAAATGGGAATAAAGTCAGCGGGTGAAATCATGCCGCGCTCGGGATGCCGCCAACGAATCAAGGCTTCCACACCGACAATGTGTTCACTGTTTAAATCGATTTGCGGTTGGTAATAGAGTAAAAATTGCTCTTCTTCTATGGCGAGGCGCAGTTCGCGTTCCATTGCCAAGCGGTATTCAAGACGTGTATTCATTTTTAAATCAAAAAACGAAAAGCGCCCGCGCCCTGCCTGTTTAGCATGGTACATCGCAATATCGGCATGGCGGGTCAGGGTGTTGCTGTCACGGCCGTCCTTCGGGTAAATGCTGATGCCGATGCTGGTCTGAATCGAAAGAATTTGTCCGTCAAGGTCAAAAGGTTCTTTGAGCATGTCGGTGATTTTTTGCGCCGCAGTCGCCGCGCCATCCGCATTAGTGCTGCTCAGTATGATCACAAATTCATCGCCGCCTAATCGGCCGGCCGTATCCACTTCGCGTAAACCGCGCTCCAAACGTTGGGAGACTTGCCGCAACAGCATGTCGCCGTAATGATGGCCGAGTGAATCGTTAACGGTTTTAAAGTCGTCTAAATCCAGAAACAGTAGCGAAAAATTCTTATTTTCCCGGAAAGAAAAGTGGATTGCCTGCTCGATACGTTCGTTGATTAAAACCCGATTAGGCAATTGCGTCAGTGAATCGTAATGCGCGAGGCGATGAATTTTTTCCTGTGATTTAACGTGCTGGGTAATGTCGATTAATGTTGTGTTAATTGCGCTGATTTGCTTGTTATTATCAAATTCGGCAAACGCATTGACCATAACCCAAACAATATCGTTAAGATCGTTGCGCTCAATACCCAGCACACGGTTTTTTACCGCTTTGTGGGTATGAATGACCTGGTTTACGGGGATGTCATCAAAGGCGATCAGCGAGCCGTCTTCATTTAACAGAATCCGTTTAAAATCGACGGCTAATTTATCGACCAGTTGTTTTTCGGTTAAACCGAATAAATGCGCGGCCTGCCGGTTGCTTGACACCACCCGTGTATCCGGTGCCTGAACGATTACGCCGGCGTTGACTTGTTCGAGCAAAAAACGATGCTTTTTTTCGCTTTGCTTAAGGGCCTCTTCGGTTTGAACCAATTCGGTCATATCCGTCCAGCCACCGATAATCTCTAACGCATGCCCTGCTGTGTCGGTAATTAATTTTGCTCGATCGCGTATCCATTTCCATTGCCCACCGTTCATTTTAAAACGGTATTTAATGAGGGTTGCATCGCCCAGCAGAATACGATGAAAATTGTCCAATACGACGTGATGATCCTCAGGATGCACATGGCTTAGCCATGTATCGGGAAAAAAAATAAACGCATCGGCTTCGTGCCCTAATAATTCTTTTACGCTGTTGGAAATAAAAGTAATACTAAAGTCGGCAAACGGCTTGCGGGTATAAATAGTGATGGGGGCGGCGGAAAGCAGATGCTCGAAGCGGGCAATCTTCGTTTCTAATGCATTAATGTTTGTATATGGAGACATAATTATTGCCTTTTATGGACGCTAACCGGTTAAAGGTATCTTTCCGATCTTTTCTTGCAGCAAATGCCGTAACCAGTAGACGACAGTCAGTGGTTACTACCGATTTTCAGATAAAGGAATATTCAGTTTTTTTGGTTTGGCGCTATCAAAATAATCAAATGCGATGGCCCTGTAGTAACTGCCTTCGACTAGGTCGAATCCGATATTACGGGCTAAGGTATCGGTTTTTTTATCATCAATTTGTTGCAAGATACTGAGGCCACCCACTGACGCCACGAGGACTTTTAGCTGATATAAGGTTTCTTCAATTTTGCTGTCGATATTTATCGCCGAGAAAGCAACGTAATCCGGCGATAGTTTTGTAATCAAATCCGACTGGTTTTTTTGAGGTATATAATCGAATTTAAGGGCAATTCGATAGCCGCGCCGACGATAGTTATCCAGGCCGTTAATCAACTCTTGATAATAGCGGTCATATTGGCTGAATACGGCCATCGATATTACGATGTTTTTGTTTTCCAGCCCGCATCTTGCAATCGCTTCTTCAAAATAGGCGCCGTGATCCTGTTTAATGCCCAATATATGTCGCGGATCGACTTCTAAAAACAGCAGGCCTTGTAAGCGTGGTAACGCCAAATAGTTCAGCATGTGTACGGTGCGTGACAAGCGGTCGAAATTGATAATGGACTCGAAATTGGTCGCTTGTACCGAACTATCGGTACGGATATTTTCAATCTCGTTTGAATACAACGGCGGGGTTTTATGCGTAGCAACGGTAATTTGCGCGGTATGGCCGACAATGGTCGTGGGCTTTAATGTTTGCCTGAGCGGGGAAAAAATACTGTCTATCCGTATCGGGCCGAAAAGGCCGCTGACCTCCCCGTTTTCCAGAATGAATGGGCGATAAGTTGAGCGGTGTTCAAGTTCGAATCGATCATTAAAATACTCTACCAGGTCTTGTAATGGCATAAGTTTTACTCCAAACCAATATAAAAAAGCATGGGATTTTGTTTCCGGGCTGACAATGCGTGTTGCTGGCAAGAGTGTTAACGGGCTTTCCCAATATAAAAAAAGGCGGGTCGTAACCCGCCGCAACAACAACATCCTTGTATGCTCAGGAGTGACAAAAAACTTAACTATCTTTCATAAAGGCATAACGTTATTTGATCTGTTTGATCCGCCTTTCGGTTCTAAACAGAAGCGGCAAAGGTGGCTGCCATGTTGTTGGGATATATCTTAGTACCGTCTTGATTGTTGATAAAACGATATAATTAGAACTCGATATCTTATAAATAGATATTGGATGGTCGTCTGAATCTAGTATCCGAACTGCTGGCTTGAATGATGAGGAAGGTTGTCATTGCTCTATAAGGCGAAATCGTTGAAACGCTTGGTATTCTCTAATAGCGATATTAATGGATTATAAAATCGGATAATCAGATAATAAGGCCGGCCATTACTAGGGGGCAAAATAGAGTGACCCACTTAATTATTGATGCGCTCCGGGCGTTGACACTTTTTTGCGATATAGCCGCGCGCAATCTATCGGAATTATTATGAATTTAAGCCAGATTGAATTACTTCGCGTGCTTCAGGAAAACGATTTCAACCTTTCAAAAGCGGCCGAAAAAATGCACGTTGTGCAATCGGCGGTCAGTCGGCAATTGCAGCTTTTTGAGGAGGAATTGGGTTCTCCTTTATATGAACGGCAGGGCAAAAAGCTGATAGGTTTAACCACTTTGGGGCGGCGCATCATGGAAGAAGTCGCAGCCATTAACCTGGCTAAACAAAATATCCAGACCATAGCGGCGGATTATATCGACAGTAACCAGGGCGTTCTGCACATTGCGACTACGCACACTCAGGCCAAGTATTTTCTACCGAAACCTATCCTGCGTTTTAGGCAAAAATATCCGGGCGTCAGGATTTATATGATGGAAGCCTCGCCCGAGCAACTGATTAATAAATTGCATACCCGGAAAGCGGACATCGCCATCTGTACCGAGAAAGTCGATGAAGATACCGACTTGGTCATCAAACCCTGTTATGAATGGCATCATGCGGCGGTGGTGCCGCAGAATCATCCGCTGAGTGAGGGTGACATTTCCCTCAAGCGGCTGGCCTCTTATCCGATACTCACTTACAGCTTTGGCTTTACCGGACGCTCAAATATCGAGACTGCGTTTAAAAACACTGACATGGCGCTCGATATCATCCTGGCGGCGGCCGATACCGACGTGATCAAGACTTACGTTCGGCTGGGGATGGGCGTCGGCATTATTGCCGGTATGGCCTATGACCCGGCGATGGACCAGGATTTGGTAGCGCGGGATTTGTCACATCTTATTCCAAGCTCAAGAACCAAGATCGCCTACCTCAAAAACAACTACCTGCCTTTATATACGCGGCATTTTATCGAAGAGCTGCAGGTTGCGGCTAAAGAGCTTCATCTTTATTAAGAAGCGGAATTTCCGGCGCGTTAATCCGTATTTTTAGATAATAGCAGGAGTGCAAGCTCCACTTAGTTACTGATGTTACGTACGTCCACGAAAAACACGAAAGGCACGAAAAAGTTCAGCCATGGATTGGTCGCTGATAGGATCATACCCGATATTCTTCACGTCTTTTTCGCGGCCCTTGAGATAATTTTATTCCAGACTGCATCCGGCCATTCAGTTAAGGAAAAAGTATCAATCAGGCAGGAAAAAAGTCGAACGGCAGACCTTTCTGGTTTTTAAAACCTGGAAGGTCTAACGGGGTATGCTTTGCCGATGGTGTCCTTGGAACCGTTTTTTTTCGTGTTTTTTGTGTCTTTCGTGGACGACGCTTTTTTATCATGCGTCTGCGTAACATCAGTTAGTTATTAGCTGATGTTACGCATGACATAATAAAAAGCGGGTATAGCAAAACATATAGCTATCATAGGACCAATAAATTGTTTTCGTCCCCACGCGCTGCGTAGCGAGATATGACTCAGGTCGCAGATACGGGACGCAGCGCGTCCGTCACGGCATTCCCACGGAATGCCCGTAGGAACGAGAGCGAAGTGTTGTAGGAGCGGGCCATGCCCCGCGTAAGAGTACGACAAATTTGCAACTACGGCCTAAATGTCGCGGGCGTGGCCCGCTCCTACGGAGTGTTGATGAACCGTAAGCGAAAGTTATCTGTCGCGAAATCCCTCAGCCGAGAAAGATATGGCTCTTTATTTGCTTGCGCTTTCGTGGACAGTGCGCAACATCAGTTTTTAAAAAAACATCGCAGTACTTGCAGGCAAAGCCCGCACTCCATTATTAAGGTGATGCTTATCGCCGCTAATCTAATCCACATCAGGTCAAAGAAACGGGCAGCTTTTGAGCATCGACGCGGCTGTCGCTCTAGTTCGTCAAATTCCGGCGGGTTCAACAAAGTCTTGTCTTATAAATACAGTGGTCTCAAAATCGATATGTATCTTGTAGATACAAACTCTACTCGACACTCGCTTTCGACAGGAGTGCCGACGCCGACTTTCAGGATTTAACGGTTGTTTTCAGGATCCTTCTTAAATACCGGAGATTTAATATGACAGAGTTTCTGATTATCGACGGTTCTTACGGCGAAGGCGGTGGGCAAATCCTGCGTAGCTCATTGAGTTTGTCCGCCATCACCGGGCGTCCGGTGCGTATCGAAAACCTCCGTGCGAACCGGAATAAGCCGGGACTGGCGGCTCAGCATCTGACTTCGGTGCGGGCCGCGGCGATGCTTTGCAGCGCCGAAATGAAGGGCGCGGAACTTGGATCGCAAGCCCTGCAATTCATTCCCCGCACGCCGGTCCGGTCCGGCGATTACTTTCTGGATGTGGCCCAGGCACGGGAAGGCGGCAGCTCCGGTGCGGCCATGCTGGTATTGCAAACCCTGCTGCTGCCGCTGGCGTTAACGACGGGCGTATCCACCGTCACATTGCGCGGCGGCACGCACGTTAACATGAGTCCTTCATACGATTACGTGCACGATGTCTGGCTACCCACACTTGCCCGCATGGGCATGAACGTCGAGCTGTCCCTGGTGCGCTCCGGCTGGTACCCGGTCGGGCAAGGACAAGTGAAGCTGCGAATCATGGAAGCCGGGAAATTACTACCGCTGCGCTTGGAACATCGCGGTGCGCTAGTTGCGGTTACGGGACGTGCACTGGCAGCGAACCTGCCTGCCCATATTTGCGAGCGCATGGCTTCCCACGCGCGCGACCTTCTGGAGCAGGCCGGGATCAGCGCGGAAATCGAGGCGGTCGTTTTGAAAGCGGCCTGTCCCGGAGCCGGTCTGTATTTAACGGCGCATTATGAAAACTGCTTGGCGGGTTTCAGCGCCCAGGGTAAACGTGGCAAGCCCGCCGAGCAAGTCGCCGAGGAAGCCTGTTCCGCGCTGTTATATCACTATCGTTCGGGCGCTGCCTTGGAACAGCATCTTGCCGATCAGTTGATCCTGCCGGCCGCCTTGTGCCGGGACGAATCCATGCTCGGCATCGAGCGCATCAGTTCGCACATTGTCACTAATGCCTGGGTGGTTGAGCGTTTCGGGCTGGCGCGGATAGACATCGCTCCGGCCGCCGACGGAACCGGTGTCATTAAAATCCTGGCGAACAGGTAACGCGATCATGATCCCCATTCAAGACCTCCTGCATCGCATCCGCTGGGATCCGGAATTTGGCCGCGGCGAATTCGTCATCGGTTATTACGACCGGATAGCGCACGAAATCATCCGCGTGCCGTTTCTTGAAGTTGCATTTCCAAAGGATGGCCCCGGCGTTTTCGAATTGATCGATTGCGAAGGCCGGACGCATACCATTCCGCTGCACCGGGTCAAGTCGGTTTACAAGAACGGCGAGTTGATCTGGCATCGGGATTGAGCGGGAGTATACAAGTATTGTCGCAAATTACCGCAGCTCTGTCCGCAGTTGCTTAATAAAGCTTACAAAATCACCGCATTGAAGAGCAGTCGGAATCGTTTGCTTACTGTCGAACGCATTTGTGGCTGAAAAACATCTGAGCATTTCCCTTTTGATTTCCCGTTATCGCGTTCCCGAACTGTTGATCAGCGAACACCCTGCAAGCAAAAGCTTCCCAAAATTGATGCTCAACAAGCAGCCGTTAATTGAGCGTTTGTTAAAAATATTCGCTTGGCAGTTATCGGCAAGAGATTTGACATGAAAAATAAGCACTGCAAATACAACACGTTATTGATTGTAGGCGGAAGATTATTCGGCGTTTTTACGGATTATTCCAGAAATGGCATGGGACATGCTCTATTGATAGAGACACTGTCTGCTAAAACCGGTCGGCAGTTGGGGTTATAGCCTCCTATTTATCAGTGAATGGACAGGACCGGTGATTTTTTAATGAACGGGAGAACTCTCATGAATAGACCTTTGGCGGCTTTTAATAAGTTTGAGTCGGCAACATCCGCGCCGGACAGGAAAAGGGCCGATGTTGTTCCGATCAATCAGGACATAGGCCGACTGATGGAAAGCTTTTCCACTTCATCAGCTTCCGTGGCGTTGGGAAATTTTAGACATAGCGCCGATTATCGCGACAGCAAAGTTATCGACTATCTGGTTATAGCTGTGCTGTCGATACTGGCGCATACCATACTTGTCGATCACTTCAAGCATGCATCGGTTGAAAAAGAACAACTGGTCGAGCCGGTCAAACCGCCGTCAAAAGTGCAGATTTCGTTTGTTCGGCCTCAGCCGAAGACGGTGGTCCAGCCGCCTCCGCCGCCGAAAGTGGTGGCAATTAATAAACCGCCCAAGCCTAAGGTGCAACCGAAACCGGCGCCAAAGGTCGAGCCGCCGCCGATCTCCACGCCAACTGCGGTGCAAACCGATGCGCCGGTGGTTTCGGCACCGCCGGCACCTCCGGTAGAAGAAAAAGTGACTGAGCCGCGCGGTGGTGCGGGTTATTTGGATAACCCGGCGCCGGTTTATCCAGAAATTGCTATGGATCGCGGCTGGGAAGGTAAGGTGTTAATGAAAGTGCATGTTCTTGCTAGCGGTAAGCCTGACAATGTTTCCGTGCTTAAGTCGAGTGGAAAGCCGGTATTAGACGATGAGGCGGTTAGGACGGTTAAAAAATGGTCATTTGCTCCGGCTACTCGAGGAAAAACTCCAATCGATGGTTGGGTAACAGTTCCTATCTCTTTTAAATTATAACGTTGAGGTTTTATTTATGACAGAAACAACATCTACTGCAACGACAATTCCACAGGCAGCTAATCAAATACCGCTTTCAGGTGCTGATGTTGCAGGTGCGATCAGCGGGACGCCTGCGACCACGGAAATTACTTCGGCGCTGATTGTCGATGCCACTTTGTGGGTTTTAATTGGATTTTCTGTGGTGACTTGGGCCTTGATACTGATCAAAGGCATACAGCATCTGCGGATTTCTCATCACAATCGAATTTATGGCAAGAAGTTTTGGGGGGCTCATGATTTCCAGGCCGCCTCAGCACTGGAAGATAATAAAGGACCTGCTGCCAGAGTCGCCGATGTTGGTTTTATCACATTGATAGAAGCCGACGGCGGCACGACCACTCATGATCTTGAACATACCGGGGATCGCCAGGAGTTACTGGATAGACGCCTGCGACAACAAATGCAGAAAGAACGTGGAGCATTAGAAAGTGGTTTGTCCATATTGGCAACTATCGGCAGTATCTCGCCATTTGTGGGTTTATTCGGTACGGTTTGGGGGATTATGGGGGCGCTGACCAGTATCAGCAAAAGCGGGTCGGCTAGTCTGGAGGTTGTGGCGGGCCCTATCGGTGAAGCGCTGGTTGCTACGGCCGTCGGCATTGCGGTCGCGGTGCCCGCCGTTATCGGATACAATTTTTTTATTCGCAGAAATAAGGTAATTTGGGCATTTCTAGACGACTTCGCTATTGATTTTGTCCATCTAGCTTTGAAAACCTCATTTTTAATCAAACGCTCAACGCCTAGCCCGGATGCATCATCACGCGCTAGCGTCGCAACGAAAAAACCGGTTCTTAATAATACCAGTCATGAAGACTTACAAACGGAAGGGGTATAAATCTGATGGCAATGAATACAAAAGACGGTGGGGGTGATGATGATGTTATGAGCGAGATCAACGTCACACCGCTGGTTGATGTGATGTTGGTATTGTTGGTGGTATTTATTGTAACAGCGCCCTTATTGACTCAAGCCGTACATGTCAATTTACCGAAGACTGCTGAGACCGCGCCGCCCGAAGAAAAAGAAGCTGTGTATATCAGTGTCGATGCAACGGGAAAGGTCTTCATTGACAAAACGGAGATTGCCTTGGCTGCCTTTGAAAATGAATTGTTATCCCGGAAGGCCGCCGACCCAGAGATTGCGCTTAACCTTAACGCAGACGATGCCGTTCAATACGGCACCGTAGCTAAAGTGATGTCATCGATAGAAAGATCAGGAATTACCAAGTTATCGGTTTTGACTATCCCCGGTAAGTAATTATCGCAAAAAAATAATCTAGCCCTCTCTGGGCTGGCTAGGGATGCTTGTTTTAAAGAACCGGGCGATATCTGATTATGTATAAATTATCCAGAGGAGTTAGTTTCATGATTACTTACATTTTGATCCGTGATTGGACAACCCAAAGGCTTTGATTCGCGAGTAAATAGAAGTAAAGGTCGATAGTTATCCGCCAGATATTGTTTAAATTGATTCAACACTTAAATCCAGAGAACAAGATGTTACTAAAAACTTCACATGCAAAATTATTTTCATTACTGGGCGCTTTAGCATTTGCCGCCTCTGTACAGGCGGAAGATCCCGTTACGCCAGCCATTCCAGGCGTATCGGCCGGCGGCGTCATTATCGAATTGATCAAGGACGGCTTCAAAGGCACCGAAGGTCCTATCGGCTATTCGGATGGCAGCTTGCTGTTTACTGAAACCAATGACAACCGGATTACGCGTATCGCGCCCGATAATACCGTTTCAACGTTTTTGGAAAATTCAAACGGTGCAAACGGCTTGGCGCTAAATGCGAACGGCGAGCTTATCGCCGTGCAAACGCTTAAACCTCAGGTCGGTATCATCTATCCTGCGGACAAGCAAAAAACGTTCGCCGAAAATTTCGAAGGCGTTGCATTTCAACGGCCGAACGATGTCGTTCTTGCCAAGAATGGCGGTATTTACTTTACCGACAGCGGCACTCGTCCGACTAAGGAAAACCCTAATCCGCCGCCTTCTCATCCGGGCGTATTTTACATCTCGCCGACCGGCGAGTTGAAACGCCTGGCTAACGATATTGAGCGCCCGAACGGCATTCAGCTGAATAAAGATGAAACTGTGCTGTACGTGGCCAATACACTTGGCGAATATGTTCTTGCGTATGATATCGCCGCTGACGGCTCAATCTCCAACAGAAGGAACTGCGCCAAACTGGACGGCTGGAAGAATGAAGACAACGTCTGGTCCAGCGGTGCGGACGGTCTGGCGATAGACGATAGCGATAGACTGTATGTCGCATCCAATTCCGGCATCGAAGTGTTTAGTTCCAAAGGCGAAGCATTAGGTGTGATTGCCCTGCCTAAAAAACCGCAAAACATAGCGTTTGCCGGTAAGGACAAGAAAACGCTTTATGCGGTAGGGCGCGGTTCCGCTTATAAGATACCTTTGCTGGCCCAGGGATTTAAAGGGCGTGCCAAATAAGCTTACAAAGCTATAACTTTTCTATGCTCCGGCCTCCTGCCATTAAGTTAAGCACATGGATACTGTAGGAGCGGGCCGTGCCCGCGATGTTAGGGTTGTAATTACAGAATTGTCGCTCATTTATCGCGGGCGCGGCCCGCTCCTACAACGCTTAATTTAATTTTATGGCAGTGACGTCGAAACATGGGAACAACAATTAATAGGTGGAACTATGACACGTAAAACAGCAAAAGACTTCGATCCGGAAGTCCTGACACTATTCGACAAATACGTCCACGGCGATATATCGCGCCGGGGGTTTTTGGCTTCGGCCGCAAAATTCACACTGCTCGGCCTGACTGCCGAGGGTTTGCTTGAGGCATTGAATCCGCGCTTTGCCGAGGCGCAGCAAATAGCTCCGGTTGATGCCCGCATCTCGGCGCAATATGTGGAATATCCGTCTCCTTCCGGTTACGGCAAGATTCGCGGCTATCTGGTTAAACCGGCCCAATTCACCGGCAAATTGCCGACGGTGTTGGTCGTGCATGAAAACCGCGGCCTGAATCCACATATCGAAGATATTACCCGGCGTATTGCGCTCGATAACTTTATTGCGTTCGCTCCCGACGCGCTGTTCCCGCTCGGCGGCTATCCGGGCGATGAAGACAAGGCGCGCGAACTGTTCAAATCGCTCGATCAAACCAAAACCCATGCCGACTTTATCGCCGCAGCCGACGTGCTGAAAAGTCTGCCCGAAAGCAACGGCAAAATCGGTGCGGTCGGTTTTTGTTACGGTGGCGGCATTGTCAATTTCCTGGCGACGCAGCTTCCCGAGTTGGCGGCGGGTGTACCTTTTTACGGCAGCCAGCCGAGTGCGGAAGATACCGCAAAAATCAAAGCGCCGCTGTTGCTGCATTACGCTTCAGAGGACGAACGCATCAATGCCGGTTGGCCTGCTTACGAGGCCGCGTTAAAAGCCTCGGGCATTAAATACGAAGCCTATGTGTATCCCGGTGTGCAGCATGGTTTTAACAACGACACCACGCCGCGTTACGACGAGGCTGCGGCAAAGTTGGCTTGGCAGCGCACGATAGAGTTTTTTAACCGGCATTTGCGCAGCTAGGTAATTCCGGTCGTAGGGCGTGCCGTGCGCGCCATTGCATCCCTTCCAAGGCGCGCACGGCGCGCCCTACGATACAGGCAGCCAGTAAAAAGTAAGGAGATAGCAACGGACCATGCAATCTCAAAAAGGAAGCGAATAAACCCGGCCAAAGCAATTCAGACCGGCGGCGTCGACGTGATCAAGCCAGAGTGTAGGGATCGGCAAAGCTGGTAAGCGTTGCGATGGCAATTCTCCGATTCGCTATTGAAGGACCGATTCGGGTAGGAATGAGATGGATTGATTTCCTGCCTTTTTTTTAATTTTTAAGCTGTTCCCGAACACGGTTTTTTACTCATGAATAAGGAGTCCATTATGTTTTTACATCGACTTTATCGAATTGTTTCAGTGAGCTTCACTTTTGCGCAAGCGGGAACTGTGCTGCTGTGCTGCTGTGCGCTGAAGCACTTGGATTAACCGGAGAATCAAGATGAAAGTGACATTACCTGTTTGGGATTTGCCGCACAGGCTGTTTCATTGGTTACTCGTGATTTCTGTAACCGCAGCCTATATCACAGCCAAAATCGGCGGCGCGCTGATCGATTGGCATGGCCGCATCGGCATTTTTATTTTGGGTTTACTGGTGTTTCGTATTATCTGGGGCTTTATCGGTTCGACCCATTCCCGATTTGTCACTTTTTTTCCGACCTTTTCACGGTTGGCTGCATACCTTAAAGGCCGTTGGCAGGGTATTGGCCATAATCCGTTAGGCGCGCTGTCCGTGATCGCACTGCTGACTGTATTGGCTGTCCAGGTCGGTACCGGATTGTTCGCTAATGACGATATCGCTTTTGAAGGGCCGCTGTTCAACCTCGTCGATAAGTCCTCTAGCGACAAATTGACCGGCTGGCACAATACGGCATTCAATTTTTTGCTGGCTCTGGTTGCGCTGCATTTGGCCGCGATCGTTTATTATCGCTGGATTAAAAAAACCAATCTCGTTGTGCCTATGTTGACCGGCAAAAAGAACATTCCCGTAGCGTTGGCGGAAGTTGTCGCGGGCCGTCATGACCAAGGATTTGGCATTCTGCGTTTTATTCTGTCGTTGATTATTTCCAGTACGGTGGTCTGGGGCGTTTCGGGCGGAATATCTCAACTTTATCCGATGCAAAGCCAGCAACAAGTCGCCCAAGCACCTTCAAGTTTTTAACCCGCTTAAATATTTCTACAACCACAGGAACTGAAAAAAATGAAAAAAAAATTAACACTGGCTATTTTGCTCGCTGCATCAGCCAACGCTGCGCTAGCCGGTCCGATTGAAGAGCAAATAAGATTCCGCCAGTCGGCCTATTCTTTTGCCGCCTGGAATATTTCGAAAATTAAAAACCAGGTAGTGGATCATCCCGAAACCTATAACAAAGACGCTGTCGCCGCGGCCGCCAATGCGATTGCTGCGGTGGCTAATTCCGGGTTGGGCGCATTGTATGGCGAAGGCACGGATCAAGGAGTCGGCTGGAAACAAACACGGCTCAAGCCTGAATTCTTCCAGAAAAAAGAAGAAGTGACTAAAGTTGCGAACACTTTCAACGAAGCCGCAAACGAACTGGCGAAAGTGGCGGCAACAGGTGATGTCAACCTGATTAAAACCCAGTTTGGAAAAGTCGGTGAATCCTGCAAAGGTTGTCATGACCTGATTCGTATAAAAGAGTAAAAATTATGTTGGGTGGGATAAATGTGCGGTGCTCAGCCATTGAATTGGCCGAGTGTTGCGCTCCCACCTGTCTGGTAAGTATTTTATCTGTCAATTAGATCGCGAATGGACATAGTCCACTTAGCCGATCACAAAGAAGTCATTCCAACACTTGCGCAATGGTTCTACCAAGAATGGGCGTATCTGTATCCGGACCGTACCTTGCTGGATGTGGAACGCCTTATTGGTGAAAAAGAGCCAACACAACAAAAATTCCCGTCGCGTTAGTTGCTTTTGAAGACGGTTAACTGCTCGGAACCGTGTGTCTCAAAGTTCATGATATGGATACGCGTCTTGATTTAGCGCCTTGGCTAGCCGGTCTTTATGTCGTAACACCATCGCGGCGAAAGGGTGTCGGTACAGCGCTGGTTTCAGCTATCGAAAAGAAATCTCACGAACTTCAAATAGAAAAGTTGTACTTGTATACGCCGGAGTCTGAAGGTTTTTATTCGAGACTAGGACGGTGTGTTAATGAAAAAACTGAATGCCATGGTTATTCGGTCACAATCATGGAGAAGAAAATCGTTCTTTAGCTACCAGTTTAACTCAGACATGCAAAAGCGCAGCTTCTCTGGTTTTGCACATAGGGTAAGTGAGCGTTAGGTGAGCGCAAAAACGAAACTTGGTTTGTTAAATTAATAACTGATGTTACGCACCGTCTACTAACTATCAATAGCTTATAGCTCTTTTTGCTTCGTAAGTTATTGATTATTGGTTTTCTTGCGTAATATCAGTATATAACTTTCAGTTCAAATCTAGAATCAAATATACGGCATGTTTGATTAATTCCTAGAATCCATCTTTTTGGTCGATACGTTTTGCCAACCTCAGATTATCCATTTTTGTTAGACAGCTACAAAAACAGATCCATGAATAGGCTTGCCTATGTATTTTTCATGTGCTGATTAATAAACACTGAATCAGCAGTGGGTGAATATCGATAAGCAGTTCAGAGCATTAATAAAGACTATTAATTACCTGAGGTAGCGGCGTTTTTTCAGTCATGTAGATATAAAAAATATAAAAATCAAATGGATGTGTTGTCGGAATGGGATGTTTCCCAGAAAATTCAATTTATGACGGTAATGGCACATGGCTTGCTTCATGACTAGGTAATCCCACGTATTGTGGGACAAACTCTGGCTAAATTGATAATTGAGATAAAGATTAGGGTAGTTAGACTAGCGAAAACTAAATGTACATTTCAAATGTTTGTAGTGGTTGCTGAGTTTGCATTTTTTAAAACAAGGGGAAATAAATAATGAAATATTTTATGGCAGGCACTTTCTTAGATGGCATCAGCCCGCAGCAGAATATTCCTGATGCGGTAAGCCGCCGACGAAAACTTTCTGCATACGTAGCCGCTGCCATGGTCGGCGCTTCTATGATGACTATCCAAGATGTACAGGCGGCAGACACTAAGAAAAAAACGAAAAATAAGGCACCGAATGCAAAAGTCGTGAATGAATTGCAAGCGGAAAATGCTTATTTGCGTGAACAATTGCAAAAATTGCAAGCAGCGCAGGGCGACCGCAGTTTTCTTAAGCAAGATGCAGTCGCAGCGCCTGCTTCGGAAGCGATACCGACTGCTGAATCTGCCGAAGTAGTTGCCAAAAAAGAGGCGGCTGAAACTGATGATCTTGGCGAGGTTGTTGTTAGAGGCAAAGTTCGCTCGCGTCTTGAAAAAGTGAAGGATGTGCCGTCGTCGTCGTCCGTAAGATCAGGTGAAGAGCTTAATAGGCAGTTGGCTCAGGATCTGGGTTCAATTTTGCAACGCACGGGCAACGTCAAGTGGAATACGGGCAACTCACGTACCAGTAGTTTATCCATTCGTGGTGTAGGTCAGCAAGCGCAGACCGATGCCATGGATCCGAGCGTCGGTACTGTCGTCGATGGCGTGCCTTATGCCTACAATCCGCTGACCAGTTTTGATTTTTTCGATATCGATCAAGTAGAGGTTGACCGTGGTCCGCAGGGCACTATGGGCGGAAAAAACGCAATTCTGGGGGTGATTAATATGACTACCAAGCGTCCAACCTTTACGCCAGAAGCTAATTACTCGCTGACCTATGGTAAATATAACACCTATATCGCCGATGCCGCTGGTGGTGGAGCAGTGATTGACAATCTTCTTGCCTGGCGAGGTTCAATACATGTAAACAAGGCAGACGGTGCCACTAAAAACCTCTGGAATGAAGATCAGACCTGGTATAACAGGGATCGTGTAGCCGGTCGTATCCAGTTATTATTTACACCTACTGAAAATTTCAGTGCCCGTTTCAGTTATGACAAGCAGCCCCAACAAAGCGAATTTTACAATGGCAATTTATTCTTCACGCCAACGCCGACTCAATATGCCAATGGTGCCGTTAATACCTTAAGCACCGACGCGTCAACCAGATTGAACAGGCGTTGGTTTACCGCAGCAAATTCCAAATACACCTACCAAAATGATTATCTCTATGGCGGCGGGCAGAATGCATTTAACCAGGATGCTCAGTTTCCGCTGGTCACGGACAGTCAGGGAGGGTTGGCGGAATTAAATTGGAATGTCGGCGGTTTTAAATTGACCTCGATCACTGCCGCAAGGGATTATGGATTCCAGGCTAGAAATGACGAAGGCACTCCGTTCGATATCAGTAAAAACGGCGGCGGTGCGGTGCCGGATTTTTTGCAGCTTAGTCAGGAGCTGAAAGTGAGTTCGAGTTTCGGTAAGTTGGTCGATTACCAAGCTGGCATCTATCTTATGGATCGGAAACAGACCAAAGGAAACAGGGTTGGTTTTGGTTCAGATGCCGGTGCGTGGTTCGCTTCAACTGCTCAGTACAATATACTTGATACCAATAGCGCTGGTCGGCAACTGATGCAAAACTCTCTGGATGGACTGGATACCAATGGTCCTTATTTTATTCATAATCAGAGCGGAGCTCTGTTTGCAAATGCAAAATGGCATATAACTGAGCCGTTATCTTTGACCACCGGTGTGCGTTTCAGTAATGAAAGCCGAGAGCAGGAAACTCAAAAATTAATCACCAATAATGGGGCCGGTGGCGCCCTGAATCCGGTCTCGGTAAATGGTGTACAGACGGGAGGCTTTAATTCTAACGGCACCACTGGTGCATTACTCGCCGGTAACAGCGCTGCACAGATAGCGCTGGCAAATTCAGTGGCTCAGCAATATTTTGGCGTGGCAACCTACGCCGGTTTAACTGCAGCGCAGATGACTCAGGTGGCTACTGCTAAAACTCTCCGCCAGACGAATATGGGGGTCCTCTGGGATAAAGAGCCAGGACGGTCCTTCAAATCAACTCAGCCTGGATATGTGGTCAGCCCAAGCTATAAGGTTAACGAAGATCTGACCACCTATGTGTCGTGGCAATATGGTGAAAAAGCGGGTTTTTCTCAGACTCCTAATGCTATAGCGGTTAGTGTCGCGCCTGAAAAAACCAACTCCTATGAGATAGGCTTTAAATCATCGCTATTCGACAAAGCGTTAATATTAAATACAGACTTCTTCTACACCGATATTTCTAACTATCAGCAAGCAGTTCAGGTGGTGGATGAGTATTCAACTAATCTTGCGAGACAATCTAATCCCGCAGCCGCGCCGACCTATATCTCCAGTACCGGTAATGCAGCAGGGGTAAGAGCGTTAGGGGTTGAAGTAGATGGATCTTTTAATGGCATTCCTTATACTTCGGTTAATTTTTCCGGGTCTTACAATGATGCTATCTATACGGACTTCAAGAACAGTGCAAAGCCTCTGGAGCAAAACTTTCCTGGATCGCCGGCTTACCAGGATGTCACTGGGCAGACTCTGCCGGGTGCCGCGAAGTTCACATTTAATATAGGACCTGAATTTCGGATTCCGCTGCAAGCGTTAGGATTTCAGGCGCTGGGGAAAAATGAATTCCACACCAGTTTCAATACCTCATTCACTAGCAGCTACAAATCGGATGTTTCTCTATCGGATTACAGTACGATAAAAGCCAATTCATATACGGATATTGCCATTGGTGTTGGCCGTCGCGATAAGTTGTTCGATATCTCTTTGGTGGGGAAGAATGTATTCAATAACCAAACCCCTAGTGCCATACTTTGGAACTCTTATACGCCAGGTCTTCCTCAATGGTTTGGGGTGATGGTCAGCGGCAAGTTATAACGGGTTTTATGTAGCAGGCTTCCACTTGGCCCGGGTTCATCCCGGGCTTTTTTTTATGTGTTTTTTTAATAGCATACAGCTTGTTCGCAGGATCAGTTTTGCTAGCGTTAATCCCTAATAACTCGCGCAATAGTCCAATTCCTCATTTTTAAAATTTTGACTGCTCATATAGCCGCAGCAACTGTTACTGGACTGCTGTATTAATAACAGTTTATTTGAGAATTTATCAGTCTTATAGCTAGGGCAGAGCAGGTTAAAAGTTGGGGAGTAAAATATTATTTTAATAATCAATTAATTAAGTTCTTTTCCAATTGTCTATTATCAATTGAATGTAATGTTTATGATGGTGGCATGATAGATGCTTATATTACATTGACATCCAGTGTGCACGCGCATTTCATGCATTTTTAGTAATTAATTAAGAGAAAGATAAATATTATGAAGATACCATCGAAATTGATATTGTTTTTAATGATTCTGGTGACACCCGTTGCGTTTGGGGCTGCTCATGATCATGATAAAAAGTCAGAGGCTCCGGCTGCTGCAACAGAATATAAGTACAAGACTCCAAAGCTTAATCGCGCTCAGTTTGACGCATTGCTGGCTAATCCAGAGCAGTTGGTTATTATCGATGTACGACGTCCGGATGAGCTATCCACAAAAGGCGGATTTCCAGTCTACCTAAGTATTCAGGCTAAAGAGATTGAGAATAGCATAGCGTTTATTCCAAAAGATAGAAGCATTGTTACTGTGTCGAATCACGCTGGCCGCGCAGGCGCTGCGGCTGATTTATTATCGGTAAAAGGCTTTAAAGTCGTTGGTGCGGTAGGCGCGCAGAACTACGAACAAGAAGGCGGCAAGTTGACTAAAGTCGTTCCGCCTGAGCCGAAGAAATAGTCAAGAATTACAACAAATAAGTCGACGACTATAAATGTGAAGATTCTGAAAGGCCGATCTCTGTTGCCTTTCAGGATTGGTGAGGTCAGAGATGGTCTCAGTATTTGGTTTTTGGAGGAAGTCTATGAGCAAGAAAATTTATTCTGCCATTCTCTTTGGGCTCTCGGTGATGGTAATCGAAGAGTCTGGAGCAGTAGTGGATCGATTCAGCAATCCTGTTGGCGTTATAGGCGAGAGTAAACAGGCTGATCTTTTTAACAGCCCGGTTAGTCAAATAGGAGTTCAAGCAGCATCTGCTGCTGTAGAGGCTAAGCAAGCTGAGCCCACAGCAACGGAAAACAAACAAGTTGCTGCAGATACAGGTGCGGCACAGGCTGCGCAGTCACCGCAAGCGGTACAGTCGGCAGTGACGGACAATAAAGTGGTTGCCACGGCTGATGCAACAGCACCGAAGAAGTCAAAACATTGGGCGTATCAGCCAATTAAAGCTCCGGCTCAACCAAGCGTTAATAATAAAAATTGGATACGGTCACCGCTTGATGCGTTCGTGTTGGCGCCTTTGGAAGCAAAAGGACTAACTCCTTCACCAGATGCTGATCGTGCAGCCTTTGTGCGTCGTGCAACACTCGATACATGGGGAGTTATTCCTACTCCGGAGGAAGTTGCGGCTTTTGTAAGCGATACGTCTCCGAATGCATACGAAAATTTGGCGGATCGCTTACTGGCATCGCCTAAGTACGGTGAGCGTCAAGCGCGCCGTTGGCTGGATCTTGCGCGCTATGCGGACAGTTCAGGTTTTACTAATGATGAGACGCGTGAGAGCTTGTGGCGTTATCGAGATTATGTAATCAATGCCTTCAATCAGGATAAGCCCTATTCCCAATTTGTCTCAGAGCAGTTAGCTGGGGACGAAATTGCACCGGGCAATCCAGACGCATTGATTGCTACCGGTTTTTTGAGGAGTTATCCGGATGATAGCAACTCTCGTGATCTGGTCCAGAAGAAATTTCAAAACACAACCGATATTACCGATACAGTGGGCGAAGTATTCCTGGCGCAGACGGTGGGTTGCGCGAGATGCCATAATCACAAGTTCGATAATATTTCTATGAAAGAGTATTACTCGCTTCAGTCTTTCTTTGCGAATGTTCATGCGGTGGACAATATCCCAGCATCAAAAGGACAGATCGAACGCAATTACGAAGCAGAATGGCATAAGTGGGAAGAGGCAACCAAGGAGATCAAGGCTAAGCAAAAAGCTCTGCTCGATCCTATCAGAGAGGCGGGTAGAAAATATAACTACGAACGTTTTTCTCTGGCTACACAAGCAGCGCTTAATAAACCCAAAAGTGAGTGGACACCTGATGATCGTTGGGTAAATCATCGTTATGATGATAACGCTAAGGATGACGATTTGGTGGCTTACTATACGGATAATTCGGATAAGTCGGCCAAAAATTACAATCCCGAATATGCTGAAAAAGCGAAGCAGTATAAAGAGTTAGACAAGGAATTGAAAAAATTCGATAAGCTCAAACCCGCCGGTGGTTCCACCACCATTTCAGCGGTCACCGAACTTGGGCATACTGATGCGCCACCGACTTATGTGCGTTTTGCTGGTGTTTTCGATCGGCCAACAGAAGAGGTACAACCTGGGTTTATTGCCGCCATCAATGATGAGAAACCCGCTATTGAATCTTTATCGTTTTCATCAGGACGTCGTGCGGCTCTGGCCAAATGGATTGCTAGTGCAAATAATCCACTGACCGCAAGAGTCTATGTGAACCGTGTATGGGGTCAATATTTCGGACGCGGTATCGTGGAAACGGTCAGCGATTTTGGTAAGGCAGGGAAAAAACCCACGAATCCGGAATTACTGGATTATCTTGCTGACAACTTTATTAAGCAAGGCTGGAGTATTAAGAAGCTGCATCGTGAGATTCTCTTGTCTAGCGTATATCGTCAATCTTCCGATTATCGTGAAGAAGTAGCGAAAGCAGATCCTGAAAACAAACTGTTGGCTGTATTCCCCAGACAGCGTTTAGAGGCCGAAGAGATTCGCGATTCGTTGCTCGTAGCATCAGGTAAGCTGGAAGGCAATGTTGGCGGACCGAGTGTGTTTCCTCCTGTGCCATCTAATCTAGGCGCGGGTGATAAATGGAAGGTTTCGAAGGATCCTCACGATCAAAATCGTCGCAGCCTTTATATCTTTACCCGACGCAGTGTTCCGTATCCATTGTTGCAAACATTCGATATGGCCTCGGCGCAACAGGTACATAGTAAACGTGACGTGACGACCACCCCGTTACAAGCACTTGCATTGTTTAACAGCGATACCGTGTTCGAATGGTCTCAAGCATTAGCCGGTAGAGTAATCAGTGAAGCAGGTAGTGATGAAACGGCTCAATTAAATAGGCTCTATCAAATTTTGTTTTCACGTTTTCCAAATGATGCGGAAAAAACAGCTTTGATAGCATTTTTGGGTAGTCAGGAAAAAACTATCTTGGAAAAGGCGGCAACCGGCAAGTTCGCGGTTAGCATTCCGACTGGTTTGAAGGATACAAAGGTATTGAATCCTGTAAGGGCTGCTGCTTTTGTTGACTTGGTACATACAGTTGCGAATTCAAACGAATTCAGTTACCGGTTTTAATGACATACATTACTTTCTAAATAGGAAAATGCATCATGAACAATCAATCGCGTAGAGATTTTTTAGTCAAAACAGGATATGGTCTGGGAGGGCTTGCAGTGAGCGGTTTGCTGCCAAGTGGAGGGATTTTTTCATCTGCGATGGCAGCTGATTTGGTTGACCCCCTTGCGCCTAAGCAGCCCCACTTCCCCGCCAAAGTCAAATCGGTAATCTGGTTGCACATGGACGGTGCGCCTAGCACTTTGGACCTTTATGATTACAAACCAGAATTGATAAAACTTGCTGGTCAGGAGATTCCAAAATCTTTCATGGAAGGAATTAAAGAAGGTGTGCGAGGAGGAACGGGTAAACTTTTTGCCACCAATCGGACCTGGAAACAGCATGGAGAGAGCGGTGCTTGGTTTTCCGATCTGCTGCCTAATCTGTCTCAGCATGCCGATAAGATAGCCTTCATCAAGTCCAGCGTGACCATAGGTGCTACCCACAATATTTCGATTCTTAAGTTGAATACCGGTGATTTGAATCCTGGTCGCCCATCGTTGGGTGCATGGGTGCAATACGCTCTGGGTACTGCCAACCCTGATTTGCCGGCCTATGTTGTCCTTTACAATGACAAAAAGGAACCAACTGGTGGGTCTATCAATTGGAGTTCCGGTTTCCTGCCGGCCGTATACCAAGGTGCCGCTTTTCGTCCGGGGGATTCGCCAATTCTCTTCTTAGATCGCCCCGAATTGGTTGCAGCATCACAACAGCGCGGTGCTCTGGATCTGCTGAAGCGTTTAAATGAACAGAGTGGGGCTCGCTATCCGGAAGACACGGAACTCAAAGCACGTAATCAATCATACGCGCTAGCAGATCGTATGCAGACTACTGCGCCGGAAGCTGTCGATCTGAAGAAAGAATCCGATGCCACCAAAGAGCTTTACGGCTTGAATGACGAAGGTAGCAAAAGTTATGGAGAAACCTTGTTGCGGGCGCGGCGTCTGGTGGAACGAGGTGTGCGCTTCATACAAGTTATCTCAGGACCGCAGGAAGTTGCCGGCGACAGCAGAAACTGGGATGGTCATACCAACCTTGAAGAGAATCACAGCAAGCATGCTAGAGCCGTGGATAAGCCTATCGCCGGACTCCTTGCTGATTTAAAGGATCGTGGTTTGTTGGATTCGACCTTGGTGGTGTGGACTTCGGAATTTGGTCGAACTTCATACGGTCAAAGCGGTAATGGACGTGATCATAATCCATGGGGTTACACACAATGGCTTGCTGGTGGTGGCGTCAAAGCGGGGACGACGTACGGAGCAACTGACGAAATCGGCTTGCAAGTGGCGGATAAAAGCTTAGCGGTTGATACCTATGATCTACATGCCACTGTCCTTCAGTTGATGGGGTTAGATCACCTTAAAACGACTTTCCTACATAATGGCCGCTCGGAGCGTCCTACTGTTGTTTATGGAAAGGTTATTAAGGAACTTATAGCCTAAGGTTGAAACCCTGTCATATTGACTGGGGATATAAATATAGCCCGGATGGAATAGGCATTCCGGGTTATGTTTGTGCCATTTATTTTCTAAAAAATAACCTGAATGTGACAATCTAATTGAACAGTTGTGTGCATGGGGGAACAGCAGGCGGCATGGAAACGAAACCGCCTTCTTAAGGATCAAAATAATATGCGTAAGATGTTTAAACTTTGCGGAATTTTGTTTGTACTGGCATGCAGTGCTGTCTATGCTGAAGCCGAATTCGATTTCGAAGAGTTGATGGAGTCTATAGACAACAACTCTCATAACCTACAGGGCAATATCGTCAACAAAGATACTAATGCAACCATTGCCCTTGCCAAAAAAATGCAGAGTGATTTCAAACTGGTCGAAGGTTTCTTTGAAAAAAGAGGCAATGCGGCTGACGCGGTAACTGATGCCAAGCGATACGAGGATATGGCTGCCGAAATAGTGAAATTTGCGGAAGCGAATAATTTCGAGGCTGCCTCAAATAAGGCCATTGAAATATCGAATTCTTGCGACGACGCATGTCACGACACTTATAAGCCACTTTAAAATTTCAAATCTTTCTTTAAATTTAAAGAGTACAACTATGAAACGTTTTCTATTGAGCTGCCTGTTGTCAAGCGCAATCGCGCTTCCTGCCGTCGGTGCATTACCGGAGGGCCATCCTGCCCCGGACTTCCAGACGCAAGCCTCTCTGGCCGGAAAGGCCTTTAGTTATTCGCTGCAAGATGCGTTGAAAAAAGGTCCGGTCGTGGTCTATTTTTACCCGTCGGCCTATACCGGCGGCTGCAATATTCAAGCCCACACCTTTGCGGTCAATTATGACAAATTCACCGCCGCCGGGGCATCAATTATAGGCGTGTCGCTCGACAGTATCGACAGACTCAATGAATTCTCCGCCGATCCTGAGTTTTGCGGCGGTAAGGTTGCGGTTGCTTCCGATATCGACGGCAATATCGCCAAAACCTACGATTTGACGATCAGGGATGCGGCACCTGGGAAGAAGGATACCCGCGGGGTTGACATTAACCATGGATTTGCCGAACGCACCACCTTTATCGTTAAGCCTGACGGCAAAATTGCCGCCACATTGACCGGGCTTAAACCGGCCGAGAATGTCGAGAAGTCGCTGGAAATCGTGCAACAGCTTGCGGCTGCGAAGTAGGCATGCAGTTATCGCCTTTGATGTCGCGGAGGACGGCTTGTTCCGGCCGACAGCGACAAAAGCATCTGACTCACAGATGTTGGAAGCGAAATTCTTTGCTTATCGTCAGCACTTTTGCGCTGCTTGCTTCTGTAAAGGGCATGGCGGCCGAGGAGAATGCGGAAACAGTCTCACGACGTATCGGCAGGGGCAACCCCGGTATCGGCCAACAGCAGTCCGAGGCCGGGCGTTGCGAGGGATGTCACGGTGCGGACGGCAATAGTTCCGACGCCAAGATTCCCAATCATGCGGGGCAGTATGCCGCTTACTTGATTAAGCAACTGGGAGATTTCCAGTCGGGTGCGCGCAAACACGAAATCATGACCATCATGGCCGAAGATTTAAGCACTACCGACATGGCGGATATTGGCGCTTATTTCGCGGGCCGGAACATCATGAACGGCGACGGTTCCGGTGACCGTCAGTTGGGCAGGAATCTGTTCGTTAACGGCGATCCGGCCCGGGGCATTCTGCCTTGCGCGGGTTGCCACGGCGAAAACGGTAAGGGCGGCATTGCCGGTAATGTGGTTTACCCGGTGATCGGCGGGCAACGCAATGTTTATTTGCGCGCTCAATTGGTTAATTGGAAATTGGGCGAGCGTAGCAATAGTCCGGGCGGCGTAATGAATGCAGAGGCCAAGTCGTTGAGCGATGACGAAATCGAAGCGCTGGTCGATTATATTTCCGGGCTGTAGCGTAACTATTGTCTCGCTCTCACGTAGCGCGTCAATGCGATTAAGTTAAGAAAAATATTAATAGAGTAGGGCGCGCCGTGCGCGCCTTTCCCTATGCTTAAAAAACAGTGCTATCCCTTTGGCGCGCACGGCGCGCCCTACGGTGGCGAGAACTTTGTTCACTATTTCCCCGGTTTTTATTTTTGAGAGAGCAACAATGAAGTTTCTGAATCGGCTGTTATATCAAGTCCATCGCTGGGTTGGTCTGGTGCTGGCCTTGTTCATGTTTTTCTGGTTTTTTACCGGCTTGGTGATCATGTATTCCACGCCGACCACGCAAAATCGCAGTCAGCAACTCGCGCACGCCGAAACATTGGCACCACAGCTCGACTGGCTGAGTTTGGGCGAGGCTTGGGATCGCAGTGCCGGACAACGCAAGGCGGCTGCGGATAAAACTAAGGCCGGCGCGGAACGTAAGCCCAAAGAAGCCGGTGCAGACGGCAATGTTGGTGTCGGTATCGCCGATGCCCGATTAGTGCGTAGTGCCGGAGAACCGCTATGGCTGGTCGAAGATAGCAGCGGCCAGCGCTTCGCCTTGTCGGCAATTGACGGTTCATTGCGTCAAACGTCGGCGGATCAGGCATTGAAAATTGCGGAAAACTGGTTTAAAGATAATGATGGCGGCGTTATCAATGCAAGTTATGTAGAGACCGTTGAAAATCCGGTTATTCTGCGCAACCAGGAAGCCTTGCGTCCTTTCCATCGCATTGCGGTCGGCGACGGCGGCGAGTTGCTGATCTCCGCGCGTACCGGCGAAGTATTGCATGCGTCCACGCGTATGGACCGGGTGTTCTACTGGGCCGGTAACTGGCTGCATTTATTTAAGCCGTTGGAGTCTATCGGCTTGGGCAATATCCGCCATGATGTACAACTGTGGCTGGGCTTGCTCGCTACGATAGCGACATTGGCCGGCCTGATTATCGGCTGGCTGCGCTGGCGGCCCGGTTTCGGCGGCAAGCCGACCTATTCCGAAGGGCGCACCCAGCCTTATCGCGAATTCTGGTTTAAATGGCATTTCTGGAGTGGGCTGATCGGCGGTACTGTGGCACTGTTTTGGGCGCTCAGCGGTTTTATCGATACCAATCCCGGAAAACTGTTTTCACCGGCCAATCCCAATCAACAGGAAATAACGCGCTATTTGGGAACCGGATTACCCGAGACAATGCGTTTGTGGCAACCGGTTCTGCCTATTCTATTGGCTACGGCTGTCGATGGCTCCGATGTTGTCGAGCTGGGCTGGAGAAGCTTGGGCGGTGAAGCCGTGTTGCTGGCTCATGCTCGTGACGGACAGCGCTTGCCGCAAACACCGGACGGTACCTCGCCGCAGTTCAGCGAAGCGGCGTTATTGGCTGCCGTGGAGCGAGTAGCCGGTAATGCTAAAGTGGAATCCAGGACGGTCCTGACTGAATACGACAGTTACTATTATCCCAGACACCATCAAAGTCTGGTGGAGAAGCCGCTGCCGGTACTGATGGTGAAACTGGCCGATACCGCCGGAACCCGCTTTTACCTGGATCCGCAAGACGGAAGGCTGCTTGCCAAGCTGGACCAAAGTACGCGTATTTTTCGCTGGCTATACTCCGCGCTGCATCACTGGGATTTCGGCTGGCTTTATTACCGGCCGCTATGGGATCTCTGGATGTTGACCTGGGTATCGTTCGGACTGGTGCTGGGCGCAAGTTCGCTGGTAATGGGCTGGCGACTGCTGAAAAAAACCTTTGCGCCTAAAAAACGTGCGGTTCGCCGCACGCCGGTGGTCGCCGGTAAAGTGGGCAAGAAAAGTGATGAAACGGATTTTACGCGAATTAAGGAGCCGGTTATTGATGCGTGACATCGATTTTAAAGATATACAAATCTAATAATATCGTTTTATTACGCATAACAATTGTCCTAAGATAACTGCCAACGTTGACGGAATAACATGATCCACTCTGTTAACCCGATTTAATTGTAGTTGTTTCGTAAACTCAGTGATTTGATCTAAATCCAGATGACGATCCTGAAAAGGGTTGAACTACCCATTTTTTGAAATGCAAACGAGTACATTATTATGGATACACTTTTAGGTCGCAATATCGCCGGCAGCCAAGAGGAACATGCCTCGACACTGCTGGCCTTTGATGAATTGCAATCGCGTTCGTTGTCGCTCTCTGTTCGGGCAACGGCCCTGGTTTTTGAAGACCCCGTTTCCCGTCGCCTGCTGGAACAGATCGAGCGCATTGCACCTAGCGATGCCACCGTGCTTATTATCGGGGAAACCGGAACCGGTAAAGAACTGGTCGCCCGGCACATCCATGCCCTGAGCAAGCGCAGTAAAAATATTTTCGGCGCATTAAACTGCGCGGCTCTGAGTGAGCACCTGATCGAGAGCGAATTATTCGGTCATGAAAAAGGTTCGTTTACCGGCGCGTTGACGAGTAAAGACGGCTGGTTCGAAACTGCGGATAAAGGCAGTCTGTTTCTTGATGAAGTAGGCGACTTGCCGTTTGGCATGCAGGCTAAATTGTTGCGGGTGCTACAAGAACGCGAAGTTGTTAAGGTCGGTTCGAGGCAGCCGGTGCCGGTCGATGTCAGGATTATCGCGGCAACCAACGTCAATCTGGAAGAGGCGGTGGCCGCTTCGCATTTTCGGGCCGATTTATACTACCGTTTCAACGTTGCGACTATCCAGCTAAGTCCCTTGCGCGAACGGCCGGGCGATATCCTGCCGCTGGCAAGGCATTTTCTGAGAATTTACGGCGAGCGTTTGGGCTATGGCGAAATCAAATTGTCGCCAGCGACTGAACTGACCCTGTTAAATTACGATTGGCCGGGTAATATCCGGGAACTGGAAAATGCCGTCCATCGTGCGCTTCTGGTGTGTCCGGGTAATCGTTTGCGCCCGGAAGATTTCAAACTGTCCGGTGTCAGAAGCCTGGAACATGGGCCGTCAGTTTCAACCACGTCGTTGGAAAGCGCATTGCAACGCCTTTGCGAGCAAGCGCCGCCGAAGCTGTTTGACATTATAGAAGAGACGGTGATCCGGACTGCGTTTGAATTTTGCGAGGAAAACCAGGTTCAGACTGCACGTTTATTGGACATCAGCCGTAATGTGCTTAGGCATAAGCTGGGACTCTACGGCATGCTGCCGAATGCGCAGAAAAAACTATCAAGTGCTCTCTGTGATGTGGAAGTCGGAGCCGCGACCGGAACAATCGCTCCGGAAAATCTGTACCGCTTGACCTAGGGAAGCGCTGATTAAGTCTTTCTACAGGGCTCTCCTGAGCGCAGTCGAAGGGCTCAGGGCGAACGGTCAGTTATTGATTCTGTTCGTGGTGAGCTCTTCGATAAACTCAGGAGAGCCTTGTCGAACCATGAGCGGAATCGACTTAATCAGCGCTTCCCTAGTACTCAGTCAATCTTGTTTTGTGGGGCGATAATTTAATTGTGGGAGCGGCTTTAGCCGCGATTGTCGCGGCTAAAGCCGCTCCCACATAGCCTTCTTCACTCGACATTATAAATTTGACTGAGTACTAGTTGTGCCCTTCGGGGATAAACCGGTTTTTCCAGATTAGCTATGAAACTGCCGATTTGCGGTTTTATTACCAGGTGTTGCTGTTCGATCAGGGACAACGGCCGGATAATGTTTGCAAACACTGCAATGTTATCGGTTTGTCAGGTATGAAAGAAATCTGCAACGTAACAAGTAAAGGCCTTGAATCACAAGGTCTTCAATAAATATGACGTTGTCATGCAACGTCGCCATTGGAGTTGGAAATGGGTCTTAGCGTTACTCACTTATTAGTTGTACTTGCCATCGTCACGGTTGTGTTTGGCACTAAACGTCTGCGCAATATAGGCACAGACCTGGGCGGGGCCATTAAAGGCTTTCGCACGGCCGTGGCAGAAGGCGAGCACGATCCCGCCGCCGAAAATAAGACTGAAGTCATTGAAGGTGAAATCACTGCGAACGACTACAAGGATTCAGCCCGGTAGGATGGGTAGAGCAATGCGAAACCCATCGCTTTAAGATTGAGTCATGATGGGTTTCGGTTGCTTCTGTCCTGCCGGTGTAATAAACCGGCTTGCGCTGTGACCGGTGTAGGATCAATGTTTGTGGGGGCACCAGCCGCCTGACCACATTGGCCGGTTTCACAGCTGCCGCCGCATTAGAATCAACAATCCAAACTCCCGATCATACGTTTCAGTGACATACTTCAACGTCGGTTTATAGCCGATATCGAACAACGCCTTGTCCCGGTCGGCATGGGGGATTTCAAATCTTCCGGCCCCTCAATCTCACGCCACCACACCGGGAAAATTCCGCTCATACAGCCGTTGGACCGCCGAGCGATTGGCTGTGATGGCTAACAAAGCGTAAAAGATCCCCGCATGAAAGAACGGTTGGAATCGTTTGCGTGCTGGCGGATGTATTTATCGCCATAAACCATCCGGATGATTTCCCTTTTCGCTTCCAGCCAGTCGCAAAGCTCATTCCCAGGCTTAAAAGCGCGTTTTTCCGCTTTGTAATAAGCCGCTTCGGCAATCATCGACTTAATGTTGTTCAGTTCGTATGCAGGCAAAGGTGCGGTGGGTACAGGCATTGGATTTGCCGGGGTGAATCCGAATCTCACAAGGCCTAAAACAGTTTGCGGTGAGCCGTTTTTAATGCCGATTTCCAAAGGCTCTTGTTCTGCCAATGTGCCGAAAAGACGGTCCCATATCGAAAAGACCGCGCCGTAGTTACTGTCGTGCTCATGACGTTCCGTTGAATGGTGGGTGCGGTGCAGATAGGGCACGATGACGACCAGGCCCAAATATTTCTCGCAATAAAACGAGATATTGGTGTGATGAAACATCACGAACAAGGTCAATATGGCTTCATTAGTAAGCACCATCGATTTGTCCACTCCGAGCAAGACGATATAAGCCGACTTCAGCGCGGTGATGATTAACAGTTCCACAATATGTATCCGAAATGCGGTTGAAACATTTAAATACGGATCGTTGTGATGCACTTTGTGGAACATCCACAGGCAATCGAAATGGTGACTGGCCTTGTGCCAGCAATAGAGCAGTAAATCGAGTAGCAGAAACGACAGCAGGGCTTTCCATACAGGATTGGCGATATAGTCTAATAGTCCCCGGTCTGAATAACGGTCGGCCATTATCAATAAAGGTGTCGCCGATAGTAGCGAGATAACGATACTGTTAAAAACAAACAGGCTGACATTGGTCCGATATGATTGGCGCAGCTGTTTCAGGGGCAATCTGCGTTTAGGATAGATAAGCTCAAGAGCCGACAGCACGACAAATGCAATAAGCAGGGCAAATGTCGCCAGTTCTCCCGACAGATTTGAGAGCCATGTTGAATAGAATTCAACAAAGGTGATGAGTGACGTCGTAATTTCGCTGGACATTGTCTTTACCTCGATAACTGTAAACTCGCAATGGAATCTTAAGCAAAGACAGTGACAACATGATGAAAAAAGCGTGAGCGATAATCGTTATGCTCGGTTGCTTTGCTTAAGGAAATTGCTTGATTAAAGTGCAGCAAAATATACGCCATAAAATATTTTTAGCCGGTCAAAGCCGCAAGGCGCGGCTCAATATCGCCGGGAAACCATGATTATCAAAGGTTTTGTGGGTATGAGAAGGAAATGCGATTGCCGGCGGCAGTGAAAAAAATTATATTTTTAATAGCGAGATTGCATCAGCGCGGTGCAATTGTTCTTTTTTACGCACCTTTACAACACCCAACATCGTTATCCGGGCAATTGGGATGCCCTAGCTCGATTTTTTGCCTACCAGTATAACTATCAAACGGCCTAAAGTCAGGTAGCCCCTTTTTTCAAACAACTCTAAACAATGACACATATCTGTTTAACAGACGTATTCTGTTGACTTGAAAGTCCCTACCGATCCGTGCCGCGGTCTATTTTGCAGCCCAGGCTTAAAGACGATCAGCCAATCCGGCGATATTTTTACGTGATGGATTCAATCGACAATTACTTCCGCAGGCATGGTTATTTCAGACCGCGGGCAATATGCTGATTTAAAGGCAGTAATACAACAGCTGCTATTGCTATAGCAGCAGAATATATTAATAACGATAGAAGCTAATTTTAATTAAGTGGAGAAAGCTTGCCCAGTCTCAGGCAATCGGTACCGCTTACGGTTCTCTCCTTGTTCTGGCTTGTTAATTGCTCTGCCATATGCGAGTACTTGCTTATCAATCACTAACGGAATCAATACATGACGCTGACAACTGTTTTTCAGAAGTTACCTGGCAGCCCCGGTAGCATAGCCCGGTTTTCACCGGATTTATCCAAAGCGATGCTGGGCGTGGCCGGCGTCTTGTTAACGGCTACTGTAACCGCTGCTCCCAGCATCTATCCCACCGGCACCACGCGTTACGATCCGACCAAGGCCTTCAATTCTTTCGTGCTGTTTACCGCCGGCGACAACATCGCTCACCTGATCGACCTGAACGGCAATTCGATTCATGAATGGAAAGATGCGGCCGGTCACAGCACATTGATCGACCCGACCGTAAACGGCGGAAAACTGGGTCATGTATTCGTGACACTGGAGATGACCGACGGCATAGGCACCGACTTGGTGCCGGGCCAGGTTAGCAGGAGAGTGTCCAAGACAATCGGCGAACTGGATTGGGACGGGAAAGTCGTTTGGAATTTCGGCGACAAAGCGCCCGGCGGAGCCGCCCAGCAACATCACGATTGGGCGCGCTTGCCGAACGGCAATACTGTCGTGTTGGCCAATCTCGTGCATCCGGTGAAAGGCTTTAAGCAAAAGCAGGTACTCGATGATGTCGTTTATGAAGTCAACCCGGCCGGTGAAGTGGTCTGGAAATGGATCGCGTCCGAGCATATCAACGAATTCGGCTTCAGTCCGGCCGAACTCAAACTGGTACGCAACGCCGACATAGCCGACTACCTGCATGTGAACAATCTCAAGGTAGTCGGCCCCAACCACTGGTTTGCAGCCGGCGACAAGCGCTTCGACCCCGACAACCTGCTGTTCGATGCGCGCAATGCCAACTTCATCGCGATCATCGACAAGAAGACCGGCAAGATCGTCTGGCGGCTGGGGCCACACTATAAAGCCGCCAGCGAAGAACAGGCGCAGCCGCGTAATGTGCCGAGGCCGGTCGATCAGATCAGCGCCCAGCACGATGCCCATATCATTCCTGAAGGCCTGCCCGGTGCCGGTAACTTGCTGGTATTCGACAATCAAGGTCTGGCCGGCTACCCGATGGCGGCGGTGCCAAGAACCGGCGGCTCCCGGGTATTAGAAATCGATCCGGTCAAGAACGAGATCGTTTGGCAGTATACCGGAGAAGATTCCGGCGGCCCCGCCTGGTCGTTTCGCAGCACCCATATCAGCGCGGCCCGACGCTTGCCGAACGGCAACACGTTTATAGACGAAGGCCAGAGCGGCCGGTTGTTCCAGGTGGCCCGTAACGGCGACATTGTATGGGAATACGTCAATCCTTATTTCCGTATCGGCAAGGATAAGCTGACCGGCCGGGCGACCGCCAACAATCAGCTGTATCGCGGTCAGCCGGTGCCGTACGAATGGGTGCCGGCCGGTACGGCGCACTCTGAAAAAGCGGTGGTTCCGCCTGAATTAAGCCAGTCAACTCCCCTTCCGCCGGGGCCTTGATCCGCAACCGAATCATGCAACGATTATAACTTTCACAGGAGAATTCATATGTCTCGTTTTTTCATCCTCCAACGGCTAGCGCGGTTTGCTCTGACAATCGGCTTGTTTTTATGCTATGGCTCGCTATCGGCCGCCGATCTTGATCCCAAAGCGATTTCGATCAAACTGCCCGACGACATCAAATGGGTCGCAAACCCCAGCGGTTCGGAATCCGCGGTATTAGTCGGCGACCCTTCCAAGCCCGGTCTTTATGTGGTGCTGAACAAATGGAAAGCGCATCACAACAGCAAGCCGCATTCCCACCCGAACAATCGTTTCATCACTGTGATTTCAGGCACTTGGTGGGTCGGCACCGGCACCGATTACAATCCTGACAATTTGAAACCGGTCCCGGCGGGCAGTTTCGTCACCCATTACGGCAACGAAGTTCATTACGACGGTGCCAAGGATGGCGATACGATTTTGCAGATTGTCGGTATCGGGCCGGCGACATCGACTCCGGCGGTATCGGCAAAATAACGGATTCGGAGGCGTATTTTTTAGTTTGCCTGAAAGGTTGTTATCAATTATTAATTCATATAGCATCAGGCCTAACGAATTGCCGGGGCGGCGTTATCACCGGCGGTTGAAAATTAATGTACACCTGCTCAAGTGTCTACTCTACGTTAGGCTTTATTCAGATATGATAAAAATGAAATCCGTACTCAACGACTATAGTCTTGATGGTGAAAATCAGTATCTGTACATCTTTCCAGTTGAAAGGCTAAAGATTAAAAATAAAGAAAAGGTTGGTGATGTATCAATCTACCCTGCTGGATATTTGGATATTGATGAACTGCTGAAAAATGTCTTTTATCTTGATAATGAAGAAAAAATAAAAGCAGATGAACAACTAAAGATTTTTAAAAATAACACGCTACTCGTATTTTCAGATGAAGCTTTTCAAAATTACCCATTAAGTGTTGTAAGCGATGAGCAAATAATAAAGAAAGCGTATCAGAAAGTAGACTTTATAATTGATTTTTTAAAGTTCAAGTATTGTCATTTTTCAAATTCAAAAAATCTGCCGAGTAGATTAGGACAAATTTCTACAGGCGAAACATTATTACTATTTATGGATCACATGGCAGTTCCAAGAATCATAAATAAAACAGTATTCAATAATACCTTAACCATAGGAAATGGTTTAAAAATACAAGAAGATAAAATTTTTGATGATTTTAAACTTTTCAATCATGACATTGCAGAAGTTGGAAATATTGCAAAAAACGCATTAAAAATATATTCCTCTGCTTTAGAAGAAAGCTCTGACACTAACAAGTTTATTCAAATAATGAGATTATTTGAGTTTATCGCCTTTCCAGAAGAATCGAGGAAATTTGAAAAAGTAAAAGAACAAATATTATCTCATGTTGCTAAAAATAATAATGATGCGATAAGAATTAGAGAAGAGTTTAAAGCCTATACTGGCGGGAATAACAATAACGGATTAAGAACTGAAATCATTCATAACGGAAAATTCTTAGAAGATATAGGAATATATCAAGATTCATTAGAGCGTGAATATCTATTTGATAAATTACAAAAATATCTTCATTTCTGTATTAACGACCTTATAGAGAGCTATAATAAATCATGGTCAGATATAGAGCAAATTAGGGAAGATAAAAAGAAACTTGCCGAGAAGAACAAACAGAAAAGCAACGAAGAAAACTGTGCCAAGTCGATAGTCATAATTGATGCTGATTGGCTAAGTGAGTCTATACAAAAGTATACTAAGATTTATGGAGAGATATATCCAAATAAAAACTTCAAAAAAATAAAGTGTGAGGAGTTTTTCTATCACATATTGGCAAATACGAGGACACTTGAAATAGATCGTGTATTTTTGTTTTATGTGTTCTTTTCTAAGTTAGAAAGCATTAGTCATTTTGAACAGGATATTGTTAATTTAGACAAAAAAAATTTACGTTCTGATAAATTAATTTTTCAGTTTCATATATTTAACTTATCGGAGATAAAAGAAATGATTAACGGTATTAGCAAAGTTGTATCTTATGTTGGGCAAGATAAACTACAAAACTCACTGCATTTTAAAAACATTGTTTTTTGTGGCGACAGAACAGAATATACAGATGTGCTGAGAAATACTATTTCAAATGGCAATCAAAACATTATTGCTATAAGAGATTCGTACATTATGGAAATGAACATTGACGTTCCTTTTTTTCATGTTGGTCGACTAATTGGATTTAGTTTAGGCTTAGCTCAGCACGAATTGTAGTCATGCTAGGCACGTTGCCCAACATTTTGCTATCCGTTGGCGGAGCGTTCGTAGTCCAGTAGGCCGGAATAAGCCGGTTCGAGCGGTAGGGAAAACCGGCGTTTCCGGCAAACATCAGCCAAACTTAACCACGTTTTGTTTCATTTTGACAAGAAGCTGAGCCGCTGGGCAAAGCGAAAATACAAGAAGCTTAAAACTATGGCACGAGCGCTGAGGCGGTTAAACGCTTTTAAGTCAAGAAATCCAAGGGTGTTTGCCCATTGGTAGGTTTAAGATTGAATGATAAGAGCCGGATGAAGCGAGAGTTTCACGTCCGGTTCTGTGAGAGCCTCAAGGGGCAGTTCCTTGGGGCTACTCGACCTGGCTTTTAAAAGAGGCGAAATAAATTATGGACATAAATAATGATCTATCATCACCACGCGTCCCAATTAATACCTGTGAAGGCCTGTTTGAAAAATTGAAATGGGATAATTGTGAACTTGAACAGGGTTACGCTGGTTCCCAAGCTCCTGCTTGGGAACCCAGTGAGCAAAGCTCTAGCTTTGCGGGACGGGAAGCTGGAGCTTCTTACACTGAATTCCCAAGCGGGAGCTTGGGAACTAGTCAAACTCGCCGGAAACGCCACCTCGCGCTACGCGCTTGGATGGTCTTATTCCGGCCTACCCTCCTTTTTTCCTTCTCAGCCGTAGCTTTATCCGTATTGTCTTATGAGTTCAGCAGAGTAACCTAGATGAAGCTTTGCGGAATCCGAAGTTTCGTAGCCATCAATCATCCCGGATTCCGTTACGCTTCATCCAAACTACTCGCCTAAATCAATTCTGATAAGGCGTCCTCTGCCCTTATTTTCGTTCGACTTGTGAAACGTCCCTAATCGCCCCTTTAGCAGCCGACGTGGTCATGGCGGCATAAGCCCTGAGCGCGGCGGACACTGTCCTTTTACGGTCGACCGGCTTCCAGGCCAGCACGCCTTTAGCTTCCATCCCGGCGCGGCGTTGTTCCAGTTCTTCCACTGTGACTGCCAAGTGGATACGGCGGTTGGGAATATCGATCTCGATGGTGTCGCCTTCTTCGACCAAGCCAATCGCGCCGCCTTCGGCCGCTTCAGGTGAGGCGTGGCCGATAGAAAGCCCCGAGGTGCCGCCGGAAAAGCGTCCATCGGTCAGCAGGGCGCAGGCTTTGCCCAGCCCCTTGGACTTCAGGTAACTGGTTGGATAGAGCATTTCCTGCATGCCAGGCCCACCTTTGGGACCTTCGTAACGGATAACCACGACGTCGCCGGCGACGATTTCGTCATTCAAAATAGCGGCCACCGCAGCATCCTGGCTTTCGAAAATGCGGGCGCGGCCGGTGAACTTGAGGGCGTTATCATCCACGCCGGCGGTTTTGACAATGCAGCCATCCAGCGCAATGTTGCCGTGCAATACCGCCAAGCCGCCGTCCTGCGAATAGGCATGCGCCTTGTCGCGGATGCAGCCTTCGGCGCGGTCGTCGTCCAAGGTCGGGTAGCGCATGGATTGCGAGAAGGCAATGGTGGTCGGGATGCCGCCGGGTGCGGCACGGAAGAAGTCTTTGACCGTCTCGTCCTGGCTGCGTTGGATGTCCCACTGGTCTAGTGCCGCGGCCATGCTCGGCGCATGCACAGTCGGCACATCGCGATTGATGACGCCGGCGCGGTCCAGTTCGCCCAGAATACCCATCACGCCGCCGGCACGGTGTACATCTTCCATGTGGTATTTCTGGCTGGCCGGAGCCACCTTGGACAGGCAAGGTACGCGGCGCGAAATGGCATCGATGTCGGCCATGGTGAAATCAACGCCGGCCTCATGGGCGGCGGCCAACAGGTGCAGTACGGTGTTGGTGGAACCGCCCATCGCAACATCCAGGCTCATCGCGTTTTGGAATGCGTCGAAAGTGGCGATGGAACGCGGCAGCACAGATGCGTCGTCCTGTTCGTAATACCGTTTGCTCAGCTCGACGATGGTGCGCCCTGCGCGCAGGAACAGCTGTTTTCTATCGGTATGGGTAGCGACGATGGAGCCGTTGCCCGGCAATGATAGGCCCAGCGCTTCGGTCAGGCAATTCATCGAGTTGGCCGTGAACATGCCTGAGCAGGAACCGCAAGTCGGACAGGCGGAGCGTTCCACGGCGGCGACCTGTTCGTCGCTGATTCTGTCATCGGCAGCTTCCACCATCGCGTCGACCAGATCCAGTGCGCGGGTTTGGCCGTTCCAGACCACCTTTCCGGCTTCCATCGGGCCGCCGGACACAAAGATAGCCGGAATATTCAGGCGCAATGCGGCCATCAGCATACCGGGGGTGATCTTGTCGCAGTTGGAGATGCACACCAGCGCGTCGGCACAGTGGGCATTGACCATGTATTCCACGCTATCGGCGATCAGGTCGCGGCTGGGCAGCGAATACAACATCCCGTCGTGGCCCATAGCGATGCCGTCGTCCACGGCGATGGTGTTGAATTCCTTGGCCACGCCGCCGGCTTTTTCGATTTCGCGGGCCACCAGTTGCCCCATGTCCTTGAGGTGCACATGGCCGGGCACGAACTGGGTAAACGAGTTGGCAATGGCGATGATGGGCTTGGTGAAATCCTCCTCCTTCATCCCTGTGGCTCGCCACAGCGCCCTTGCGCCTGCCATATTGCGGCCGTGAGTGGTAGTGCGGGAACGGTATTGTGGCATGACGGACCTCGGTAGAATCTTAAAGGAATTGAAGTGGGTAAAGCCTTGCGATTCTACTTCAATCGCGCACGTAGCGCCACATGGGCCGTGCGTCGGGCTACACGAGTCTGGTAGGCGCTCGTATCGCGGCCCATTGACAAATACCAAAATAATTGGGGGTAAAGCATTCCGATGGACAATCTATTTCGAGAACCAAAATATCCAACAGGGTAAGGTGCAATATGTAGGGTGCAATAGCGTAGCGTATTGCACCGTATGGTAAAACTATCATTCTACGGATTAGTCATGTTGGGCATAAACCGCATACCCAACTGACAAGCCTACGCCTCGGCGCTATTCAGCCAAAGATCGTGTTTATTGCATAAACTTAGCGCGTACAGCGCGCCGCTGTAATTTTTAAGCGTGAATGTAGAAACTGCCGCACGGTCTTTAGTGGGATCAAACAGATGCTCATCGATAAATTTATAGTTTTTATCCAATAGAACATGCTTAACAATGTAATGTTCGTAGCCTTTTATTTCATGAGGCGTGGCAATTTTTACCGTAGTAATGTCTTCGGCTTTGGTAATTTCAATCGTGGGTAAATGGGTTGCGACTTTGCCCGCCCAACGTCCCGGCGCTTCTTTTGTATAATAAATATCTCTCGATGCCGTTGCCTGCTCATCACCGGCAGCCAGTGCCAGGGTTGGGGCGATCAGGCTCGCGCCTGCACTTGCTACACTTAAGCGAATAAAATCGCGACGTTCCATAGTCATTCCTTGTTGTTGGTTATTGATTAAATTTAGCTCGGTAAAACTGATTTTTGCCGGTTCTTATAACTATCTCGCATACAATCACTGTTTAGACTCAAACTGATTCGGATACCAAAAAGTTTTATGGCACTGTTCACAGGTGTCATCGACTCGGCCTCCGATTTCAAGCAAGGCAGTTGCGTTCTTGGCATCGATTGCGGCGAGCGTTTCTTCTGCTGTAGCCTGAAGTTGCTGTGCATACCTGAAATAAATCTCCGGTTTCGCATCAATTAATTGCTGAATTTCTTCAGGACTTTTTTTGATCCCAGGAATTTCGAATTTCGAGTCTTTTACCGCTACGCGGCGGCCGCCTTCACTCAAACGTTCGGCAGCGTCAAGCAGTGTGACGGCTTGTTGCCTGACCGCCGCCCATTCTTCGTTGGTTTGCGGTTGTTGTTCCACTATGCCTGACCTGTTGGCAGAGTCCCAAATCCCGTCGGAGGTGGGCGCAATCAACGAGAGCATCAGCTCTTGAATCGTCTCTGACGATTTAAGATTTTCTTTCTGGTCGCGTATGACCGATTTCTGCGTACAGGCTGCAATTGCCGATATTGATAGGACGATGAGGGTGAACTTTAATTTTAATGGCATCTGATTATGGTTAGGGGTAGAAACGTCATGGGTTGCCAACGCATCGACTAATTTCGGGCGTTTCGGCAAAAGCATCTTAATGGATTGTAAAGCAATAGAATAGGCCTACTTTTTCGGTTTTAACCGGATTTCGGTCCAACATTTTGTATCCGCTGGAACATGTCCGTGTTTAAGAAGCAAATTTCCCGCCATACCGCACAGCTTCAAATATAAATTGATGCATAACGCGTAGGTCCGATTAGCGCAGGAGACTGTGAAAGTATTCATGTGGGAGGGGCTTTAGCCCCGAAAGTCGGGGCTAAAGCCCCTCCCACAATCAATAAAACAATGACTTAGACGTTACTAAAATAATATACGTCATATTTTCAAGAATACTTTCACAGTCTCGCAGCGTAATCGGACGCATGTTATTCGTCGCCGCCAACGACGACATCCATATCGCCACACCAATTCGAAGGATAAATCCCTCTCGCGACATAGCGATGAAAAGTCGAATAAGGCCAATCAACCACTCGAATAACGTGCCCATGTTTCAAAGGGTTGACGTGAACATAATCGACATGGTGTTGATAGTCGGAATCGTCGCGTATGAAATGCTCCCAATAATGCCGTTGCCACTTGTGCCCTTGGGTAGATACCACGCTCACCGGCTGCCTTGCGCATGGCCGAACTCTGCTCGGTTTTGGGTAGCCGCGAAAATTCGCTTTTGATTAATCGCCAGCGCAGGCTGAAATCGCTATCTCCAGGCGGCAAAGTCCATACGGAATGCAAATGTTCCGGCAGAACCACACAGGCGTCGATTTGAAACGGATGTCTTTCGCGTACCCATCGCACCGTTTCGCGCAGTAAATCGATCTCGCGGACCAACAAATCGTTGTGATGCCGCTGCAACAGGTTTACCGTAAAGAACCACGTGCCTCCCGGTATGAATGCGCGTCTGTAGTTGGGCATGTGCTTTTACGGTTTGGGAATGTGTTGATGATTGGATGGCATGCGTCCGATTACGCTGCGCTAATCGGACCTACGCGGGCTTTTCAGTATTTCGGATAGCTTGTTGATCTCTAATGCGAGTTGTTCCAGATCCTTATCTGAGGCATTTTGTTGTTTGCTAATGATTGAAAGACTATCTCTGATCTCACCAAGCCGCAAATACGCTGATTCACCATTCTTGATCGAAGAAGCTGGGGCAGCATTTTGATCTGCATTTACTTTAAGTAATAATTCTTGAGTCGAACGTGTTGTTTCATCTGAAGAAACATAAGATAAATATGACATAACAGCGCTAAAGATTAGGGTAACTAAGCCAATAATTATCATGATTGTATTGTGGCGCTGGGATATTTGAGAACTACTTGCCATATCTACAGCCATTTGCAGCCCCAAATCATTCATATTTTTTACGAGGATTGAGGTTTCCCTGAATTCTCTACCTAATACTTCTAGTTGACGATTAGTTTCAAATATAGGGTTTTCTGGGAGTTCAATGAGGCGAGTTGGTTCATAATTACGCAGAGTTACACCTAACTTATCTGATATTCTTTGATTTTCACCGATAAGATCAAGAACAGAATTTGAAAAAATATTTTTTGGTTTAAGGCTTTCAAATAATTTTTTTGTCTGCTCTTCTTCGTGGAGACGATAATAATGCATTAACCTCTTCAATAAATCACAATCAGATTCTCCCTCAGCTTTTTCAACGTCGTTTCTTTTCTCATACTCAATTGTCGTTACCAGCTTACCATCTTGATTCTTCCTCTTTTTTGTTTTGCTTTTGGCTTGGTCATTTTTTAAGTACGAATTTTTCTCCAAAAACATCCTTGAAAATTCGTTTAGCTCATCGCCGGTTAGTGTGTTTGCTTGTTCAGTGGAGACTCTTGAATCTGTGTATTTACCGGAATCGTCCAAATCCAATTGACAAACTATAGCTATCAATGACCTAACAAACTCAATAGAGTCTGCATCAATATAGCTCCCATGGGCGGTATTGAGAGTCAAATTTGCTGAAACGGAAAGGTTGTGTACTAGAATTTTACCGAGTGTTTTACTATTCCACACAAACCGGTAAGCGCCGATTAATTTGTCAAGATTTAATGCCATTTGTTTCCCTTATTCACATATTGAGTAACTATAAAGTTTCATATATCTACCATAAAAGGTCATTCCCTTACAATAAGCTTAAGATTTACTTAGCTATTTTTATTCCGTCTATCATTATGCCCGTACCGATAGACATGTAAATAGAGCAAACTGCTTGTAGTTTTCCAACATTTTAGATTCGCTACTGGCACAGCAATCTAGCTCCCAATATTATTGCTGAAGCAGCAATGATTGATTCATGATTGTCGATATATCAGCAGACGAACACTCTTCTTCAATTAAAGAAAGTGCGTAGTGCGTAGGTTGGGCTGACGAAGGAAGCCCAACAGATCGAGGCTGAAAGATGTTAGGCTGCGTGCCTCACCCAATCTTGAAACTCATCCCTAGCTCAACATTGCTGCTAAAGCAGCAACAAGTGATCGACAACTGTCGCCACATCAACAGCCTGAACATTTCCGGCCGCGCTTTCCGAATCCGGCTTGAGCGACAAGCAAGCTGCAACTCACTATTCCCTTTCAAACTATCGCTATAAATCCAGCTAACACCAACCGCGGACGCGTTACTGGTACATGAATTGCTTTAACCCAGTTATTTGCTGTCCTTGCAGGATGGACTATTTAGAGCAGAAACCGTATCTCTCGGGAAATTCATGTGGATCGTTAATATTGCACTACGCCGCCCTTACACTTTTTTAGTAGCGGCGCTACTTATTCTGTTGTCCACGCCTTATGTGTTGAGCAAAATGCCGACCGATATTTTTCCGGATATCGATATTCCGGTGGTCGCGATGTTGTGGGATTACAAGGGCATGAACTCCAAGGAAATCGCGGACCGTCTTGCCGGTTCGGTCGAGCGTTCGATGTCGTTGATCGACGGTATCGAACATAGTGAATCGGTGTCCTTTGCCGGATCGTCTGTTATCAAGGTGTTTTTCCATCCCGGCACCGATATCCGCACGGCGATTGCGCAGGTGATGTCCAGCAGCAACTCGGTCTATCGCTCGCTGCCGGCCAGCACCGCGCCGCCGCAGGTTATACAGTATTCGGCTTCCGACTTACCGCTGGTGCAATTGGGCATTTCCAGCAGCACGGTGCCGGAGACGGAAGTCAACGACCTGGTTAACAACATCGTCCGCAACGCCCTCCAGTCCAAACCGGGCGTGGCCGTGACCAATCCGTTCGGTTCCAAGAGCCGCCAGGTGACTGTCGATATCGACTCATCGGCATTGCTTGCCCGCGGACTCACGCCGAATGATCTGGTCGATGCGATGGCCGTGCAGAACCTGATTTTACCGACCGGAACGATCAAGGTGGGTTCGACCGAGTACGACGTTACCCTGAACGGCGCGATTGCCGCGATTCCCCGCATCGGCGACATTCCGGTGCGCACGGACAACGGCACGACCACGCTGATTCGCGACGTCGCCAATGTGCGCGACGGCTCAGCGCCGCAGACCACCATCGCACGCCAAAACGGCGAACGCGGCATTCTTAACTCTATTTTTAAACGAGGCAACGTGTCGACGCTGGATGTCGTCGATCATGTAAGACAGGTCATACCCAAAATGCTGGCGCAGATGCCCGAAGGCATCAACATGAAACTGATGTTCGACCAGTCGCTGTTCGTCAAGGCGGCAATCGGCAACGTGATACACGAAGGCTTGATCGCCGCCGGCCTGACCGCCGCGATGATACTGCTGTTCCTCGGCAACTGGCGCAGTACCTGCATTATCGCGATGTCGATACCGCTGTCTATCATGTGCTCGCTGATCGTGCTGTACCTGATCGGTGAAACCATCAACCTGATGACGATGGGCGGTTTAGCGCTGGCGGTCGGCGTATTGGTCGATGACGCGACCGTCGAGATCGAAAATATCGAACGCCAAATGTTGATGGGTAAAAATCCGCGTCAGGCTATTCTTGACGGCGCTGCGGAAATCGCGATGCCGGCGCTGGTATCGACCTTGTGTATCTGCATTGTGTTCGTACCGATGTTCTTTTTGACCGGCGTTGCGCGCAGCCTGTTTGTACCGATGGCCGAGGCGGTGGTGTTTGCGATGCTGGCGTCCTATCTGCTGTCGCGTACGCTGGTGCCGACGCTGGTGATGTATATGATGTCGGGACATCATGGACACAAGGAACGTCCGCCGTCTAACGCTGTTGCCCGCATTTTCAAGCAGACTCACCATGCCTTTGAGCAGGGTTTCGAGGTATTTCGCGGGCATTATGTGGCGCTGTTAAGCCATTTGCTTAACCATCGCTTGCGTTACGGCTCCGCGTTTTTGGGATTTTGCCTGTTGTCGCTGGCGTTAGTGCCGTTGCTCGGCCGGGATTTGTTTCCGGCGGTCGATGCGGGCCAAATCCGGCTGCATGTGCGTGCGCCGTCGGGCACACGGATAGAAGAAATGCCCAGCCAGATAGATGAGGTGGAAAGAGTGATCCGCGAGCGGATTCCGTCGTATGAACTGGGCGACGTGCTGGATATTATCGGCGGGCCTTATAGTACGCGCAATACGCTGTTCGGAAACTCCGGCACGGTCGAAACCGCCGATACCGAGATCATGATTTCTTTGCGTCCCGGCGATCACGCACCGAGTGTCGACTATATCAAGGATCTGCGAGCCGAATTGCCGCGCCGTTTCCCAGGGCTAGAATTCTTTTTCCAACCCGCCGACCAAGTCAGTCAAACGCTGAACTTCGGTATTCCTGCACCGATCGACATCCAGTTTGTCGGCGGCAAGCCGGAAGAGGTTATGCCGTTGGTCGTGGAGTTCAATAACCGGCTGCGGCAAATTCCCGGCATTGTCGACGCGCATATTTATCAACGCACCAACAGGCCGTCATTGGACCTGGAGATGAATCGCTCGCAGCTTCAGCAATTGGGGCTTTCGGCCCGCGACGTGGCGCAGAACCTGTTGCTGACGCTGAGCGGCAGCATGCAGACTGCGCCGACCTATTGGCTGAATCCCAACAATGGCAATACGGTCAACATCGGCGTGATGGGCAACCCGCTCGATCTCGACAGCATCGAAGCGCTGATGCGGACGCCGGTGGCCGGCGATAATAACGGCCAGCCGCAACTGCTGGGCAATCTGGTCACATTGAAGCGTTCAGTGCAGCCTGCGGCAGTGACTCACTTCAACGTGGATAATGTTTTTAATATTTATGCGAATGTCGAGGGTCGGGACTTGGGTTCGGTCAGCGTCGATATAGACCGCCTGATCGAAGACAGCACGGCCAAGTTGCCGCGCGGTGTCGAGCTGGCGGTGCGCGGACAGATCCAGACGCTCAACAGTTCGTTTGTCGGGCTTGCGACCGGACTGGCCGTGGCCATCGTATTGCTGTACCTGCTGCTGGTGGTCAATTTTCAATCCTGGCTCGATCCGGCCATTATCGTCAGCGCATTACCGGCGGCACTGGCCGGAATCGCCTGGACCCTGTTCCTGACCGGAACCACGTTGAGCATTCCGGCCTTGACCGGCAGCATCATGTCGATGGGCGTGGTCACCGCCAACAGCATTTTGGTGGTTTCGTTCGCCCGCACCCGGTTGAGCGATGGCGTGCCGCCGGTGACGGCAGCCCTGGAAGCCGGAGCCACCCGCTTGCGCCCGGTCATGATGACTGCCTTTGCGATGATCGTCGGCATGTTGCCGATGGCTGTCGGTTGGGGCGAAGGGGCCGAACAGAACGCACCGTTGGGCCGTGCAGTTATCGGTGGGCTGGCGTTCGCCACGTTATCCACCTTGCTGTTTGTTCCGATAGTCTTCGCCAGCACGCATCGATGGCTTGAATATCGCCATTCGACTCGACCTATCCTTATCACTGAATGAAACCGTCATGAGTAGTCATCAAACACCTGTATTTGCTTTGCCGTCCCATCCGCAACGAACGCTGATTATTGTCAGGCGATTCGGTTTCGGGCTGTTATTGTTTTTACTGCTGGCCGGTGGCTGGCGGCTGGTGATCAATCGGAGCGAAGCCGATAGCTTGAGGCAGCGCACCGAGGCCAGCCTGTCGCGTAGCGTTATCACGGTGCGCTCCAAGCCGGGTGAGGCATCGCGCAAGATCGTGTTGCCTGCCAGTTTGCGCGGCAACACCGAGACCCAGCTCTATGCCCGCAGCAACGGTTATCTGAGCGCCTGGCACAAGACCATCGGCGATCAAGTCAAGAAAGGCGAACTGTTGGCCGTCATCGATGTTCCCGAATTGGAGCAGGAGCTGGCCCAGGCGCATGCCGCAGCGGCACAGATCAAAGTCAGGCTGGAATTGGCGCGCTCCACGTTAAAGCGATGGACGCTGCTGAAAGACACCGACAGCGTTATTCAACAAGAGCTGGACGAAAAACACAGCGCCGTCCTGCAGGCGGAAGCCGATTTGGCGGCGGCTGAAGTCAATGTCAAGCGGCTTGAAAAAGTCGAGGATTATCGCCGCATCGTCGCGCCGTTTTCCGGGGTTATTACACGCCGGAGTGTCGATGTGGGCAGCCTGATCAACGCGGGCAGCCAGGAACTGTTCGCGCTGACGCAAATCGATCCGCTCCGCCTGACCGTCTGGGTTCCTCAAGCTTACGCGGACGATGTCAAGGTGGGTCAGGAAGTCGACGTACGCTCTGTCGACGCACGAGGTAAGCCTCTTGCCGCTCACGTGGAGCATGTTGCAGGAGCTTTGGACCCGGTCAATCGTTCACGCCAGGTGGATATTGCGCTTCCCAATAAAGAGGGGAAATTATTGCCCGGCTCTTATGTGGAAATCTCGATCAACGTGGTCGGCAACAAAGCCGGTTCGTTGATTGTGCCTGCGAATGCGTTGGTCGTTGATCAAGCGGGTACCCATGTCGTCATTGTCGACGCGGAAAAGCGCATAGCGTTTCGTCCGGTCAAGCTGGGCCGCGATTTTGGGCGCGAAGTCGAAGTTTGGCAAGGTTTGGAGCCCAACGATGTGCTGGTAGCCAGTCCGTCGGATCTGTTGGTCGAAGGCGAGAAGGTCGGCGTGGTCGAAATACAGAAAAAGCCGGACGACAAGCCGAAGGAAAAGAGTGTGGCGAAGTCATGAGAAAAATATGAATTATCCCAATTTAATCGACAGCAAACTTCCCAATGTCGGCACCACGATCTTTTCAGTGATGAGTAAACTGGCCGCCGACCATAATGCAATCAACCTTTCTCAAGGTTTTCCGGATTTTGACTGTCACGAAGAACTGCCGGCACTGGTCGATAAATACATGCAAGCCGGTCGCAACCAATATGCACCGATGGCAGGTGTCCCAAGCCTTAGGGAAATATTGGCGGAAAAAACGGAAAGCTTGTACGGTGCCAAATATGACCCGGAGCTGGAAATTACCATTACCGCCGGTGCCACCCAAGCTATTTATACGGCGATTACCGCAGTCATCCGCGAAGGCGATGAAGTCATTATTTTTGAACCGGCTTACGATAGTTACCAACCGGCCATCGAATTAAATGGCGGTAAAACCGTTCACCTGCAATTGCAGGCTCCCGGCTATACGATTGATTGGGAAAAAGTAAAACAGGCCATCAATCAACGCACCCGGATGATCATCATAAATTCTCCGCACAATCCTACCGGAACCGTGCTGAGTGCGGCTGACATGCTCATGTTGTCGGAAGTTACCAAAGGTACCGATATTGTTATTATCAGCGACGAAGTTTACGAACATATTATCTTTGATGACCAGCCGCATCACAGTGTAGCGCGATACCGGGCATTGGCTGAGCGTAGTTTCATCATTTCTTCGTTCGGGAAAACTTTTCATGCCACCGGCTGGAAAGTTGGTTATTGTGTGGCTCCGGCGAATTTGATGGACGAGTTTAGAAAAGTGCATCAGTTTTTGGTGTTTTCTGTAAACACGCCGGTCCAATTTGCCTTGGCTGAGTTTTTAAGCCAAAAAGATCATTATTTAGAGTTAGGGCGTTTTTACCAGAAAAAACGCGATTATTTCATCGACTTGATTAAAAGCGCTAAGTTCGAATTGATACCGGCTGCCGGTACCTATTTTCAACTGTTAAGTTATAAAAACTTAAGCCGGGAAAAAGATACCGATTACGCATTGCGTTTAATCAAGGAGTTTGGCATTGCGTCCATTCCGGTCTCGGTTTTTTATCGTCAACAGGAAGATCATAGTGTGCTGCGTTTTTGTTTCGCTAAAAAAGAAGAGACTTTGGAAAAAGCGGCGGCGATTTTGAATAAAATTTAATTAAGCTTGGTATGCCGCCCAGCAGTATCGCAGCGTTATTCCGTTGGCCTGCTGCAATTGCTTCGGCGGGCGACTTTCATTTTGAAACTTTAATCACACGTGTAGACAGCACGCCGTCAAGAGAACGAATGCGTTCCAATACCTCACGGGGCACATCGGCATTGATATTAATCAGGGTATAAGCAAAATCGCCGCACGACTTGTTAAGCATATCGAGAATATTCAGACCGGCATCACCCAAGGTCGATGAAATCTGACCCAGTACATTGGGGATATTTTTGTTGGCAATGCCAAGGCGCACTCCCTCTACATTGTGAGTTACAACGACTTCCGGGAAATTCACCGAATTACGAATGGTGCCGTATTCCAAAAACTCACGCACCTGCTCCGCCACCATTGCGGCACAATTGTCTTCGGCTTCTTTGGTAGACGCTCCCAGATGGGGCAGCACGATAGCACGAGGATGATTCAGTAATGCAGGCGTTGGAAAATCGCAGACATAAGCATGTAAAGCGCCGGAGTCTAAAGCCGACAAGACAGCCGCTTCATCGACCACCCCTGCACGGGAAAGGTTAAGCAGGGTGGCTCCTTTCTTTATTTGGTCGATATAGTTTTTGTTGATTAAATTCTTCGTCTGATTATTCAATGGAACATGCAGGCTGATAAAGTCCGAGCGGGAAATCAGGTTTTCTATGCCGGTTGCCGGCACAGCGGACGAGGTAAGTTTCCAGGCGCTTTGCAGCGACATAAACGGATCGAAACCGATGACCTTTAAACCCAAAGCATCCGCATAATTGGCTACCTTTACCCCGATCGCCCCCAATCCCAGTACACCCAACGTCTTGCCTGATAATTCAAAACCGGCAAAAGCTTTTTTGTTCTGCTCTATTTGGCTATTGATACTGTTCTCATCGCCTTCCAGGCCGCTGACAAAATTTAACGCGGCAGGAATGTTTCGAGAGGCCAGCAGCATTCCGCCAATAGTTAGCTCCGCGACAGCGTTCGAATTGGCGCCAGGCGTACTGAACACCGGAATGCCGCGCTTTGTGTATTCTTCCACCGGAATATTATTAACACCTGCGCCTGCACGGCCGACGGCCTTCAGCGATTCGGGAATCGGCTGGTCGTGAAGATTAAAAGAACGCAGCAAAATGGCATCGGGATTATCGATTTGTGATGCAACTTGGTAGTTATAGGTTGGAAACATGTCCAGACCGGCCCGCGATATATTGTTATACGTTAATACCTTAAACATCTGTTGACTCCTTCACTAATTGCTTCTTTTGACGGCCTATTTCACTGCTGTTGGAGCTAAAATATTATGATTAAAAGACGGTTATATCTTTTTTTTCGACGGCTTTGACCTTAACGCTAGCCTCATCGCATCCTTTTTGCTATCAAGCAAACTCGCTAAAAATCTTTACCGCTCTGAATCCGTCTCACGGTGCTGACTAAACGATCAACTTCCTCATGCGTATTGTAAAACGCCAGCGACGGACGCACTGTGCTTTCCAGGCCGAAACGGCGCAAAATAGGTTGAGCGCAATGATGGCCGACACGTACCGCAATACCGGCGCGGTTTAACGCATCACCAACATCCTGATTGTTATGCCCTGCCAACACAAACGACAATACGCTGGTTTTCTCGGCAGCCGTGCCGATCAAACGCAAGCCGGGAATGCTTCTTAGCGCATCCATCGCATAGGCCAGCAACTCATGCTCATGACGCGCGACATTATGGATACCGATTTTCGTCAGGTATTCCAACGCTACCCCCAATCCAACAGCGTCCGCAATATTGCCGGTACCGGCCTCAAAGCGGGCGGGAGGATGTTGATAGCGAGTTTTTTCAAAGGTCACGTCTTCGATCATATTGCCGCCGCCTTGCCACGGCGGCATGGACTCAAGTAACTCTGCCTTGCCATACAGCGCGCCGATACCGGTCGGACCGTATATCTTGTGCCCGGAAAATACACACCAATCGCAATCCAGCTCTTGTACATCGACGTGTAAATGCGAAACGGATTGGGCGGCATCCAGCAAAACACGCGCACCGACACGATGCGCCATCTCGATCATTTCCCTGGCGGGGGTTACCGTACCCAGTGCGTTGGATACCTGCGAAAACGAGACCAGTTTGGTGCGTGAATTCAGCAATTTCTGGAATTCACCAAGTAATACCTGACCATCGTCATCGACGGGCACAACGCGTAACTTCGCTCCTGTAACCTCGGTTAATTGTTGCCACGGTATAATATTGGCATGATGTTCCAGCCAAGTGATGACGATCTCATCGCCTGCAACAAGATTTTGCCGCCCCCAAGTTTGCGCCACAAGATTGATGGCCTCGGTTGTGCCCCGCACAAAAACAATTTCGTCGGAAGACGATGCATTCAAAAAGTGCGCAACAGTATTCCGTGCTTTTTCATAAGCATCGGTCGCCCGCGCCGCCAGTTCATGCGCTGCACGGTGAATGTTTGAATTCTCGTGCTCATAAAAGTACGACACCCGGTCAATTACCACCTGCGGCTTTTGGGTCGTCGCCGCGTTATCAAACCAGGCTAACGGATGTCCGTTGACATGTTCCTTGAGAATCGGAAAATCACGACGCAGCGCCTGGACATCAAAAGGTGGATGAGCGGAAGCCAACGTTGGCGCTTGCGCATTAAATCCGCCGGTTTTCAATTCATCGAGAAAGTAAAATGATGAACCCGAGCCGGTGCTTGCCGGGATGCTTCCCGAAGAAGCAAAAAGTTTTTGCAGCTCAGCTTCGCCGGGCAGACCATAGGCCTGAGGTGAAAGCCCTGCTATCAATGAAGCGTCGAAGCCGGCCAGCGAACTAGCCAAACCGTATGTTGCAGTCAACGTGGAAATCCCGGATATCAAGCTGTCTGCCGCATTTGTCGGAATTTTCCCGGTAGACAATGCATTGGCAGCGAAAAGTTTTTGCAATTCCGTTTCAAAAACCTGCGGTGAAATTACCGTTTCCATTGACTTGTCGCTATCTGCCAGCGCTTCAGCCGTCAGCTCGTGTGCCGCCACCGAAGGTGAAACGGCAGGAATTGAACGGGGGTCAATACTTTCAGGAAAGGCGCTTACGGAAGTCGGGCGCGTAACCGACAATTTTTGCAATTCCGCTTCACCGGGCAGTCCAAGGTCTTGCGGAAAAATACCCGCCAGCACCGATTCGTCCAAACCTGCCAACGGCGATGTTGCCGTCGAAGACGGATTGCCGAAAACCGGGCCCCTATCAAGACTGTCCGGGACGCTCTTTAAAGACGGTTGACCTAGAGAAAACAACTTTTGCAGCTCTGCTTCACCCGGCTGAGCAAAACCTTGCGGTATGTCTAACTTATCTACACCAGGCAAAGATGAAGCCAATCCGCTCGGCACTGCCGAAGCGGCAAGACCGATACGCGATCCATCGCAAGGCAATGCCGTAAACAACTCATTGGCCAGTTTGGTTAGATACGCTACATCGGGCAGCGATGCGGCGTGACCAGGATTTTCCGTAAAGCCTTGTGGAGCTTGATTGGCGGATTCAACGTTACTTGTATTCATGATATTGGCCCACATCGACATTCTCAAGCACCCCGAGCGCATCATCAGTCAACACCGCCAGCGAGCAATACAGGGAGATCAAGTAAGAGGCAATCGCTTTATGATTGATGCCCATAAAGCGGACGGAAAGACCCATGCTCAGTTCGCCGGTCAGGTTGGGTTGATAAAGACCGACCACGCCTTGGCGGCTTTCACCGGTGCGCAACAGCAAAATATTGCTTTTACCGTCAATAATTCTGACCTTATCCGATGGAATCAACGGCAGTCCGCGCCAGGTTAAAAACTGCGAGCCGAACAAAGTGACTATAGCAGGCGGTACGCCACGGTAAGTAGCTTCACGTCCGAACGCGGCAATGGTTTTTGGATGAGCCAGAAAAAATCCCGGTTCTTTCCAGACACGGGAAATCAATTCATCCAAATCATCAGGCGTGGGTGCGCCCGTGCCACCTTTAACCGGCTGTACTTTCTGCGATACCGCGACGTTATTGAGCAAACCGTATTCAGCATTGTTAATCAGCTCGCTTTCTTGGCGCTCTTTAATGGTTTCGATAGTCAAACGCAGCTGTTCATGAGTTTGGTTATGCGGGCTGCTGTATAAATCAGCAATACGTGTATGAATATCAAGTACCGTATTGACGGCATTCAGCCTGTATTCACGCCCCCATTCCTCATAATCGGCAAAGGTTTGCGGCAGTTCTTTTTCATCGAGACTGGAACAATCAACATGGAGATCTTTTTCATTTTTAACTTTGTTGACTCTATAGATACCGGCTTCGAGCGGTTTCCAATGCAATAGATGGACCAACCACCGTGGCGTGATGGTTGATAGCATGGGGACGGTTTTGGTGGCATTCGCCAGAGTACGCGCGGCAACATCGCCTAATGCGGTATGTTCTTGGCCTTGGTGGATATCTGTCATGACTTTTTCCTATTGTGGTTGGTGTAATTTAATTGGTTACATTCCAATCTCCAGATCGGAAACTAAATAGTAGGGAAGCTCCGTCTTCCGATTCCTGAATTTCCAGGCAAAAGCCTAAAAGCTCATATTCCGGCTCCGCTTTGGAATAATTCACTACGCACCTGCGCCTGGGTAATATTACTGTTAGGCGGCACGCTATGGGTCAGCCAGACGTTGCCGCCGATGCTCGAACCGCGGCCTATGGTGATACGACCCAAAATCGTCGCGCCCGCATAAATAACGACATCGTCTTCAACGATAGGATGCCGGTCATATCCTTTGAGAAGAATACCGGTATCGTCTTTTTGAAAACGTTTGGCTCCCAAGGTAACGGCCTGATACAGACGAACATGCCGCCCGATTACCGATGTTTCACCGATGACCACGCCGGTGCCGTGGTCGATAAAGAAGCTCTCGCCGATTTGTGCACCGGGATGAATATCAATGCCGGTGGCCGAGTGCGCAAGTTCTGAGATCATGCGGGCAACCAGTGGCGCGCCTAATTGATAAAGGATATGCGCAAGCCGCTGATGAATGACGGCGGTAATGCCCGGATAACAAACCAGTACTTCGTCAGGCGTTTTTGCGGCGGGATCGCCTTCAAATGCAGCCTGAATATCGCTATCAAGTAACTTTCTTACCGTGGGCAATTGTGCAGCAAACTGTTTGACAATGCCAATGGCTTGCTCATGAGTTGCGTTATCGATATCCGGACTTTCCGAATTAGACTGAAGTTCACAGCTGATTTGCGTACACAGTCGGCGTAGTAAGGTTTCAAGGCTATGGCCAACAAAGTAATCGATGCCTTCGTCACTCAAATCAGGTGGTCCCAAGCGGTTTGGAAACAAGACTGAACTCAAGCCCTCTAAAATTGCATGTAGCTCATTTTTTGATGGCGGTTTGGAGGGTTTATCTCGCCGGTTTCGAGCTTCCTGCGCTTGCGTACGCGAATCACGCAATTGCGCTACGAGCTGATCGATACCCCAATCATATTTGCCGTTCATACCGCCAAACCACCGGCATCGAAAACGCCTTCGAACAAAGGCGAACTCAAATAACGTTCACCGGAATCCGGCAACACCACAACAATGGTTTTGCCTGCATTTTCAGGCCGCTTGGCAACACGTACAGCGACAGCCACCGCAGCGCCGCAGGAAATACCGGACAGTATGCCTTCCTCTCTGGCAAGACGGCGCGCATAAGCGATCGCGTCTTCGTTACTGACTTGTTCTATTTCATCGACCAGGGATAGATCAAGCACATCAGGGACAAATCCCGCACCGATGCCTTGAATTTTATGAGGGCCGGGTTTTAACGGTTCACCGGCGCGATGCTGGCTGAGTACGGGACTCGCCTCGGGTTCAACCGCAATCGAAACGATGGCTTTATGCTGCGTCTGCTTGATATAGCGGGAAACGCCGGTAATGGTTCCGCCGGTGCCGACACCGGAAACAAGAATATCGATAGCGCCGTCGGTGTCATTCCAGATCTCAGGCCCGGTGGTCTGCTCATGAATAGCCGGATTTGCCGGATTTTTAAACTGCTGGAGCAAGACATAACGCTCGGGATCGGACGCGGCGATTTCCTCGGCCTTGGCTATCGCGCCGCTCATGCCTTTGGCGCCTTCGGTCAATACCAGTTTGGCGCCATAGGCGATCAGTAACTTGCGGCGCTCCAGACTCATCGTCTCCGGCATCGTCAAGGTCAATGGAATACCGCGAGCCGCCGCGACAAACGCCAGCGCAATGCCGGTGTTGCCGCTGGTCGGCTCTACCAGTTCTTTGCCGGGACCCAACAAGCCGCGCCGCTCGGCATCCCAAATCATCGCCGCACCGATCCGGCATTTGACCGAATAAGCGGGATTGCGCCCTTCAATTTTTGCCAGCAGAGTGGCCGGCGCGCCGTCGATGATGCGATTAAGCCGTACCAGCGGTGTTTTCCCGATGGAGAGAGAATTATCTTCGTACCAATGGGACATAAAAGCTCCTGTGATTGGGCCGCAAACTGATAGTTGCCGCTAAATTTTGAACCAAAAAAAAGCCCGTGGCCTCTTTGGGCGCACAGGCTTCCGGTTGTCCGGTCAGCTCGCTTGCCGGGTTACTGTGTTCTGTCTACGGATCATTGTAAATACGCACAATCACTTACAAACGCCGGTTTTGATGATTTAGGGCTTTGATATTTTTCGTACGGATAAGCCGGTTTGCTGGAATATGAGGAACAGGAAGCCATCCAATTCATCCGGGCCTAATTAACAGTTTTTCGTAGTCTGCAAGATATTGAAGCGCGGCGTCCGTTTGGCCCGTACCTATTCAGAATATACAAACAAGTTAAAAACTTGAACTTCAAGAAATCGATAGTTGTTCTATGAGCAGCTGTTCAACAACACCTGCTGGTTAGGCATCATCATGGCCCGTCTTAATATTTATTTTTCTTTCAAAAACAGAGTATTAAACGATGGTATGAAAATTGATAGCTTAATATTGCATATCGGCTTTTCTTAAAACTTGCCGAGCCTCGTGCATTGCAATAACCGGCTATTACCCTGTGATGGTCAAAGTCCGAAAATCAACCGACTGGAGTAAGTTAAGTTTTTTAGCGCTTTGAATTAAACCGTTTGTAACCCGATAACATATTTTTCCTTGGAGAATTCATGAAACACTATAAAGCGATTATTATCAGTGCATTATTATTTGTTAGCACAGGAGTGTTTGCTGAAGAACATGCCGCCGCAGCCTTAAAGCACGCCGAGCAGGCGGTAACCCACGGCAAGGCGGGGCACGCATCTGTGTTGGTGACGCATGCCGAAAGCGCCCTTGAACATGCCAAAAAAGGTGAAGATGTTGCAACGGGTGAAGCCAAAACCCACCTGGAAGCGGGTATAAAATCATTGGAAGACTCGATAACCCAAGGCAAACAAGACCACGCCGAGATCGCAACAAAATCCGCTGAAGAAGCTGTTCAGCACTTGAAAGCAGCCAACAAATAATCACTAGCCGAAGAGAATAAGCAGGCGAAACATTTCGCCTGCTTTTTTAGTTTTTGGCGGTGCCAGCGTTTTGATCAAAACACAATCAAGATACTCAGCGCCGCTCGTATCAAATCCACAAAAATTCGGGCTGAGATAGGCTCATGTGCGGTAGTGCTAAGGTTTAGCTGTTTATCAAACACATTAGTGCAAGCTGCCAGCCCCATCAAAACTATTCAGCCTCAAGACTGCCTCACCAGATGCAGCCTCCCAACAAGTTCTGCTGGATATTCAGCAGAACTCATTCCTAAACGCCTCGTTTACCCAGTAAAGACCGCCTGGTATGTCTATTGCATTGCACTTGGCTGATCCTTCATATTTTTTTCATTCTATATAATCCTAAGGGGGTTTCATGCATAGATCGATATATACAGCTGTTGGCTTGGCAGTCGCATTGACTGGGGCAGGATGCAGCGCTCTGCAACCGCAGGGCTTGCAGGCGGCGTCCGAGGTTTCGGGAGCAGACAACATCAAATCCATCGAATTTTCAGGCGCCGGACGCTGGTACCAGTTCGGCCAGGCGCCGAACCCGGATTTATCCTGGCCGCAGTTCGACGTGAAAAACTTTACCGCCGACATCAATTACGACACTGCCAGTGTGCGGGTGCAGATCACCCGCAGCCAGACTGTGGAGCCCGGCCGCGTACGTCCTGCGCCGGTTGAGCAAAAGGTCGACCAATATGTCAGCGGCGGTACCGCCTGGAACGTGGCCGCTGCCGGTAACGCCGCACCAGCGCCAACCGCGCAACCGGCGGCTGTTGAAGAGCGCCTGGCGGAAATCTGGGCCAGTCCGCAAGGCTTCCTGAAAGCGGCGCAAGCCAACAATGCCGTTTCGAAAACCGTCGATAGCGGCACCGAAGTAGCGTTCACTATTGCAGGCAAATACCGCTATGTCGGCACCATCAACGCGAACAATCAGCTGGAACGGGTGCAGACCTGGATTGATAATCCTGTGCTCGGCGACACGCTGGTCGAAACCCGGTACAGCGATTATAAGGATTTTGACGGCATACAATTCCCAAGCCACATTGTCCGCAATCAGGGCGGTTACCCGGTTTTGGACATCAACGTCTCGGCAGTCAAAGCGAATCCGCCGGTTGACATTGCGGTACCCCAGCAAGTCGCCAAGGCCCCGGCTGTGGTCGTGACCGCCAACAAGCTGGCCGACGGCGTTTATTACCTGACCGGCGGCAGTCATCACAGCGTTGCGATCAATCAGCGCGACCACATCGTGCTGGTCGAAGCACCGCAAAATGAAGAGCGCTCGGAAGCTGTGATCGCCAAGCTCAAAGAGATCATTCCGAACAAGCCGATCAAATACCTGATTAACACCCATGCCCATTTCGACCATGCCGGAGGCTTGCGCACTTATGTCGATGAAGGTTCAACGATCGTCACGTTGCAACCGAACCAGTCGTATTATGAAAAAATTTGGGCCGCTCCGCATACGATCAATCCCGATCGTCTGGCCAAGTCGCAAAAGCCCGCGCACTTTGAGAGCTTTACCGGAAAACATGTACTTTCGGACGGCAAACGCACTATCGAGATTCATTCTATCGCCGGTAACAGTCACAACGATGCGTTCGTACTGGTCTATTTGCCTAAAGAAAAAATCCTGGTCGAAGCCGACGCCTTCACGCCTACCGCAGCCAATGTACCGCCGCCTGCCAAAGCTAACCCTTATTCAGTAAATCTTTACCAAAACATCCAGAAGCTGAAACTGGATGTCGGTCAGATTGCTGCCCTGCACGGTCCGCGCGTGGTCACGCTGGCCGATCTGCGTAACTTCATTGGCCAACCGACAGCCGCTAAATAACCGGCCCGATTCGAATCAAGGTGAAAGTGCAAGACTTTTGCCTTGATTCACTGTTTTTATCGGTTCGCCTTAAATCCCGGCTTAACAGTATGGTCCGCGATGGTGACGCGGGCAAATTGTTGGCCGACAGATAGCTTTTTTTACGCAACCGCTGCTGATCTTCGGACAGTCAACAGCGGAGCTCGAATAGATAAAGCAGGTATGCGGACGGCTGACTTTGAAATACGCATTTAACATTTAAATTGCAAAATAGGCCGGTTTAGCAGGATTTATCGTTACCCACGCTCCAGCTCCACTGCCATTAAGTTAAGCGTTGTAGGAGCGGGCCATGCCCGCGATGAAGGAACTACAACCCTGCTCGCCGCCTAAATATCGCGGGCGCGGCCCGCTCCTACGGTGTCATTGTCTTCTTAACTTAATGGTAGTGAGGCTCCAGCGCGGGAATTATTTCAAATCCCGGGATAACGTTGCGAACTGCTGCCGAGCGATCAGCGATTAAGTGCCGAATATTAATAAAAATCAATTATATAGAGCTTGTTGTAAAGTTTGGTAAAATATGTATTTAAATTATAGATTTCAATTACAATTACCAAACATAAATAACAGGTCTATTTTCAATGTGTCTGCATGCAGAATCTTAAAACCAAGCCGGAAAAAACCCGTATCCGCCTATTAAACGCAGCCAGTCGAATCTTTGCCGAGAAAGGCTTTCAGGATGCGACGATAGCCGAAATCTGCGGGCAAGCGGATGCCAACATCGCCTCGGTCAATTATCATTTTCGCGATAAGGAAACCCTCTACCTGGAATCCTGGCGTTTTGCTTTTAACCAGGAACTTGCCCTGTATCCGCCCGACGGCGGCCTGATGGGCGATGCATCGGCAGAACAACGGCTGGCGCAGCGGATTAAATCCCTGGTCAGGCGTATCGGCGACGAGAATTCCTATTCGTTTGCGATTATTCATAAGGAAATGGCGCAGCCTACCCGGTTGTTGGCCGATATTCTGGAAAAGGAAATCAACCCGCAACGCATGCAAATGTTCGCTTTGCTGAAAGAATGCCTGGGACAGGCGGCTACCGACCAACAAATCCAATACTGCCACGCCAGCATCATGGGCCAATGTTTTCAACTGCTGCGCTTAAGGCACATGCAAAATGCCCGGCCGTTCCGCAGTCATCCCAGCGACTTAAGCGACATCAAAGCCTTTGCCGAACACGTCGTGCAATTCTCGCTGGCCGGTATTCAAGCTATCCGCTCTCAAACCCTTAATTAACCATGTCCGTATGAGCAAAGACAATCACCACGAATTACCCACGCTCGCCAACCGGCGCCGGGCTTTTTTATTGCCCGGTGCGCTGATCGTGCTGGCTATGATCGGCACAGGTTTTTATTTCCAGCATTCGACATCAGCAGTGCCTGAGAAGAAATCCGATTCCAGAGGCGGTAAACGTGGCCATGACGATGACGCACCGGCACCGGTGGCGATAGAAACCTCGGCCAAAGCCGATTTTCCGGTGTACCTGAACGGCTTGGGTACGGTAACTGCCTTGCGCACAGTGACCGTGCGGCCCAGGGTTGACGGTGAACTGGTGCGGGTAGCGTTCAGCGAAGGCCAGATGGTCAAGGAAGGCGATTTACTGGCGGAAATCGATCCACGCCCGTTCCAGGTACAGCTGCAACAGGCTGAAGGACAATTGATGCGCGATGAAGCCCTGCTGAAAAATGCCCAAGTAGATCATGACCGTTATCTGACCTTGTTGGAACAGGATTCGATTTCCTCTCAGCAGACCGTGACCCAGGAAGCCCAAGTTAAACAATACCGCGGCATTGTCGAAATGGATAAAGCCCAAGTCAATAATGCCAAACTCCAGCTAACCTATGCACGGCTGACCGCGCCGATTTCAGGACGGGTCGGCTTGCGCCAGATTGACCAGGGCAATATTGTCCATGCCAATGATACTAACGGCCTGGTAGTGATTACCCAGCTCCAGCCGGTCACCGTGGTGTTTACACTGCCCGAAGACAATGTGCAATCGGTGGTGCGGCGCCGACGTTCGAACGAACCGGTTCGCGTCGAGGCTTATGACCGGGCCGGTAAAATCAAACTGGCCGAGGGCAAATTGCTGGCGCTCGATAACCAGATCGATTCCACCACCGGCACGCTGAAACTGAAGGCGCAATTCGACAATATCGAGAGCACCCTGTTCGCCAACCAGTTCGTCAACGTTAAAATGCAGCTGGATACCTTGCCCGACGTAACACTGGTTTCCAGCGCCGCCATTCAGCACGATACCCAAGGCGCGTTTGTCTACGTCGTCAACCCGGACAAAACCGTGCAGTTGCGCCGTATCACATTGGGGCCGACCGATGGGGACAAAGTTGCGGTGTTAAGCAATCTTGCCGCCAACGAAACGGTGGTGGTGGAAGGTATCGACCGTCTCCATGAAGGCAGCCAGGTCGATATTGCCCAAAAAGACGGACTGGCCGTGGCCGCTGATACGAATGCGCTGGTCAAGCCCGAAGGCAAGTCACGTAAAAAAGATCGGCGTCCTTAGACTATGACTCCCTCAAACCATACCCTGCCGAATTTCAACCCGTCCCGGTTGTTCATCCTGCGCCCGGTGGCGACCTCGTTGCTGATGGTGGCGATGTTATTGCTCGGCATCCTGGCTTACCGGTTATTGCCAGTGTCGGCGTTGCCGCAAGTCGATTATCCGACCATACAAGTCGTGACCTTATATCCGGGCGCCAGTCCCGAAGTGATGACTTCGGTCGTGACCGCGCCGCTGGAACGCCAGTTCGGCCAGATGCCCGGACTCACCCAGATGTCCTCGACCAGTTCCGGCGGCGCGTCGGTGGTTACCCTGCAATTCAACCTGAATCTGGACTTGGATATTGCCGAACAAACCGTGCAGGCGGCAATTAATGCGGCGACTAATTTCCTGCCGGATGATTTGCCGCAAGCGCCGATTTATAGCAAGGTCAATCCGGCCGACACGCCGATCATGACACTGGCGGTCACGTCCAAAGCCTTGCCGTTGTTCAAGGTCGAAGACCTGGTCGATACCCGGCTGGCGCAGAAAATCGCCCAGTTGTCCGGTGTCGGCATGGTCAGCATCAGCGGCGGCCAACGGCCTGCGGTGCGGATTCAAGCCAATCATAAAGCGCTGTCGGCTTACGGCATCAGCCTGGAAGATGTGCGTAGCGCGATTGCCGCCGCCAACGTCAACCAGCCCAAAGGCATGTTCAACGGCCCGATGCGCTCGGCGATTATCGACAGCAACGACCAGCTCCGTTCGGCAGCGGAATACCGCGATTTGGTCGTGGCTTACCGCAATAATGCGCCGGTGCGGCTATCCGAAGTCGCCGAAGTGATCGACGGTGCGGAAAATGTCCGGCTGGCGGCCTGGGCGAACAAAACTGCGGCCGTGGTCGTCAACATCCAGCGTCAGCCCGGCGCGAACGTGATCGAGGTGGTCGACCGCATCAAGGAGCTGTTGCCGAAATTGCAGGCCTCGTTGCCGCTCAGCATCGAAGTGCTGCCGTTGACCGACCGCACCGTGACTATCCGCGCCTCGGTGCACGATGTGCAGTTCGAATTGCTGCTGGCGGTGGCCCTGGTGGTGATGGTGATTTTCCTGTTCCTGCGCAACGTCCCGGCCACCATCATTCCGGGCGTCGCAGTGCCGCTGTCTTTGGTCGGCACTTTTGCTGTGATGTACCTGGCCGAATTCAGCATCAACAACCTGACATTGATGGCATTGACTATCGCCACCGGCTTCGTGGTCGACGACGCGATTGTGGTCATCGAGAATATCTCCCGCTATATCGAGCGCGGCGAATCGCCGTTGAAAGCCGCGTTGAAAGGCTCCGAACAAATCGGCTTTACCATTATTTCGCTGACTTTTTCGCTGGTCGCGGTGCTGATTCCACTGCTGTTCATGAGCGATGTGGTCGGCCGCTTATTCCGGGAATTCGCGATCACGCTGGCGGTGGCGATCCTGATTTCCGCCATCGTATCGCTGACGCTGACGCCGATGATGTGCGCCAAGCTGCTGCGTCCGCATCAAGCGCATGCCGAAAAGCCAGACGATTGGTTCGACAAGCTGATTGCCGCTTACGGCCGCAGCCTGGAATGGGTCATGCTGCGGCAAGGCCTGACCATGTCGGTATTCTTTGTTACCGCCGCGCTGACCGTGGCGCTGTACGTTTTCATTCCCAAGGGTTTTTTTCCGATTCAAGATACCGGCATCATCCAGGGTTTTTCCGAAGCGCCGCAAAATGTATCTTTTTCGGCGATGGCCGAACATCAGCAAAAGTTGGCCGCTCTGCTGCTTGAAGATCCGGCGGTAGAAAGCCTGTCGTCATTCATCGGCGTCGACGGCATCAATACCACGCCCAACGCCGGCCGCTTTTTGATCAACCTGAAGCCGCAAGCCGAACGAAAGCTAAGCGCAACCGAAGTGATAGCCCGGCTGAAGCCCAAACTGGCCGCGCTGACCGACGTTACCCTGTATTTGCAACCGGTGCAGGATTTGACCATGGAAAACCGGATTAGCCGCACCCAGTACCAGTTCACGCTGGAAACGCCGGATATTGATGAATTGAATCGCTGGACGCATAAGCTGGTAGCAGAACTAGGCGGCCAACCGGAATTTGCCGATGTGACCAGCGATGTGCAGGACCAGGGCCGGCAAGTCTATGTCAATATCGACCGCAGCACCGCCAGCCGCCTCGGCGTCAGCACCGCCGCAGTCGATAATGCGTTGTACAGCGCTTACGGGCAACGGCTGGTATCGACTATTTTCACCCAGTCCAACCAGTACCGGGTGGTGCTTGAAGTCGATCCGGCCGCGCAAAGTTCCCCGGAAGCCCTGAAAGAATTACGGATTCCATCCAGCAACGGCGTGCAGGTGCCGTTGTCGGCGATAGCCGAAATATCGGAACGGCCAACCCCGCTATCGATTAACCATCTCGACCAGTTCCCGGTTGCGACGCTATCGTTTAACCTGGCTCCGGGATCAGCATTGGGCGATGCGGTCAATGCGATCGACCGCGCCAAGCAGGAGATCGATCTGCCGTTAAGCATCCGCACCAGTTACCAAGGCGCTGCGCTGGCGTTTAAAGCGTCTCTGGGCAATACCTTGTGGCTGATTTTAGCCGCGATCGTCACCGTATATATCGTGCTCGGCGTGTTATACGAAAGTTATATCCACCCGATTACCATTTTGTCCACGCTACCTTCGGCCGGAGTCGGCGCATTGTTGGCCTTGATGGTTTCCGGCGGCGATCTGGGCATTATCGGCATTATCGGCATTATTCTGTTGATCGGCATCGTTAAGAAGAACGCGATCATGATGATCGACTTTGCATTGGACGCCGAGCGCAAGCAAGGCATGTCGCCCGCCGATGCGATTTTTCAGGCCTGTCTGCTGCGTTTTCGGCCTATCCTGATGACCACTCTGGCCGCGCTGTTGGGTGCTTTGCCGTTGATGCTGGGCAGCGGCGTCGGCTCGGAGCTGCGCCATCCGCTGGGTATCACCATGGTCGGCGGCTTGTTGCTGAGCCAATTATTGACCTTGTACACCACGCCGGTGATTTATTTATGGATGGATAGTCTGGCCCGGCGCGTGAACGGATGGTTGCGTCTGAATCCACCCGAAGTTCCTGAAAACGACGGAAGTTTGTAATGAATCTGTCGGCAGTGTTTATATACCGTCCGGTCGCCACCAGTCTGCTGACTCTGGCCATCGTTCTGGTCGGCATCCTGGCTTTTTTGAATTTACCGGTGGCGTCGTTGCCGCAGGTGGATTTCCCGACCATTAATGTACAGGCCCAGTTGCCGGGAGCGAGCGCCGAAACCATGGCGGCTACGGTTGCCACGCCATTGGAACGGGCATTGGGGCGAATCGCGGGCATCACCGAGATGACCTCAAGCAGTTCCCAGGGTTCCAGCCAAATTACGCTGCAATTCGACCTGGACCGCGATATCAACGGCGCCGCCCGCGATGTTCAGGCCGCGATTAATGCCGCCGCCAGCTTGCTGCCTACCAGCATGCCCAATCGTCCCAGTTACCGCCGGGACAATCCGGCCGATTCGCCGATCCTGATATTGGCGCTGACTTCCGAAAACCTTGGCCGCGGCCAAATGTATGATGCCGCTTCGACCATCCTGGCGCAGAAAATATCGCAGATTCCAGGCATTGGCCAAGTGCAAATCGGCGGTGCGGCGCTACCGGCGGTACGGGTCGAACTGAACCCTAACGCGCTGAGCAAATACGGTATCGGTCTGGAGGATGTCAGAAATACCATCACTCAAACCAATATCTCCCGCCCGAAAGGCGTGCTCGAAAACGGCGAGCAACGCTGGCAGATCCAGGCCAATGACCAGGCGCGCAAAGCAGCGGATTACCTGCCGCTGATCGTCAGCTACCGCAATGGCGCGCCGGTCAAAATTTCAGACCTCGGCGAAGTCGTGGATTCGGTCGAGGATTTGCGCAATACCGGGCTGAAAAACGGCAAACCTTCGGTGCTGCTGATTCTCAGAAAGCAGCCGCTCGCTAATGTAATTCAAACCGTCGATCAGGTTAAGGCCTTGTTGCCGGAGTTGCGCGCGGCTATCCCCAATACTATAGAGCTGTCGGTAGTTGTCGACCGCTCCCAGACCATCCGGGCTTCGATTACCGAGGTCGAGCACAGTTTGTTGATTGCGATCGTGTTGGTGATTCTGGTCGTGCTGGCGTTTTTGCGCGATATACGTTCGACGCTGGTGCCGATTATTGCGGTGCCGGCGTCGTTGCTCGGCGCCTGCGCGGTCATGTATTTCTTCAATTACAGCCTGAACAACCTGACCTTGATGGCGCTGACTATCTCCACCGGCTTTGTGGTCGACGACGCGATTGTGGTATTGGAAAACACCAAGCGCCATATCGAAAAAGGCGTGGCGCCGTTCAAGGCCGCGCTGTTGGCCGCCAAAGAAGTCGGCTTTACCGTGCTGGCGATGAGCGTGTCGCTGGTGGCGGTGTTCCTGCCGATTTTATTGATGGGCGGTGTGGTCGGACGTTTGTTCAAAGAGTTTGCGGTAACGCTGTCGGCAGCGGTTCTGGTGTCGTTACTGGTCTCGCTGACCGTTACGCCGATGCTGTGCGCACGGTGGGTAGGCAAAGAAAGTCCGCAGCATGGCCGACTTTATCTAGGCATAGGCCGGGCGTTCGACCGGCTGCAAGCGGCTTATGAAAGTTCGTTACGCTGGGCGCTACGTCATAGCCGCATCATGATGCTGATGCTGCTCGGCACGATAGGCCTCAATGTTTATTTGTACATCGTGATCGATAAAGGTTTTTTCCCGACCCAGGACGGCGGCAGATTGCTTGGGGAGGTTCAAACCGATCAAGGCACTTCTTTTTGGGCCTTGCAGAAAAAACTTTTCGAGTTTTCCGAACTGATGTTAAAGGACCCTGCGGTCAGTACCGTGGCCGGGTTTGGCGGCGCCGGTTCCGGCAGTAATAGCGCCAGAGTCTTCGTAGTGCTCAAACCGCATAATGAACGCCCTCCGATTGAAGAAGTCATGGGCCGTTTGCGCGATAAGGTCAAGCGCATTCCCGGCGCCGATCTGCATATGTTCCCGGCACAAGAACTGCGTATCGGCGGCCGTCCTTCGTTCGGCTCGTTCGATTACGCCTTGCAATCCGACGATTTGGGCCTGCTCCGTGAATGGATGCCTAAAGTCATCGCCGCACTGTCCAAGCTGCCGGAACTCAGTGACGTCAGCAGCAATCAGCAAGACAAAGGGCAGCAAATCGGTTTGGTCGTCAACCGGGATATGGCGACGCGCTACGGCGTCACCCAGGCGATGATCGATACCAGTCTTAATAATGCTTTCGGCCAGCGTCAGGTATCGGTGATTTATAACCCGCTTAACCAGTACCGGGTGGTCATGGAGCTGGCTCCCGAATATTGGCAAAGCCCGGAAGCTTTGAAGCAGGTTTATATCAGTGTGCCCGCCAAGCGCTTACCGAGCGGCGAACAGCCGGGTGCACTCCAGGTGCCGCTGTCGGCGCTGGCGAGTTTTGCGCCAACCAGTACGCCGCTGTCCGTCAACCATCAAGGCCAATTCGCCGCGGCCTCGTTGTCGTTTAATCTTAAGCCCGGCATCTCGCTGTCCACAGCCACCCAGCTGATCGAGAAAACCATGCGCGACATCGGCGTACCGAATGCCGTTCAAGGCAGCTTCCAGGGTTCGGCCAAAGCTTTCCAGGAATCGTTACGCAACCAGCCTTTTTTGGTGTTGGCTGCTTTGCTGACCATCTATATCGTGCTGGGCGTGCTCTACGAAAGCTATATCCATCCGCTGACTATCCTGTCCACGCTGCCGTCGGCCGGTGTCGGCGCGCTGCTGGCGTTGATGGCTTGCGGCACCGAGTTCAGTATCATCGCGCTGATCGGCGTGATTTTGTTGATCGGTATCGTCAAAAAGAATGCAATCATGATGATCGACTTTGCGTTATTTGCCGAACGCGAGCAGGGCCTGAATTCTCGCGAGGCGATTTTTCAGGCCTGTTTATTGCGTTTTCGGCCGATCATGATGACCACGCTGGCCGCGTTGTTCGGCGCGTTGCCCCTGGCTCTGGGCAGCGGTTACGGCGCGGAACTTCGTCACCCTCTGGGCATTTCGATTGTCGGCGGCCTAATTTTCAGTCAAATGCTGACGCTGTACACGACACCGGTCGTCTACCTTTACCTGGATCGTTTCCGGCTGTGGTTTGGTGGACGCTTTCGAAGCAGACAAAATCTTTCAATACAATGAACGCCCAAATTTCTTATTCACCACGAAGACACGAAGGACACGAAGAGATGAAACTCCGTGTTCTCGGCGACTCACAAGCCGGATGGGACATGTTGTTCCGTCCGGAACGAAGTGTAAGTGCGACCACTTTTCTCGCTCCCACGCGCTGCTTCCCAAGCAAATAAGCCTGCTTAAGTAATATCCACAATGTTACGCATTTTTACTCACCACGAAGACACGAAGAGCACGAAGAAAAAACATGAACTTCGTGCTCTTCGTGCCTTCGTGGTGAATAACTGAACCAAAACGAGACTTACATGAAAGTTCATATTACCCGACCCCTGATTTATTCACTATTAACCGCACACTTGGCCGGTTGCACGGTAGGTCCGGATTATGTCCGTCCTGAAGCGGCGGTTCCGAAAGAGTTTAAGGAAAGTAAAGGCTGGAAGCAGGCCCAGCCCCGAGATACCGTGCTGTCCGGCAAATGGTGGGAGATTTTCAACGATTCCCGGCTGAATGAGCTGGAAGAGCAGGTTGCGGCCGCCAATCAGTCGATAATCCAGGCCGAGGCGCAATACCGGCAAGCCCAGCATCTGGTGCAATCGGCGCAATCGGCATTTTTCCCGCTGCTCAATTTGACCGGCACGACTAACCGTTTTCGCGCCGCCAGCGGTCAAAGCGTGGCCGTGTCGGGGGTCAGGAACTTGTTCGGCGTCGCCGGGGCAATTGCCTGGGAGCCGGATTTATGGGGCAGCGTCCGCCGTCAGGTTGAAGCCAACACCGGTAGCGCCCAAGCCAGCGCGGCTACTTTGCAGGCTTTGCGGCTGTCCAGTCAGGCGACATTGGCGCAGGATTACTTTCAGCTGAAGATATTGGATGAGCAAAAGGCGGTGTTGGATGAAATCGTGGCTGTTAACAGCAAAACCCTGCAAATAACCAAAAATCGTTATACGGTCGGCGTGGCCGCCAAGAGCGACGTGGTGCAGGCTGAAACCCAACTGGAGTCGGTGCGCGCTCAAGCCATTAATCTCGGCGTGCAGCGGGCGACACTGGAGCATGCGATTGCGGTATTGATCGGCAAGCCTCCGTCTGAACTGTCGCTGGCTCCTGCACCTCTGAACGTGCAGCCGCCGGCGATTCCGGTCAGCCTGCCTTCGGAACTGCTGGAAAGACGTCCCGACATTGCTGCTGCAGAACGCCAAATCGCCGCCGCCAATGCCCAGATTGGCGTGGCCAAAGCGGCTTATTACCCGACTTTGAATCTGGCTGCTTCGAATGGTTTTCAAACGTCCACGTTGGATAACCTGTTCAAGACAGCCAGCCGTTATTGGGCGTTTGGACCTGCCGGCGCGGCGTTGACGGCATTCGACGGCGGCGCTAAAAACGCCCAATACAAGCAGTCCATCGACAGTTTCGACGCCAATGTCGCGGCTTATCGGCAAACGGTGCTGACCGGCTTCCAGGAAGTCGAGGATAATCTAGCCACCTTGCGGATATTGGAGGAAGAAACGCAGGTGCAGGATAAAGCTGTCGATGCAGCCAATCAGGCGCTGAAGTTGACGATCAATCAATATCAGGCGGGAACGATCAGTTACTTGAATGTAATAATCGCGCAAACGGCGGCCTTGTCGAACCGGCAGACTGCGGTACAGCTACATGGCGAACGGTTGACGGCCTCGGTGCAGCTGATCAAGGCTTTGGGCGGCGGCTGGAATACGGCTATGCTGCCGAGTCCCGACCAAGCGGGTGGTGAGACTAAGTGGACGGATTATTTGATTTTTCCGGTGGAGTGATGGGTTTAGCCCATTGATTTATCGACCGGGTCAGACGGCAAAAAATAACAATATATTGCCGATTGGACGTTTGTCATCAAAATTTCCCAAAGGTTTTTTATACTGCAAACTATTCATCAGACTAAGCATGGCACTGTAATTGCTGTTGTTATGGTTAATCTGAACAACGATAGGAAACACAGTATCAGAAAAACGGGCACTTTCGCCGTCTCAGCCATTAATGGGACAATAGCCCATATCGATCATCCCGGATAGGATTAAACCCATGTCGCCTACTACCTTAAAAACTGAATCCAATGCTACGGTAACCATTCCCAGAGGCTACCGGGAAATTCCGTTCAACTACACCTCTGCGGATGATTGGCAGGTCGTATCCTTCCTGCTGGGGACAGAGATTGCGCTGATTCTGGAAGAATTGCGCGACCGCCGCGTAACCGGGCGCTCGGCCCGCTTGCTGATGCGTTTTTTCGGCGAGATCCTGATTTACCGCCGCAATCCATATTTGTTCCAGGAGCTGGTGACTTCGGCCAGCAGGCGCAAACGCATGTTCGACAATGCCGCAAAGCACCTTGGCATCATCGAACAGAATATCGGCAACGAATCCAGGGTGCATAAAGTACTGGTCGCTTCCCGACAATTGCTTGACGATTTTCGTGACGATGTCGAAAAAGTGCCGGGCTTGCGCCGCCGGATGAAAAGAGAGTTGGGCGCTGTGACCGGCGTCAGTAATGTATTATTCGACCCGTTCACGCTGGTTTCCCATGCGACCGATGCGACCGACTGGCGCTTGTACCTGCCGGTCGCGGTCATCATGCCGGACAAGGAAGAACAGCTTGCGCCGCTGTTGATCGCTATTGCGAAGATGGGCCTGAAAGCCTTGCCGCGCGGCGGCGGTACCGGGTTGACCGGCGGCGCGGTTCCGCTACGCCCCGACTGCGTGGTGATTAATACCGAAAAACTTGATCACATTCGCGGCACGCGCGACATGGAATTCAAGCTTTGGGACGGGCAGACCGCAACGGCCCAAGTGCTGGAAGTTGAGGTTGGCGTGATCACCGAAAAAGCACACCAATACGCAAGCAGCCGGGGCCTGGTGTTTGCGACCGACCCGACCAGCGCCTGGGCTTCATCGATAGGCGGCAACATAGCCGAAAACGCCGGAGGCAAATGCGCGGTGCGCTGGGGCACCTGCATCGACAACTTGATTTCCTGGCGGATGGCGATGCCCGGCGGCAAACGTTGGGAAGTGCGCAGAACCGATCATCAACTGCGTAAAATCCTGCCGGAAGATGATGTGACTTTCGAGGTATCCGACCAGAAAAGCGGCGAGTCGATCAAGACCATTGTCTTGAAAGGTAGCGAGATCAGGAAGAAAGGCCTGTGGAAAGACATCACCAACAAAGCATTGGGCGGCGTTCCGGGGCTGCAAAAGGAAGGAACCGACGGCATTATCACGTCGGCGGAATTCATCCTCTATCCGAAATTCGAAGCCACGCGCACGATCTGCCTGGAGTTTTTCGGCCAGGATATGGAAGAAGCCAGCCGTGTGATTGTCGAGTTGTCCAAGACATTTCCGTTTCCCGATCAAGGCGAAGACACACTGGTCGCGTTGGAACATTTCGATGACGAGTACGTTCGCGCGATCGATTATCAGGTCAAATCGAGCCGGTTCAAAACGCCGAAAGCCGTGTTGTTGATTGATGTTGCGGGTCATTCTTTAGATCAGGCCCAGCGCGGTATCGACAAGATACGTGCGATTCTGGATCAGTATCCGAACAGCGAACTTTTTGAAGCGCACGATTCCGCCGAAGCGGAGCGGTATTGGGCCGACCGCAAAAAATTCGGCGCGATTGCCCGGCGCACCAACGCCTTCAAACTGAATGAAGACGTGGTCATTCCTCTGGAAACGCTGGCCGAATTTGCCCGTTTTATCGAAGAGGTCAACGTAGAAGAAGAACGTTATGCGCAGATGAAATTCCTGGATCGCGCGGCCGCCTTATTTCGCGAACCGCCGGTTGAAGATAATGCCGATTCATTTACGGCGCGTTCAAGCGTCGCTTTGTACCTTTATACGACGGCCCAAAAAACGCTGCCCCTGGCCGATGAAAAAACATTACGCAGCCTGGCTATCATCAACGATTTCAGGCAGGAGTTCGCCGAGCTGGCTCGCGGCTTTCCTAAAATTATCGCCGCCGTAGACCTCGCCTATCAGGAAGTGCGCGACCGGCGCATTGTGCTGGCGACTCATATGCACGCCGGAGACGGCAACGTGCATGTGAACTTACCGGTGCTGTCCAACGACAGGGACATGCTGGAACGCTCCGGCGAAGTCATCGATCAGGTGATGTTTAAAGTCGTCGAACTGGGCGGCGTGGTTTCCGGCGAGCACGGCATCGGCGTCACCAAACTCAAGTACCTGGAGCCCGAACGCATCGCGGCACTCAGCGCCTATCGCCGGGAAGTCGATCCGACCGGGCTGATGAATCCCGGCAAGCTCGAAGATTTCGAGGTGCTGGAACATATCTTCACGCCGTCGTTCAACCTATTGGGCTTGGAAGCGCGCATACTGCGCCACGGCCAACTGGAAGAGCTGGCGAACAAGATCGCCCATTGCGTGCGCTGCGGCAAGTGCAAGCCCGATTGCGGCGTTTTCCATCCGGCGGGCAGCCTGTTTTATCATCCACGCAACAAGAATCTGGCGATCGGCGCGATTATCGAAGCCTTGCTGTTCGACGCGCAGCGCGAATATTCGACAAAATTCGAACTGCTGCAATGGCTGGAAGAAGTGTCCGATCATTGCACGACCTGTCATAAATGCGCCAAACCTTGTCCGGTCGATATCGATTCTGCCGACGTGTCAGTGCTGGAACGCCGGATTCTGGCCGATTGGGGCTATAAGCACACGGCAGCGGCGACCAAGATGACGTTGCGCTATTTGCACAGCGACTCGCCGACGTTCAATAAAGTGTTCCGCTTCGGCGTTCTTCGGGCCGGTTTTGTCGGACAGCAGTTGGGCGCGGCATTATCCAAGCCGCTGCAACCGAAAAAAGGCCAGTCAAAGCATTATGCGTTGCAACTGCTGAGTTCGCCGATGCCGACAGTGCCGGCAAAGACCTTGCGCGACCTGTTACCCGACTGCAAGCCTGACCAGGTTTTGGTGTTTGAACCCGATCAGGAAGCCGAACGCACCGTATTTTATTTTCCGGGTTGCGGTTCCGAGCGCATGGTGTCCGACATCTCGATGGCTGCGATCCATGTATTGATGGGTTTGAAAACCCGAGTGGTACTACCGCCGCCGTTTTTGTGCTGCGGATTTCCGGCCTACGCCAACGGCCAAGCCGAAATGCATTCGCAAAACAGTTTGCGCGTGACGATTCAGCTTAATCAAATCCGGGACATGTTTACCCACCTGGAGTTCGATGGCTGCGTCGTAACCTGCGGAACTTGCCGCGAAGGCTTGAACGAGATGGAAGCGGCCAAGTTGTTCGGCGGCCGGCTGGTCGATATAACCCATTATGCGTTGGAGCGGGACTTGCATTTGGCAGGCACCGGCAACGAGAGCTACCTCTATCATGCGCCCTGCCACGACTCGCTGGACGGCAAAGCGCTGGACGTGCTTGATCAACTGGGCGGATTCGGTAGCGTCACACCGGTGCCCAATTGCTGCTCGGAGGCGGGAACGCTGTCCTTGTCGCGCCCAGACATTTCCGCCTCGATGCTGCACCGCAAGCGCGAGTCGTTGGCGGAAGTCATGCCGGAAAAAGGCAGGGCTACGATCTTGACCAACTGTCCATCCTGCATGCAGGGTTTGGGGCGTAACAAGAGCATGGGTGTCGATCCGCAGCATCTTGCGGTTGCGCTGGCTGAGAAATTGTCAGGGAAATCGTGGTTGAAGCAGTTTAAGGCGCAGGCGGGGAAGGCTAAGGCGTTTAATTTTTAAGATGGTGAGGGAGAAGCGTTATATATCGGCAAGTTTTTACCAACAAAGACGCGGCATAGGGGAATCCGGTCTGCCGTGATTTGACAGGCGTAGGTGACCGGAAATTGTCAATGTAGTTGTTCCTCGACGGTTAAAACTTACGCCGCTTTTTGGGTTTGAACAATCCCCTCTCTGGAGTCATCTTTTTTGCTTCGGCCTTATCAGGATGAACTAACACCCTGCCGAAGTTAGCCAAGTGGATAAATGACCTACATCCAGCAACTGATTATCCGGCCCTAAATAATAAACGTGGCTATCGGCGGAAGAAATGCCGAGATATGCATTCGTATTTGGGTAGTAACGATATAAATAAGGCGACGATGTTTGTGAAATAGCGCCTGCGGGAGCAAATAATTGTGCGTAGTAATTTTCCGCCCAATTTAAAAAACAGTCGGAACGAGAGATTTGGTTACTGGCAGTAATTGTTTGCGAGAGTATGCCATGCCCTCCCTCCATCGGAAATACCGGATTATGCCATGACAAGTGGTACATGCAAGTCTGTCCCATTAAGCCGCCCGCCGAGCAATCCATGTACGCCAATTGAGCAGGATCGGTTGCGCCAAGCGCGGGGTCCGTGGCATTAAAATTGATCGCGGCATAAACGTTGTTGTTTATCGGGGGGTTAGTACTGATTGCCGTTGTATTTAACTCATATACCTTGGAAGTGATGCCCCCTTTCCCATCGCTAACGGCACTCAGTTGATAATTGAGTGTTTCCACATTTCCCATCAGGACATCGTCCAATATTCCCCGTAGATTGCTTGTCTGTTGATTCGTGGCGTCATAATCGAATGATCCGATGAAGGTGGTGTCATCCAGGAAAGTAACCGAGACCTGATAATGGATAACATCCGCTCGTGCCGTGTGAATGTCGGCAACCGTGATGAACAATGCGGTAAGCAATACAACTGGTTTCATTTTAATATTCCTTGGTAAATTTATTTTGTGCTCGATCGAAAGCCTTAAATACTTCTTAATAAGTCAAGGTCATGCCCACATATACCGATCTTCCCAAGCCGGGAAGGTTATTAATATTGGGCCGGGATGAGACCAGCGTCATGGCGTTTTGATCGCCGATATAGACACCGGACAAAGGGTAGTAATATTGCTTGTCGAGGATATTATCCAGCCCAATATCGATGCCAAGGTTCTTCCATTGATATCCGGTCTTAGCGTTCAACAAAACATAGGCGGGCGTACGCAATTCATTTCTAATGGCTTGCACATCGTTCTTTCCATCTACAAATTGCATTTCAAACGTGTTCTTCCATCCTTTCCTTTCATGATCCAGGCTAAGTTTAAGGTTGAAAGGCATCATATGATAAAGGTTGCCTCCATCCATCCGCCGGCCATTGACATAACTCATAATGGAATGAGTAGAAAATTTTCCGGCTGTTTTGTCGGTAAATAAATCGGCCCTGCTCGTCACATCGATACCCCAAAGCCTCGCATCATGATTAGCCATTTGCAAGTAATAGAAACCATTTCTGGGTTGCCTGCAATTGTTGCACCGGTCGGCATCAATGAAATTTTCGACATAGCTAACATAAGGCGTCACCTTTAAGCCCCAGGCATCCGACTTGGGGTCATAAAAATCCGCGGTAAAGCTTATATTGTGCGCTGTTTCCGGCTTTAGATTCATATTGCCGACATAGCCGTTGCCGTCGCCGAACCAGCCAACCATGGTCATCTGCATCGGGCTTATACTCCATGGGTAAAGTTCATGGAGCGATGGCGCGCGGTTTTTACGGGCATAACCGAAATTATATTGACTCCATTGATTAGGCGTAAACTGCATTAATGCCGTAACATCAAAGGTATCGTAATTGCGTTGATGGTCTAAGGTGTTGAATGCAAGTGCTTGAAAATAATCGGAAGTCACATTATTGTAGGCCTGAACATTTCCCGTATCGGTCATGGTATGGTCATATCTAACCCCCAACATGCTTTTCCATTCAGCCGACCAATCCGACTCCCATTCGGCAAAGGTGCCGACACGGTCACGAGTCGCGTTGTTCAGGTTAAAGAACGTATTGGGTCCCATCATACTAGGCAATGGAGAAGTGGGGGGCCAAAAGTCGTTGATTAAACTGCTATGGAATTCGTTGCCGAAACGAAATATTTCCTGTTCGCCGAATGGCATCTCGGCTTGCAGCTTATAGCCGTGATTTCTACCGCGCGTTTCCATCGGCATCGGCTCCGGGGCACGTCTATCGGCCTCATAATCCATGGTATGGCTGGTATTCTCCAGGTAAAGTTTAGCGTCCAGATTCCCCCAATCGAATGCGCCTTTATAATGGACATTGCCGAAAATACTGTCGTTATTGATCAAGTCCATCCGTGCTGTTGGAAAGCCTTGATAAGGAATATGCTGTTGTCCGCCCTTGATCTCCAACAAGTGATTATCGAATTTGAACGACAGCGCGGCGGCGTGGTTTTGATTTTCATAAGCGCTGGAATGCACAACCTTGCCATTACCATCCTTGTAATTACGGCTTTGCGTATCCGAGCCTGTGTAGTCCAGCCTGACATGTTCGTTGGCAATCCCGGCCGCGATGCTGCCGCCGAACGCATCGCCATTACTGCGATAAAACGACGACATTTTGCCGCTAAGCAAAATGTCTTTGCCCGGCTCGGCAAATTCCGGCTTAGCCGATTCGACCGAAATCGTTCCGGCAATACTGTCCCCGCCCATGCTGACCGGTGTTACGCCCTGTAAAACCGTGATATTGCCGACGTTAGTACGGTCAATATAAGATAGCGCCGGATTCATATGATTGGGGCATATCGAATGCACAGTCATACCGTTAACATCGATTTTGATGCGGTTATCATTTAAGCCGTGAATGATCGGCAATGAGGATACCCCGCCACCGGCTTGAAAACTAAGTCCCGCGGTATCTTCTAATAATTTTGCGGTATCGGTGACTTGAGCCTGTTTTGCGGCAATTTCTTCAGTCGACATTTCATTTTTGACCGACATAGTCGAGGAAGGTGATTTTCCGACGATTATGATGTCCTCAAGAAAGGTAATGGTTTCGTCGAGCGCGCTCTTTTCGGTTTCATTGCCGGCATAAGCGCTTTGGCAAATCGCCAGTGCGAATAGGCTTAAGGTAAATAATGGGCTATTGTTCATAGGCTATATCTAATTATCTAGGGTGCCAAATAATTGGCAAATGGCTGCTGCGGAACTGCCGTACCGCTTGCACCGACTGCGGGAATCGCCAAAAACTCATCTCTGGCCTGGTTGGGATACGACTCGTAAGCCGTCACAAACACCTGATCGCCTTCATGCCCATGCGGAATAAAAATCTCGGGATGGTCGAAAGGGGCTTGCTCGTAACGCACTCGATCATCGGTCAATGTTTTTAGAAACGCGACCAGATCGGCACGGTTTTGCGCTGAGAATTGCAAATTGTGTAATTGAAAGACTCGAGTAATTTGTTTAGCGTCATTATTAAAATTACCGCCCCGAGTATAAAACTCTATTACTTGTTGCAAGGTCGCCATACTGCCGTTGTGCATATAAGGCCCCGTCAACTCGACGTTACGCAACGAAGGAATTTTGAAAGAGGCGTTCACCTCGGCGGTCATTTTAGTTGTATTGGGATTGTTCAGTTCGGTTAAAGCCGCTTCAGTAGTAGGAAGAAAAGCATTGCTTCCTGCCGGTAAATAGCAATTATCGGTAGCCTGCGGCTGAGGTTGAATACCGTCGCCGGGAGTAAATAAGCTGGTAGCCCGATAAAGCGGCTGGAAATTTAATGCAAATTCTTCCTGAAAATCGCAGGCGCGTACCGTGCTCACATCACTGTCAACGACTCTGATCGTATTGCCCGCTAAATATTGCAGATATTGCAAACTAAAAGATAAGGGATTGCCGAAGTCGTCGACACCGCCCAAGCCAATGTCGGAGGTTTCCTTGGCAACGCCGGTAGACGCGAAACCGGTATCGTAAAATGCGGTCAACGCTTGATTACCAACCAAGAGCGGAATGCGCTCGACGACATTGTTTGTCGTACTGATATAGAAAGTCGGTTGGCCGAAAACTTCCGGGTGAGACTGAGCCAAAGCGGCATTGGCATTGACCGAGGCAGAGCTGAAATTCGGCCCCAAATGACACAGGCCACACATATTGACTCTAAATTGCTCCAGTCCGTTCAATTCCGAAACCGTCAGGTCGATCGGTTGATTGTTCGAATCGCGCCGGCTGTTATCGAACGGCGCCTCATCGGAAATCAGCGTGCTTTCATAAAGCTGAATAGCCAAGCTGAAAAACATCGCGAAATTGGCTTCCATTTGGGTGTAGGGGCTATCTTCAATCGGACTACCGAATTCGCCTACCGGTGAATAGGACCAATATTTCGGGTCAAAAGCCTGTCTGACCAAATTGCCGTAAGTCGTATTAAGTCCGGAGTTTAAATTTCCCGGCCGGCTTAAACTTAAACGTCCCAACACGCTGTCGTTCCAATGGACTTTTTGGTTTTCCAGCGGACGGCGCGACAATAATTTCCTAGCTATATCTTTTAGCGTTCGGTTTTTGCAACTCATTTCAGTTGAATTTAATGGTGGGGCGGTCGCCAATGACGCCAGGGAGGAGTTGATCAAGTGCAACCGCTCCTTAATCAGTTGTTGGTCATTGATTTTTACCCAGACGCCAGCATCCGGGTCGCGCTCACCCCAAGGGCTGCTGCCGTTAAACACATTATTCGCACGGCCGTCCCAAAAACTGCGATGATTAAAAATCGCATTGATCACGCTGGGCGCATTCCGTGGTGTCACACGCCGAGTACCGATATTTCCGGCATGAAACAACACATCGGCGTCGCGTCGGCAATCGTCGACCATGCTGCCTGAACGGTTGACGCTTCTGAGCTCGCCCCCGAAAGTGCCCGACGATCCGACGACATTATTGCTATTGAAAACAATTTGGGAGAATTCCTGCAGAGGATTCTGTCTTCGATGCAACGGAAAATCGCTCAAGCTTAGAACATTGTTGGCTCCCAATAAGTCACCGAGAGAGGAAATAGCAAATTGCTGGTTGGCTACCGGAGTCGATTGACCGCCGGGAGCAACCTGATTTTTTATTCGGCGATCGGCGCCGGCATGAAAATGGCAGGAAGCGCAAGCCATGCCGTCGCTGCCGACATTGGTATCCCAAAACAGCGCCTTACCCAAGGAAATAGCGGCCGTTTTATTGACTACGATAGGCTGAGGACCATCCAGCAAGCCCGGTACTTCCGGTACTTGCATGGATTTCAAACTGATAGGCATAGGACCCAGCGCCAATTCTTCAGCGCCGCAATCTGTTAGCCAGGTCAATGATAAGAATAGAGCCAAAAGGCCATGGCGAGAAAATCGGTCCAACGGCATCATAAAACAAGCCAAATCGCGGAAAGGTAAAAACATCATCATTCATGCTGATCTTCGGTTATGGCAAACACCAAAATCCGAAGATACGTTGATTCGTAGCCATGCTAAACATGATCCGCATGCCAAGCATGGCTGACCAAGTCTAATTACATCCTGCCTGTGTCATCAAGGTAGCGGCATTTCCTTGATCTTGCATTTTAGCGTCTGGTCCCATGTAATAGAGATGGTTATCGGCAGAAGATATACCTATATATGAATTGGTTTGCGGATAGCTGCGATAGTAGTAAGTTGTCGCAGATTCGGATGGGGTGCCGGTCGCAGGCAATAAACTCGGATATGCTTGTTCATTTGCGTTAAACAAACAATCAGCGGGCGATACCGGCATGGCAGAAACCTTAACGTCTATAGGCGTGCCGCTGGTTGCGCTGGTGTTGGTGCCGCCTAAAAAGATCGTGTAATAACCCGGCGCCAAACCAACCAGCGTCAAATTGGAATAGTTCATGTTACCTACGGTGGCAGTACTGCCGAAAACACCGTTTTCATACAGATTGTCGATACTAACGTCGTGAGCGCCTGGAGATATCACACCACTATAAGCATTGATATATTCATTCGCTGAACCGTTGACATAACCCAGTGTTTCGACGATACCGTTGGCGGTTGTATTGCCCGCCAACGAATTGGTAACCGAGTCATCGGTCGCCCAGACTATTCCGGCCGCTCCGGCTTGGCCAACTTGGTTGAAGCTATGAATCGCGCCGTTATTTCCTGTCGTTGTGCCGGTGCCGTTACCGGTAAAACTGCCGTCTGTTCTGTAAACGGTAAACCCCGGCGCATTAGTTATTGCCGAGGTTAAGGTAACGACCACAGTAGACTGGCTGGTCACATTGAAACTAAGCCATGTTCCCTGCATACCCCAAGCGTTGTTTGTTAACGCCGGATTGCTGGTGTAGCTGTTTTTATTAGCGTTTGCCGCAATGGCTTGAATGGTTGTGCCGGGTTCGAGGATATTATCCTCGTTAACCCACTTATTAGTCGCTGCGGAAGCGGCCATCGTAGCCGTTAAAGCGGCCGCCGTTAACGTGGTTTTTAAAATAGGTTGAATAACATTATGCATCACATAGATCTCCAAATAATTACAGGTTGACGAGCATTATTTCAAAAAGGGTCATTCGTTCATGTTCGTCCTCGGCAGTTTCAGAGGAAAACCAAATTATCCGTATCTACAATTGTAAAGTTATAGCGCTCGGTCCTTTGGGCTTTATTCCTTTTAAACGAAGTTCCATAAATCTAATTCGCACACAATAAATGTGCCAATTAATGAAAAGCCCGGCCGGCCAGGTCTCGGCAAGCTTTTTTAGCTACCGAACCAATAAAACTGTGTCATATCACGCATTTCAACAATAAAAGTAAGTCAAATGCCGCAGTATTTTTTCAACAATAAAGCCAAATGTAATCGCTCAGACCCGACATGCCACAGCCAAGCCACTTGGAAGCAGTATGGGAAAATCACGAAGTAATGGACGATATTGGCAACCGGTCAAGAAATGTAACGCTGGCATTTCAATCATTGCGGTGGGCGTTCGGTAAGGAGAATCAACTTGTTGAATGCCCTGTATTACAGCGGTGGTGTATCGCTTCCGGTCGCATTTAAGTTGCGGCGAAAACACGATAGGTGAAGCGGGCCAGTGACGTCATCAAAAGCGGATTGATACTTATAGGGCACAAATTCGGAGTATGGTGAATAACGCCTTGAAATTTCATTATGTGATAATAAATGGCTGGATCGATTCCATGGAAAACGTCGAGTTCATTGCGAAAAAGAAAAAGCACTTTATTGCCGCGCTCAAAGACAACCGTTTGGCCGCTTAAGCGCAGCCGATGCCGAAAATACCGATAATTACAAAGACAAGCCATGAGGGCATTCGGATTCTCCTTTCGAATAAGATCGACAAAAATTCCTGATACCGTCCGACATAAGCCATACAACAATGTTTGTCCAATAGTCAGCATTGGCTGCCGGGCTGAAATAAAACCTTGGACACTATTGCATAAGCCGGTTCCCGGTAGAGGCGACTCAAGCTTCTACCGGGAACTGTCGTTCTTAAGAATTAGCCAATGCCAGCAACGGATCGATATGTTTTAGGCCGAACGCTTCCGCCACGGCGGGGTAGGTCACATCTCCACGATAGGTGTTGAGTCCGTATTGCAAAGCGGTATCTTTACGTACAGCATCCAAACCTTCGTTTGCCAGGCGCAAGGCGTAGCCGGCCGTTTGGTTGTTCAGCGCAAAGGTGCTGGTGCGCGGTACAGCGCCAGGCATATTGGCGACGCAATAATGCACCACGCCGTCAACTTCATAAGTCGGGTTGCTATGGGTTGTGGGGCGCGTGGTTTCGACGCAGCCGCCCTGGTCGACGGCTACGTCGACGATCACCGAGCCTTTACGCATGGTCGGGAGCATATTTTTGGTGATCAGCCAGGGCGCTCGTCCGCCATGGATTAAAATCGCGCCGATGACCATGTCGGCGGTATCGAGCACTTCTTCGATAGTCGATTCATTGCTGATGCGAGTTTGTAATTGCCCCCGGTAAATGTCGTCCAAATATTTCAATCGGGTATGGCTGATATCCAGCACCGTGACTTGCGCGCCCAGGCCGACAGCGACCCGCGCGGCGTTGGTACCGACGATGCCGCCGCCCAGAATGACGACATTGGCCGGAGCGACGCCCGGCACGCCGCCGATCAATACGCCGCGGCCGCCATGCGATTTTTGCAGATAGGTTGCGCCTGCCTGAGTCGCCATGCGTCCGGCCACTTCGCTCATCGGTATCAATAAAGGCAAGCTGCCGTCTTCGGTTTGCACGGTCTCGTAAGCGATGCCGGTGGTTCCGCTGGCCAGCAGGGCGTCGGTCAACGGTTTATCCGATGCCAGATGCAGATAGGTAAACAGCAATAAATCCTGACGCAGATACTGATATTCCGCTGCAATCGGTTCTTTGACTTTGACCACCATGTCTGCCGCCCACACATCTTCCGCATAAGGGACGATTTGGGCGCCGGCAGACTGATATTCTTCGTCCGAAAGCGAGCTGCCTTCGCCGGCGCCGCTTTGCACCAGCACCTGATGACCCCGGCGCGTTAACGCTTTGACTGAGCCCGGTGTCAGACCGACTCGATTTTCGTTGTCCTTAATCTCTTTAGGTAATCCGATTAGCATGGCTTGACTCCTGATTAATGAAATGTAATACGCGTTAATAAAAGTCTTACAGGTCGAGTTTAGCGCCCGCAATACCAAGAGCGTAGCACAATTCGGCGCGCCTTTTTTAACTGCGATTGTCCCTTTTAAGAAATACACAATAAACAGATGATGTGATACTTGTTTCAGTAAAAATGACCTGTGTCTTGATAAAGCCGAACTAAGGCTGTCGAGGATAATTGAAAGCCGGTACTTTTGAGGGCTCATCTGCAAATCTACGTATTGACCGGTATTGCCGGTCCGGTTGGCTTAGAGTAATCTGACAAGAAAAGTTGCAAACTATCGCGTTACGCTTCATTCATTTAAGAATCAGGGTATTTATATGCAGATATTATTACCTGAACGCAGCCAGACGCCATTAAGCGGCGATCAACATCATATTCTCCAGCAATTTATTGCCGCCTTATCGCCGGAACAAGCCGCATGGATCGGAGGATATCTGACCGGGCTGGTTACCAAGGATTTAACCGCCGTTCCCAGCGCTGACGATATTGCCGAGATTACTATCCTGGTCGGTTCACAAACCGGTAACAGTGAAGTGCTGGCCGAACAAATGCACCGCTTGGCCGCCGGCCGCGGATTAAAAACGGTCATAAAGAAGATGGGCGATTACAAGCTCCTGCAATTGAAGGCCGAGAAAAACCTGCTGGTCATCATCAGCACTTACGGTGAAGGCGAACCTCCCGACAATGCCAGGGAACTGGTCGAGCATTTATTCAGCAAGCGCGCTCCATCGCTCACGCAAATACAGTTCGCGGTGCTTGGCTTGGGCGATTCGAGCTATGAGTTTTTCTGTAAAACCGGCGTTGATTTCGATCGCCGTTTGGAAGAGCTTGGGGCGACGCGGATTCATCCCAGGGTCGATTGCGACGTGGACTATGAATCAAAAGCCGAAGCCTGGATGGATGCGGTATTAAATGAACTGTCGGTACGCCTGGAGATAAAGCTTCAAACGGCCGTGCTGACTTCGCCGCCCGTTGCAGGCGCATCCGCCTATTCCCGCAAGAACCCGTTTCCTGCACTTTTACTGGAAAATATCAGACTGAATGGGCGAGGCTCAATCAAGGAAACCCATCATCTTGAATTGTCGTTGGACGGTTCCGGCCTGACTTACGAGCCGGGCGATGCGCTCGGTGTTTATCCGAGCAATGCGCCTGACGTGATCAATGCGTTGTTACAGGCACTGCACTTTGACGGTACCGAACCGGTTACGTTTGACGATAAGGATTTTTTTCTTTACGACGCGCTGTTCAGTTATTTTGAGGCGACTATCATTACCCGGCCGATGATGCAGAAGTATGCCTTGTTGGCGAGTAATCGAAAGTTGGATCAGTTGCAAAAAGACAAGCACAAGCTGAAAGATTATCTGCATGGCCGTGAAATTATTGACTTGGTAGAGGATTTTCCAGCAGGGAATCTATCGCCGCAAGCGTTTATCGACTGCCTGCGCAGACTGCCGCCCCGTTTATATTCGATTGCCTCCAGCCTGAAGCAGCATCCCGACGAAGTACATATCACCGTGGCGGTCGTGCGCTACCAGTCGCATGGACGGTATCGTCAGGGCGTCGGTTCGACATTTCTGGCCGAGCGCATAGACGAGGACACGATCATCCCTGTTTATATCGATAGCAACAATAATTTCAAATTGCCGGTGGACCCTTCCACGTCGATCATTATGATCGGTCCCGGTACCGGTATTGCGCCTTTCCGCGCTTTTGTCGAAGAGCGTGAAGCTATAGGCGCGACCGGTAAAAACTGGTTGTTTTTCGGCGATCAACATTTCGAGACCGATTTTCTGTATCAGGCCGAATGGCTGCGTTACCTGAAAAACGGCGTGCTGACCCGGATGAATGTGGCTTTCTCCCGCGATCAAGAACAAAAAATCTACGTTCAGCACCTGATGGCCGAACACGGCAAGGAATTGTATATGTGGTTACAGGACGGCGCGCACCTTTACGTCTGCGGCGATGAGAAACGGATGGCGCATGACGTACATACGGCGTTGATAAAAATTGTGGCGGCTGAAATCGGGACGGACAACGCGGAAGACTATGTCGTGAATTTGCAAAAGGCAAAACGTTATCAGCGGGATGTGTATTAAATGTGAGGGTTAAACGATGATCGAACTAACTCCGGAAGAATTGTCGAAACGGGCTGAAGTCGAGCGAGTCAAGGACGCGAGCCATTATCTGCGCGGCACGCTGGTCAAAAGCCTGCAAGACCCGCTGACCGGCGCGCTGGCTGACGACGACACCCAGTTGTGTAAATATCACGGTATTTACCAGCAGGACGACCGCGACTTGAGGGAAGAACGCCGCAGGCAAAAACTGGAACCTCGCTACCAGTTTATGGTCCGCATCCGCGCACCCGGTGGCGTATGCACACCGACGCAATGGCTGGAAGTGGACCGTATCGCGAACACCTGGTGCAATAAGACCATTCGGCTAACAACGCGGCAGGCTTACCAGTTGCATGGCGTCGTCAAGCGCGACCTGAAACAGACCATTGCCGAGATTAACGCCGCGCTACTGGATACCATTGCCGCCTGCGGAGACGTGAACCGCAACGTCATGTGCAATCCAAACCCGCATCAATCGCGGCTGCATCAAGAGGTTTACGAGTATGCCCGCCGCATCAGCGAACACCTGACTCCCCAAACCACTGCTTACCATGAAATCTGGCTGGATCAGGAACTGCTGTCCTCAAGTCGGCAGGACGAAGAGCCGATCTACGGTAAACACTACTTGCCGCGCAAATTCAAAATAGCGGTCGCGATTCCGCCCAGCAACGATGTCGATTTATTTGCCAACGATCTCGGCTTTATCGCGATCGCCGAGGATGACCGTCTGCTCGGCTTTAACGTCAGCGTCGGCGGCGGATTGAGCATGACACACGGTGATATCGAAACCTACCCGCGCTTGGCCGACGTGATCGGTTATTGTTCCAAAAGCAAGACGCTGCAAGTCGCTGAGGAAATCGTCAAGATTCAGCGCGACGTTGGCGATAGAACCCATCGCAAACATGCGCGTTTTAAATACACTATCGAAGACCGGGGCGTCGACTGGCTCAAATTCGAACTGAACCGGCGCTTGGGCTGGGATATGGAGCCGCCCCGGCCTTTTGTATTCGAACATTCCGGCGACCGCTACGGCTGGGTTGAAGGCGCTAACGATACTTGGCATTACACGGTGTTTATCCAGAACGGGCGCATACTTGACACCGAAGATTACCCGATGATGACCGGACTACGCGAAATCGCCAAAGTGCATGACGGCGACTTCAGGCTCACCGCGAACCAGAATTTGATGATCGGCCAAGTCAGCAGCAAACGGAAACCGGTCATTGACGCGCTGCTAACGGAATACCGGCTGGCTGACGTCAATCAGCAGACCGGGCTGCGCCTGAATTCAATGGCTTGCGTGGCTTTTCCGACCTGCGGTTTGGCGATGGCTGAAAGCGAGCGCTACTTTCCGTCGCTGCTCGATAAGCTTGAGCTGGTCATCAAGCAAGCCGGACTTGAACACGATCCGATCCTGATCCGCATGACCGGCTGCCCGAACGGCTGTGCACGTTCAGTGCTGGGGGAAATCGGCTTTATCGGCAAAGCGCCGGGCAAGTACAACCTGTATCTGGGCGCAGGTTTTTACGGCCAACGCCTGAATAAGCTGTACCGCGAGAATATCAATGAGGAACAGGTTCTTGCCGAGCTTACTCCTATCCTTCAACGCTATGCCCTTGAGCGGGAAGCGGGAGAGCGATTCGGCGACTTTGTGATCAAGGCCGGTTATGTCAAAGAGGTAGCGGCGGGTAAGGATTTTCATTTGTGACTGTTTGTTTTTCATGGATAAATCATTTATCCGAACGATGCGCCTGTTTGGCCTGATACATGTCTTGATCGGCTTGATGAATCAACTCATTAATTTCCGTCGCGTCGTCGGGATAAAGACTGATGCCGATGCTGGCGCTGATAGTGACAACCTGATCCTTAACCGCACAAGGTTGGCCAATCAAATCCTGCAATTTATTGGCAACCATTAGCGCGTTTTCAAGCGAGCTTATGTCGTGCAGAATGACCAAAAACTCGTCACCGGCCAACCTACCGGCATAGTCGCACTCGCGGATAGCCTGCGGCAGACGTTTTGCAACGGTCAGCAGAATTATATCGCCGGACTCGTGTCCCAGCTTGTCGTTAATCGCTTTAAAACCGTTTAAGTCGAGAAACAGGATGGCCAGTTTGGTTTTTTGCCGCGCCGCAGTCGCCAGAGATTGTTTCAGTAAATCCAGAATCAACGCCCGGTTCGGTAGCGAAGTCAGGTTGTCGTAATGCGCGGCTTGCTCAAGTTTTTGTTCCAGACGCTTTTGTTCGGTGATGTCGCGCGCCATGCAAATGATGAAACTCGATTGATCGTGCTGGTCCTTAAAAGGCGCATTCAGCCATTCGCACAGGATTTCACTGCCGTCTTCTCTGAGATTGGTATTCTCGGCATGGAAAATGGCGTGCTCTTTATGCACGGTTGCCAGGACTTTTTCCACTCCCGTGCGTTTCGCAGGCGGGATTATGGTCGAGATATTTTTCCCCAGCATATCTTCAGCGCGCCAGAGAAAGGTTTTTTCGGCTTGAGCGTTCCAGCCTTGAATCCGGTTTTGATCGTCCAGCACGATCAAGCTCAGCGGCGCATAATCGAACATGGTTTTGAGCCGGGCTTCATTGATACGTGCCTTCCGATAGAAGCGGAACAAAATCACCGATAGCACGCTTAACAGCAATAAGCCTGCCGCTGCGTAATAAAGCGTGGTTTTGAGCTTTTTGAGGTCGATTGCCGAGTTCGGAAAATACAGCATCGGCTCGACATCGAAATGCTCAGGCAACAAGCCAAGCTGATGGTAGGTTTGGGCGATATGCTGCCAGCGGCCGATATTCATATAACCGGGATCGATCAGTTCCGGCTGCATCAGGTCATGCATTGCATTGGCTTCAAACTGCAAATGCTCAATGCTGTGGCGCTGCGAATAGCGATCGTAGATCAGCTGCACGATTTCGTCTGGATTTTGCATCGCATAGCGCCAACCGCGCAACGTTGCTTCCCGGAATGCTTTGACGCGTTGCGGGCGTTCATCCAGCTCGCTTTCCAGCGTAAAAAAGTTGTCGCCGTAAAAATCGATACCGCTCATTCGCGGGCTGAATTGAGTGTAAGTTCGTCCCTGCTGCTGGAGCAGATACAGCTCGTCGGTTACGTACACCGACATTGCATCGGTTTTAGCCGACAGCAAATCGTTCAAATCCAGGCTATGATGCTGTAAGTTGAACGCTTTAGAGGTAAAGCCTTCCTGAAGCAGGTAGGCAAATAACTCCGCCGAACTCGGCTCGATCATCACCTTGCGGCCGATCAATTTGTGGATATTGTCGATTCCCGAATCGGACAAGGCAATCAGGCTCAGCGGCGAATGCTGAAAAATTACGCCCAACACGACCACTGCATCGCCGCGATAGCGGTTCAGAATTAGTTCGCTGGTGCCGACGCCAAACTGGGCGCGACCGGCAATCACCTCTTGGGCGGGATCGATGCCGGGAGCCGCTTCAACGATATTGACGTCGAGTCCTGCGTCCCGGTAAAAGCCTTTTTCCTTGGCGGCATAGTAACCGGCGAATTGAAATTGATGTCTCCATTTCAATTGCAGGGTGACGGGGTCCGGCTCGGCCGACCGCGCCGGGGTAAGGTTAAACAGCAGCCAGGTTATCGAAAGGATTCGAATCAGCTGTTTAAGCACAATCGCACTCGCCGATATCTTCAAACCAGATCTGCGGCGATTGCTCGATAAAACGCTGCATCAGCGCGATGCAATCGGCATCGTTCATTTCAACGATAGTCACCCCGGCATCTTTGAGCCAATCCAGGTGGCCTTCGAAGTTGACCGATTCGCCGACCACCACGGTGCCGATATTGAATTGCCGGATCAGGCCCGAGCAATACCAGCAGGGTGCCAGTGTGGTTACCAAAATCTTGTCGCGGTAATTGGTTTGGCGACCGGCTTGACGAAAGGCATCGGTTTCGCCGTGGACGGACGGATCGTTGTCCTGCACCCGACGATTGCGGCCGCGTCCGAGCAGGTTGCCGTCAGCGTCGAACAGTGCGGCACCGACAGGTACGCCGCCTTCATCAAAACCGGTTTGCGCTTCGGCAAATGCCTCGGCCAGCATGTTTGAATAATTCATAAAGAGTTCTCCAGAGTAGACATATCATTGCAACCTTACAAAAGTAAGGAATTTTACTACCAAAAGTAAAATTGTTGCGTGTCATATGCCTGCACGGTGATGAATTTAAGCAAGCGGCATTGGTCAAACAATGCTTGAAACAGTCTACGCGTAAGTTATGTATTCGCCGTTATGAAACACCCGGTAACAGCCGGGTTCCATTTTATGCCACTGTTCATTGCCGGTTAGCGGCAATGTGGCGATCACGGTAACGACATCATTGGGCGTGGTTTCCTGATGGAAATCGATGGTGACATCCTCATCGAGCAACCGGGCTTGTCCGAATGGCGCGCGCCGGGTAATCCAGTGCAAGGTGCTGCTGCAAAAGCAGAACAAATAGTTGCCATCGGACAGCAGGATATTGACGATGCCGAAATGCTGTAATTGCAGACACAGTTCGCCCAGATAGCTGAATATGGTTTGCATGTCGGCGGGTTTGTCGGGATATTTCCGGTCCAGTTCGTTGAGCAGCCAGCAAAACGCGGTTTCGCTGTCGGTATCGCCGACGGGTAGATGTTTGCCGGGTTGCTGCAAGGCCTGATAGTCGCTTAATTGGCCGTTATGGGCGAAAGTCCAAAAACTGCCCCATTGTTCGCGGGTGAAGGGATGGGTGTTTTTTAACGCAACGGGGCCTCGATTAGCCTGCCGGATGTGGCCGATAACGGCGCGGCTTTTAATCGGGCAGGCTTGAACCAGTTTGGCAATGGGTGAGTCGCAGCAGGGCGCGGGGTCTTTAATGGTGCGGCAACCCTGGTCTTCGTAAAAGGTAATGCCCCAGCCGTCCCGATGCGGCCCGGTGCGTCCGCCACGTTGCATCAGGCCGGTAAAACTGAAGCAAATATCGGTCGGGACATTCGCACTCATACCCAATAATTCACACATCGAATTTCCTCACAATGTCATGCCGGCTGTTGCCGTTCAGCAGCCGAAAACATGAAGATAGTTTCATCGTTCCAGCAAGCTAAGGGCTAGTTATTGGCGCTAATCCTGACTTCGGGTATTGCCGCTAAAAATACCGGGGCCGAGGACCGTTCATAATAACTGCCTTGCACCAGGTCAAAACCGGTATTGAGAACTAGCGACTCGGATTCTTTTTGATCGACTTGCTGCAAGATACTTTGCCCGCCCGCTGAAGCTATCAGCGTTCTTAACTTCTGTAATTTTTCAAATAGGGTGTTGTCTCGTACTTGGTCAAGATAGCGCGCCGATAAACTGACGTAATTCGGAGACAGCTTGGTAATCAGGTCGAGCGATTGACTCTCCTGCGCGACGTAATCGAACTTAAGCGCTATTTGATAACCCCGATGCCGGTAATTATCAAGGCCGGTAACCAGTTCCTGATAATGCCGGGCATAGTGGCTGTTTACCGCCATAATGATGACGACATTTTTAGTTTCCAGGCCGCACTGTTCGATCACTTCTTCAAAATAGGCGCCATGATCCTTTTTAACACCCAGTATATGCCGCGGATCGACTTCCAGGAACAACGCACCCTGCAAATGGGTTATAGGCAGGTAATTGAGCATGTGGACGGTGCGGGATAAGCGATCGAAATTGATGATGGATTCAAAATCGCCGGCCTGGTGCGGATGATTACTCAGCAGATTTTCAATTTCGTCCGAATACAGGTACTGGACGTCATGGGTGGAAACTTTAAGCTTCGCGGCATGGCCTACGATTTCGGCGGGTTTTAACGCTTTTCGAATAGGCGAAAAAACACTGCCTATTTTGATTTGACCGAATAGGGCGCTGATTGTGCCATCTTCAACAAGAAAGGGACGGAAGCTTGAACGGTGCTCTTGCCCGAAGCGGTCATTGAAATACTCAACTAAATTTTGTAACGGCATAAATTTATTCCTCAAGTCTGATAAAAGCGGTATTTGCCAGTGGATTTCCCGCTTCAGGTTGCATTGGCTGTATGGAAAGTCTTAAAAAATCAGTACCTTGTCCGGATTAAAAAAGGCGGGTCGAAACCCGCCTAAAAAACAATCCTTGTCATAGAGGAGGTACAGATAAAAAAATAACGTCAGACACACGTTATAAACAACGCCGTACTGTTTATTTACGGCATTGCTTGCGGTTGGATATAGCTTAGGAGGATATTTTATTTTAATAAAACGATATTATTCGATGTGTGTATCTAATAAAGCGATAAATGAGCTCTGTTTTTGTAACAAAGCCTTTTAAAATATTTTTTCGCGCCGACTCTAATACAGAGCAAGCAGTGCGCGGCAATTGGTCGCATTTTCAAGGCTGAGTTTAATTATTAGAATGCAAGCAACTCTTGTATGCGCTCCCTCTCCTTAAGGAATTAGAGTTTAGCTATTTTTCCTCCTCTGTGCGGTCAGCATTTTGACCGCATCTTTTTAGCTTACCGACGGAATTATCAAACTGATGCGCTATCAATGCTCAGACGCATCGTTTTCCATGAAGCTAATCGCAGCGATTTGCTCTTACTCAACACCAAGTTAAAGCTCAGAGATTTGATATGTGCTTCATTATCAAATGCACGCAGAACAACAACTGTTAAAAAATAGCGCTACTCGGCTGTTATAATGCTCGGTTTTTTAGATGCATTAAAACAAGGGCTAGTTTTATGAATTGGGCATATGCTTTTTCCGGTCTTTCTGTAGGACTGTTGGTAGGTTTGACTGGTGTGGGCGGCGGTTCGCTGATGACGCCGTTGTTGGTTTTTCTGTTCGGATTCAAACCTGCGGTTGCGGTGGGTACGGACCTTTTGTTTGCGGCCATCACTAAAACCGGCGGCGTATGGGTCCATCACAATAAACATAGCTCGGTAGACTGGAAAATCGTCGGCTGGTTGGCGCTGGGCAGCATACCTTTTGCATTGGCTACCTTATTTGTGCTTAAACATCTCATGGAAGTCGGCAAGGAAACCACCGGAGCGATCACTTTTACACTGGGCGTTGCGCTGCTGCTGACTGCTTTTTCGCTGATAGTGCGTAGTGTGTTACTAAGACGGTCGGCAAAGCTTAAACCTATCGACGATGATCATAGCACTCCCGAGAATGCCGGACGTTTCAGGCACTTGCAAATACCTGCGACTATACTTATCGGCGCTGTGCTGGGCATATTGGTGACATTGTCGTCTGTGGGCGCCGGAGCGTTGGGTACTGTTGCGCTGTTATTTCTCTATCCCCGAATGACCACGCTGAAAATTGTCGGCACTGATTTGGCTCATGCCATTCCGCTGACCGCAGTTGCCGGGCTGGGTCATCTTAGTCTGGGTAATGTGGATCTGGTTTTGTTGGGCAGTCTGCTGATCGGTTCTTTGCCCGGCATCTGGATCGGCAGCCACCTGAGTGCAAAAATTCCTGAAAGATTTTTACGGCCGATTTTAGCTTTTGTTTTAATGTTAATCGGGCTTAAATTCGTACTGCAATAAAATCTATTTTGCGCACTTCCGACAATAAAGAGGATCTGGACATGACTGAAAATATCCGCCCACCACTGCCGCCATTCACTGCCGAAACGGCCGCGCAAAAAGTCCGTGCCGCCGAGAATGCATGGAATACGCATGACCCGGAAAAAATAGCCTTAGCTTATACCGTTGATAGCCAATGGCGTAACCGTGCTGAATTCTTTACCGGCCGCGAACAGATTGTTCAATTCCTCCAGCAAAAATGGGCCAAGGAATTGGAATACCGCCTGATAAAAGAGCTATGGGCTTTCCATGATGCCCGTATTGCGGTGCGGTTTGCTTATGAATGGCATGATGCCTCAGGCAACTGGTTTCGTTCTTACGGTAATGAAAATTGGGAGTTTGACCAAAACGGCCTAATGAAGCGCCGCATAGCCAGCATCAACGACTTGCCGATTAACGAAGCTGAGCGCAAATTTCATTGGCCGCTGGGGCCGAGGCCCGATAACCATCCGGGGTTGTCCGAACTTGGACTTTGAGTTTATTCAAATCATAAATTGAGTTTGGCGCCGGTTGATTTATCTTTATAAAAGCCTTATATCTCAAAAAGAGATACAGCACATTTTGTGCTGTGGTCATAACAAGAAAAATCAACAGGAAGGTGGGTTATGAATGAAAGTTCGACAGATCAAACTAATACTGAAAGATTACATTCATTAAAGTGGTTGGCAACGGCCGTGTATCTGTGTCAGGTACTGGCCTTTGCATTGGCCGGGTTGCCGTTGCTGGTGGGCGTGGCGATTAACTTTTTTAGGAAGGACGAAGTGAAGGGAACCTTTCTGGAATCGCATTTTGACTGGCAGATCAAGACCGCGTGGATAGCTCTGGCCGGTTTTGCGTTGTCCGGATTGACTTTTGAACTGGGTATCGGGCTTTATATCCTGATCGCAACTGTAATGCTGATAGTATACAGGGTTGTAATCGGATGGAATGCGTTGAACTCGGACCGGCCGGTTAACGACTGATCCGCTGCGTCATCAATACGGAGAACTAACCGGTTCGGTCTGACGCTAGTCCTGTGTCAGCAGGGCGAAAATAATAGGGCTTCAAGGCGGTGTTTTTAAAGCCGAATTTAATCATAACCTAATGTTTTTTTAGGTCTATCTTAATCTCTGCTCGGATATACTTGGTGTTTGTAACTTTACTCGCGCTACCTATATGACCAGCCAAGAAACCTTTAGAATTGACCTGTTCAAAATTAAAAAGTCAGCCTTGTCGCTCAGTTTGGCGTTTGGATTAATGTTGCTGAGCGGCTGTCAGACGCTGTCGACGCTTTTCACTGAAGAACAACAAACGGTTACCATCGAACTCCCGGAACCGAAACCGGAAACCATAGTGACCCACGAGTTCGAACTGCCTGATGGTGAGAATATGGTCGGCACGCTTGCCGCAATCGACACCCAGGAAAATGATGCTCTGCCGGATATTGCCCGCCATTTCGGCCTTGGCTATAACGACATCAGCATTGCCAATTCCGCGGTCTCTCCTTGGACGCCCAAACCGGGCAGTCGCGTTCTATTGCCTTTGCAATTCATACTGCCCGATTCGCCGCATAAAGGTATAACACTGAATCTGGCGAATATGCGGCTGTTTTACTATCCCAAAAAACAGCCGGAAAAAGTTTACACCTATCCGGTCGGCATTGGCCGTCAGGGATGGAATACGCCGATGGGACAGACCAGCATCGTTGCCAAAGATGCGAATCCAAGCTGGACTGTTCCCGAGTCCATTCATCGCGAACATGCCGAAAAAGGCGATTCATTGCCCAAGGTTGTCGGCGCGGGGCCTGATAACCCGCTGGGACTTTATGCGATGCGTTTGGGGTTTCCCGGTTATTTGATTCACGGCACTAACAAACCCTACGGTATCGGTATGCAGATCAGCCATGGCTGTGTGCAGCTTTACCCGGAGGACATCGAAGTGCTGTTCAAAAAAGCCACGGTCGGCATGCCGGTGCGCATCCTTCATCAACCTTATCTGACTGCGTGGCATCAGGACATGTTATATCTTGAAGCGCATGAACCGTTACCGAAATGGGCCAAGGACAAAGCCAATCTACGAAAGCAGGTAGTGAAGCAATTACATGAAATCAGCGCCAAAAAAGACGTAGCCGTCGATTGGGAAAAAGTCGAACGCATACTCCAGCGTTCAGACGGCATTCCCACGCCGATACTTATGCACAGCGCCGATGTCCCGGAAATAACGGCAAATGCCGTGCAGCTGAAGCATCCGGAGCAGTTCTACGACCAACCTGTTGCCGGGGAGTTAAAAGAGAGCGACTGGTCCATTTTGGTGGCCAGCTTTAATGATGAAACCAAGGCGCAGCAATTGGCAACGATGCTTAATCATCAGGGACCGATCATACCGGCCCGTAAAGTCTCAAAAAACGATGCCTATCAGGTTATCGCCGGGCCTTTTAAGAGCAAAACGGAAATGAGAGCAGCGGTAAAACGTATCAAAATGGATTTTGAGATCAATGGTGAACCGTTAACGCCACGAGTAACTTCAGTAAACTAAGCTGGATTGATATCTTTGAGCCGACACAGGGTAAGCATTACTTGTCCTGAAAGGCTTTATCATTATTGCAGTGGGGGCGAAGCGGAATGTTTCGCCCTCGACGCCTGCGCCGCAGATACAACTTTCATATAGGTAAAGACTATCGTTTCATAGTAAGTCAGTATTATACAAAGCTATAGTATTGCTTATAAGATAAGGTCTCCATTAACAAGACCATATGAGAAAGCTATGAAAACTGCAAAACTGATTGTCATGTATCCACACCCGACCAATCTTGATACGTTCGAGCAACGCTATGCGGATGAGCATGTGCCGATGGCTGTAGAAAAGCTGGCAGGAAAGACCCGCTTTGTTGCGTCCCTGATAACGGGCAGCGCCGGCAATGATCCCACGCCTTTTCATCGCATTGCGGAAGTTTATTTTCCGTCCATGGAAGCATTGGAAGCGTGTTTGAATTCACCGGGAGGACAAGAAACGGCGGGACATGCGGTTGAAATTTCAACCGGAGGCGCGCCGGTATTTTTAATCGCGGAAGTTGAAAGCTTTGATTTTTAAGCACTGATAAACAGGGTGAATCGTCAAATCTGTGCTCAAGGCCAGGCCGTGGTACGGTAGATTGGCGTTACGAAATAGCTCCGGCATGAATCTGAACGTCGGTTTTTTCCATGTCCATCTACCGTGCTGCCGTCGGCAAGATATACAGAATGTAGGAATTGCCCAGTCTGTTAAGGCTCATCATTTTTATAGGTGGGTAGGGTGAAATAAAAAGTGGTGCCTTTTTCAGCTTGGCTATTGAAATGCAAGGTTCCATCATGGGCTTCGATAAGTGAACGGCTGATGGATAGACCCATGCCCATGCCGTCCGCTTTGGTGGTATAAAAGGGTGTTAATATTTTTTGTTGCTGATCGGTGTCAAGCCCCGGCCCATTGTCTTTCACCCTGACCTGTATGACATTATCCAGAGTCAAGTGACTCTGGATGGTTATTCGGCGTTGTTGTTTGGTGCTTAATTTTTGCAAAGCATCAATGCTATTTCGAATCAGGTTTAAAATGATCTGTTCAATCTGTACATGATCGACATAGACAGGCGGTAGGTCATTCTCCAGTTCAAAAGTCAGTTTTATGCTGTGTTGTTTAAGCTCGGCAATACAGAGGTCGGCAGCATAATGAATCAGTGTGTTAACGTCGGCGGTTGATCGATGTTTGGCATGGGATTGGACAAATTTCCTCATACGGTGAATTATCCGTCCCGCCGTTAGAGCTTGTTGCTGCGTTTTGTATAATATCTCGGAGAGCTTTGCCAGATCGGGATTGTCAGCGTTAATAAGGTTTATGCTGACTTGCGTGTAGCTGGCAATCGCCGACAGGGGCTGGTTGACTTCATGGGCAATGCCTGAAGCCATTTCGCCCATCAGTCCAAGGCGGGTGACATGGGCGAGTTCGTCCAGATGTTGCTTATCCTGCTGTTCCCGGCTTTTGCGCAAACTCACATCACGCACAATATAGGTAAAATAATGGGCGTTATCGACTGAAAACTCCGCGACGGACATATCCAGCGGCACCGCAAAACCGTTTTTGTCAACGCCTTCAACTTCCTGAATTTGACCGATGAGCTTTAAAGCATCGGGCAAGCTGTAACCATTCGTTTCTTTTGATGACGGTATGAGCTTGTTAATACTGCAGCCGATCAGCTGCTCCGGTTTATAGCCGAAAATTGTTTCTACTGCGGCATTCGCGGATACAATGGTATTGGCTATATCAACAGTGATAATGCCTTCCACAGACGCGGCAAAAATAGCGTTGAATTTGGCTTCGATTTGTTTTCGCTGGGTAATGTCATACAGAATCACTAAATGCACATTTGCGAAATCGTGATGAATCGCAGCGGCGCTCGCCAACACGGTTTTAATATTATTGTCATTACAACGAATTGCCAACTCCAGCGGAGGAAAGTCGGTCTGTTTTTGTTTGGCTTTTTCCAATGTCGATTGCCAGCTAGTCTTTATCCAGTGCCGATAGTCCGGATCAGGGAAGGCTTTTATCTGCCATTCTGCCATAGTGGGAATATCATCTACGCTGTAACCAAAGGTTTGCACAAACGCCGGGTTCAGTAAGGTAATATTCTGCTGCTCATCATGCAATGCCATCGGCACAGGGGAAACTTCAATGATAGAGCGGAATTTTGCTTCGCTGGTTTTCAGGTCATCTTCCATTACTTTGCGCTCAGTGATGTCCAAAGCGACTCCATGGAGTCCGACAATGACACCACTGCCGTCCTGTATTGCTTCCCCGAGAGCCAGTATCCAGCCGTGCGTGCCGTCAGCCCTGAGAAATTCAAGTTCCAGCTTGTAGGGGATTCCCGTTTTCTGTGTGTGGGACAACGTAGTGCTCAGGCGTTTCCAACTTTCAGCGGTGAACAACCGGAAGAGCTCGGGGTAATCCGGCGGCGGCAACGCCGGGTTTAGACCGAATATGCGGTAAAGTTCTTCCGACCAAACGGTACGATGAGTCGTTACGTCCAGCTGCCAGCTGCCCATATGGGCAATTCGCTGGGCTTCTTGCAGTTCCTTCCGGCTTTGCCGTAGAGCCACTTCCGCCTGTTTGCGTTCAGAAATATCGGCATGTGTTCCGATCATGCGCAAGGGCTTGCCATCTTCGCTTCGGCTGACCACCGAACCTCTAGCCAGAATCCATTTGTAGCTTCCATCCTTGCAGCGCAATCGGTGCTCACAAACGTAAATATCCGTCTGTCCAGCCAAATATGCCTGTATCACGCGTGCAACATGGGATTGATCATCGGGATGAATTCGGTTTAGCCAATCTTGGCGAGTAGGCAGGATATCGGTTTCGGTATAGCCCAGCATCTCTTTCCAACGGGTGGAATAGTTGACTTCATCGGTCTGGATGTTCCTGTCCCAAACGCCGTCGCCGGAACCCTCAATGGCAAATTTCCAGCGATATTCACTAGCGTGCAACGCATCTTCGATTATTTTGCACTCGGTAATATCGCGAATAAAGGCACTGAAAAAATACTTGTCCTTTTGCTTCAGCGCGCCGACAGTCAGCTCTATCGGAAACTCCGAAGCATCGGCGCGCAAGCCGGTAATCTCCAGACGTTTACCGATAATATTCGAACGACCTGTTACCATAAAGTGCGATATACATTGCAGATGTCTTTCCCGATAAGCCGGCGGAACGATTAACTCTGCCATTTTTCGCCCTAAGGCTTGCTTGCGGGAATAACCGAAAATATGTTCGGCTTGGGCATTCCAGTCTATTACGTTGCCGTTATGATCCATACTGATGATTGCATCTAACGCTGAGTCCAGCAGTAGCTGAGTGCGAGCGATGTTTTTCTGTAGCTTAATATTAGCGACCCGTAAAGCTTTCTCTGCGGCTTTTCTTCGGTCTATCTCTGCTTGCAGCTGTTTGGCGCCGGGCAAAGACAAGGAGCGTGAAATAAGATATAGCACCAGCACAGAGACGGCGATCGGAATAACCAACCTAAAGGCTTTAATGACCTCGTCCAGCCGATATAAAGGTATCCAGGTCGTGATAGCCGACAGCAAATGCGTAGTGCCGCAGGCGATAATAAAACCGGCAGACATGGCAGCCAGCTTCGGATAGGGAAAGTCCTTACGCTGTCGGCTAAAATAGACGAGCATCAAGGAAATGGAATAATAGACGAGAGCGATCAGCAGATCAGAGATGGCATGCAGCCAAAGTAATATGGGGCTACACGATAGGTAATGGCCATGAGGAATGGCTTGTTCAATACCTACAAAGTTAAACAACCGCTCCCACTTGTCGTGCTCGGACATAGAGGTCCAATCAATAATTATAAAAGTTTCTGTATGTTATCAGATTTTGGCGACAATAAAATTGAGGTGTGGTGCTGTTTGCTCACTACGATTTCGTCCGCTTGACTTGGTTCTTTCAGGCGTCGTAAGCAACTTAGTTTATTGCGTTAGAGAAGCCGTCTTTTTACCCTCTGTGATCAGGATATTATCAGAATTTCTATCATAAGCACGTCTTGAAATGATCAAAGCAGATATATTTTCAGTCGGTACCGAAAACGGTTGGCTCAGAATCGATCAGTGAGGGCGGACAAGCTTCTTTTATTTGCCCAAAATGGCATAACAAACCGGTGTTAATATCAGGCTGGCAGCCATGCCGAACAATAGCTCCGCCGACAGCGATAAGGTCATCGCAATCAGGAATTGCGCTTGCGGACTGGCTTCCAGCAGTGCGGCAAGAATCCGGCGAAATTGGTCAGGAAGGCCAAAAAGATCGGCCGAAAGCGAGCGGTGCAGGCTTCGCAAATCAGTTCCGTCACCGGATTGTCCTGATCCTGATGCTCTTTCATGTAGTCCAGCAGCACCAGGCTGTCGTTGACGACCACGCCGCACCAAGCGACCGGCGGCGATCTTGCCGGATCAGTTAGGCGACGCCGTGGGCTAATGCGACTTTAGCCAATGAGCCCAGCGGTGCATGCTGACCGTCCGGCAACTGCACCGGCAGCGCGGCCAAGCTGTCCAGCGACTGTCGTTCCTCGCGCGGGTAACGCACCATCACCTTGACTTCATTGCGTCCGCGCTGCACTTCATCGCCGTAGTAGCCGTGGCGGACCTGATCGGACAAATCTTCAAGACGCAAGCCTAAACGTTCGGCTTCCAGCTTCAAGGTCAAGCGGATTTCCGGCTTGCCCGGTTCGCTGGAATCGACCACGTCGTAAACGCCCGGATACGCGGCAAACGATGCCGCCGATAATGATCAGCATCATCAACGTCGGCCTGGGCTTCTTCCATCGCCAATTGACGTTTGTCTTCGGCGATTTGTGCTTGGGCTTGCGCGATAGCATAGTCGTAATCGCGTGGATCGATAGTCACCAACAAATCGTTGCGGGCAAAAAAACCGCCGGTGACAAAATCAGGATGAAGCTGGATGATTTTGCCCGATACTTTCGGGGTCAAATCGATTTCATTGCGCGGCGTGACGATGCCTTGGGAATGAACATCGAGCCTTAGCGTTAGCGGTTCGGCCTGAATCACGGTAACCAACGGGGCACTTTGGCATTTGGCGTTTTCGGAACCATTTGCGGGCGTGTGGCAATGACAGCCCAAGCGCAGCCGATGCCGGCCAACGTGCTGCGCCTTCGATACGGGTTTGCTCTCGCGACGACTCCACACGGGCGGCAGCTTTCAGGTCATAGTTATTGCTCAGTGCGTCTTGCACTAAGGCTGTTAGCGTGGGGTCGGCAAAAGAGCTTAACCACTATGTTGCGATTGGGCTGCTGGATGCGTTGTCGGTTGTCCATTGCGCTCCGGTGCTGTTGCACAACCTGTTGCAAGCACCATGATTACGCTGATTATAATACGCAGGTCGGTCAGCATTACAAACCTGGCCGGGCAAATTACTGCTCCACGGTCACAAAAGCTATTTTGGCGATTCCGGCATGTTGAACGGTCGCCATCACTTCGGCAACTTTGGCATAAACAACGTCCTGGTCGGCATATAAATGCAGGCCGATTTCAGGATTTTGCAAAAGCTCATCTTTCAAAGCCGTTTCCAAGACGGCAAGATCGGCCATGGGCACTTTGTTCAGCGTTATAATCCCTTGCGCATCAACGCCGAGCTGTAGCGGTTGCTCTTTAGTATCTGCTGTAGTTTCTGCGGTTTTCGGCAAAGTCACATGCACCGATTGCGTCAGTAACGGCGCGGTCACCAGTAAAATAATCACCAATACCAGCATCACATCGACCAGCGGCGTGACGTTGATGTCGCTCATTGCTCCTTCGTCTTCCGATTGCGGTTTAAAAGCCATGTTTATACCTTGTGCGCAGTTGACGCGATATGCATAAAGCTGGTGACAAAATTTTCCAATCCGGCACGATGCTCTTTGACCCGGCGCAGGAAAAAGTTATACGCCAACACCGCGGGTACGGCGACCGCAATACCGATTGCGGTGGCGACCAGCGCATCGCCGATCGGGCCGGCCACCACATCCAGGCTGGTCGAACCGCTGGCGGTAATCTCATGCATTGCATGCATGATACCCAGTACTGTGCCGAACAGGCCGACAAACGGCGAGGTGCTGCCGATACTGGCGAGCAGGGTCAGGCCACTTTCCATCAGATGTTGCTCTTTCTGCATTTGTACCAACAGCGAGTGTTCCAGTAACTCAGCCGGAGAACCGATATATTTAAGGTGTTTACCGCCGGCATGTTGGCTTTCGTTGAGCCAGGCAAAACCCTGATGTGCGATCCGGGCTTGCGGGCCGATGGCTGTATCGTCAGGCACTGATTCCGCTTGCGCCAGGTCGGATGCATCCCAGAATGCGGCGTTAAAACGCCGGTTACGGTAACTGTTATTGGTGAACTCCCAGATTTTAAATAGAATCACGGTCCATGTGGCCACCGAAAAAGCCAGCAGTGTGTATAAAGTACCGTTGATGATAATTTCCGGCGAAATGTGATAGTGCATTAAGATCTCCTTTTTTAGTTATTAATTGATGCTATGGGTCGTCTACGAAAAATATGAAAATCGGAGTGCAGGCTTCGTCAGTTTGGCAAGCGAAGCCTGCACGCCCGGCACAGGCTATTTAGAGATGGGCCTCGGCGCTAAATTTTTACATTCGTTTTTTTGTGGACCGCATACTGGCCTGGCCATTGCACCGGACCTAACATTAGTTATTCAAAACAAAATTAATAGGCACGATTACCGAACTGGATACTGGCGTTTCACCGCGTTTTGCGGGAATAAATTTCCATTTTTCGACTGCTTCGATAGCGGCTTCGTCGAGCACCTCATAACCGCTGCTGCGTTGCACGGTGACTTCCTCGCTATCGCCCTCGGCTGATACTTTGACCCGTAGTTGTACGGTACCTTCCCAGCCTCGGCTGGTGGCAATGCCGGGGTATTTCGGTTTGGGATTGGAGCCGTAGTTGGCGTTGAAATTCGCTTCGGTAAAGGGCGCGGTATCTGCCACGGTCTTGCTTGACGCATTCGCGGCAGCGCTAGCCGCTACCGGAGCAGGGGCGGATTCAGCCGTCGATGGCGCAGGCAGCATTTCATCGGCCATAGTCAGCGGTTTTGGAAGCTCCATTTGTTTGCGGATAACCGGCTGCTTTTTCTTGACCGGCTTCTTAACAGGCTGTTTTTTTTGCTCTACCGGTTTAGGTTGTGCAATCGGCGCAGCCGCTGCTTGCTGGCTTGGTGCGGAAACCAGCGATACTTCCATTATCATCGGTTGAGCCTGGGTAAAGGGTTCAGCGGGTTGCAGCATCCAGATAGCGCCCCATAGATGCAATAACAGCACCAAGATCAATAGCAAACTACCCATTGAGCGCGGATTTTCCTGACTTGTTAAGGCGTTAAGCAGCGAGCTCGCTTTTTGCGCAGTCGGTATTGCTACTCCGTCCAAAGGCGTTAACGCACTGCTTTCATGGCTATTGAATAAATACATAGGGAACATGCTCTTTTTATCAAAGCACATGCTCGGGCGGACGGCTTAACAGTGCCATCAAACGCTCAAGTTTTTCATCGACTTTAGCCACATAAGCTTTAAGTTGAACCAGCTCGCCTTGAAGATCGTGCGTATTTTCATGAACATGCTGAAAATGAACTTGGAAATATCGTGGTAGAGGAAATAAATCGATTAAATCATCATCTTTTTTAACATCACGATTTTTAGGCGTCTTTGCAGGGGGCTTTACCCCTTTAGGTTTTTGCACCAGTTTTAGTGTTTTCATATCGTCTTCCTCATGTCGTTAGTTTATTTTTATCAGCCTTTGCGTTTTGATAAGGACGAAATAAACGTCATAAATTCTTATCTGGACTTAAACGAGTCTTCAATCATCATGATAAGGTTAAAAAAAACCATCCCTGGCTAATGTTTACCGTGCCTGACACAAAATGAGGAAGACAACGAAGCCCGGAATTTGCAGCGTCTAATTTAACAGCCGGTTTTTAGGGAAAAACAACAAATTGCGAGCCTCAACTATAAGACGTTTCAGGTGCAAGAAATCCTCACCTAAAAGCTAAAAAAATTATAAATAACTCAATGAGGCAATTGGGTCATTATAAAAAAGTACATTTTTTAAACGTTATATCGGTATATTTTGGGCTTTTAACTTGTTAGCTCCATAGGTTGCAGGGTCAAGAGCGAGAAAAAATTTTCCAGCCTTTGACGTGTATTGGAAGCAGTACTTGATGATTCAAGTTTTATGGTTTGTGATGCATTAAATGATGTGGATGACCGGGAACAGCATGACGGGCGTGATCGCTCAATTGCGCGTCGAACCATTGATGAATGGCTTCAATCAGTTTGGGGTCATCTGTTGAATAATCGATTTCGGCACCATCAGGCAATTCCTTATAGCTAATCTTGATCTGATCCGGCTTAGCAGTTTTCAACTCCGCTAAACCGGGCATATCTTCGCCATGAATCCTTGCCGGATTGGAAAAGTCGCCTTGTATAAATTCCTTTGAAATCTTTGACAGATGCTCGCGGATTAACTTGATTTGCTCAGTATTGGAGCTGTCTTTAACAATGACCTGCTGCAAGCCGCCTCTATCGGTTTTTGAAAAAATATGAGTGGTCTGCTCCAAATTGAAAGGCATGACATGCGAGCCGCGTCGTGCAATCTGATCAAGCCGATCGTCGCTTGCCTTTTCCACGGCCTGGGCCGGTATCGCTATAAAAACCAGCGCTACTGAGAGAGATGTTATTAATTGCTTCATAATCGGGTTTCCTTGGTAGCGTTTCTTGTCATGTAAGAAAGGTAGTTGCTGTTCAGCGAACGGCTGCAGGGCGCAAATATTTGTCCATACAACCGTTCACGTGCTGATTTTATGTCGCTTGCATAACGTTAGCTATCAAGAACACTTAATAGTTTATAGTCATACCCACATTGAATGAACGGCCCATACCGGGCACGGCGGTTCCGGCAATACTTTTTTCCCCAATATAGGTGCCACCCAAAGGCAGGGCATAGTTTTTATCGAGAAGATTATCTATGCCGCCATCGATGCGTAAATGCTTCCAGGTATAGCTGCTGCGCAGGTTGAGCAATGCGTAACCCGCGGTTCTAGGTTCCAAGCGGACGGCTTGTACGTCTGTTTTAGGCGCGACTATTTGCGTTTCGATAGTATTGGACCAGCCTCCGCGGCGATGCTCCAGCGCTACCGTCGCATTGAACGGCATCTGTTGGTACAGGTTACTGCCGGTATCGTTGTTTTTCCCCCGGACATAATTTAAAACGGTTTTACCGGTCAGGCTGCCGTATTTACCGGTATCCACTAACAGTTTAGACCCGGAAACATCCACGCCGAACAGATGTGCATCGAAGTTGGCCAGTTGCAGTAAATTAAAACCGCCGGACGGACTGGTACAGGTTACGCCATTGGCCGGTTGACAGAGCCGCGCGTCGATATAGTTTTCGACGTGAGTGTAAAAAGGCGTGATCTTGGTTTCCCAGTTTTCCTGGTCGGCATCGTGCCAATTGGCTGTGGCGCTGACGGTATGGGCGACTTCAGGCTTAAGGTTGATGTCGCCGACATAGCCGTTGGCGTCGCCGACCCAGTTGTTCATGAACATCGACATCGGCATGGTCATCATGCCCATGGTGCGTCCGCGAGACCAGGCAAAACGCTCGTAAAGATTGGGCGAACGGGTTTTTCTTGACGCCCCTAATTCATAAGTCTGCATGTCGTTCGGGGTATAGCGAGCCAGTGCGGTCCAATCGATATTAATGTCGGTTTGTTTCCGGTTTTGACTGTTAACGCTCCGCGCCTCCGGCGTAATGACGCCGTAATCCATCACATTACCGGCATTCATTTCCACCGCTCCGACACGGGCGCCGAGTTGTGTCAGCCATTGCTGGTTCCAGCGGCCTTCCCATTCCGTGAACAGATCAATGCGATCCCGGTGTCCTCCGTTAATATTCCAAAACGGCCCCGGTCCTTGCATCATGATCATCGGGTTGGGGCCGAGCGGGTCCCACCAGTCGTCCAAGCGGTAACGCTGATACTCGCTGCCTACGGTCAGCAAATGCTTGTTGGTGATATCGATGTTGGCTTTTACCGACAGTCCCTGGTTAACGCCATGCGTATCCATCGGCATGCTGCGGGTCGGCGTCGTCAATTTATCTTCAAGGAAGTTCATTTTATGCTGGGCATCCTCGTGATAGGCGCGAGTTTCAATGTTGCCCCAGTCGAACCGGCTTCTTGTGAAGACATTGGCGAACCAGCTGTCATCGCCGGTCATGTCCATCCGTACATTAGGAAAAGCTTGATAAGGAATGTTTTGCTGGCCGACCTTGATCACGGCAAGATGGTCGTCGTTGCGCAAAGCCAGCGACAGCGACTGGTTTTCGGATTTATAGGCGGAAGAGGCGACCACATCGTTGCCGTTTTTAGTATTGGTCGTGGTGAAGTTCCCGCCGGCTTTGTAATTACGGGACTGCACCGTTGAGCCGGTGTACTTGAGTTCCGCATGCTCGTTCGCTATCGAGGCGGCAATATTTCCGCCGCGAGCGTCGCCGTTGGTGCGGTAAAAGGTCGAGGCCTGGCCTTTTATCAACGGAGCTGCGCCGGTCTCGGCAAATTCCGGGTCGGCCGAGTTGACGCGAATCGTGCCGCCGATACTGTCGCCGCCCATGCTGACCGGCGTGATTCCGGCAAGCACTTGCGCGCTTAATACGCTGGAAGGCGCAACATAAGATAAAGCGGGATTCATATGATTGGCGCAAGCCGAAATCAGGTTCATGCCGTCGACCTGAACCCGTAAGCGGTCATCCGCCAAGCCGTGGATGACGGGACGGCTGGAAATGCCGCCGCCTCTGGAGAAGCTTACGCCGGGCGTGCCTTGAAGCATTTGCGCGGTATCGCTGACAGCGGTCCGGGCCAGGGCTATTTTGGAATGATCGAGATAAGTGCCGAACGGTTGATCGACATTGGATTTTTGCGCTTTGATCGTTAGCGTATCTAAAACCAAAGGGTCTTCTGTTTTTTTTGCACTCTTCTGGCCGGGTTTGTCGGTGGCTGCCTTAACGGCTACAGTGTTGTCACCGGTGAAAGTGTAATCCAGCCCACTCTGCGCCAACAGCTTTTCCATTGCTTCGCGTTTGCTGAAATTTCCTTTCAGCGCGGAGCTTTTTTTACCGACTAAAGCGCCATCGGCGTAAAAAGGTTGCAATCCGGTTTGCTTACTCACTGCCTCTATCGCTGCGGCTAGCGGTTGCGCGGGGATGTTGAGGTTGAAAGTGCTCTCTTCGGCTACGGCAGATCCCATGACCATTGCCAGCGGCAAGGTTGTTATCAGTTTGGGTAGTGTGCGCATCAGTTCTCCTTTAAGTTTATTTTGTTGACGCTAACTTATAAGACTGATTTCGAGGTTGCAGACCGCCACTTTTTGAAAAATAGTTATGTAAGCTCTCAAGCTCGAGTTTACTTTGGCTGCTTACGCTTGCAGGCGAAGTCTGCACTCCCGTTATCGGTAGTTTTTCGCGCAGGTTTCCAAACTGGAGATTTGGAGCCGGTGGAAGATGTGTATAACGATGAGAGCAGGTGTTTGGGAGCCGTGGACGGCTATTTAGCCGGGGCTATGACAAAGGTATTGGTTGCGGTTTGGGTGACTTTGATCGGCAAGGCGCCTGCAATGGTATTGAGAGCAAGGCTTAAATTGTTGATCGGAAATACTCCGCTGACCTTAAGCGACTGTAGACGCGAATCGGGTACTTGCAGTGAGGCATCGTGATAACGGCCCAGTTGCTCCAGTACTACATTCAAGGGTTGGCCTTTGAATACCAGCTGCCCTTTTTGCCAGGCGGTGGCTGTATCAATATCGGTTTGTGAAATGGCGGAGATTTGTCCGGTCGAGTCGTAACTGATCTGCTGGCCGGGAATCAGGTTTTGCGTTACGGCATTGTGATCGGCGGCAACGCTGACTTCGCCTTCCAACACCGTTACCGATACGCGATCGGCTTGGCGATAAATAGTGAAGCGAGTGCCTATGTCCTGAATACGACCATTTGCGGCGATGACTTCAAAAGGCTTTTCCGGGTTGTGAACGACTGAAAATAAAGCCTCGCCGCGTTCCAGTTTCACGCTGCGTCTTGTCCATGTGTACTGTACGCTCAGCTCGGTATCGGTATTAAGGTCGATGCGCGAACCGTCGCTAAGCTCGATGCCGAAGGATTCGCCTTTGGCGGTGCGGTAAGTGTCGGTGTTAAGCCATGGCCACCAAAACGGACTGAAGCCCGCGATAAGGGCAACGGACAATATGCCAGCCAGATGTTTTTTGGAGAATGCGCGACGAGACTGCCGGGCCTTGCGCAGATAAGAACGTGCAGCTTTAAGTTGGGGAGCGGCATGGGGCTCAATTTGGCTTAATCCTTCCCAAAACGCTGCCACCTCGTCGTGAGCAATACGATGAGCCTTGCTTTGCGCCAGCCAAACTTCGAAATCATCGCGTTCCCGGTCTGTGCAATTGCCGGAATGAAGCCGCGTTACCCAATAAACGGCGAGTTCATGGACGGAGCCTGATGGTATGTCGTGAGTGTCAGTCATAGGAATAGAGGATGTCGTGAGCGGCGCAGTATAAAACAATAGCGGCCGGCGATATACGCCGATTTAGCCACGATCACGCATCGTATAGGTAAAACAGTGGGCAAGCGCTTTGGCGCAATAACGTTCGACGGTTCGCCGGGGAAGCTGCAAGGCTTCGGCAATTTCGAGATGGGTTAAGCCGTCGATCCGGTTCAGCAAAAAAACATGGCGGTATACCTCGGGCAATGTTTTCAGCGCAGCCAGACAATTACGCAGTAGAAGCTCTCCTTCCATTAGCGCTTCCGGTCCCGGCAGCGGAGAAGTCAGGTCATCCGGTTCGACTGCATCGGTTTCGGTGGATTTGTTGCGAACGTTCTCTTTACGAAGGTAATCAAAGCCGAGATTGGCCGCCACCTTGTAAAGATAAGCGCGTGGATTGCCGATGGATGCGGGTTCGGGATGCTGTAGCAGGCGCAGATAAGATTCCTGCACCAGATCTTCGGCCGCGAAATCGCCGACCCGCCAACCGGCGAAAGTCAACAGCTCTTTGCTGTGATGACGGAATAGGCTGTTGAACAGATCGTGTTTGGATTTAGGCATTGAAAGTCGAGGACAGGCTATTGATTGACAAGTATTTGATAAGCGAAAGCAGCATCCATGCCACAGTTGGATGTTTTTTATATGAGCGCATACAGGCCTGATCTGACAAGGCTTGCGTTGTATTGAATAAGTTTTTTGGCTACCGGCGGGCGAGGAAAAGATGGCTATAGTTTGCAAAACTGCGTGATATGACACAGTGCAATAAGGCATATCACGTACGGCTTTTTTAGTCGCAGCGATCATGATGCGTGGCGTATGGGGAAGGGAGTACCAATTTCCCGAAATGTCGGCACCATATCATGTCGCCGTCGCAAACACCCTGCAATTATCCAGAAAAACAGCGTTGTTCACCCCCGACATTGCTTTTCAACCGGATCATGCTGGTCACTATTGCGCTATAGATGGTTAAGCGGTTGCCAATAATGGGGCATCTTTGTATTATCCATCACAAGCCAATCGGCGAATCCAGTTTGCAATCTTACGAAACTGAATCAACCGTTTGCCCAAACCAACACGCTTTATAACCGGAGACTAGCCCGTGGCATTACAAAATAGCCCTCGACACATCAGTGCGGAAGAGTATTTGCAAGGCGAATTACTAGCGGACATAAAACACCAGCTTATTGACGGCGAAGCTTACGCAATGGCAGGCGCCAGCGAGAACCACAATTTGCTGGCGGGCAATATCTTCAGTGAGTTAAAGAACCATCTGAAAGGCACCCCTTGCCGCACCTTTATGGCCGACATGAAAGTCAGGGTTGCCGAGGATTTTTTCTATCCCGACGTCATGGTGGTCTGCGATCAGGACAACGAAGACGAATACTACAAAAAGTCGCCGATTATCATCGTTGAGGTGTTATCCAAAGCCACCCGCAAATTCGACCAGACCAGCAAACGCATACGCTGCCAAACCATTCCCACATTGCAGGAATACGTGCTTATCGAGCAAGACAAAGGCGAAATACAGGTATTCAGCCGCAGCCAAAACTGGCAATCGTTTTATTACTATCTGGGCGATTCGATCACCTTTTACTCGTTAGGGATTACTATCTCGGTTGAAGACATTTACTCTCAGGTCAACAACGAAGACGTACTGGCTTTTATTGAACAAAAAACAGTACTCCCCTAAACAGGCGAGTTGGGTCGACAAAAAGACCGCAACCCAAGCTACATTGTTTTTAACTGATGCACCCTGCGTTTTTGCAACCAACGAATTACGCCGGTAATGAACAGCACCGGACAAGCCAAGCCCGATAAAAACACCAGAATCCGCCCCGTCCAGCCGAACGCTTGGCCGGAATGCAACGGCCATTGCCAGTGCGTGAACACTTCGCCGGCGGTGCCGATGGCCGGATCGTCCACGTCCAGTATCTTGCCGCTGTAACGATCTATCACCACGCAGCGCCTATGCAGAATACTGCCAGGTTCTTCAACGCCGTCTTTGCAGACGGTATAGGTGCTGGTGGGAGCGGTTGCGCCGTAAATCCAGCCAGGTCGTCCGGTTGGGTAGCGGTTATCGGCGATGGACACCGCTTGCGCCATCGTGATGGATTCAGTATTAGGCGTTGGCGTGGAATGGAACCAGTACCGGTAAGTGACCGGGGAAAACAACTCCAGCACCGGCACGACATTTTCGGGCAGATTCATGTAAATACCTGAAAACAATACCGGCAGCAGCACCAGCGTCGAATAAAAGCCGGAGGTTTTGTGCAAGTCGAACATAAAACGCTCGGTGCTCGCTTTACGCTTGATTATCAGAGCTTGCAGCCATTTGCCGGTCAACGGCCACCATACAATCAGGCCGGTCAATACCGAAATAATCAGCAACGCGCTCATAATGCTGACGATGACATAGCCCGGACTTTCGCCCAACAGCAGCGCATAATGCAGTTCGAAGATAAACCCAATGAAGGTTTTGGGAAACGGACTGTCGGAACCGCTCATCAGGCGTTTGCCGATGACTTTTGCGCTGTACGGATCGACATAAACCTGCCAATTTTGTATTCGGTCAGCGGCTAACGGTTCCGAAAAGGAAAGCTTGAAAGCCGCCTCGCCGTTACGCGGATAATCTGCAAACGTAAGCTGATCTTGTTTTGGCATTGCTAAAATACCGGCTTGGAAAATATCGGATAACGGTTTATAACCCGGATTGCCAACAGGTCGCTCAACTGTTAACAGCGTAGGATTTAGCAGTTCGTCGAGTTCGGAGTGAAATACCAGAATGCTGCCGGTAATGCCGAAGATAGCCAAAAAGCATCCTAAAATAAGCCCTAGCTACAAGTGTACGTTTAGCCATAATTGACGACGGCTTTTGAGGCGAATTAGGCGTAAGGATTTGTTTTCATCAAAAGCAGTTTTAGAAATTTTAAACACGATATAAAGTCCTGTCGGTTAGGCATGCTGTTTATACTCAACATTACTATGCTTTAAGAGAGTGGTGGATTTCGATTTTGCCTACTGTCGCATGATGCTAGAGACAACGAAAAGATGTTGCCGAACGGAGCTAAAGCGAAGCAGTCTCATGCAGGCTGATCTACCCAGTTAAAACTCCAAACGTATTGACCCCATCGCCGTCAGTGGTGCACCCGGGTAAATGCCGACACGCGGCGGTGCATTTTGAAAAGGATCGGTGGACTCGTAATAGATTTTATCTAATAGGTTGCGTATATTGAATTGCGTGATCAAGCGCGAAGTGCCGATTTTATAAGCATAACTGGTAAAGGCATCTACTCTGGCATATCCCGGTAAAGCGAAGGTATTATCGTTATCGCCTTGCCGTTGCCCGGCAGCGAAAACACCGACACCAAAACTCAAGCCATTCAGCGGTTCATAGTGATGAACATCATATTTGAGCCACAAACTACCCGAATGCTCAGGAACGTTGTTCAGGCGATTGCCCTGAAGACCGGAAAAGTCTTTGGTAATGCGCGCATCGGTGAAAGCATAGTTGCCGACCACACTGATTTTATCGGTAATTTGGTAGTGGATTAAATCTGTAATTAGGCATGAATATCCAAGCCGAATTCGACCTTGTTAATCAGTAATCCGATGACCGTATCATGCAGTGTTTCCAACTTTGAGAAACAGATTGTTTTTCGTGTGAGCCGCTTAATCCAGGTTCTGAAATTCAAATTTTTGCGTTCAATCTTTTGGGTATTGCGCTTACCCACCTGATGCTGATCGACTTCAAGA